>Ga0194043_1002348_pt1 | contig 10439 bp, 17 predicted proteins | sample JunL4415m_MetaG_FD_161274 | JGI IMG/M metagenome (GOLD analysis project Ga0194043, IMG submission 161274) | Anoxic zone freshwater microbial communities from boreal shield lake in IISD Experimental Lakes Area, Ontario, Canada - Jun2016-L442-15m | ecosystem: Environmental > Aquatic > Freshwater >...
CGTTAGTGCGCTCGACTTGGCCAACAGCAACGGTGCGCAGAGAATCGCCAGCCCTACGAAGTCGCTCGGCGATCTCCACCAATCCGCGAGCGCCGGCAGCATCAACGCAATCAACCTCAAGAGAGGAGATGAAGGTCTGGAGTTCTGTGGTGAGTTGATTCAATCGGTCGAACATATGTTCGACTCTAAAACAGGGGTGTGACAACTACGAGTTGGATGCCCCTAGATGTTGGAGGCCCCTAGATAATTGGCTTAGATCATTCTCTGCATGAGAACCACGTCTAGCCAGCGTCCGTGCTTGCGCCCAACCTCGGTCTCACGCCCTACTTGAATGAACCCAGCCGCGGCATGGAGCTTGATCGAGGCCTCATGGTCCCCAACAATTCTGGCAATTATTGAGTGATACCCGTGGAGCCCAGCGAGGCGGACCAATTCTTCGAGGATCCCCTGGCCGAGCCCAAGCCCACGAGAGTCATCCCTCACATATACGGAGTCCTCAACGGTTATTGAGTAGGCAGGGCGGGGGCGATAGGCCGTCAGGCTCCCAAAACCCAGTATCTGGGCGGTTTTTTCGTCCACAGCGACCACTGCTGGGTGCCCTCCGCTGTGCTCTGAGATCCAGGTCAGCTGCTCCTCGAGGCTCCGCTCAACCATGTCAAAGGTGACCGTTGAGCCCTCGACCTCGCGGTTGTAGATGGCCCTGATGGCCTCGGCATCGGTCGGTTCGGCGGCTCTAATAATCCATCCCACAGCCCTGCACGGTAGCCGAGAGCCTCGCGCTTGCTAACCTCCTACCCCTTGCCCCCTTAGCTCAGTGGTAGAGCACTTCCATGGTAAGGAAGGGGTCTACGGTTCAATCCCGTAAGGGGGCTCCGCTTGCGCGGGTAAAACTGCGACGCGCAGCAACGGCGGCGGAGTAGCTCAGTTGGTTAGAGCACACGGCTCATAATCGTGGGGTCGCGGGTTCGATTCCCGCCTCCGCTACTAGTAATTCGGTAAGACGACAGACAGCAGTAACGACAGCAATAAAGAACTACAAAAGTTAAAAACGAAAAGAAGACATAAACCACTCGCGGCGATGGCCGTGGGCGAACCTCAGGAGACGGAAGTTATGGGTAAGGCAAAGTTTGAGCGTAATAAGCCGCATTTGAATATCGGAACGATTGGTCATATTGACCATGGGAAGACCACGTTGACTGCTGCGATTACGCGGGTGTTGGCTGATCACAATCCGAATGTGACTGCGACTGCGTTTGATCAGATCGATAAGGCTCCTGAGGAGAAGGCTCGTGGAATAACGATCTCTATTTCTCATGTTGAGTATGAGACTGATAATCGTCACTATGCGCATGTTGACTGCCCTGGTCACGCTGACTACATCAAGAACATGATCACGGGTGCTGCGCAGATGGATGGCGCGATTCTTGTTGTTGCTGCTACTGATGGTCCTATGCCTCAGACGCGTGAGCATGTGTTGCTTGCTCGCCAGGTTGGTGTGCCTTCAATTGTTGTGGCTTTGAATAAGTCCGACATGGTTGATGATGAGGAGCTTCTTGAGCTTGTAGAGCTCGAGGTTCGTGAGCTTCTTAACGAGTACGACTTTCCTGGTGATGACACTCCAATTGTGCGTGTTTCTGCGCTTAAAGCTCTTGAGGGCGACGAGACGTGGGGTCAAGCAATTCTCGATTTGATGGCTGCTGTTGATGACTTCATTGTTGAGCCTGTGCGTGAGATTGATAAGCCTTTCTTGATGCCTATTGAGGATGTGTTCACGATCACTGGTCGTGGAACTGTTGTTACTGGTCGTGTTGAGCGTGGAATTGTGAACGTCAACGACGAGATTGAGATTGTTGGTATTCGTCCTACGACGAAGACGACTTGTACTGGTGTTGAGATGTTCCGCAAGCTTCTTGATGAGGGGCGTGCTGGGGACAACATTGGTGCTCTTCTTCGTGGAACGAAGAAAGAAGATGTTGAGCGTGGTCAGGTTTTGGCTAAGCCGGGTTCGATTCTTCCTCACACTGAGTTTCTTGCTCAGGTGTATGTGTTGACGAAGGAGGAGGGTGGTCGCCATACTCCTTTCTTTGGTAACTATCGTCCGCAGTTCTATTTCCGTACTACTGACATTACGGGCATGATTGCTTTGCCTGATGGTGTGGAGATGGTTATGCCGGGTGACAACACTGAGATGAATGTGGAGTTGATTAACCCGATCGCGATGGAGGAAGGTCTCCGTTTCGCTATTCGTGAGGGTGGTCGTACAGTGGGTGCTGGTCGCGTGGTCAGCATCATCAAGTAAGTCTTTAACTAAAAGAAAACGAGAGGCACACCATGGCTGACGCCAAGGGGCAAAAAATCCGAATCCGGCTCAAGGCCTATGACCACGAGATCATCGATCAGTCGACGAAGAAGATCGTCGAGACCGTTGTTCGTACTGGAGCCAAGATCCGCGGACCGATCCCTCTCCCCACGGAGAAGCACCGCTATACCGTTATTCGCTCACCACACGTCAACAAGGACTCTCGCGAGCACTTTGAGATGCGTATCCACAAGCGTCTAATCGACATCGTTGACCCTGCCGCAAAGACGATTGAGTCGCTTCAGCGCCTCGATCTCCCTGCTGGGGTCGATATCGAGATCAAGCTTCAGGGCGTCTAACTAAGCCTGAAAAGCACCTATAAGAATAAATCGAGGAGTTTTCCCTCGATATGGAGTCTCCATTCGACACCTACCACTGGTGTCGGCTAGGGTCCTCCGACTCAGCCCTAGTGAGTTAATCACTCTGGCTAAACCGACGTCTCCGGTAGCCCCAAGATCCTTTGGGGAACCCGCAGAGCACAACCGAACTGATCGCTCCGCCGGGCACCCGCCCTGCGGAGCGTTCGCATGAGAAGAGTAGGCGAGGAAGCCACATGGCATCCAAGGGGATTTTAGGGCGAAAGCTCGGCATGACCCAAGTCTGGGACTCCGAGAACCGGGTAGTACCGGTTACGGTGATCCAGGCTGGTCCTTGTCGCGTCGTCCAACTCAAGACACCAGAGCGTGATGGATACTCGGCTGTGCAGATCGCCTTCGGCGATGCAAAGCCCCGTCGACTATCTAAGCCCGAGCTTGGTCACCTGAAGGCAGCTAATGCCGAGGCCACTAATCACCTCGCAGAGATGCGTGTTGATGACCTCAGTGCATATGCCGTCGGCCAGGTAATCACAGCCGAACTATTTGAGGCCGGCGAGCTTATTGACGTCACTGGCATCTCAAAGGGTAAGGGTTTCGCTGGAGTTATGAAGCGACACAACTTCAAGGGTCAAGGTGCTAGCCACGGTAACCACAAGGCTCACCGTGCTCCCGGATCAATCGGCGCATGCGCCACACCATCTCGCGTCTTCAAGGGTATGAAGATGGCTGGACAGATGGGGCATGCCAAGACCACCACCCTCAACCTTATGGTCGTAGAGGGCGACGCTGAGCGAGGAATCATCCTTGTTCGTGGCGCAATCCCCGGCCCCAAGGGCGGGCTTGTATTCCTACGTAACGCAGTAAAAGCAGGTGCCCGATGAGTACCGTTGACGTTCGCAATATTGAGGGCAAGGTAGTAGGCACTGCTGAGTTGCCTGATGACATCTTTGGTATTGAGCCAAATGCCTCGGTAATGCATCAAGTTGTAACTGCCCAGTTGGCGCATAAGCGCTCCGGTACCTCTAGCACCAAGACTCGTGCTCAGGTCCGAGGCGGAGGCGCTAAGCCATGGGCCCAGAAGGGCACCGGCCGTGCTCGTCAGGGTTCCTCACGTGCGCCTCACTGGCGCGGTGGTGGAGTTGCCCATGGACCGAAGCCTCGTGACTACACGCAGCGCACACCTAAGAAGATGGTGCGACTTGCGGTTCTCTCAGCTCTATCGGATCGTGCTCAAGAGGGCAAGGTTCAGGTAATTGATGCATGGGGCTTCAGCCCACCATCAACCAAGCGTGCAATTGGCGCACTCGAGGCCCTTGGGCTCCGTGTGAATGGCGAGCGCCAAGTGCGTCTCGCTATCTGCCTAGACCGCTCAGAGCGTGAGTCATGGCTATCGTTCCGCAACTTAGGTGACCGAGTTCGTGTGATTCTCCCAGAGGAGATCAACACCTACGACGTACTCCTCTGCGACACGATTGTCTTCAGCGAGTCGACTCTTGCGATCACAGTTGAACGTCTTAGCGCAGCAACTCCAGCAATGCCTCGCACAAAGTTGAGCGTCACCGCCTCAGATAGTGCTGATGCAGATACAGATGAGGACGCATCATGAGTGCCGACCATCGCGATGTAATTATTCGCCCAGTTGTTTCGGAGAAGTCGTACGCGGCTCTCGACGCAAACGTATACACGTTTGAGGTTGCACCTGGCGCAAACAAGATTGAGATCCGTCAGGCTGTTGAGGCCATCTTCGGGGTCAAAGTAACAAACGTCAACACGGTCAACCGCGCTGGCAAGCGCAAGCGCAACCGCAAGACCGGCACTTGGGGCCAGCGGTCAAAGACAAAGCGCGCACTGGTATCGCTTGCCGAGGGCGACCGGATTGAGATCTTCGGGAGCTAATTATGGCCATTCGTAAACGTAAACCCACAAGCCCAGGGCGCAGGTTCCAGACCGTCTCGGATTTCGCCGAGATCACCAAGGATCGCCCCGAGAAGTCACTACTCGCGCCTAAGCCGCGTACCGGTGGACGTAACTCCTACGGTCGTACAACATCGCGTCACCGCGGTGGAGGCCACAAGCGCCAGTACCGCATCATCGACTTCAAGCGCGAGAAAGACAGCATCCCCGCAAAGGTTGCAGCGATTGAGTACGACCCGAACCGCAACGCACGTATTGCACTTCTGCACTACCGCGATGGCGAGAAGCGCTACATCATTGCGCCGGCCGGTATCCAGGTTGGAGACATGCTCCAGAGTGGTCAAGGCGCAGATATTCGCCCAGGAAACGCGCTACCACTGCGCTACATCCCAGTCGGTACTGTTGTTCACAATGTTGAGATGAAGCCTGGAGCAGGGGCGAAGTTAGGTCGCGGCGCTGGCGCTTCGATTCAACTCGTCGCTAAAGAAGGCCTATACGCAACTATTCGTCTCCCATCGACCGAGATGCGTCGTGTTCCGATTGACTGTCGTGCAACGATCGGTTCTGTCGGCAACGCCGAGGCATCACTTATCTCAATTGGTAAGGCCGGTCGTAACCGCTGGAAGGGCAAGCGCCCGCAGACCCGCGGTGTAGCTATGAACCCTGTTGACCACCCACTTGGTGGTGGAGAAGGTAAGTCTTCTGGTGGGCGTCACCCTGTTTCACCTTGGGGTAAGCCTGAAGGACGAACACGCAAGCGAGGCAAGGCCTCCGACAAGATGATCATTCGCCGCCGCCGCACACGCGGTTCACGGAGGTAGGTAAAACATGCCACGCAGTCTAAAAAAAGGCCCATTTGTTGATGAGCACCTTCTCTTGAAGGTCGAGCGTCAAAACGCGGCCGGCGAGCACAAGGTGATCAAGACCTGGTCCCGCCGTTCAACGATCACCCCCGACATGGTCGGCCACACGATCGCGGTCCACGATGGGCGTAAGCACGTCCCCGTGTTCCTCTCCGAGCCGATGGTTGGTCACAAGCTCGGCGAGTTCGCGCCTACCCGCACCTTCCGGTACCACGCCGGCCAGGAGAAGGTCGTGCGTCGATGAGGTCTGACGTTCAAGGTACTCAAGCAACACTTAGCCACTGCGGTATCGCACCCAACAAGGTGCGTGCAGTTCTTGGGCTCATTCGCGGACTCAGCATTGACGAGGCTCGCGATGTTCTTCAGTTCTGTGAGCGCGGTGCAGCAGAGGAGATTGGCAAGTTGCTGAACTCAGCAATCGCCAATGCCGAGCACAACGATCATCTCGACCCTGAGGAGCTTTTTGTTAGCGCCTGCTGGGCCGATGAAGGACCTACTGCGAAGCGGTGGAGGCCACGTGCTCGTGGTCGCGCAACAAAGATTCGCAAGCGCACCAGCCACATCACAATTGTCGTAGACCGCATGCCCGACGAGGCTCTTGAGCTTCACCGTGCGCGCTCCGAGCGACGTGGTGGAGGCGGAGCTACTCAAGCCAACCGTGCACGCCGTCGAGCTGCATCACGTGCAGCAGAGGCACAGGCCGAGCACAACCACGATCACGATCATGACCATGATCATGACCATGACAATCACAACGACCACAGCGAGCCGGAGGAAGCCCCAGTGGCTGAGTCGGCTGAGTCTGAGGTCGAGGAGACCACGGAGGCGTCCGAGTAATGGGACAGAAAGTCAATCCGTATGGCTTCCGCCTCGGTATTACTACCGACTGGAAGTCACGATGGTTCGCCGATAATAAGGCGTATACAGAGTTTCTAATTGAGGACTGGAAGATCCGCGACTACCTGCGCACACAGCTTGAGCGTGCAATGGTGAGCCGTATTGAGATCGAGCGTTCTGGCGACAAGCTGAGAATCGATGTATTCACAGCTCGTCCAGGAATCGTCATTGGTCGTCGTGGTGCAGAGGCAGACCGCCTTCGTACCGGACTCTTCAAGATCACAGGCAACAACAAGATTCACTTCAACATCCAAGAGATTAAGCAGCCCGAGCTAGATGCCGCGCTGATCGCTCAGGGTGTTGGTGACCAGCTCGCAGGACGCGTTTCGTTTAGGCGTGCGATGAAGCGTGCTGTACAGACCGCAATGAAGGCCGGAGCCCTCGGTATTCGTGTTCAGGTAAGTGGTCGCCTCGGCGGCGCAGAGATGAGCCGCAAGGAGTGGTACCGCGAGGGCCGCGTTCCTCTGCACACGTTGCGTGCCGATATTGACTACGGAGCATCTGAGGCCAAGACAACATTCGGCCGCATCGGTGTCAAGGTTTGGATCTACAAAGGTGACATCCTTCCCTACAAGCAGGTCTCTGACGAGAAGATCTCCCAAGAGGCAGCACTCGCTGCTGGTGAGGCTCCTAGTGCCCCTGGAGTTCGCCGTGTAGTAACCGCTGGTGGAGGGCGTCGTCGACCTGCAGATGAGTCAGTCTCTGTCGACTCAACCAATGTCTCTGATGACATCAACCTTGAAGCAACTCCAGTTATTAAGGAAGCTGACCCCGAGCTCGAGCGCCTCTTAGCAGAGGAAGAAGAGATCGAGCGTCGCACGCGAGCGCACCACGAGGCTCCTAAGTTCCACGGCGACGAGGACTGAGGACTGTCATGTTGATGCCTAAGAGAGTTCGTCATCGCAAGGTCCAGCGTGGTCGCATGAGCGGCATCGCTAAGGGCGGATCGCGCGTTACATATGGAGACTTCGGGATCCAAGCACTTGAGCCTGGTTGGATCACCAACCGCCAGATTGAGGCTTCCCGTATTGCCATGACTCGCCACATCAAGCGTGGTGGCAAGGTATGGATCACGATCTTCCCTGACAAACCAGTTACTCAGAAGCCTGCTGAGACCCGTATGGGTTCTGGCAAGGGAAACCCTGAGCACTGGGTTGCAGTTGTTAAGCCAGGTCGCATCATGTTCGAGCTCTCCGGAGTTACCGAAGAAGTTGCACGCGAAGCTATGCGCCTCGCTATGCACAAACTTCCGATCAAGACGCGCTTCGTAGTTAGACGTGAGGAGGCCTGATGGCTGGAATCAAAGAATTCAGACCGAACACGCTCGTTGAACTCAACGATGCAGATCTTCTCGCCAAACTCTCCGAGGCAAAGGAAGAGCAGTTCAACCTGCGCTTTCAACTAGCCACCGGTCAGGTTGAGAACTCTTCGCGTATTACCCATGTGCGTCGTTATATCGCACGTATCAAGACCATCGTGCGTGAGCGCGAGATCGCAGCGGCAGAGGCTGCCGAGGAGAACGCATGAGCGAGACCGAACAGACCGAAACTATTGATACTGAAGCGATTGTGCCTGAAGTGACTGAGGCCGAGCAGGCCGAGACAACTGCAACCCGTAACGCACGCAAAGTGCGTGAAGGTGTCGCAGTCTCAGCTAAGCAGGACAAGACGGTTGTTGTTGCAGTAATCGATCGGGTACGTCACCGTCGCTACCGCAAGACAGTCCAGCGCACAACAAAGCTTTACGCTCACGATGAGAACAACGAGGTACGTGAAGGCGACCGTGTGCGCATCACTGAGACTCGCCCGATGTCACGCCTTAAGCGCTGGCGAGTCGTCGAGATTCTCGAGCGGGCAAGGTAGGGAGAGAAAATGATTCAGCAAGAGAGCAGACTCAAGGTTGCCGACAACTCCGGTGCCAAAGAGGTCCTTTGCATAAAGGTCCTCGGCGGAACCCGTCGTCGCTATGCCAGCATCGGAGATGTCTTCGTTGCATCGGTCAAGGCTGCCCAGCCTGGTGCCGCTGTAAAGAAGGGCGATGTTGTTAAGTGCGTAGTTGTTCGTGTCAAGAAAGAGAAGCGCCGCGCAGATGGCTCATACATTCGATTTGATGAGAACGCAGCAGTTCTTATCAATGACGCGATGCAGCCTCGTGGTACTCGCATCTTCGGACCAGTTGGTCGCGAACTGCGTGACAAAAAGTTCATGCGTATCGTCTCGCTCGCACCGGAGGTGATCTGATGCGTATCCGTAAGGGAGACAAAGTCAGAGTCATAGCTGGCAAGGACCTCGGCAAAGAGGGCGAAGTGATCCGTGTAATTATCGCTACCGACAAGGTCATCGTCGATGGTGGAATCAACATGGCCAAGCGCCACCAGCGTGCTACTTCGGCGACGACCCAGGGCGGAATCATCGATAAAGAGATGCCGATCCATGTCTCTAACGTCGCCATCGTCTGCTCGAAGTGCGGACCCACTCGCATCGGAATGAAGTTCGAGGGCGAGAAGAAACGGCGTACCTGCCGCAAGTGTGGAGGGGACCTCTAATGGCTCCGCGTCTTAAAGAACGATACGAGTCTGAGCTTCGTGAAGCTCTGCGCACTGAGCTTGGGCTCATCAATGTGATGCAGGTTCCGCGACTCCAGAAGATCGTCATCAACATGGGTGTAGGTGGGGCAACCCAGCAGGCCTCCTTGCTTGATGGTGCAGTTGCAGACCTCACAACGATCTCAGGCCAGAAGCCCCTGATCACGAAGGCAAAGACCTCAATCGCTGGATTCAAACTGCGCGAGGGAAATGCCATCGGAGCAAAGGTGACTCTCCGAGGAGCTCGTATGTGGGAGTTCTATGACCGCCTTGTAACTCTGGCGATCCCTCGCATTCGTGACTTCCGCGGGCTTAGCCCCAAGTCATTCGACGGACACGGCAACTACACGTTTGGCGTGACCGAGCAATTGATCTTCCCTGAGATTGAGTACGACAAAATCGACACAACGCGTGGAATGGACATCACCATCGTCTCCTCCGCACGTACCGACGACGAGGGACGAGCGCTCTTGCGAGCACTCGGATTTCCGTTCAGACGCACCGAGAACGTGGGTTAGGCACATGGCTAAAAAAGCATTAGTTAATAAGCAGCAGCGTGAGCCAAAGTTTAAGGTCCGCGGTTACTCGCGGTGCCGTAAATGCGGTCGAGCGCGAGCGGTGTACCGCAAGTTCGGCCTATGCCGAATCTGCCTACGCGAGCTCATTCACGCAGGCGAAGTGCCTGGCGTGACCAAGGCGTCGTGGTGAGGAAGGCGATCCAATGACAATGACCGACCCCATCGCGGACATGCTTACACGCATCCGCAACGCAAATATCGCAATGCATGACACAACGTCGATGCCTTCCTCGAAAGTCAAGGAAGCACTCGCGAAAGTCCTGCTTAGCGAGGGCTACATCGAGGGCTATGAGGTTGAGGACGACCCCATTCGCCCTGGACAACGCCTTACCGTTTACATGAAGTACACCCCCGAGCGTAAGCGAACGATCTCTGGCATCAAGCGAGTATCGAAGCCAGGTCTGCGTGTGTATTCGAAGGCCGACTCGGTCGCTCGCGTACTCGGCGGATTCGGAATTGCCGTGCTCTCTACCAACAAGGGTCTCGTCACCGACCGTGAGGCGCGCAAGCGTCGCATCGGTGGCGAAGTGCTCTGCCACGTCTGGTAATCACATGTCTCGTATTGGTAAGCAGCCCATAACTCTCCCCGCAGGCGTTGAGGTAACCATCACTGGTTCTCACATCACCGTAAAGGGACCCAAGGGAACTCTCGAGATCGACGCTCCGCCGACCATCACGGTCGCACGCGATGGCGATGACCTCGTTGTAACCCGACCCGATGACGAACGCCAGAACCGCGCTCTCCACGGACTCACACGTTCTCTAGTCTCCAACATGGTGATTGGTGTATCTGTGGGCTTCACCAGGGAGCTCGAGATCGTAGGCGTTGGTTATCGTGCAATTCCTCAGAGCCCGACCAAGATTGAGGTGCAGGTAGGTTTCTCGCACCCAGTCTTCGTCGAGGCTCCAGATGGAGTGACCTTCGAT
>Ga0194043_1002352_pt1 | contig 10430 bp, 10 predicted proteins | sample JunL4415m_MetaG_FD_161274 | JGI IMG/M metagenome (GOLD analysis project Ga0194043, IMG submission 161274) | Anoxic zone freshwater microbial communities from boreal shield lake in IISD Experimental Lakes Area, Ontario, Canada - Jun2016-L442-15m | ecosystem: Environmental > Aquatic > Freshwater >...
TGGTGTGGCGTGACGCGCGTCCTGGTGAGCGGCGCAACCGGCAAGCTCGGGGCGCCGATCTGTGCCGCAATCAGCGCGGCTGACGATCTCGTGCTCGCGGGTCGCGTTGCGCGCTCATTGAGTGGCGATGCGGGCTTCGCTTCTCTTGAGGCCGCGATCGCCGGAACGGCAGCAGAGGTCGTCGTCGATGTGACAGCACCAGACGCAGGGGTGCCCCATACGCTCGCCGCGATTGCCGCAGGACTACCCATGGTGCTCGGCACGACGGGGATGACTCCAGAGGGTGCGGCCGAGATCGACGCCGCAGCCTTGGCTGCTGGGGTGCCGGTCCTGTTTGTGCCGAACTTCTCGATCACCGCCGTTTTGATGATGCGCTTTGCCGCGCAGGCTGCGCGCTTCTTGCCGGACTGCGCGATCGTGGAAGAGCATCACGTCGCGAAGGTCGATAGCCCGAGTGGCACGGCGCTACGGACGGCCGACCTCGTAGAAGAGGCTTGCGGTCGCCGACCAGAGATCGCCTCGGTGCGACTCGAGGGGCTCGTCGCCAATCAGAGCGTGCTGTTTGGGAGCACCGCCCAGACGCTTGAAATCCGCAATGTCACGACCAGTCGAGAGGCCTTCGTGCCGGGCGCGTTGCTTGCTATCCGCGGCATTCGCACGCTCGCTCCGGGCCTGCACGTTGGGCTCGAGCTTCTGCTCGACTAGCTCCGTCTGTCCCAGCCGAAGCCAGGACAGACGGGTAGTGCGAGGTCAGTCGCCACCGACCTGGTTCTCGGGATCCAAGACGAGGTCGTTACGGGTCTTGCCGCCGACGATGTAGAAGATGATGCCGACGGCGAGGGTAATGCCAATCGCAATGAAGGCATACGTCGTGTACTGCGCACGCGTGACACCATCAGGCAGCCACGAGTCGCTGAGAATCTCACCTTCGGCTAGAAAGCCCGGGAAGATGCCCGAGATCGAGGCAAGCACGGCCCAGAATGTTGTCAAGAGACCGCAGATCCAGACGCCAGTCATGCCACCCGGGACCTTGTACGGCCGGTGCGTGTTGGGATGGGAACGGCGGAGCTTGATGAAGGCCGGGAAGATCACCACGTAGCTGAGCGTGGTAAATAGCAACACGATCCCGATCATCACGTTGAAGGCATTCGCGGCGCTGCCCTCGCCAATCTTGGCGGCGACGAGGAAGACGATCGTCGAGAGAATGCCCGAGACCATGTTGACGTTGAGTGGCGTGCCGTACTTCGAGGAGAAGCGACCCAACCACTTAGGACCTGCACCGTCGATCGAGGCAATCGCCTGTGAACGGTCGGAGCCCATCAGCCAGGTACTGGCACTCGAGACAACCGCGAGGATGAACATAATTGCCGCGATCTTGACCAAGATATCGGCGGCACCACCGTAGACGGTGAAGACCGTGTCGACGGAGTCGAGGAAGGCCGAAACGCCGTGGCCAGAGATCTGATCGGCCGGGACGACGCAGATAATGGCCAGAACAGGGAGCCCGTAGAGCAGGATCGACGTAAACATCGCGCGCAAGACTGTGAAGGGGACGTCCTTCTGGGCATCCTTCATCTCATCGCCCGCGGCATTTGGCAGCTCGAACCCAACAAAGTTGAAAAAGAGCAGTGGCACGAGCGCAATGAACGCACCCCACGTCGGCGAAAAATCGCCGCCGGACGGGAAATTAAGGCCATGCTGGATCGCGTAGATGACCGTCGTGACCGAGAACATGCCGATCACGACAATGCGACACCATGCGCCGATGGTTGGGATCCATTTGCCGACACCGAACGAGAGAATGGCCGACCAGACAGAGAACCAGATATAGACGAGACCGACGATATAGAACGCAATCGTGCCGTCCTCAAAGTGCCAGATGTAGTTTTGAATCGTTGCGACCGCCAAGAGTGCGAGAGTGGCGCCGATCCAGACCGGGTTCGAGAACCAGTAGAACACGGCGTTGACACCCGCGACACCACGACCCCAGGCCATGCGAGTCCAGATGTACGCGCCTCCCTCCTCGGTGAAGGCCGCGCCGAGCTCGGCAACCAACAGGCCATACGGAATGAAGAAGAAGATGGCGAGGAAGATCAGCCAGAGGAAGCCTTGGGCGCCGTTCTGCGCGACCTGGCCGAGCGTGTCCACGCCGACGATCGTACAAATCAGGAAGAAAAAGATGTCGAAGCGGCCGAAATGTCGGCGTAGCTTGCTCTTCTCTTCGAGGGCGGCGCTGGTAATCAGATCCGCGTTTGCAACCGGGTTAGCGGCCATGTGATCCTCCTTTGACTCTCTCCACGAGGAATTCTGGCACGTTGAGCGGTCACATGCACGGAGCTACCCGGTATGCTGCCGCGACCGCGATCGGGAGTGGAAATGCAGGCGCCTTTCGGACGAATTTTGACAGCAATGGTGACGCCGTTCGCAGCCGACGGCTCAATTGACCTTGACGAGGCCGTCCGTCTGGCCGAGCATCTGATCGAGCACGGGTCTGAGGGACTCGTGATCCATGGCACCACAGGCGAGGCCTCGACGCTGACGGACGACGAGAAGCTGGCGTTGACCGAGGCCGTTGCGGGCGCAGTCGGCGAACGCGTCCCCGTGATCTCGGGTACGGGCTCCAACGACACCGCGCATTCTGTGCACCTGACCAAGCAGGCCGCCCGCTTTGAGGGCGTCGCCGGCTTCCTCGCCGTCACGCCGTATTACAACAAGCCGCCCATTGCTGGCATCGAGGCGCACACTCGTGCAATCGCCGAGGCTGCCGGTGACCTTCCGATCGTGCTGTACAACATTCCCCAGCGCGTCGTCTTGCACCTGTCGCCGGTCGACATTGACCGACTCGCGCAGATCGATACCGTCATCGCGGTCAAGCAGGCAGTCACGGATCTCGACGAGGCTCGCCAGATTGTCGAAGCCGGTCGGCTCGCGCTCTACGCGGGTAACGATGATCTCGTGCTGCCGTTTGCGTTGCTCGGCGGCGTGGGCGGAATCTGCGTGGCGAGTCATGTTGCGGGTCGCGAGATGTTGGCCATGCAGGCTGCTGCCGACGTTGGTGACGAGGACCAAGCTCGGGCGATTGATGCCGACCTGACGCCGCTCTACGAGGCGCTGTCCGTGACCGTCAACCCGATTCCCGTCAAGACGGCGATGGAATTGCTCGGGTTTAACGTCGGCGATTTGCGGCTGCCGCTCGTCAATGCGACCGACGCTGAGCGCGATGTGGTGCGGGCTGGACTTGCTGCCCGCGGCCTGATCGGCTGAGGACAGGTACGCTGCCTGCGTTCCGTTCGAGAGGACTCTGATGAAGCGCACCAAGAAGAAGAACACGTCGGCCCCGAAGCCGCATCGCGTCCGCAAGGCGCTTCGTCGTCGCAACGCCGCGCGCGGCCGCCGCTAGACCCGTGCGAGCGTACGCCTTTTTGGGCGGCGCTCTGCTCGTCTATCAGCGTGCCGTCGTAGCCGAGCTTAACCGTCGGCTTGGCCTCGCTCTGTCCTCACCGGCCGAAGCGGATCTCGTTGATCTTGAGTCGATCGCATTGGGAGAACCTGCGCTGTTGTTTCTGTGTGGACTGCCGTACGTTCGCACCCGCGATGCTGGACTGCCGATCGAAGTGCTTGCCGCACCCGTGGCGGCGGAGTACGCGCACGAATCACCGGGCTACCGCAGCCAACTCCTCGGTGCACCAGGACTAAAAGGTTCCACGCTGGATCAGTTGACGGGTCTGCGTCTCGGGATCAACTCCTACGACTCGATGTCGGGATGGGTGCTCGCCGTTGGCGAGGGAATGCCCCTCGACCGGTTCGCCACGACGACGATCACAGGAGCGCACCGTCAGTCGATGAAACTGCTCTTAGAGGGCGAACTCGACGCGGCTCCGATCGACTCGATGCTGCTTGCAGCTGAGGTAACCACCACACCGGCCTTCGCCGAACTGCCAGTCCTTGCGACGTACGGGCCATCACCGAGTCCCCCCGTCGTGCTCGTGGGCGGCGACCAAGAGCTCGCGGAGCGGCTGCGACAGGCACTCGCGTCCCTCCACGACGATCAGAGCGGCCGGGATGCACTCGCGTTGGGGCACATGGCACGATTCGACGCAATGCACGACGCTGACTACAACTGGATCCGCGACTGCGATCGGAGAGCAGCCACATGCACGCCCTCGTAGTTCTTGCGCATCCAGAGGGCGAGAGTTTTACTGCCTCCCTGGCGCGCACGATCGTAGAGACGCTGGAGGCCGCTGGCCACACCGTCGATTTTGACGATTTGGCTGCGAGTGGTTTCCGGGCTGATGCCGGCTGGCATGACGTGCAGGAGAGTCCGAACGGAATGCTGCAGATGATGGCAGCGCAGGGCCGAGCGGCGGAGACGGGTTCTTTTTCTACGGATGTGGCGCGTGAGATCAAACGCCTCCAGGCCTGCGATCTCCTGATCACCGTCTTTCCCTTCTGGTGGTTTTCGCCTCCTGCGCAACTGAAGGGCTGGTTTGATCGAGTCTTCGCCAATGGCATCGCCTACGGCTCGAACCCCTACGACGACGGTCCACTGCGTGGCAAGCGGGCGCTCGCAGTTGTGACTGCCGGTGGCGACGCCGCGATGTATGGGCCGGATGGACGATCCGGCGACATGCGCGCTTTGCTCAACCCAGTGCTCCACGGAACGTTTGGCTATTGCGCGTTCGATGTGCTCGACCCCTTCATCGTCTACGAGGCCGATGGTGAGGATGCCGCGGTGCGTGAGCGCGCGCTGGTCGACATTGCGGCGCGTCTCCAGACGGTGGCAACCGAGGCGCCAATTCGCACGGAGCCATTGCGCTCGTCGTGAGTACGCCCGAGCTCGACGCCGCAGATGCGGGTGGCTCTGCCCGAGCAGTCTACGGCGCGGTTTTCGTGGGCGGCATGCTGGGTGCTGTGGGGCGGCTTGGTCTGGGCGCACTGCTGGCGACGGGTTCGTTGCCGTGGGCAGTGCTACTCGCCAACCTCGCTGGAGCATTCGCACTAGGGTTCCTCTTCGAGCGACTGCGCGAGCATCGTCTTCAGGGCTCAGCTCGCTGGGCGTTTTGGGGCCCGGGAATGCTCGGCGCCTTCACGACCTTCAGCGCCCTGCAGTTAGAGGCTGTCGACTACATTCGCGCCGGCAATGCGTGGCACGGCGTGTTGTACCTCGTGATGAGCATTGCCCTTGGCGTTCCGGTGGCGGCCTGCGGTCGGTGGATTGCGATGCGAAGCCGATGACTGCCTGGTACCTCCTAGCAATACCGCTCGGCGGCTTTGGTGCCGTCGCGCGCGTCTTCACGACGCGACTTGGTGAGCGACACGTCCCCGGCGGTGCGATCAGCATGACCGCCTTGATCAACATTGTCGGTGCGGGTCTGATCGGCGTGGTCGCGGCGATCGGCAACGACGTTGCTCTGCTGGTGCTCGGCGGCGGCCTCCTCGGAGGGCTGACGACCTTCTCGACGTGGATGGTCGAGGTCGATACCTTGCATCGCCGCGGTCTCGTGGTGTGGGCCTTCGCCGCTCTGGTGCTCCCCGCAGCGCTGGGAGCAGCGGCCTACGCCCTCGCGCGTAGCCTCGTCTGAGGCGCCGGTTAGTACCCGGAACCGGGGATGCGCTTGAGTCGCCCCTCAAGGTGGAGGGTGGTAGAGACGACGCGCTGCGACTGGCAGATGCCACGCAGCAGCCATGTCGAGGTCTCGGCATAGGTCGGGGCAAAGACGACGCCAGGGACGAGGTCGCCGTTCGAGACGCCGGTTGCCGCGAAGAACGTGTCGGAGCTCGAGACGAGATCGTTGGTGTCGAGAAGACGATTGACGTCGAGTCCGGCTGCGACGATCGCGTCCTTCTCCTCGTCGTTACGCGGCCAGAGGCGCCCGATGATCCGACCACCGACGCTGCGAATAGCGGCCGCACTGAGCACGCCCTCCGGTGTACCGCCAACGCCCCACAAGAGGTCGATCCCACTCCCGGGGCGTACGGCCAAGAGGCTGCCCGCAACGTCTCCGTCAGAGATCAGGCGAACCTTGGCGCCAGCGGTGCGGATGTGACCAATCTGCTCCTGATGCCGGTCGCGGTCGAGCACGATCACGCACAGTTCACTGATGGGCATGCCGCGTCGCTCGGCAATTGCCGCCAGGACATCTCCAATCGGGACGTCGAGGGACAACAGGTCGGCGATGTCAAACGCGCCGGCGAGCTTTTCCATGTAGACGGCAGGACCGGGATTAAACATCGTGCCGCGCGGCGAGATTGCGAACGTCGCGAGCGCATTCGGCTGACCCTTGGCGGTCAGAGTCGTACCTTCGAGAGGGTCTACCGCGATATCAACCTCGGGGCCACCACTGCCAACCTCTTCACCGATATACAGCATCGGCGCCTCGTCCTTCTCGCCCTCGCCAATCACCACCTTGCCGCTGATCGGGCAGGCCTCGAGCGCGTCGCGCATAGCGTCGACGGCGGCACGGTCGGCCGCAATCTTGTCACCTCGCCCCAGCCAACGAGCAGCCGCAATTGCACCCGCCTCGGTGACACGGGTGAGATCAAGAGCGAGCGAGGCGGGGAGCGTTTCAGACATGGTTGGATCCTAGCCCGACCACACCCGGAATGGTGGCTAAGGTGGAGTACGGTTTGCGTATGAGTCTTGACGTCACAGCAGCCCGCGCACACTTCCCCTCGCTTGCTCGCACCGTCGACGGGCAGCCGTTTGCCTACTTCGACGGCCCTGGCGGTTCGCAGGTACCCACGGTCGTCGCCGAGGCGATGACGCACTCGCTCCTGCACGCAAACGCCAATTGTGGCGGCGCCTTCGCGACGTCGATCGAGTCGGACGCCGCGATCGAAGAGGCGCGCCAAGCGGCTGCCGATTTTACGGGCAGCCGGGCCGACGAAATCGCCTTTGGTGCGAACTCCACAACGCTGCAGTATCTGCTCGCGCACGCGGTGGCGCGAACGCTTGAGCCAGGTGACGAGATCATCACCACCGAACTCGACCACGACTCCAACGTCTCGCAGTGGCTCCAGGTAGCTGAAGATCACGACCTCGTTGTGCAGCAGGCGCGACTGCATCGGCCCGACGGCACGCTCGACATGCATCACCTCGAGAGCCTGCTGTCACCGAAGACAAAGATTGTTGCCTTCACGCTCGCCTCGAACCACGTGGGAACGGTCACGCCAGCGAAAGAGATCGCGCGTCACGCGCACTCTGTGGGCGCACTCGCCTGGGCCGACGGCGTCCACTACGCACCACACCGTCTGCTCGATCGAGAGGCGATGGGCCTCGATGTGCTGTTGACCTCACCGTACAAGTGGTTCGGGCCGCATCTCGGTATCGCGTCGATTCGTCACGACTTGGCTACCTCGTGGCCTGCCGATCGCGTGCGCCCTGCCGACGAGACGCCCGCAGGGCACCGCTTTGAGACGGGGACCCAGTCGCATGAGGCGATGGCGGGCATGACGGCCGCGGTCGACTACCTGGCTGGGCTTGGTACGGGTACCACGCGACGCGAACGACTGGCGAGCGCGTACGAGGCGATCCGTGTTCACGAGGACGCCTTGACGTTGCGCTTCTGGGCTGGCGTTGCCGAGATGGATCACCTTCACTTTTACGGGATCACGAAGCCAGAGCGGTTTGACGACCGGGTCGGTACGTTCTCGTTTACGGTCGAAGGCGCTCATCCGACCGAGGTTGCCCAGCGCCTAGCCCAGCGCGGGATGGCCGTGTGGGATGGCAACTTCTATGCCCTCTCGGCGAGCATTGCGCTCGGCCTCGAGGAGCACGGGGGAGCGATTCGCGTTGGGTTCTTGCATTATACGACGCCCGCGGAGGTCGATCGCCTGATCGACGCTCTGGGCGAGCTTGGCTGACGTTCTCGCAGAGGTCGCGGGCGAAGTCTGACTGCGCTGATGAGTGGGCAAAGGATGCATTGATCCGAATGGAGCGTCGCGCCAACCCGGCAGGGGGCGCTACGATCCGGGCTCCCGCGGATGTGGCGGAATTGGTAGACGCGCACGGTTCAGGTCCGTGTGGCCGTAAGGTCGTGGAGGTTCAAGTCCTCTCATCCGCATTGTGTTGGCACCCTCCGGGGAGCCAACACGGAGGCCCTCAAGCTCAGTGCTTATGCACCTGCCGCCGCGCGGCTCAGCCGATCCCGAACGGCGTCGCCGACACCACCAGCAGGTGGCAAAACGGCCACGATGTGTTCTGCGCCTGAGGCATCAGCCTCGCGCAGCAGCGTGTACAGGCGCTCGGCGTAGAGCTCGGACGAGGTTCCCGTGTCTAAAAGGGTTATGACGTTGGGCGGCACTGGGCTCAGCAGAGGGTCGGTCGCGTCTGCGACCAGCGCAATCAGTTCGTCACTGGCGGAAATCGCAGCCGCAACGCTGTCAGTCACGACGACGGGTAGGCGTGGCGCATAGTGCGCAGCGAGTGTGCCCGGTGCACGAGGCGCAGTGTCGAGTGATGTCGAGAGCGTGGTGCCCAGCGCGGCCTCGAGCAACTCGGCCGTGATCGCTCCAGGTCGCAGAATGCGTGGGGCCAGTCCGGTGAGATCGACGATGGTCGATTCCACGCCAACCGCGCACGGACCTCCGTCGAGGATCAGATCGACGTCAGCGCCAAGATCGTCGAGCACGTGTTGAGCGGTCGTTGGGCTGACACGACCAAAGCGGTTTGCACTTGGGGCCGCGATACCTGTTCCGCTCAATCGGATCGATTCTCGTGTTACGTCACAATTTGGGATCCGCAGTGCAACAGTGCCGGTGCCCCCAAGTGCCGCTGGATCGGGCCGCGTACCGGCAGGCAGAATGATGGTCAACGGGCCGGGCCAGAACGCCTCGGCCAGACAATCAGCCGAGGCCGGCCATACCGCAGACCAGCCCGATCGGGCCTCAACGAGATCGGCAAGGTGCACAATCGATGGGTGATCCGTAGGGCGTCCCTTGACGGCGTAGAGTCGAGCGAGCGCGTTCGGATTTGTTGCGTCAGCCCCCAGCCCGTACACCGTCTCGGTTGGGAGCGCGACCAGTTTGCCGGCGCGAAGGGCCTGGGCGGCGGCGGCTGCAGTGTGCGTGATCACCGGGGTATGGTGGCATCCCGACGTCGCGTAGGAGTGACGGTACCGTGTGGCCATGCGCACACTCGTACCACTCCTGCTGATCATCGTCTCGGTCGTGTGCGCCGTCGGTGCGGGTGCTGGATCGATGCTGACACGCAACGTGCTCGACCCAAGTGGCTTTTCTGATGTCGTCGTCCATACCGTTCAGTCGCCGGCTGGACTCGCGTTGGTGCGGACGTCTGTCGAGAACAACGTGGCCAATCGGGCAGCGGCTCAGCCCGCGATTATCTCGAACCTGGTGGCGACGACCGCGGGAGATTGGGCGGTTTCGGTCTTTCAAGGAGATGCCGCTCGACAGGTGCTTGGTCCTGTTGCGACGGGCCTTCAACAGGGCATTCTCAACGGCGATAGCGCCCAGCAGGTTCAGATCGACGTGCGAGCAATGGCAGCTGCAAGTACGACACCGCCGCTGATCTCACGCCTGCTCGATAGCCAGTCGGGCGACGTGCTCGTGACCGTGCCATGGGTCTCCGTCTCGCCACAAATGCAGTACACGTTGCGGGAGCTCGATCGTCACCGAATGTTGCCGGCTGGCCTTGCTGTTGTTGCGCTCGTGGCTGGACTGCTTGCCGTGATGCTGTCCAAGCGCCGCGGTTTTGCGTTGCTCGTGCTCGGGATTGCGCTTGCTGCTGCGGCCTTCCTCCTGCGTCCAATTGCGACCACGGCTTCGGGTCTGTTCATCAACCGCGGCTCGCAAGGCGGTTCTGCCTCATCACTCGCACCGACCGTTGTTGAACAGGTCTTTACAGGCTGGTCGGCGGTCAGTGGCGCGCTGATTGCAATCGGGCTTGCGCTCGCCCTGGCCGGCGCTGTGCTCAGCCTCCGTCGTCGCGCCTAGGGCGTCGGCGGCAAGAAGGCGACACTCTCGGCATCAACGACGTGTGCGCCGCCATCGACAGTGATGGTGGCACCGTTGATACCGCTTGCCTTCTGCGATAGGAGCCACGCAATCGTTTCGGCGACTTCATCGGCGCTTGCTGGACGGCGATCCGGAGCAAGGCTTGTCGCCGCTGCATAGGCGTCATCGAGACCGCCGTGTGCGGCAGCAAGTTCACCGAGCGCGTCGTCTGCCATCGGGGTTCGCACCCAGCCAGGGCAGACAACGTTCGAGCGCACGCCATGGGGTCCGTGATCGACTGCGAGACAACGCGTCAGTTGGATCGCGCCCGCTTTGGCCGACGAATAGGCGATTGATGCAGGTCCCGCGCGCAGTCCTGCGAGACTCGACACGATCACGATCGAACCGCCGTTTGTCGTCAGTTCGGGAAGGCACGCCTGTGCCGCAAGAAACGGTGCGGTCAGGTTGGTACGCAACAC
>Ga0194043_1002355_pt1 | contig 10426 bp, 19 predicted proteins | sample JunL4415m_MetaG_FD_161274 | JGI IMG/M metagenome (GOLD analysis project Ga0194043, IMG submission 161274) | Anoxic zone freshwater microbial communities from boreal shield lake in IISD Experimental Lakes Area, Ontario, Canada - Jun2016-L442-15m | ecosystem: Environmental > Aquatic > Freshwater >...
CAAGGGCGCTGCGCTCGCTCGCTCTGCAGGTACGTCGATTCAGCTGATGGGCAAGGAGGGTGGCTACGCGATCCTGCGCATGCCGTCCTCGGAGATGCGTCGCGTGCTGATCACGTGCCGCGCGACCATCGGCGAGGTCGGGAACTCCGACCACGGCAACATCAAGATCGGCAAGGCCGGTCGTGCGCGCTGGATGGGCATCCGCCCGACGGTCCGCGGCACGGTCATGAACCCCGTCGACCACCCGCACGGTGGTGGCGAAGGCAAGAACAAGTCCGCAGGTCGCCATCCGGTAACCCCGTGGGGCGTTCCCACCAAGGGCCACCGCACGCGTAGCAAGAAGAACCAGACCAGTCGCCTCATCATTCGCCGCCGCAAGAAGTAGGGAGCTGATACGACAGTGAGCAGAAGCCTCAAGAAGGGCCCGTTCGTCCAGCCTCGCCTCCTCGAGCGCATCCACGCGATGAACGAGGTCGGCGAGAAGAAGGTCATCAAGACCTGGTCGCGTTCCTCGACCATCTTCCCGGAGATGGTCGGCCACACGATCGCGGTGCATGACGGCCGCAAGCACGTGCCGGTCTACGTGACCGAGTCGATGGTCGGACACAAGCTCGGCGAGTTCTCGCCGACGCGCACGTTCCGTGGCCACAAGGCCTCGGACAAGAAAGCCAAGAGGTAGAACGCATGGAAGCCAAAGCAGTTGCACGCTACGTGCGGGTGGCTCCCCGCAAAGCTCGACTGGTGGTTGACCTCATCCGCGGTAAGAAGATCGACGACGCCCGGGCGATTCTGAAGTTCTCGCCTCGTGCCGCCGCCGAGATCGTGGAGAAGGTTCTCAACAGCGCCGTCGCCAACGCCGAGCGCAACCTCCACGTGAAGGCGGAGGAGCTAATCGTCGGCTCGACGTTCGTCGATGAGGGTCCGACGCTGAAGCGCATTCGCCCGCGCGCCATGGGTCGTGCGTTCCGCATCAACAAGCGCACCAGCCATATCACGGTCACCGTCAAGCAGCGAGAGGGGGCGTAGCAGCATGGGACAGAAGGTATATCCGATAAGCCTGCGTCTAGGCATCACCGAGAAGTGGCGTTCGCGCTGGTTCGGTGGCAAGGACTACGCTCAGACTCTCGCCAACGACCAAGAGGTGCGCAAGTACCTCGAGAATCGCCTGAAGCGTGCCGCGCTGAGCAAGATCGACATCGAGCGCAAGGGCGACAAGACCGTCATTGAGCTGACCAGCGCGAGGCCGGGCATTGTCATCGGCAAGAAGGGCGCCGAGGTCGACGTCCTTCGCAAGGCACTCGAGAAGATCACCGGCGGCAGCGTTGCCGTCAACATCGTCGAGATCAAGCGTCCGGAGCTCGATGCCGTGCTGATCGCGCAGAGCGTTGCCGAGCAGCTCGAGGGTCGCGTGGCGTTCCGTCGCGCGATGCGCAAGGCGGTTGCCTCGGCGGTCAAGAGCGGTGCGCTGGGGATTCGAATCCAGTGCTCGGGTCGCCTCGGCGGCGCGGAGATGGGTCGTCGTGAGTGGTATCGCGAGGGTCGCGTACCGCTCCATACCCTGCGCGCAAAGATCGACTACGGAACTGCCGTTGCGCGCACAAGCATGGGCGCCTGCGGTGTCAAGGTATGGGTCTATCACGGAGAGGTCCTGCCTGGTCAGGACGCTCCTAATCCGGCCATCGAGGGTACGCGCACGCAGCGCCCCCGTCGCGGTGAAGGGAGATAGCAGATGCTTTTGCCCAAGCGAGTTAAGCACCGCAAGGTACAGCGCGGCTCGCGTAGCGGCCAAGCCAAGGGCGGTACGTCGGTCAACTTCGGCGAGTACGGTCTCAAGGCCCTGGAGCCGGCGTGGATCACTAACCGCCAGATTGAGGCGGCCCGTGTCGCGATGACCCGTTACATGAAGCGTGGCGGTAAGGTCTGGATCAACATCTTCCCGGACAAGCCGATTACGCAGAAGCCCGCAGAGACCCGCATGGGTTCGGGCAAGGGTAACCCCGAGAAGTGGGTTGCCGTCGTTAAGCCCGGACGCGTCATGTTTGAGTTGGCAGGTGTTTCCGAGGAGGTCGCCAAAGAGGCGATGCGACTCGCAGCACACAAGCTGCCGATCAAGACCAAGTTCGTGACCCGCGGCGATTCTGGTGGGGAGGCGTAGATGAAAGCAACAGAGATCAGAGATCTGGCCGATTCCGATTTGGCGCAGAAGCTCAAGGACACCCGTGCTGAGCTATTCAACCTGCGTTTCCAGCTCGCCACCGGCCAGCTCGACAACACCGGTCGTATTGCGATCGTGAAGAAGGACATCGCGCGCCTGCACACTGAGGTGCGTACCCGCGAGCTTCGCGCGCAAAGCGACGCGGCTGCGTCTTAAGGAACAGGTGAGGAGAAGCAATGAGTGAGGATCGTAACCGCAGGAAGCTCCGCCAGGGTGTCGTCGTTTCGACGGCCGGCGAAAAGACCTGCGTGGTGAAGGTCGAGGAGCGCAAGAAGCATCCGCTCTACGGCAAGATGATCACGCAGTCCAAGAAGTTCCACGCGCACGACGAGAACAATGAGAGCGGCGTTGGTGACACCGTGAACATCATGGAGACCCGCCCGCTGTCCAAGCTAAAGCACTGGCGTCTCGTCGAGATCGTCGAGAAGGCCAAGTAACGACGTATCCAGCGGACGGCGAAGCCGCCGCTGATACGCCGGAGCATGTGCGCCACGAGTGAGGGCGCACCGCTGCTGCGGCAGTCTGTAACCGGAGGAAGAGATGATCCAGGCAGAATCAAGGCTGAAGGTCGCTGACAACTCAGGTGCACGCAAAGTGCTGTGCATCAAGGTTCTCGGCGGATCGAAGCGGCGTTACGCATACGTGGGCGACGTCATCGTCTGCACCGTCAAGGAAGCGATTCCCAACGGTGGAGTCAAGAAGGGCGAAATCGTCAAGGCGGTCGTCGTTCGGTGCACCAAAGAGGTGCGACGCTCAGACGGCAGCTACATCAAGTTTGACGACAACGCCGCAGTCATCATCGACGCTCAGGGTAATCCGCGCGGTACGCGTATCTTCGGCCCGGTCGCTCGCGAACTGCGCGACCGCAAGTACATGAAGATCGTCTCGCTCGCGCCTGAGGTGCTCTAAGGAGGATGGAACAATGACAAAGATGAGCATCCGTACTGGTGACAAGGTCCACGTCATCGCCGGCAAGGACAAGGGCAAAGAGTCAAAGGTCCTAGCCGTGTACCCCCACAAGCAGCGCATCGTCATCGAGCGAGTCAACATGATCAAGAAAGCGACTCGCCCGACGCAGAAGAACCCCAATGGCGGCATCTTGGAGATCGAGGGCACCGTCCACGTCTCCAACGTCATGATCGTGTGTCCCAAGTGTTCGCAGCCGACTCGCATCGGCCGTAAGCGTGAAGACGGCGCGCGCGTGCGCGTCTGCAAGAAGTGCAACAACGATATCGACTAGCAACAGGCTCTTGGCGGGTCAATCCCGCGAGGAGGCGCAGGGTCGGAAATCTTGCGCTGAGAACCCCAGTAGTGGAGGAATGAAGAATGATCCCAAGGCTTAAAGAGAAGTACAGCAAGGAGGTCGTGCCGGCTCTCAAGGAGCAACTCGCCCTTCCCAACGTCAACGAAGTCCCGCGTCTTGAAAAGATCGTCGTGAACATGGGTGTTGGCGCCGCCGTCATGGACGTCAAGCAGCTCGATGCGGCGATCGAGGACTTGCGTCAGATCACCGGCCAGGCGCCGACGATCACTCGCGCCAAGAAGTCCATCGCCGGCTTCAAGATTCGTCAAGGTATGCCGATCGGCGCGAAAGTCACTCTCCGTGGCGCCCACATGTGGGAGTTCATGGACCGGCTGCTCGCGACCGCTATCCCGCGTGTCCGCGACTTCCGGGGTCTTAACCCCAAGTCGTTCGACGGGCGTGGCAACTATTCGATGGGCGTGACGGAGCAGCTGATCTTCGCCGAGATCGACTACGACAAGGTTGACCGCGTTCGAGGTATGGACGTCACGTTCGTCACGACTGCGAAAACAGACGAGGCCGCCAAGGCACTGCTCGACGCCTTTGGTTTCCCGTTCAAGCGATAGAGCGTCCATCTCGGCACCCATCTGGGTTGTCGTGACAAGGAGGATGAAGTGGCTAAGAAGTCGATGATCGCCAAGGCAAAGCGCACACCGAAGTTCTCGGTGAGGCAGCACAACCGCTGCGGTCGGTGTGGACGCCCTCGCGCGTTCTACCGCCAGTTCGGTATGTGCCGAATCTGCGTGCGTGAGCTTGCAAGCCGAGGCGAGCTTCCCGGCGTTCGCAAGGCCAGCTGGTAGGGCTTTCCGCGCACGTACGGAGGAGACCCGACCCGAAAGGCGCATGCGTCACGGGCGCACGCGAACCACGGACCGGAGCATCTAAGGACCATAGGAGGAACCACATGAGCATGACCGACCCCATCGCCGATATGTTGACTCGAGTTCGCAATGCGAACTCGGCATACAAGGCGACCGCCAAGATGCCGTCCTCGAAGAAACTCGTCGAGATCGCGCGCATCTTGAAGCAAGAGGGCTACATCGCCGAGTACATCGTGGCCGAGGGCGATCCGCAGGATTCGCTCGAGATTACGCTGAAGTACGGCGCTCGCAAGGAACGCACGATCACCGGCATTCGCCGGATCAGCAAGCCGGGTCTGCGCGTGTATGCGAAGAAGGACGAACTTCCTCGCGTATTGGGCGGACTTGGGGTGGCAGTTATTTCGACATCTCGTGGCGTAATGACCGACCGCGTCGCCCGCAAAGAGGGCGTCGGCGGCGAAGTCATCGCCTACATCTGGTAACCGGACGACAGGAAAGGAGCGAAAGCCGTGTCTCGTATCGGCAAACAGCCCATCCCGGTCCCGTCCGGGGTAGAGGTCAAGATCGACGGCTCCACCGTGACGGTCAAAGGTCCCAAGGGCGAACTGACCCAGACCTTCACCGACGTGCTCGCAATTGAGATGCAGGACGGTACTCTGGTCGTGACTCGTCCGGATGACTCGCGCACCGCGCGGTCGCTGCACGGTCTGACCAGGACGCTTGTGGCCAACATGGTTATCGGCGTGTCTGATGGGTTTTCTAAGAACCTTGAGATAGTAGGCGTGGGCTATCGTGCGATCCTGAAGGGCTCGGACTTGGAGCTGCAGCTTGGCTTCAGTCACCCCGTCGTCATCACGGCGGAGCAGGGCATCACCTTTGAGGTTCCACAGCCGACCAGAATCACCGTTCGGGGCATCGACAAGCAGCAGGTCGGTCAGGTTGCCGCGGACATTCGCAAGTGGCGCAAGCCCGAGCCCTACAAGGGCAAGGGTGTGCGTTACGAGGGCGAGCGCGTGCGTCGCAAGCTGGGCAAGGCTGCCAAGTAGGTGCTGTGTAGTGATCCGGCCCGCCGGCCGGTGAGATCGAGGAGAGTAGTGAGCACATGGACAAGCTGAAGGCGAAGCAGGCGAAGCTCGAACGCCGGCAGCGCAGGGTACGTGGCAAGGTCAGCGGCACCGCCGCGCGTCCGCGTTTGCGCGTGACCCGCACCAACACCAATATCTACGCGCAGGTTATCGACGACGTCGCGGGAACCACCTTGGTTGCCGCCTCCACCGTCGAGACTGAGGTGCGCGGCGATCTGAAGAACGGTGCCACGATCGACGCTGCGCGCGTGGTCGGCGAAACTGTTGGCCGCCGCGCGGCTGAGGCGGGCATCACCGAGGTCGTATTTGACCGCGGTGGTCGCCTGTATCACGGCCGCGTGAAGGCTCTGGCGGACGGCGCGCGCAGCGCCGGCCTCGAGTTTTAGGGAGGATGAACATGGCGCGCAGGGAAAGTTCTGCCTCCGATCTTCAGGAGAAGGTTGTCTACATCAATCGCGTTTCGAAGGTCGTCAAGGGCGGCCGTCGTTTCGCACTGACGGCGCTCGTTGTCGTCGGCGATGGCGCGGGTAACGTTGGCGTCGGCATGGGCAAGTCCCAGGAAGTGCCGATCGCCATCAAGAAGGGCATCGAAGACGCCAAGAAGAACATGTTCAAGGTGCCGCTGACCAAGCACAACACGCTGCCGCACGCCATCGTCGGAGAGTTCGGAGCAGGTCGAGTGATGCTGAAGCCGGCATCGCCTGGTACCGGCATCATCGCGGGCGGTCCCGTTCGCGCGCTTCTCGAGCTCGCTGGCGTCAAGGATGTGCTCTCAAAGTCGCTAGGCAGCGACAACGCGCTGAACATGGTCAAGGCAGCCGCCCAAGGGCTACAGTCCCTTGCCAGCCCTCAGGACATCGCCCGCCGTCGCGGCATGACCGTGGGCCAGATCTACGGCTGGGAGGAGTAACCCATGGCAAAGAAGCCAGCCGAGAAGCAGCTCAAGGTTACCCAGATCAAGAGTGGGATCGGTTTTCCTGCCGACCAGAAGCGTACGGTTCGCGCTCTTGGTCTCAAGCGGATGAACGACTCAGTCGTTCAGTCGGCCTCGCCCGCGGTCCTCGGAATGATTTTCAAGGTCAAGCACCTCGTCAAGGTCGAGGAGCTCTAATAGGAAACACGGATTGCCACTTTGGCCCGGCCACGTGTCGGGCCTTGGGCATCTGATAGGATTCTGCTCGGTGAAGTCAGTCGGCGGCGAGCGGCCGGCAGCGAAAACGCAAGAAATGCGGTTTCGTCCAGCGAATGAAACGGAGCACTACGCATGCAGATTAACGACTTGTTCCCCGCCCCTGGTTCCCGCAAGCCCCGCAAGCGTGTTGGGCGCGGTAACGGAAGCGGCCACGGAAGCACTGCCGGTCGAGGCGACAAGGGTCAGGGTTCGCGAGCTGGCGGCACCAAGGGACCGGGCTTTGAGGGTGGTCAAACCCCGCTGGCCATGCGTCTACCCAAGCTCCCGGGCTTCAAGAACCGCAACCGTGTCGAGTATGCGGTAGTCAACGTATCCCGCCTCGACGAGATCTTCGCCGAAGGCGACATCGTTGACGGTGAATCGCTTCTCGCCAAGGGCATCGTCAAGTCCGCCACCGCCCCAATCAAAGTACTCGGCGATGGCGAGCTGCAGAAGAAGCTCACCGTGCGCGTGGACAAGGTTTCAGCCCCCGCCAAGCTCAAAATCGAGGCAGCCGGAGGGACGGTCGAGGCGTCGTGCTAACAGCGATCTCCAATGCGTTTCGGATACCGGAGCTGCGTCGCAAGATCATCTTCACCTTGGCAATGATCGCTTTGTACCGACTGGGTGCCTATATACCAGTGCCAGGTGTCAACTTGGATACGGTCAAGCAGCTCATCACCGACAACGCCACCCTTGGACTTCTGGGCATGTTCTCGGGCGGAGCGCTTGAGAAGTTCGCTGTCTTCTCGCTGGGCATCATGCCCTACATCACTTCTTCGATCATCATGCAGCTTCTCCAGGGCGTGATTCCCAAGATTGAGCAGTGGCAGAAGGAGGGCGAGAGCGGGCAGCGCAAGATTACCCAGATCACGCGATATATGACGCTGGGCATCGCGCTTCTCGAATCATTCGGCCTTCTCACCGTGTTCCGCACCGCGCTGCCGGCCACAGGCTCGGTCCCCGCGTGGTTTACCAACCTCGTCATCGTGGTCACGCTGATTGCCGGCACGGCCTTCATCATGTGGATGAGTGAGCTCATCACGCAGCGCGGCATCGGCAACGGAATGTCACTGATCATCTTCGCGAGCATCGTGGCGCGGTTCCCGCAGGCCATCGTTCAGTCGATCACCTTCAAGAGCGGCGTCTTCACTCTGCTGCTCTTTGTCATCACGTTGTTCGTGATCGCCGCAATCGTCACCATGGAGCGAGCACAACGCCGCATCCCGGTTCAGTACGCCAAACGCGTTGTCGGACGCAAGGTCTACGGCGGCTCTGGCACGTACATCCCGCTCAAGATCAACGGCGCCAACGTTGTGCCGATCATCTTCGCGTCGGCCATCCTCTTCTTCCCGCTCCAGATCGCCACGATCACCAATATTCCGTGGCTGATCACCATCGGCCAGTCGCTGTCGCAGGGACCGGTCAACTGGGTCGCCGAGTTCGTCTTGATTGTCTTCTTCACCTACTTCTACACAGCGCTGGTCTTTAACCCCATCGATCTGGCCGACAACCTCCGCAAGAATGGTGGGTTTATCCCCGGAGTACGTCCGGGCTCTGCCACGGTCCGCTACATCGAGAACGTGCTCAACCGGATCACTCTTCCGGGTGCACTGTTCCTCGGTACCATCGCGGTTGTGCCGACCATTCTCTTCACCGCAACCAACGACCCGCTGGTGCGTCAGTTCGGCGGCACGTCGATTCTGATCATGGTGGGCGTAGCGCTCGAGACGATGACTCAGCTCGAGAGCCAGCTCAAGATGCGACACTACGAGGGCTTCTTCAAGTCCTAGGAACGACGGTCACGCGAAGGACCCGGAGGTTGGCATGAACATCGTCTTGCTCGGAGCTCCCGGTGCTGGCAAAGGCACCCAAGCCAAGATGCTTACCGAGAAGTTCACTATCCCGCAGATTTCTACGGGTGACATCCTCCGGGCCGCTGTGGCCAACAGCACCACTCTCGGCCTTGAGGCCAAGAAGTTTATGGATGCCGGGGAGCTTGTTCCGGACAGTGTCGTCATCGGACTGGTCAAAGATCGTCTCGCCGAGGACGATACGGTACCCGGGTTCATCCTGGACGGGTTTCCCCGAACCGTCGCCCAAGCCGAGGCACTCGATTCCGAGCTCGCCTCACTTGGCAAGATGATCGAGGCCGCGGTTGCGGTCGATGTGGATCCTGAGATCATCGTGGCTCGGCTGACTTCGCGGCGCACCTGTCGTGTCTGCGGCGCGATCACGAGTGTCTCGGCGGGTGCTGTTTGCCCCAAGTGCGATGGCGAGCTCTACCTTCGAGACGACGACAATGAGACGACAGTTCGCAACCGCCTCGAGGTCTATGCCCGTTCAACCGCGCCGCTCGTGGACTACTACCGCGAGAAAGGCGTGCTCCATGAGGTTGATGGGGATCGCGCGGTCGAAGTCGTCTTCGCCGAACTGCTAACGGCGCTGGGGGTCTAGTCGCTTCGTGATCGTTCGCAAGTCAGCCGCTGAGATCGAAACCATGCGAGAGGCTGGCCGCGTCAGCGCCCGAGCCCTTCGGATGGTGGGCGAGGCCGTCGCCCCCGGGGTCACTACCGCCGAGCTCGACGAGCTGGCCGAAACGATCATTCGCGAGGCCAACGGCGTGCCTGCGTTCAAGGGCTACCACGGGTTTCCCAAGACGCTATGCACGTCTGTCGGATGTCAGGTTGTGCACGGGATACCGTCGGCGTTGACCCGCCTGCTCGAAGGTCAGATCCTCTCCGTGGACGTGGGCGCCATTGTTGATGGCTACTACGGTGACAACGCTTGTACATTCGCTGTCGGTACCATCTCCGAGGAGGCCCAGCGGCTGCTCGATGCCACCAGGGCTTCGTTGGCCGCTGGAATTGCGGCATCAATTTGCGGCAACCACCTATTCGATATCGGTGCTGCCGTGCAGGCGGTGGCTGAGGAAGCCGGTTTCTCCATTGTCCGCGAGTACGTGGGCCATGGGATCGGCCGAGCCATGCACGAGGACCCCAACGTCCCCAACTACGGTACGCCCGGGAAGGGGCCGCTGCTGGCTGCGGGAATGGTCTTGGCGATCGAGCCGATGGTCAACGCGGGCCTAGCAGCCGTCGAGTCGCTCCCTGACGGGTGGACCGTCGTGACGAGGGACGGATCACTATCTGCGCACTTCGAACACACGGTGGCCATCACCGAGAATGGACCGCTAATCCTGACAGCCGAGTAGGCCGCGGGGTTGTCGGCTTTGAGCGGGGCAGGAATAGTTGGACGCGCCAGCAGTACATAGGATAAGATGTCCACTTGCGATTTCCACATTGTGAGGAGCACCCTTTTCGTGGCAAAGCGGGACGATGCAATTGAACTCGAAGGAACGGTTGTCGAGCCTCTACCTAATGCGATGTTTCGCGTAGAGCTGGAGAACGGACACAAAGTTCTCGCACACATTTCCGGCAAGATGCGTATGCACTACATTCGCATCCTGCCCGGCGACAAAGTGGTCGTTGAGCTTTCGCCCTACGACCTCACTCGGGGGAGAATCACCTACCGCTACAAGTAGTTTCGTTTCTGTCCGCTAGCTAGTGGACACTCCCGGTAGCGTGTCACCGGGGCCTATGCATGGACAAACCACGCCTGCGGCTGGGTGTGCAGATAGATCGATTCACGGTGTTGAAAGGAAAGAACGATGAAGGTACGACCTTCAGTAAAGAGAATGTGTGACAAGTGCAAGGTGATCCGGCGCCATGGCCGAGTCCTCGTGATCTGCGAGAACCCGCGCCATAAGCAGCGTCAGGGCTAGGAGGGAGCACGAGTGGCCCGAATCGCAGGCGTCGACCTCCCGCGCGA
>Ga0194043_1002357_pt1 | contig 10414 bp, 10 predicted proteins | sample JunL4415m_MetaG_FD_161274 | JGI IMG/M metagenome (GOLD analysis project Ga0194043, IMG submission 161274) | Anoxic zone freshwater microbial communities from boreal shield lake in IISD Experimental Lakes Area, Ontario, Canada - Jun2016-L442-15m | ecosystem: Environmental > Aquatic > Freshwater >...
TACGGAAATTTTGGTTTAAAACATACCCAGCTCATTGTGTCCAACGGAGTATGCAGCGATACCAGTGCAGTAATCCCCATCCTGCTCGACAATACCCTGAAAGCCCGTTTCGAAGCCAGTAATGTGGTTTGTCCGGGTGACCTGGCAATTTTCCGCGACAGCAGCATTGGCCGTATTGTTTCCTGGATATGGGATTTCGGCAATGGGAATTCGAGCAATATTCAACAGCCACCCCCACAAACTTATCTTGCACCGCGTGTAACCACTACCGTTACTGCTCAGCTGACCGTGTACGATAATTTGGGTTGTGCCAGTGTAGCCCGACAAAAAATTATTGTTCCCAATAGTTGTTATATCGCGGTTCCCAATGCATTCACACCCAATAACGACGGACTTAACGATTACCTGTATCCGTTGAATGCGTATAAGGCTGATCAATTGTTGTTCAGGGTATACAATCGGTTCGGACAGTTGTTATTTTCCAGTCGCGACTGGACACAGAAATGGGATGGAAAATTTAAAGGACAGGGTGCCGATCCGGGCACCTATGTTTGGATGCTGGAATATATTCAGCGGGATACCGGAAAAAAAGTTGAACAAAAGGGGAGTACCGTGTTGATCCGCTAACCTTCTACTTATTTCCCCAAAGCCTTCCGTTCTTCCCTTTCGGCCCGAAGCATGGCGCCAAAATCCATTTTCAGCAGCATGGTCTTAACCACCAATACAATTCTTTTCGTTCTTGTGGCATCGGTTTTAGCAGAATCGATCCATTTGGTAAAATAATTCCGATGGCTTTGCGGTAGCTTATTAAAATACTCGAGTGCTGATGGTTCATCACTTAAACAATCGAGCAGTTCAGTTGAAATTTGAATGGGTGCATCATCTTTTTCGATGGATACTTGTACAGTAGCACCTTTTCTTTTGCCAATACCCTTGCGCATAGCGGCATTGATGGCCATGATAAAATTCCCGTTGCCCACGGGCACCAGGGCAACCTGCTCAATGAGAAAATCATCCAATCTTCCTTTTACCCGATAAGATTTTTTTACCGATGGGTTGATGCGATGAGCGGTAGCTTTTGGAATTTCAATATAGGTCCAGCCAGTCTTTTCCCCCTGCTCATCATATTTTAATATGGTTGCGGTAAAGCTGATCATGGTCTGTATCCTAATGCTTATTTATCGGCAATATATTTTCTCCATTTTTCAATCACGGCCTGCATATCATCCGGTATCTCCGATTCAAAGAGTACTTGCTTGCGGGTAACCGGATGGATGAATCCCAATTCTTTTGCGTGTAGGGCTTGCCGTTTGCATAGATTGAAACAATTCTCCACAAATTGTTTGTATCTGGTGAATACGGTTCCTTTTACAATTCTATCACCACCATAAGTGTCATCATTGAATAGTGGATGCCCGATCAGTTGCATATGTACCCTGATCTGGTGAGTGCGACCGGTTTCTAGCCGGCATTCTACCAGGGTTACATAATTGAATCGTTCCAGTACTTTGTAATGGGTGATGGCATCTTTTCCATGGTCGCCATCCGGATAAGCCGTGAAGATCTTTCGGAAGCGTTGGTGGCGGCCTACATGGGCCACAACGGTGCCTTCGTCCTTTTCAAAATCGCCCCATACCAAGGCGATATACCTGCGGTGGACCGTATGGTTAAAGAACTGTTTCGCCAGATCGGTCATGGCTTTTGGTGTTTTCGCCATCACCAATAAACCACTGGTATTTTTATCAATACGATGAACAAGACCAAACCTCGACAGATCATTTTCATCAAGCGTTGGGTTTTGTTGTTTCAAATAATACGCTACTCCGTTCACTAAAGTGCCGCCAGGATTTCCACTGCCGGGATGCACCACCAGTCCGGCAGGTTTGTTGATGATCATCAGCGATTCATCTTCATATTCAATGTTCAGCGGCATTTCTTCCGGCAAAATATCTTTTCCTTCCGGCGCATAGCTGGTATACACTACCAGTTTATCGCCGGGCCTTACTTTATAATTGTTCTTCACCGGCTTTTCATTCACCAGCACCATTTCGTCATCAATGCCCCGCTGAATTTTATTGCGGGTAGCACCTTCAATGCGGCTCATTAAAAACTTATCGATGCGCAGGGGTTCCTGACCCTTGTCGATCGTCATCACCAGTTTCTCGTACAACGACTCCGTTTCGAGCTGATCATCTTCTATTTCTATGTCTTTTTTACTCATTTCGGGTTGTTGAAGTATTAGTTTAGTTGTTTAGTTGTTTAGGCGTTGAGGAGTTTAGTAGGGTATTACGAAATGAACCACCAACTAACATCCAGAACGTAATCCTTGCCAACTGCAAGCTGCTCCCGTTTGCTAACGGGACCAACTGTTAGCCCAACCTTATCGCCGTTGGGCATGAGACCAGACGGCGGCGAAACTCTAAACTAATTACCTTTGCAAATTAAAACATTGCAGTGGATAAGCGAACAGTCATATTTAAGGACCTGGGATTGATCGAGTATAAGGATGCCTGGGATTACCAGGAATCATTGCTGCAGGAAAATGTGCGGATCAAATCATTGATGCGGCAAAGCCAGCAGCAGGCAGAGCAATTGCCCGGGGGCCCCAGCCTGATGCTGGATACGGTTAATCATTTTCTTTTTTGCGAGCATCCGCCTGTATATACTTTAGGGAAAAGTGGGAATAAGGAGCATGTGCTGTTGTCGGATGAGGAATTAAAAGAACATGATATCCAGTTTTACAACACCAATCGTGGCGGCGATATCACTTTTCATGGTTTACAGCAAATTGTAGGTTATCCCATCCTGGATCTGGAGAAATTCAGCACCGATATTGGAAAATACTTACGTAACCTGGAAGAAATCATTATCCTAACCATTGCAGAATTTGGGATCAAGGGCGAACGCAGTGCAGGTGAAACAGGCGTATGGATCGAGCCGGGCATCATTGGAAAAGAACGAAAGATTTGCGCCATCGGCGTGCGTTGCAGCAGATGGATCACCATGCATGGATTTGCCCTTAATGTGAACACCAACCTGGATTATTTTAACCATATCATTCCCTGCGGCATTCAAAACAAGCAGGTAACATCCATTAAAAAAGAATTGGGAGAAGCAGTGGATTATGATTTGGTAAAGAAAAAAATAAAAAAGCATTTCAGCTCGGTATTCGACGTTGAACTGTTGTAGGAGCTGATATTAATTCGCTTTTTTTCCTTTCTCATTTACGGCGGGCTTCTGTACTTTGTCTTCCTTCGACAAATAAAATTTATTTTTCTCGATTCTTTTTCCGGCTTCAAATATCTCATACTGGAACCATCCCGCGTGAACAAAATTGGCATTATCAATGATCAGATAATTATCGTGCAAGCGGTTTATTTCGAAAATAAATTTTCCGGATTCATCAAAAAATTTCAATTGGTATTTTTTTGTATCGGCATCTGGTAAACTGATCACCACCGTGTTTTCTCTGGTAGTGAATACATGAATAATAGCAGGTAGCACTGTTACTTTGAAGGATTGACTGATCTGGCAAAATCCTTTGGAGGCACGAATGCTATACAGGGTGGTACTGGTAGGAGCGACTACGGGTGTAGCAATATTCGGATCGCTGAGTCCGGTTGCCGGGGTCCAACTATACTGGTCAGCATTGCCGTTAGCAACAGCATCAAACGACATGCCCGAATAGATGGTAGTATCTGCATGTACAGTAAGCGTGAGGTCATTGATCAATGCGATACTGATGGGGTATACCATTTTTTTCTGTTCAGCATCCACGATACTGGCCTTGTAATTCCCGGGTGGCAGGTTGTTTGCCACGGGGCCAAACTGAACGGGGTCGGTATTCCAGGTGATGCCGAAGGGCGCTTCAAACCCTGCCAGTTCAAGGATTGCTGAGCCGCCTTCAAGGCAGCTTGCATCGGTGGTTTGAGAATGAATGGATTTAGGAATGCGAATTTTAGCGATCGGTTTTTTGATGGCCGGCAGTTCGCGAATACTATCGCGCACGGTTGATCGAATACTATCTCGTTTTATAAATCGAATACTGTCGGGTGCTGCAATGATCAGACTATCTTTTTTTATGATGGGTATGTTTTTCAGCTTTACCACAGTAGGCTTTATAGGTTTTACTGTTTTTTCGGTATTCAGTTTTTCAATTTCTGGCTTTGCTGTTTCGCTGTATACGTATTCACCCCCACTGAATGCTACGAATACCCGGTAATACATATGGTCGTTGATGGGCTGCTTATCAACAAATCCATTTTCTTTATTTAATGGGTTCAGTACCGAACCAATCGTGATAAAATTCCTAAGGCTGTCGAATGACCGTTGGATACTGATCAGTTTTGCCGGCCGGGTATAGTTATTTAACCAACTGATGATGATCTTTCCATCCCTGTTCTTTACATTGATATGCGGCAATACATTTTGGGCCTGGATTGGTGAATCCAGGATCAAGCATAAAAAAAACAACCCGATAAATAAACTTCGCATATTACTAAACGTTATGGACGAGCATGATTGAAACATAAATATAGGTCGCTCCTCAATTAATCAGTACAATAAAGTATCCACAGGGAGCGACCGGTTGCCCTGAAGACCGCCGGTATGCAGACAAATGATCTTGCTGCCTGGTAAAAAATGGTTCAGTCTGATGGATTCCATTATGGCATAGAACATTTTAGCCGTGTACACAAAATCGAGTGGCAGCTGATACTGTTTCCAGCATTGGTTCATGAATGATATGAGCTGATCTGTTTTTTTTGCATAGCCTCCAAAATGGTATCCGGTAAGCATTTGCAGCTGCGGTTGATCGTAACCTGTACCCATCAAAGCGTTTACTCTTTCTTCGATATCAGAATCTCCTTTGAGTACGCTTACTCCTATAATTGTTTTGTTTTTCGGGGATCCCATCATCAAACCGGCAAGGGTAGTGGCCGTTCCGCAGGCAGTACAAATATGGGTGTGATCAATACCTGTGATCAGGTCCATGATGAGGGCGGTGCCCCTGGCACCTTTAGCATCGAAGCCGCCCTCTGGAACCAGAGTAAATATTCCATACTCTTTTGAAAGCGATTCAACAAATTCGGGTGTTGATTTATGGGTATATGCCGAACGGGAAACAAATTTCAATTGCATACCAAATTCCAGGCATTGTAGTAAAGTGGTAGAAAGGGTAGCAGGCCTTTCACCACGAATGATCCCAATGCTGCGGATGCCAGTGATCGATCCTGCATAGGCGGTGGCCACCAGGTGGTTCGACCATGCCCCTCCGAAGGTCAGCAGGGTTTTATGATCTGATGCCAGACAGTCTTCCAAAAAATAATGCAGCTTGAATAATTTATTGCCCGATACCACAGGGTTGATGGTATCCAATCGTAGTACAGATACTGAAACCTGTTTTTGAAGCAGCATTTCGTCCTGTATCACTTGGATCGGTATTTGTGAAATATCAAATAAAATGGGAAATAGTTTAGTGGGTTATAGTAATTTCGTTATGCAAAAATGAATAATTAATTTGTAATTGATGAGTAATATGAAACCTACATTGGTAATATTGGCTGCTGGTATGGCAAGTCGTTACGGTAGTATGAAACAAATTCAGGGTTTTGGCCCGGCAGGAGAAACCATCATGGACTATTCGATCTTTGATGCCATCCGTGCGGGTTTTGGCAAGGTGGTGTTCATCATTCGTAAGGATTTTTCAGCAGGGTTTAAGGCCATTTTTGAACCCCGGTTAGCTGGAAAAATTGAAGTAGAATATGTTTACCAGGAGATGGATTATTTTATGACCGGGCTGGAGATACCTGCAGGCAGAACAAAGCCCTGGGGTACCGGTCATGCCATTCTTTGTGCAAGAGACGCGGTAAAAGAGCCTTTTGCTGTGATCAATGCCGATGATTATTATGGTCAGGATGCATTTCAGAAGGCCGCAGAGTTTTTAAACAATCAATGTACTGATCAGCACTCTGCCATTATTGGATATGATTTATCAAAGACATTGAGTGATCATGGTACCGTAAGCAGGGGTGTTTGTGAAGTGAATGAAAATCATGAACTGATCAGTATCAAAGAGCGTACAAAAATATACCGCGAGGGTGAACATATTTTTTATGAAGCAAATGAAGTAAAGCATGAAGTGCCGTTTCATTCAAGCGTTTCCATGAATTTCTGGTGTTTTCATCCTGCTTTATTTCCGGTAACTGAAATTCTATTTCATCAGTTTGTTAAAGAGAACAGTGCAGATATCAAGGCCGAATTCTTTATTCCCATCCTGGCCGATCATTTTGTACAGCAGGGAGGAAAGATAGAGCTGATCCCTACTTCTTCTCAATGGTTTGGCGTTACCTATAAGGAAGATGCTCCCATGGTGGCCTCCAGTATTCAGTCGCTTGTGCAGTCTGGCGTTTATCCTGCTTCGCTTTGGGGCCAACCCTTAGTAGCTTAATTTCTTCAACACGACATAAAAAAATCGCAGTGTATTCAGCACTGCGATTTTTTTTATAATTATTTTAAATAAGATCAATTACCCAATACCATGAACACATACTCTTCCATCTTCTTCACCTGCTGTGATCTGTCAAGCCCTCTTAATCCACTATTATAAGGCAATTTGATATTTTGTGTGTCGCTGGTTTTCTTAATGGCTTCAAGCAATTTGTAAATATTCATTGACTTTGCAGCATATACTACACCATCGGCATTTTTTTCTTTGCTGGTAATGATACCCACCACTTCTCCGTTCTTGTTCAATACCGGTGCTCCGCTATTACCCGGATTAACGGCTACGGTTAGCTGGTAAGCGGTAGAATCTCCGTCATTACCCGATTTGGCACTGAGATAACCTTCACCATATACGATCACGTTCCTGGGGAATCCTAAAGTATAGATCTCTTCTGCCAGATCAAGATCGTTCTTACGAATGCTATAGGGCAGATTAGGGATTGTTTTAAAAGAAGTATCGTTGATCTTTAAAATAGCCAGGTCGGAATTATTATCGGTATACACTGTTTCGGCGTTAAAATAATCTCCTTTATTATTCACTACATAGAAAGGTGTTTTAAGCCTGTTCACCACGTGCGCATTGGTAACCAGGTAGCCCTTACCATCGATGAGAAAACCGGTAGCCCGATAATCAGGGGTGGTGGTAAATGAAGGGGTAGCCGTAGTACTGGTTTGGATCTTATCGGTTAGCTTATCAATTTTCGTGTTAGTGTTTTTCCATTTACCGATCAGGTCCTCTTTATTTGATTCATTTACTTTTTGAGTGTAGGCAATGATCAATCCGGCAGTAGTGATCGACATGATACCGGCAATACTGGCTGCTACTGCGATATTGCGTTTGTATTTTTTCCAGAGGAAAACGATTTTTGCTTTGCCCTGTAACTGTTGTTTGCTGATGATGCCTTCTTCAGTGAGTTTGGTCTCTACCTCGTATAAAGAATGTTTGTAGGCCTTTACTCCTGCATGCCTGTCGAGTTCATGAAATAAGAAGGTATGCTCTACAACTAATTGGTCTACTTCGGGTTTGGTTTTGCGCAATTCCTCAAAGAAGATCTTTTCCTGGGCTGGCATTTCTCCCTTCAGATACCGCTCCACCGCTTCCAGTAATAAAACTTCATCCATTATTGTCCGTTTTTGTATTGTGCGAAAAATATTTTTTTAAGCCTCATCAGGCATTTGTACTTCTGTGTTTTTGCATTGTCGGCATTGGTATAACCAAATTCCTGGGCTATTTCCTGCATATGCTTCTTCTGCATATAATAAGCATCCAGTAAACTTTTGCAGGGCTCCCCGATCTTATTCATGGCATTTTCCATTAATATAAAATCGGAATGATGCTTTTCATGAATTTCCAGATCCTCATCCACCGGAACGCTATCATCCATATTATCGGCCCAACCTGCAAACCGTTGCATTTGCTGTAGCCTTTTCAGCCAAAGTCTTCTGCAAACCGAATAAATATAGGTTTTCAGCTGACAATTGAGCTCAAAATGACCCGAAACAGCTTTTTCAAATAACACGATCATTGCTTCCTGAAATATATCCCTTGCCTCATCCGTATTGCCACTGTTATTCAGTATAAATGCTTGAACCATAGGGTAGTTATCCCGATAAATGGCTTCTATTGCCTGTCTGTCGTTGACGGCCAAACCCTCCAGTAAAAGCTTTTCTTGCGCTAAATTGCTCACACTTGTCATAATTAATACAGTAAAGGTCGTTTTGTAACCCGGTACAAAGAAAAAAAGATTTTTTTAACAAAGGGGGTTACCTTTTCTCAAATCGGGTATAAATATCAAATTATAATTTTAAAATTTAAACAAAAACAAAATGAAAAAAGTAATCTTAGCATTTGCAGTTGTGTCTGTATTTGCAGCTTGTAACAACAGTGGTACTGATGCAAAAGCAACTGATACAACTAAAGTAGATACTACTAAAGTAGTTCCAGTTGATACAGCAGCTAAAGTAGCAGTTGATACTGCAGCTAAAGCAGCTCCAGTTGATACAGCTAAAAAAGCTAAATAAGTTCAATGAACCGGCAATAAGGATTGTTTGCTAGTAAGCCGGTATATTAAATTTTTCATATGGCAAGCAATCGTTGAAGTCCCGCTTATTCATAGGCGGGACATTTTTTTGTGCATTCCCTAAGTTTCCCTATTTTCGTTTTAATGACAAACATCAGCAACAATACCTGGTTTTATTTTAGCTATTATTATAATAATGGACCGGGAGCTTTTTGTTAAACACTGAATCAACACCAACTAACATAAAAGAATCCCGGCTAAAAGGCCGGGATTTTTGTTTTATAACCATGACAAAAAGAATATCCATACAAGGTTTTGAAGGCTGCTTTCATCAACTGGCTGCCCGGCAGTTCTTTGGGAACAACATACAGGTGGTATGCTGTGCCAGTTTTAAAGAACTGGTAAAAACAGCGGCCGATAAAAAAATTGCTGATGGAGCCGTGATGGCCATAGAAAATTCTATTGCCGGCAGCATATTGCCCAATTATAATCTGCTGCTGAAGAGTAACCTGAAAATTACCGGTGAAATATACCTGCAGATCAACCAGCATTTATTGGTGAACCCCGGTGTGCAACTATCCGATATCCGTGAAGTGCATTCACATCCCATGGCCATACAACAGTGTTTCGGTTTTTTGGATAAATACAACTGGAAGCTCATTGAAACAGAAGATACCGCCCTCAGTGCCAAACATATTCATCAGCACAAGCATAAACATGCTGCAGCCATTGCGGGTAAACTGGCAGCCGAATTGTTCAGTCTTGAAATACTGGCCCCCAATATTCATACCCTGAAAAATAATTATACGCGCTTCCTGGTGTTGACACCGGAAAAAGAGGTAGCAGAAATTACCGGAGCCAACAAAGCCTCCATCAATTTTATTACCGACCATTCAAAAGGAAGTCTGGCCAGGGTACTCAGTACAATCGCCGCAGCAGGGATCAATCTTTCAAAATTGCAATCGATGCCCATTCCGGGTACCGATTTCATGTATTCATTTCATGCCGATCTGGAATTTGATTCGGTATCACAGTTCAATAAAATAATTGCCTCCATCCGGAAATCAACTGAAGGGCTTACGGTACTGGGCGTATATAAAAACGGGAAACGATGAGAACAGCCAATAGATTACAAGGGATTGAGGAATATTATTTCTCTCAAAAATTACGCGAGATCGACCAGATGAATAAGGCGGGAAAACAGGTGATTAACCTGGGCATCGGTAGTCCCGATATGCCTCCACATCCCGAGGTGATTAAAGTGTTGCAAACAGAAAGTGCTAATCCTGCCAACCATGCCTACCAAGGGTATAAAGGCAGTGTGGTGCTTCGGAACGCAGTGGCCAAATGGTATAAAAAATGGTACCAGGTAACCCTCGATCCTGACACTGAGATCTTACCCCTGGTGGGGAGTAAGGAAGGGATCATGCATATTTGTATGACCTACCTCAATGAAGGCGACGGGGTATTGATCCCCAATCCGGGTTACCCCACTTACCAGGCAGCGGCCAGGATCGCCGGAGCTAACTGTATCGCTTATCCGCTAACAAAATCAGGACAATGGTTCCCCGATTTTGAGGCCCTGGAAAGGACCGACCTCACACAAGTACGATTGATGTTCGTGAATTATCCGCATATGCCTACGGGTCAATTGCCCACCCGCGAGATGCTGACAACCTTAGTAGCTTTCGCCAAAAAACATGAGATATTGCTGGTGCACGATAATCCCTACAGTTTTATCCTGAATGAAGAACCCATCAGTTTGCTCAGTATTGAAGGAGCAAAGGATATCGCACTGGAACTGAATTCCTGGAGCAAGTCGCACAATATGGCCGGATGGCGCATTGGGGTGCTCTGTGGTGCAAAGAAAAGGATCGACAATGTGCTAC
>Ga0194043_1002358_pt1 | contig 10413 bp, 9 predicted proteins | sample JunL4415m_MetaG_FD_161274 | JGI IMG/M metagenome (GOLD analysis project Ga0194043, IMG submission 161274) | Anoxic zone freshwater microbial communities from boreal shield lake in IISD Experimental Lakes Area, Ontario, Canada - Jun2016-L442-15m | ecosystem: Environmental > Aquatic > Freshwater >...
CTACACAACGGTCGACCTGAAACTGCAGCAAGCAGCACGAAACGCGATCGCCGGCCAGCTCGGCTACCCGGGGGCACCTTCTTCGGCGGTTGTTTCGATCGACCCCGAGAGCGGCTACATCAAGGCGATGGCCTCCTCCGGCGACTACTCGGCTTCAAAATTCAACCTCGCTTCGCAGGGCAAGCGCCAGCCGGGCTCAACCTTCAAGGTGATGGTGATGATGGCAGCGCTGCGCCAAGGCGTTGACATCAACAAGGTGACCTACGAGTCGAAGCCGCTGAAGTTCGTCGACAAGGCGACCGGCACCCCGATCGACGTTCAGACCGACGACCACGCCTACGGGGGCGCGACAACAATCTTCGACGGGCTGGTGCGCTCCGACAACACTGTCTTCCAGCAGCTCGACCTCGATGTCGGCCCTGAAGCTGTGCGCAAGGCGGCCTACGACATGGGCATCACGAGCCACCTTGACGCTTACCCGGCCGAGGGACTCGGCGGCTTAACGAACGGCGTCTCCCCACTCGAGATGACGCGCGCCTACGTGACCGTCAATAACGGTGGTTGGAGAATCCGCCCGGTGGCGATCAAGAAGGTTGAGTTCGCCGACGGCACAGTCGACAGATCGCTCGGCCGCCGCGACCGCGTGAAGGTCTTCACCGATGGCCAGACGCACGAAGCGGTCAAGGCGATGGAGGCAAACGTTCAGGGCGGCACCGGCACCGGCGCGGCGCTCGGCTGCCCGACTGCCGGCAAGACCGGCACCACCAGCAACTTCACCGACGCTTGGTTTGACGGCTTCACGACCTCGCTGAACACCGCCGTATGGGTCGGCTTCCCCGACGCCGCAATCTCAACCGGAATGTTCGGCGGCCAAGCGCCAGCGTCGATCTTCCACGACTTCATGCAGGTCGCGATGGAAGGCCGCGCCTGCGACCCGTTCCCCGATCCGAAGGAACCATTCGTCGCGCAAGAGTTCCTCGGCACCTACGCAACCGAGGGCGCGCCTGGCGACGCAGTCGATCCGCTGGCCAAGGACAAAAATAAGAAGAAGAAGGACAAGAAGCCGAAGGACAACAAGAACAACGGCGGCCAGTACGAAGCGCCGCCTAATCCGAAGCCGACGCCAACACCGGTGCCAACGCCAACACCAAAGCCAACACCTACGCCAACTCCAGTAGATCCCGGCACCGGCGGCGTAACGCCCGGTTAACGGGCGAAGCGACTGCTACGGTCAGCGCTGATGGCAAAAGAAGAGAAAGTCGAGTTCGAAGGCGACGTCGTTGAGGCGCTGCCAAACGCGATGTTCCGCGTCAAACTCGACAACGGCCACCTAGTGCTCGGTCACGTCGCAGGCAAGATGCGCCGCTACCGAATCCGAATCCTTCCCGGTGACCGCGTCCGTGTAGAGGTCTCGCCTTACGACCTTGACCGTGCGCGGATCGTCTACCGCCACCGCTAGCAGGCTGTAAGTGAGCGAACGGTCGCTCATCAGCGCCTTCGAGCAGCTTTTCGCCCAGCGCGGTGAACGCAACGTCAACTGGATCGGCGACGACTGCGCCGTCATTCGCTCGAAGCCCTATTGCGTGACGAGCGTCGACTCGATCGTCGACGGGATTCACTTCCGCCTCGACAACGAGCGCGTGACAGTCGCCGACGTTGGCCACAAAGCTCTGGCAGTTGCGCTCTCCGATCTTGCGGCGATGGCCGCCGAACCAGGCGAGGCGTACATCTCGCTTGGAATCCCCAACGGACTGAGCGACAGTGACGTACTTAGCCTGGCAGCCTCGATTGAGGCACTGGCGGCTCAGACCGCTGTAACTGTTGCCGGAGGCGACCTAGTTCGCTCGCCAACGCTCTTCTGCTCAGTCACGGTCGTCGGTTGGAGCGACAGCCCAGAGCAGCTGATCGGGCGTGGCGGCGCTAAAGCCGGCGACGGCGTCTACGTCAGTGGTCCGCTCGGCGCTGCCGCTGCCGGGCTCGCAATCCTCGAGAGCGCGGCGGGAAGCACGCTCGCCGCGCCGCTGACCGATTCGCTTATCGCCTCCCAGTTGCGGCCGCAGCCGCGCTTTGACTGCGCCCGTGAGCTCCGCGCCGCCGGCGCCGATGCGCTGATCGACATCTCCGACGGCCTAGCCAATGATGCGAGCGAAATCGCTGCGCGCAGCTCGGTAACGCTGGAGATCGAGCTCGCCGCGATTCCGCTCGCCGACGGCGTCGAGCAGATCGCCTCCGAGCTCGGTCGCGATGCGGCCCAGTTTGCGGCCAGCGGCGGCGAAGACTTTGAGCTCTGCGCCTGCCTTCCCGATCAAGCGGCAGCGGGGCTCTCCGGCCTAACGCGCATCGGCATCGTGACTGAAGGAGCTGGTGAAGTTCGCTTCATTAACGCCTCTGGGGAACGAACTGAGTTGCACGGCTACCAGCACCGCGTCGGTGACGATCCGTCAGCGACGACGGGCTGAGTCAACGCCGCCGAGCGACCCGGGCCCGGCGTAGCTGACAGGTCCGCGAACCGTGATCGCCTGATCCGGCGCTGCGTCGCGGCGGACTGCGCGAAGCAGCGCTGCGGCGCCAGCGCCGCAGGCGACGCACCAGCCAAGCGCAGCCAGTAGCGGCGGCGTGCCGCCAGCCAGCGAGAGCAGGACGAACCAGACCAGCGCGAACGGAGAGAGCGAGAATTGGTCGAGGTAGACGAGCGCCACCGCGACCACGGGTAGCAGGCTGAACAGGATCCAGAAGATCGCCCAGCGCCGCCGCAGCGGCAGCTCGCGGGCGCCAACCAAGAGCCAAATGTTGACCGGGAGAATCAGCAGCAACGCTGCGTAAGGGTTGAAGATCCAGACGACGACTGCGACCAAGCAGATGACGAGCGTCGGGGCGAGCGAGGCACCGGGCGCCTCGCTTGAGTCGCTGACCGTGAGCGCCGCGTTGATGATCGGGCGCAGGACGATGAAGGCCAGCGCGAAGATCACAGCGGCACTGATCAGCGCGCCGATCCCGGCCGCCGCGAAAGGCAACGACCCGGGCGGCGCCGGTGGCGCCGTGACATTTAGAACGCTAAGCAGGCCGAGAGCGCGCACGAAAATTGCCGCCAAGGCGAACGGCACCGCGGCGGCAAGGACCCAACCGATCCAGCGGGCAACCGGCGAGCGCTCGCGGCGCAGCCGCGCAAAACCGTCGGCGCCGGTCAGCAGCGCCGGCAGAAGCAGCGCAGCCACGAGCAAACGAATCGCCCAGGGCGGGAGCAGCTTGCGCGTGATCACAAGATTAAGGCTGGGGCTACCGTCGGTGATCTTTGGGTTCTGATCGAGCGCAGTAAGTGAGCGAAGAGCAGCGCGTCCGAAGCCCTGTAGCTGGGTTGAGTCAACCGGCGCGTCGCCGGCGGCCGTCAGCTCACCGCTGGCGGAGAGCAGCACGGTCGGAATCCCGGCCGCAGCGGGCGGGCCCTGCTGCCCGACAGTGACTGGCCAAGCAAAGCGCGCCAACTCGCTGCGAGCCAGCGGCGAAGCGGCCTTCAGTCCAGTCTCAGCGCGCAGCGCGGTCGCCACTGTGCGCGACAGAATGAGCGGCGAGGCCCCCGCAGAGGTCGACCAGCCGCTGACGAGCTGATCGGTCGCAACCGGCCCAGCCAAGTCGCCGAGCACGATCATCGCGTCGACCGGAGCAGCGAGCTGCTTTGAGAGCTGTTTGATTCCCGCCTGCCCCCCGGTCGAGCCGCTGACCGAAGCGAAGGTGACGCTGCGCCGTGGGCGAGCGAGCGCAACGGCGCGGGCGATCTCAATCATCGCCGCCGTTCCGGAGAGCGAGGCGGCCGAGCGCGGAGCCAGCGCGTCGCGCGCGGCAACCACGACCAGCTGCGCGCCTGGGGCCGAACCTGGCTGCGTCGCCTCGACCGTAATTAAGTCGCGTTCCCCATCGACCGTGTTGGCGTCCTTCACGGCGCGCGTTCGAACGGCAACCTTCGGAAGCACCGCACGCAGCTCCTGAGCGACGCGCAAGGCAAGTTTCTGATCACCGGCGCTGCCAGGCCGCCGCGACGGGTATTGATCGGCCAGTAATTTCGTCATCCGCGCCGCCCTGGCGCCGTCGAAGGCTGCTGGAACCAGTTGAGAGCGCAGCGCAGCGGGCCGATTCTCAAGCGAGAAAGCGACGATGATTAGGACGAACAGCACTGGCACGAATGCTGCTCGGTAGATGCGCGGGTCAAGCATTGCTGAAGAGGAAGGGTAAAGCGCCTAGGCTGGCACGCGCAGATGACAGAGCGCACCGCACGCATTCTGCTCGTCGATGACGAGCAGTCAATCCAGGAGCTTCTCTCCTTCCCGCTGCGGCAGGACGGCTACGAAGTGGTCCAAGCCAGCGACGGCCGGGAGGGCCTCGAGCTGTTCCGTGAATCAACTTTCGACCTCGTCGTGCTCGACGTGATGATGCCGCGGATGGATGGCTTCGAGCTCTGCCAGCGGCTACGAACCCGCAGCACGGTGCCGATCATCATGCTGACTGCGAAGTCCGAAGAGGTCGACAAGATCGTCGGCCTTGAGATCGGCGCCGACGACTACATAACGAAACCATTTTCGGTTCGCGAATTCCGCAGCCGAGTGAAGGCGCTACTGCGGCGCTCGTCGCTCTCCAGCGACGCCGCCGAGGAAGGCGAAGAGGTAATCCTTAACGACCAGCTTCAGATCGACCTGCCGAAGCGTCGTGTCTTACTCGACGGCAACCAGGTCGAGCTGACATTCGTCGAGTTCGAGATTCTGCTCGCGCTGGCCGGTAGCCCGGGGCGCGTCTGGAGCCGCGACCAACTACTGAGCCAGGTTTGGGGCAACAGCGACTACCGCGACCAAGAACCGTCGATGTTCACATCCGCCATCTGCGCGAGAAGCTCGAGAGCGACACGCGCGAGCCCAACTACATCCTCACCGTGCGCGGCGTCGGCTATCGCTTCCGCGAACCTGACGGTTCCTGATGCGCCAACCAAAGTCAATCGCCAACCGCTTGGCGCTGCTCTTCTTCGCGATCACGCTCGGCGCGATGGCGATCGTCTATGCAGGAGTTGTTCCACAGCTCGAGTCGAGCTTGACCAATGAACGCACCGCGCAGCTGGCAACGACCGCCCAGCAACTGCGAGGCGCGATTGAGCGGAAGTTGATTGATGGCTCCCCGGTCGATCAGATTGATCTTGCCGTCCGCTCGGCGGCCGACCAAGCCAACGCCCGCGTAACGCTGATCGGCGTCGGCAATAACGGCAAGGGGACGGCGCCATTCGTTAAGTCCGACTCCGATCTGCGCAGCTCGATCGACAACCTCACCTTCCCGGCTGGGTTGCACGCGATCGGCTCTGGCAGGACTGCAACTGCCGTCGAGTCGGTTGCCAGCGGGCGCATCGCCGAGGCTGCGCTGCCGCTGTTCTCGAACGATCCAGAGACCGGGCGCCGCGTGCTTGGCGACGTGCTCGTCTTCTCAGCGCCGCTCGGCGATGTCGAACGGAACGTAACTCTGGTCCGTAACCGGATTCTGCTGGCCGCCGTAATCGCGCTGCTGCTGGCGCTGATCGGTGGCTACCTCGTGGCCCGCTCATTCGGTCGCCGCGTCTCACGGCTCGAGACGACGGCGCGCCAAGTCGCGGACGGCGACCGCTCGGCTCACTTCACGGTCGACAACGACGACGAGCTCGGCCGCCTCGCGGCTGCGCTCGAGGCGATGCAAACCCAGCTCTCGGAACTCGACAGCGCCCGGCGCAGGTTCATCGCAACCGCTTCGCACGAGCTGCGCACGCCGATCTTCTCACTGAGCGGCTTCGTTGAGCTGCTCGAAGGAGAGGAGCTCGACGAGGCAACGCGACTGCGCTTTCTCGGCCAGCTGCGCGCTGGCGTGGCGCGGCTCGAAAAGCTGACGACCGACCTGCTTGACCTCTCGCGGATCGACGCTGGTGCGGTCGAGCTGGAGCGGGAGCGAACCGACATCGGCAAGCTCGCAACCGACGTCGCCAACGAGTTTGTCCCAGCCTTGACAGAACACAATTCGCAGCTCGAGGTGCGCGTCGGAGCGAGTGCGGTATACGCCAGCTGCGACCGCGAACGGCTCTCGCAGGTTGTGCGGATCCTCGTAGATAACGCCGTCGCCCACACGCCAAAGGGAACCGACGTGATCGTCGCCACGAGCCAACCCGAACAGCGCGCGCGGATTGCTGTGACCGACTTCGGCGAAGGAATTCCGCGCGGCGACCTCGAACGGGCCTTCGAGCCGTTCTACACCTCCGATGGAACGCGCGGAGCTGGCCTTGGACTCGCAATCGCCCATGAGCTAGTTGAGCGGATGGGCGGAACGCTCAGCGTTGAGAGTGCGCCGGGCCGCACGACCTTTGCGATCGAGCTTCGAGCCTAGATCGCATTCGCGACTGGGCGAGTTCTAGCGCGGGAAGGTAGGCTGCCCGTTGTGACCCAGACCCCATTCGTACTCGTTTCAAACCGCGGCCCAGTGACGTTCAGTGAGGACGGCGAAATCACCCGCGGCGGCGGCGGCTTGGTGACCGCTTTGACCGGTCTTGTCTCGCACCGCAAGGCGGTTTGGATCGCGAGCGCAATGTCCGACGGCGACATCCTGCGGGCGCGCGAAGCCGATGGCCACCCGTTCAGTGTGCAGTCACCACTGGGCGGCGAATACGAGGTTCGGCTAGTGGACAGCGAAGCCGAAGCCTTCGACCGCTTCTACAACATCTTCGCCAACCCGATGCTCTGGTTCATCCAGCATTACCTCTGGGACATCTCAAACGCACCTGACGTCCGCCAGTGGGAGATCGACGCTTTCGAGCTCGGCTACAAGGTCGTCAACAACGACCTCGCGCAGGCAGTAGTCGAGGAGATCGCCGGCAAGTCGGACCCAGTCGTGATGGTCCACGATTACCACCTCTACACGCTGCCGGGGATCGTCCGCGAGGCGCGGCCCGACGTCTTCCTCCACCACTTCATTCACATTCCGTGGCCGCAGTCGGACGCCTGGCGAGTTCTCCCTACCGAGATCCGTAACGAGCTTTATGAAGGGCTGCTGGCGAACGACATCATCGGCTTCCACACGCAGGCCTATCGCCGCAACTTCATCCAGTGTTGCCGCGACCTGCTCGATCTTGAGGTCGACTTTGAGCGCGGCATCGTCTACTACAACGGCCGCGAGATCTGGATCCGTGCCTACCCGCTGCCGATCGACGCTGCCGCGACCGAGAAGGTCGGCAGCTCGCCACGAACGCTGGAGCTGGAAGCCGAGCTGGAGCGGCGGCGCCGTGAGCACCTAATTCTGCGCGTCGACCGCGCCGACCTCTCTAAAAATGTGCTGCGTGGCTTCACGGCCTTCGACCTCTTCCTCGATCAGCACCCCGAGTTCCGCGAGCATGTCTCGTTCATCGCCCAGCTGATGCCATCAAGGACCGACGTTCCCGAGTACGCCGAATACCTCGCGAAGATCGAAGCGCTCGTGGCCGTCGTCAACCTGCGTCACGGCACGCCGGACTGGATGCCAATTCAGCTGAAGCTGCGCGACGATCTGGAAGAGGCGATGGCTTCCTACCGTCAGTACGACGTGCTGCTCGTCAACGCGATGTTTGACGGAATGAACCTCGTCGCTAAGGAGGGTCCGCTGGTCAACCAGCGCGACGGCGTTTCAATTCTCTCCGAAAACACTGGCGCGCATGAGGAGCTGGGCGAGTTTGCAATCAGCGTCAACCCGTTCAATATTCAGGAGCTGGCCGATGCGATCTACAGCGCGCTGACGATGGAGCCTGAACGGCGTAAGCAGCGGATCGATGGCCTCAAGGCGATCGTCACCGAGCGCGACCCAGGCGACTGGGTCGATGACCAGCTAGCAGACATCCGTTCCAAAGCCGAAGCGAACGAAGCCGCCACCACCTGAGCGGCGAGCAGCTCGGGCCGGCTACGGCCAGCCGAACTGACGCGCCGGAGCGGCCGCTGCGGAGATCGGCCAAGTCGGCTGCGGCGTTGGAGCTGGCGCAGCCTCCACCACCGCTGCTTGCCGCTGCTTGGCAGCTGGCGCCTGCGCTGGCCGCCTCTTCTTCCCCGCCGCTCGGCGCTTCGGTCGAGACTTTGAGCCACCACTGGCGCGCCTGGGCCGATCGCGCGGTGCTTTGGCAAGTGCTTCGCTCGGCACAGCCTGCGGTGCGGGCGCTGCGGCTTCAACCAATGGCCGCGGCGTTGGGTCAGGAATTGGCGCTGGCTGTTGGCGCAGCTGGGGAAGGCCGAATACGAGCGCGATCAGCGCTGCGGCAGCGGCCAGCTGGAGCGGGGTTCGCAGCGTTGGTGGTATCCGGCGACGGGCGATAACCCCCTTAGCTACAGGCCCGAATGGTTCACCCCCTGCTATCGTCGCGAGCCGAATGGTGGCCCCTGCTCCAACCTACGATCTAATGCTGATGCTCGACCCCAAGGCCGAGCAGGCGACGCGTACGAAAATTCGCAGCGACGTCAAAGCAATGATCGAGCAGGGTGGCTCAATCATTGGCGATCACGATTACGGCAATCGCAAGATGGCCTTTGAGATCAACCATGAGGCCAACGCCGAGTACGACCTGGTCCAGTTCCACGGGCCTAACAGCGTGCTTGAGCAGCTGCAGCGCACGCTTCGCATTACCGACGGTGTCACTCGCTTCCGCATCATCAAGCTGCGCGCAGGCGTCGGCGATCCCCCCGATCTGCGTCAAGAGGCGCCGGCCGAGGCTGAAGTAGTCGCCGAAGTCGAGCTCGCCGCCGAGGCCGTTGAAGCGGCAGTGATCGAAGAAGCCGTTGAAGAGGCGGTCGCTGAGGCCGTCGTCGAAGAGGCAGTCGCCGAAGAGATCGTTGACGAGGCGATCGCTGAGGTCGCCGTCGAAGAGGCAGTCGCCGAGGCGCAGGCCGACAGCGACGCTCCAGCCGCCTAAACAGCGCTGTCAGATTTACGAATCGCAACGCGACCGTAAAACAAGTGCGCAAATTGCGGCTTGATCGCTAACCGTCGCCGAGCCGCGCTTTAGACTCGCGGCACTAAACGAATGAAACTGATCCGGGCGTTTTGGGCGCCCAGTGAAAGGACCGACTCTTATGGCCGCTTCAAACATCAACCGCGTGATCATCACCGGAAACCTGACCTCCGATCCTGAACTGCGGGCTCTGCCAAGCGGCAATTCGGTCTGCAAGCTTCGCGTCGCCTGCAACACGCGGCGCAAGGACAGCGCATCCGGCGAATGGGTCGACAAGCCGAACTACTTCGACGTAACCGTCTGGGGCGCCCAAGGTGAAAACTGCGCCAAGTACCTCGCCAAGGGTCGCGGCGTCGCGGTCGACGGACGGCTCGAGTGGCGCGAGTGGGAGACGCCTGAGGGCAACAAGCGCCAGGCAGTCGACATCATCGCCGACAGCGTTCAGTTCCTCAGCGGGCCGCGCGATGACGCAGCCGGCGGACAGGGTGGCTTCACGCCGGCCTCCGACGTGCCGACCGACACAAGCGACTTCGCTACCGCTCCTGCCGGTGCTCCGGCAGCCGCTGGCGAAGACGACATCCCGTTCTAGCCTCGCGGCAGACTGAGTAAATAGCGCTGAAGCGCTACTCTTTGGCTCGCAGCAGCGTTTTTTCACGCTGCCGGCGGAAACTGTGTTCCAGCGCGCGCCGATCGGCGCGCGTTTCCACGAAGAACGAGAGTCAGAGACAGCTCAGTGGCTAAGAAGAAAGAAACCAATTCAGCTCGCCGTAAGGACAAGAAGGGCGGCCCAATCAGCGGTCGTCGCAAGTCCTGCGCCTGCTGCAAGGACAAGATCGTCCACATCGACTACAAAGACGTGCCGATGCTCAAGCGTTTTACCTCCGAGCGCGGCAAGATTCGCTCGCGTGGAATGACGGGCCTCTGCCGCCGCCACCAGACGCAGCTCGCTGAAGCAGTCAAGCGCTCGCGGGAACTTGCATTGATCCCATATGCCGGCGAGCCGGCCAACGAAGGCACTCGCCCACGCCGCGGCCGTGACCGCGACCGGGACCGCGACTGATGCCTGAGGCAATTCTGCTCAAGGACGTTGACAACCTCGGCCACAAGGGCTCGCTGGTTGTCGTTTCGAAGGGCTACCTGCGTAACTACCTGCTGCCACGCAAACTGGCGCAGGCAGCAACCGAATCATCTATCGCTGCCGCCGAAATCGCTTACGAAGCCGCCGCTGCTGAGCGCGCCCAGGCAGCCAACGACTCGCAGGAGCTTGCCGATCTGCTCAGCGCCACGACGCTAACGATCACCGCTCCAGCCGGCGAAGACGGCCGCCTCTTTGGCTCCGTCACTCCGCAGGACATCGCCGACGCAATCCTTGAAGCGCGCGCAGTCGAGATCGACAAGCGCAAGATTCACCTCGAGGCGCCGATCAAAGAGATCGGCTCGCACAGCGTTGAGAT
>Ga0194043_1002365_pt1 | contig 10388 bp, 11 predicted proteins | sample JunL4415m_MetaG_FD_161274 | JGI IMG/M metagenome (GOLD analysis project Ga0194043, IMG submission 161274) | Anoxic zone freshwater microbial communities from boreal shield lake in IISD Experimental Lakes Area, Ontario, Canada - Jun2016-L442-15m | ecosystem: Environmental > Aquatic > Freshwater >...
GGGTCCAGAAATCCCTGAAAAACCTGGGACTTTTGCAAGAGGCTCAATTGTTGCCAATTTTTCGTTGTGTAGACTCCTGAAACATTTAGTGTGGCGGGCGTCTGCTACCCAAACCACTTTTCAGGGATGTAATCTTTGCTTCGAACTTCTTCCATGGACAATGCTCCACTCGGACATGTCACCTGGCACAGGCCGCAACCCATGCACCTTGCTTGATCCACTGCGGCGGCCTCATTTTCGTCTAGTGTCATTGCGCCAAAGTAGCATCTGTCAAGACAGGTCCCGCAGGCAGTACAGAGTTCCGCGTCTACCTTCGCTGCAAAGCGGCTCGGCTCGACCATACTAACATTATGCTCTATAAGAATAGGCATTGTCTGGCAACAGCACGGACAACAGTTGCAAATGAACTGGTCCACGTTCTGTTTGTTCATGACCACATGGATGAGACCGTCCAGTTCTGCTTGGCGGACAATTTCCAGGGCCTGTTCCTTGGTCAGTCGCCTACCTGTTCCACGGGCTATATTGTATTCTGCCCCTCGGTTTATCTGAAGGCATGCCTCCAATGTCCTGTCGCATTTGTGAGCCGTCAGACGGCAGGTACACTTTGTCACCGACAAGGTCTGAGCTTTTTCAATGATCTCCCGGATGTCTTCAAAAGCCAGCATATATGTCTTAGCCTCAATGGTTATCCCGACTGGAATGACACGTGTAAACGGACGAGGCAAAAGCTGGCTGTAGGTCTTGGCAATTTCCGGCCATTCAACTTCCATGAAGTTTTGCCAGAGATCCAAGAATTCTTGAGGGGCGTCCGGCCAGAGGATCGACGCGTCATGGAATTGGACGAGATCTCTGCACATCTTGTACGTAGGCGGGACGGTCTTGGGAGACGGGAAAGCCACTCCCTTGACGAAAAGGGTCTCTAGCATAGAGGCCGCTTTACCCTCCGAAAAACCGAGCGTCTGAGCGACTACGGGTGCAGTTCCCGGCAATGCCAGAAGCACCTGGGCCTCTCGAGGATCAGCAATGATCTGAAAAAGCCCGGCGATTCCGTCAGACTGCCCCAAGCCGATTCGATTAGCCAACTTAATGTATAGAGAGTCCACCAGTGTTCTCCTTCTGACTTATTTGATGAGATACGTGCCATAGCAAAAAAATGTTGGAAGATAACGTCAAAGCTCTGCGTCCATTCGGATGCTGGAATCTGGGAAACCTATGTACACTCTCCTTGGATACCACGGGAAAGAAACCACTGGCAAGGTCAAGTGGTTTGCAAATTGTCAATAAGTATAAATTTTACGCGAGCCGGATTTCCGGACAAGAAAGAACAAAAGATTTTACAGGATGTCCAATTAGTACGGGAAACTGCGCCAAGGAAGGAAACTTGGCTTGCGCGAGACAAAGGCGAGCGTTCTAATAATCAACTTAATTGAAAGGACCGCATCTTCGGAGACTAGCGATTCCACGGAAAACCAATCGGATTTGTACGGACGTCTACTCTGCTGGGCCGCTCAACCGGGCCGATGCGAAAGGAGAAAGGAAATGTTGGTCAACGATTGGATGAACACACCGGTGGTAACGATTGACAGGAAAGACAGCTTACTCAAAGCAGTCAACCTGATGAAAGAACATGAAATCAGTATCCTGCCGGTCTTGGATGGGGCAAGGTTGGTCGGAGTGATTACGGACCGCGATCTGAAACGATCCGCTCCTTCGGACGTCCTCTTGGGAGACATGAAAGACATCCTTTATCATATGGGGAGTGTCAAGGTAGAGGCTGCCATGAGTACGGATCCGATAACAGTCCCCCCTGATTATACCCTGGAGGAGGTCGCGGATGTATTCCTGACCAACAATATCTCAGGCTGCCCTGTGCTAAGCTATGAAGGGGATCTGGCAGGTATCATCACCAAAAAAGATCTGTTCAGGGCTGTAATAGTGGTTCCAGGTTTTCGAAAGAGAGGGGTTGTCTTCGGGTTCATGCTTGAGGATAGGCCAGGCTCTATCAAAGAGGTCACAGACGTCATCCGAAAATACAACGCCCGTCTCATAAGTATAATGGCCACATACGCCAAGGCGCCGGAAGGCTACCGATACGTATACATAAGAGCATTCATGATAGAAAGAAGAATACTTCCTCAGCTAAACCAGGAACTCGCTGAAACAGCGAAGCTGCTTTACATGGTGGACCTGAGAGACGGCAAGAGAGAGACCTACGCCAACTATTAAAGTCCGGTCTGGTGCGACGTCGTGCCGCGTCCTTACAGACCTGGAGATTTCAGAAAGGATCGATCATTCCGAGGGAAACTATTACAATCAGGCAATACGCGTGACAGAGCACGTTGTATCTTCTGACTACGGAACCCAAGACGCTAAGGAAGTCCTCCCGGTCTTGATCGTCGAAGAAAATACTCTCTCGCACATTGCCTATGGCGGTAATGTGATACAAAGCTCCAGGGTATTCGAGTCTCAACGGTCTGGTCATGAACTCAGTATACCTGGGACTCGCTTATAATTCAAGACCTGACCCCGAAGTTTCCTTCCGTATTAGGCATGACGTAGAGCATCGACAATTTGGATAGCTGTTACGCGTCGGTCCAAAGTTCGGAATTAAAGGCTGTCTTACCCGCGTCGAAGATGCCTACCACTTCCCAATCAGTTAGAGCAAAGTGGAGCGTCTCTCCCTGCTGCCCCCCTTTAATCCTTTCAGAGATACTTTCCCCCGCCATAACTTCCCGAGATCCCGGCTTCGGATACCGTCCGGCAACAAGTTTGACCTGTGGTCTAAGTGCCTTGGATTGTGGTTCCACACCTCTAATGACGACGTTGGTCGGTTTTCTTGTCCCTTTTTTTGAGAGAGTGACCAGTACGAGCGTCTGGTGCCCTCTTGGTTCGGTCAAAACTTTTGAGAGCCGCTATGGAATTCATCCTTGCCTGGTTCGTCCCATCAGGAGATGTGAAGGGGGCACTTTGATGAAGCTGGTGTTTTCCCCTCTCCCGCGAGAGCGGGAGAGGGTTGGGTGAAGTGGGAATTAGACGTCTTGAGACAGTCTCTGGAGCCTTGGAGTGTAAGTGTTAAATTCTAGAACCTTACAGTTTCTCCACCACAATGGCTGCTCCCATCCCCCCGCCTACACACAGTGTGGCGAGGCCTCTCTTGACGTCATCCCTTTTTTTCATTTCATGGAGCAGGGTCGTCAAAATACGTGCTCCGGATGCCCCTATGGGGTGCCCTAGTGCTATAGCGCCACCGTTCACGTTGACTTTTTTCATGTCAAATCCGAGTTCCTTTGCCACTTGCAGAGTCTGGGCAGCAAAGGCCTCGTTGGCTTCAATGAGATCTATATCATTCAGAGTCAATCCGGCCTTTTCAAGGGCTTTCCTAGTGGCAGGGATGGGACCTATTCCCATTATTTTGGGGTCCACCCCGGCAGATGCGTACGAGACAACCTTGACCATAGGTTTTAGACCCAGTGCTCTCGCTTTCTCTGCGGACGTGACAAGAATTGCCCCCGCCCCATCATTTATCCCGGAGGCATTGCCGGCAGTGACAGTACCATCTTTCCTGAATGCTGGACTCAGCTTATTCAAGGCCTCTTTGGTTGTGCCCATACGCGGATGTTCGTCGGTGTCAAAGACCTTGGGGTCTCCTTTACGCTGGGGAATTACTACGGGAACTATTTCGTCTTTGAATCTTCCACTCTTGATAGCATTCTCTGCGCGTTGCTGACTCATAACCCCCAAATCGTCCTGCTCATCACGAGAAATGGAAAATTGATCCGCCACATTCTCTGCTGTCATTCCCATGTGATAGTTATTGAAAATCTCCCAAAGACCGTCATGAATCATCAGATCTGTTAGGACGCTGTTGTTCATGCGGGCTCCCCACCTTACATTGGCGGTGGCATAAGGGGCAGCCGACATGTTTTCAGTGCCGCCTGCAATAATGACATCGGCATCCCCAAGCCTGATTATTTGAGCAGCCAAAGAAACTGCCCTCAAGCCTGACGCGCAAACCTTGTTGATAGTCATTGCCGGAACTTCTTGCGGTATACCGGAACGAATCAGTACCTGGCGAGCGACATTCTGTCCTAGTCCAGCCTGGAGTACACAACCAAAGATCAACTCATCAATAGTTGAAGTGTCCAGGCCGGTTCTCTTGATCAACTCCTTAACCACTATGGTCCCAAGCTCAACAGCCGATATCCCGGCTAAAAAGCCACCAAATGAGCCGACCGGTGTACGTACGGCATCCACGATTACTGCTTCCTTCATAAAAAATACCTCCGTGAGGAAATTGCTGACCTGAACTCAGTTCTTGGGTTGGTCCGGTGAGCCTATCCGGGTTTTCCCACTTGAACTGTTTCGGTCGTTCTAAAAGTCCTGCTCGACATTGCTGAATACATGAACTTCTCAGACACGTTACAACTGTCAAGGGATGAGAGACTCAGGAACTCTGATTTGTCTCTCCCTGTAATAACGAATTGCACCCAAATGGAGAGGCACGGTTATTCCTTCAAAAGCCTTGTCCAGCGCTATACTACGACATGCCGGATGAACTCGTGCCATGTAATCCAGATTCTCATAAAGCGTTTTGGTGAGAGCATACACGACATCCGGGTCCAAAGCGGCTGTTGTGGCTAGGACGTTCATTTGCCCTACCGAGTTCACCGCTTTGTCCTGACCAAAATAAGTGCCTGGTGGGATCACGCTGCGAAATACATTGGTCCATCCTTCTGCTCGAACAGCTTCCATCTGCGAATCGGTTATTTCCAGAAAGGCCAGATATGGTTTTCCTTCGTGAAAAAGACTTGAAATCACAGGGACCGGAGTTCCTCCAGTTAAATCAACGGCTTGAACCGTTCCATTTCGTAAGGCTTCAACAGCGGCCGCATTACTCATCGAGCGCAGTCTGACCGTATGTCTTAGGGATTTTTCAGAATCTATCAATAATTCGGTGGTATATTTGTTTCCACTATCGTGCAAACCAGTAGCAAGAGTCAGTCCCTCCAAATCTTGTAGTATCCCGGTTTTCAGTTTTTCAGATCGAATCAACAGATTGACAGTTTCGGGCCAAAGAGAAGTTATGGCGCGCAGTTCTGTCAGCGGCTGTCCTTTGTAAACGCTGGTCCCGGTGTAAGCCATAGAGCAAAAAAAATCTTCTGCCACAACAATGTCTGCATCTGCTATTCGGATAGCTTCAATGTTTTCCCTGGAGCCTTCTGAAATAGCAGCCGAAACCCTTATGCCCATTCCCCGTAGTTTAGTGGTCCACAGAGAGGCCATGCCTAAACCCACATGATAATAAGTTCCACCCGGCATTCCGGTTGCCATGAGGATCGAAATCCTTGCGGAGTCTCTACTTCGGGCCCGGGCCGCGGTGTCTTGCCGAGATGCACTCTGGCCCTGGGACGCGGCGACTAGTAGTATTGCAACAACCGCCGTCCATTTGAGGTCTGGAGACTGGAACCACCCAGGGTGTTGACCGGATGATTTTTTTTCTGTTGAAATCAGGTCTCTCCTCCACTATGTTCACGCAGTGACAGTGCCTGATCGCGAGGTCGCCCTTCAGGGACTGCCCAACAGGGGCAATCGGCTCTTGCTACCGGCGTCAGATCATTTACCACTCTGCTCATTGCCCATTTTGAGTATAGACTTGCGGCTCGTTGATGGCAAACGGAAAATCCTGTGGCAGTACCGTTCTGTTTACCGCCTCACTGAGACTAGATGAACCAAACTTGTTTGTCGATTCCCTACGGTGGTCCTCCAATTGCATGTTATGTTTAACCGCCTATTTTAGCCATTCGTGTGTCCCCTGAAAGCACGGGGGTGCTTTGTGGAAAGAGGGTGGTTCACTGCTTCCCATTTCTGGTCTGAAGACAGCATCTGATCCAGTTCAAAGGACCGGCAAGGCACCTCGGTGAGTAGGAAGCCGAAATGATTGGGACTCTCGCATGCGAAAAATCATGTCTATTGCCATTTGGTTTCTTCTATCAACAAGTTTGGTGTGTTCTAGCAATTCCGAATTGAACAGGGCAGTTAAGGAGTCCGAAAAGTTCTCAACGGCAAACACGGCTGCGGCTCTGTCGGTGGAAGAACGTGCCATACTCGACTGTACTAACAAGGAACGTAGAAAACTTGGTCTGACACCTTTTGCACCAAGCAGCGCTTTAGTCTGGATGGCTCGGAAACACAGCCAAAATATGTGTGATGCTGGAACATTAAAGCACGAGTCCGATGATTTTCCGAAGGGTTGGCAGAAATTCGAGGAAAGATTGAAAAGCGTACGAGTTTTGTCCGGAGGAGAGAATGTAGCATATCACAGTAAGCTCAAAGACGCTGAGAAATGGGCCTCATTAGTCGTTCAAGGTTGGATGAAAAGTCAGGAACACAAAAAAAATATCGTTAATACGGATTATCGTTTTATGGGCGTTGGGGTCAGTCAATGCAGGGGTCCCATATCATTTGCGACCCAAGTTTTTTCCGCCGAGTACGGGGTCGTGCCGTCTAGGAATAAACAGGTGAATCGTCTGCCTGTGCGGTAGATTCTTTTGCTAGGCAGAGAAATCTTGCTGCCACTTGCCCTTGACTACCTGTAGATCCCAAATTATTGTAGGGCTTTTGGAGGAGCCGGCGTGTATTGGACACTTGGAGTCTTGTTGTTTCTTTTCTGCCTCTCAGGTTGCGCAAATGTCTTCCAGAAAGACGTCTTACCGACGAGGAAACCAGGCGTTTTAGAAGAGGACATAACTGACGCGCGTCGGCCTCAACCAGACGTTAGCGAGCAACAAACATATAGACCGGATGTGGCCGGTCCACCGGCTCCACCAGTTGAAGGATACGTTCCTGGAGCCGACACTGGTAATAGGCCCCCACGTCGGATCATTTGGAGGGACCGAAAAGGCTCTGAAAGACAAGCAGAACCCGCGGTTGACGGGTCATCAGACAGGAGACGTTGAGTAGCTTAATGAAGAGTCATTGATTGGACTTGAACATATTCAATCTGTAACGGTCGGTACATGTGACGTAGTTACCCAAATGATACTCTTGCAATTGTTCAGCCCTGAGGCAGGAAACTTGTTGGAAAAGATGTTGCTCCGTAACTTAATTCTGCTGTGTCTAGCCATGCCTTGGACAAGGATGTTTTTCTAATGCCGGGTTTTTTTATTAGCGGCCCCTTCTTGTTGTTAGCTGCTACCAATTTGTGTCTGTTCCTCGTAGTTGCAACATGGAGTTTCCTTCCATTTTTTATCGTTAGCTTGGGGGGTAGCAATCTGGACGTAGGTCTGGTCATGGGATCAATCGGCGTAACTTCTCTTGGCGCGCTCCCACTGATTGCACCACTCATGGACCGATATGGTCGCAAGAACTTCATACTGTGGGGAATCCTGATCGTGGGCCTCACAAATGGATTTTTTCTGTTTTTTGACACGTACTCTCCACTGATGATCCTTGTACGCCTGGTTCAGGGTTTTGCATTTGCTGCCTGCTTCAACGGCTGTTCAACAGCAATTGTGGATCTCTGTCCTCCGGAAAAAAGGGCTCAAGGCATCGGACTGTTTGGCGTGTCCGGGTCTATCGCCGTAGCGGTCGGGCCATTTCTCGGTGAGACCTTTCTGTTAAAGTGGGGATTCAGCGCCTACTTTCTCCTTCTTATGGGCTTTGGACTGATCGGTTTTGTTGCCGCCATGTTAGTAAATGAACAGAGCCGTAAATCCGGACGATCAAGGATGCAGGGTTTCTTTCCTACTGCGGTTCAAGACGGGCACCTGGCAATGATGATCATAGCCGCTGTTTGTGGATCCGGATTTGCCGCAATGAACACCTTCTTTCCACTTCATGCCAAGAGTCTCGGCTTTCAGGCAGGGATTTTTTTTGTTTCTTACGGGTGCAGCCTTGTGGCAGTTCGTGTCCTTCTGGGTCGTGTGGCTGATAACGTGAGCCGTCAAAAATTGATTTTTTCATGTTTGCTCGGCTTCGGCTTCTTACTCACATTCACTTCTCGCTTGGGATCCCTGACTCAGTCCGTATTTTTAGGTGCCCTGTTCGGAGTGGTTCAAGGGCTTTCTTATCCTGCCATGATGGCAAAAATGTTGGATAGGTCAACAGATGGTAATCGAGCAGTGGTAGTAGCTCTTTTTACCGGATCATTCGGAGTGGGGATTAACATTTCGGTACTGGGGTGGGGATTCGTCGCCAATCTGTACGGTCTTCAGGTCATGTTTCTTCTTGGTGGGTTTATCATGTTTGCCTGTGCCGCCATTTACGCATATAAATTCTTTTCTGTCAGAACTGAAAACAATCTCTCAGGATCGCCCATTCTCCATCCTAAGGGTCAGGGGACCTCCCTTCGCTAGAGCTGGTTTCAAGACTGCCATGTAACTGATATCGCGATGACAATCATTAAGTACTTGTACTTTTGGCCGTTTTTTCGTATGACCGGAGTTTTCCAATGGTGGTGGTCTTCACCTGCACTCCATCTCACGCCCACCAGGCAGTTTTACACGTTGGTCAAGTCCTATTACGTGTCTTCTTGTCCCGGTCAAATTCATACTCTGCGAACTCGTTGCACTGCCCCTCCAGGTATGAAGATGTCACATCGTAGAGACCCGCGATGGAAGCTGGAATTACTGATAAGTTGTGGGATCTCCGAGAATTAGTTGAGAGACCCAATGCCTAAGAGGGGTTATTGCCGCACTCGAATGGCTGAAGGAGGGTGTGGTCATATTCCCACGGTCCGAGCAGGTTGAACACCATTTGGTACATTCGTTTTCCGGGGTTCGTTGCTGGCGTATTGTTATCATTGGCAAAAACGAATCCCGCCTTCGTGTACAGACCAATGGCCTCCTGTGCATTACGGGCGTCCACGGTGATAATACGACAGCCCGTTCTGTTTTCTTCGGAGGCGAACAATAGCTTGGTGATATCTAGCATGTCTGTTCCAGCCCCCATTCGATGGGAATCCTTGCTGACTCCGAGCCATGTAATTTTTACTGCTGGGTACGTCCGCAGGAAGTCTTTTCCCTCTGGCTTAGGAGCGATCTTTGCAACATTTTTCTCTATTTGAGCCGAATCGTTGCAGAAGCTTATAAATGCTAACGGGGGGAGAGTTTCGGCTAAAATTTCCTCGGTAGCCAGTTCGTATGTCTTCGTAAGAAGGAGGTCTTCATAATGGAAAAACTCCTCCGTGAAGAACTTGTTGATCTCTGGAACTCCGCAATCAAACTCGTATGTTCCTTGCTCACGCTCTACAGGTTGAAATATCCAGTCTTTATACCTGAACCTATTCCTTTCGATCCCGCGCACTCTGTTCCGCCTTACGTTTCCGGGCATTTTCAACAACGGTTCTATGAACGTCGGCCATCGGATGCCGACTTCCGGTAACTAGCGGTCGCGGTCTCTCATTAGGCGAAATTTTTGCCACAAACTCGTCGGCCTCTTCCCCTTCAAAAGTCCATGACAATGATTCGGGAAATGCCATGACGCACCTCTTTCTTCTTGAATCCCCCACAACCCCTTTAGATTCAAGATAGGCTCCCAGTTGAAAACCATCTGTTAAATTGAGACACTACATCATACTCGAAAGGTCTATCCGTGCGCAAACTTTTTCTTGACAAGCTCAAAATCGCGCGATGCATACCCCTTATTGCCAAATATGTTATACGTCAAGTATAAACAGGAGCGCTAAAGAGCTTGTCTCCAAGACCGATGAATTAGTTTCCCATTATAATCAACACGCTCGACCTTTTGCTTGGACGGCCACGGCAGACTCAATCCTAAAAAAGGTCGGGGGAATATGTAAACTTATTTGCGGGACGGAACGCTAGTCGTCACATCCGGTTGAGCATCGCGGCAAGCCTGATTGCATGGGAATACCGTCCCCTGACTTCGGAACCTCACTCCTGAAATAGGGAGATAAAGGTAAAATTCACTGAATCGAAAAGGCCCTGATCGGTAAGTTTCAGTTCAGGAATTGGAGTGAGGGCCATAAAGGACAGAGTGGCGAACGGATGATCGAGCGTACAACCCAGTTTTCGAGCTGCTTCCACCACCTGCTCCAGGCCGTCCTGAACCTCCCCAATTGATCTATCGGACATCAAACCGGCGATTGGTAAAGGCAATCCGGCAATTACCAGGCCTTCGTCCACCACTGCCATCCCTCCCTTCATTTGCACTACTGCTTGAGCCGCCGCAAGCATGTCTCCATCATTGACGCCCACCACAATTATGTTATGAGAGTCGTGGGCTACCGTGCAGACAATAGCTCCCCGTTTAAGACCAAAGCCGCGTATCAATCCTACGGAAAAATTACCTGTTCCCCTGTGCCTTTCTATTACTGCAATTTTGAGAATGTCTCGCGCGGTGTCGGCAACTACGAGGCCGTCAACAAC
>Ga0194043_1002367_pt1 | contig 10385 bp, 3 predicted proteins | sample JunL4415m_MetaG_FD_161274 | JGI IMG/M metagenome (GOLD analysis project Ga0194043, IMG submission 161274) | Anoxic zone freshwater microbial communities from boreal shield lake in IISD Experimental Lakes Area, Ontario, Canada - Jun2016-L442-15m | ecosystem: Environmental > Aquatic > Freshwater >...
GTCGGGAAGCATGGCGACGAAGGACGTGGTGCTCGACGGCAAGACTGCCGTGCAGCGCGCCGAGTGGGTGAAGGAGCAGGTGGAGGCGAAATTTTGGGGGCCGCTCGAGAAACGATATCAGGTGAGCGTCGAGGCATTCGGCGCGCCGACGACCGATACGAAGGCGGACGTGGAGACGGAGATTGGAACTGATTTGAATGGCGCGCTGGAACGCGTGCTGAAGGCGCACACGGATCTGCGCGCGGTGCTGCTGCTCACGGATGGCGACTGGAATCTCGGCAAGTCGCCCATCACCGGCGCGACGGCGCTGGCGCAGAAGGATGTGCCGGTTTTTGCGCTCGGCACGGGCAGCGAAAATTATCTCCCGGACCTCGAATTGCAGAGCGTGCTCGCACCGACTTACGGGCTGCTGAATGAGCGCATCAGCGTGTTTGTGACGCTGCAAAATCATCTCAACCGCGAGGTGAAGACGACCGTGACGGTGAGCGGGCCGGGCGGCGCGACGGGCTCGAAGGCGGTGACCATTCCGCCGATGGCGCAGATTCAGGACATGGTCGTCATCACGCCGACGGCGGAAGGCGAGGCGGACTTCACGGTGAAGGTGCCGGTGGAGAAGGACGAAATTTTTCCGGAGAACAACGAGAAGAAATTCCACATGGCGGTGCGCAAGGAGACGCTGAAGGTGCTCGTCGTGGATTCGCAGCCGCGGTGGGAATTCCGCTACCTGCGGAATGCGCTCATGCGCGACCCCGGCGTGCAGGTGAACACGGTGCTCTTCCATCCGCAGATCGGCATGGGCGAGGGCCCGGGGTATCTCCCGTCGTTCCCGACGAAGCGCGAAGATTTGCAGGGCTACGATGTGGTCTTCCTCGGCGATGTCGGCGTGACGAAAGGCATGATCTCGCCCGAGCAGGCGACGATGCTGCGCGGACTGATCGAACAGCAGGCGAGCGGCCTCGTCTTTCTGCCCGGCCCGCTCGGCTGGCAGAGGACGCTGAAAGATTCGCCGCTCGGGGATCTCGTGCCGGTGGAGACGGATTACGAAAAGGGCGCGGGCATGGTGAACTTCTCGGCAGGCAGCGGATTCTCGACAGCAGGCGAGACGAAGCTTGAGCTGACTTTCCGCGGACGCGACCACTGGCTCACGATGCTCGCGACGGATCCGAGCGCGAACCAGGCGGTGTGGCGCGGGCTGCCGGGATTTTTCTGGTACGCGCCGGTCGTGAAGGCAAAGCCCGGCGCGGAAGTCCTCGCAGTGCATGAGTCGGCGCGCAACGCATCGGGCCGCATCCCGCTGCTCGCGACGCGCAGCGCTGGCAGTGGCAAGGTGCTCTACATGGGCACCGACGCGGCGTGGCGCTGGCGCAAAGGCGTCGAAGACACGTATCATTACCGGTTCTGGAGTCAGGTCGTGCGGTGGATGTCGCATCAGCGCCATCTCGCGCAGTCGGACGGGATGCGCTTTTTCTACACGCCCGAAGCACCGAAGCGCGGCGACAAGGTGCGCCTGAGCGCGACCGTCCTCGACAAACTCGGCACGCCGATTACCGAGGGAAAAGTGACGGTGACGCTGAAGGCGCCCGGCGGCACGAGCGAGACGATCGAACTTGCCGCGGAGAATACGGAGTGGGGCGTTTACAACGGAGTCTTCACGCCACGCGAGGGCGGACGCTACGAAGTCGAGGTCGCGAACGACACCGCGGGGCGGCGCATGAAGACGCAAATTGATGTGACCGTTCCGACGCTGGAAAAAGTCGGCCTGCCCGCGAAGCTCGACGTGCTGCGCGAAATTTCGGCCCTCACGGGCGGGAAGTTTGCATCGCCCGGCGAACTCGCGCAGGTCATCAGCAGCCTCAGCCTGCTCCCCGAGCGCAAGCCCGAGGAACTGCGCTTCCGCCTGTGGTGCGACCCGTGGTGGTGCGGTGCGCTGCTGGTGCTCTTTTCCGCATACTGGATCGGTCGCAAGATCGGGGGCTTGGTGTGATGTGGCACAGCCATCCTGGCTGTGGGGCCAGCGGGCATCCTGCCCGCATTTTCCGCAGACACCGGGCGGGACGCTCGCTGGCCCCACAGGCAGGATGCCTGTGCCACGATTTTCCGCCCGCGCCACGGCTCACAATTTTCTGACAACTCTGCGGTTCCATTCCGCAATTTCGCCGCTACAGTCCCCACACCAAAAATCGCCATGAACTCGATCTCTCTGCCGTCGTCACTGGTTGCGCAACTTCAAGCCTACGAGCGGAAGTTGCGAAAGATGGAAACCCTCGTCGCCGTGGCCGGAGGTCTCGCCGGGCTGCTCATCACGTATGTGCTGCTGTTTCTGTTCGACCGTTTCGTAAACACGCCGATCTGGGCGCGCACGGTGCTCACGGTCACGGGCGCGCTGCTCGCCGCTTGGTTTGCGCAGGGCTGGGCGCGCTACTGGCTATGGGAGCGGCGCGGGCCGACACAGCTTGCAAAGCTTTTGCAGAAGCACTTCCGCGTGCTCGGCGATCGCCTGCAGGGTGTCATCGAACTGACGCAGATCGAGGAACTGCCGCCGAACATGTCCCCCGCCCTGCTGCGTGCGGCGATCCGACAGGTCGCGGAGGATTCGGGCAAACATCAATTTGAAGACGCGGTGCCGAAGCGTCCGGCTCGGCGATGGGCGCTCGCGGGAATCTCGATGGCGGCGCTGACTGCGGGGCCGTTTGTCTTCGCGCCGCGCGCGGCGACGAATGCGCTGGAACGCTGGGTGAAACCTTGGGCGGGCATCGAGCGGTACACTTTCACGACGGTCGAGGCGCTGCCAAATGATCTCTACATTCCGCACGGCGAAACATTCGAAATGGCCGTCGGGCTGCGGCCTGACGCGGAGTGGAAGCCTTCGTCGGCGACGGCGCGCATCGAGAAGCAGGAGAAGCAGAACGCAAAAGTGGAGAAATCGAAGGCGCTGTTCAAATTCCCCGGCCAGACGCGCGACGGCACCCTGAGCCTGCGCTTCGGCGACTATCTCAAGGACATCGCGGTGCATCCGCTCCACCGTCCGGAGCTGAAGGAACTCGCCGCGCGCGTGACGCTGCCGGCGTACCTCGGGCATCCCGAACTGCGCGTGCCGATGAATGGGACGATGGCGGACTTCCTCGCGGGCAGCAGTGTTTCGTTCGAGGGAAAAATCAACCGCGGCGTCGGCAGCGGATCGGTCACCGCCGGGGAATTGAAGCTCGACGCGGAACCGAAGGCGGAAACTTTCACAACGCCTTCCACGGAACTCGCGAAGCTCGGCAAGGAAATCTCCCTGCACTGGACGGACATCCATGGGCTCACGCCGGTGCAGCCTTACGCGCTCAAGATCGGCACGACGCAGGACGCGCCACCGCGCGTGGAAATCCAGAATCTCGATGCCCAGGAAGTCGCGATTTTGCCGGATGAGAGCGTTCGCTTCACGCTCGCGGCAGCGGATGATTTCGGGCTGAAGGAAATGTGGGTCGCGTGGGAGACACGCGGCATCAATGAGAAGCCGAAGGAAGTGAAGAACGACGGAAAGAGCGCGAAGGACAAGGGCAAGGACTGGGTGGGCGACCTTTTGAGCGAGCGGAAATCGCAGGCCGAGGTGAAGCCGCTGGCGGCGGATCCGAAAGCAACAGAACCGAAGAAGCCCGCGACCGAACTGCCGCGCGTCGCGGGCGGGCAGATGGTGCGCGATCTCTCGCGTCCGATCGTGTGGACACCTTCGGCGCTGGGCGTACCCTCCGACAGCGTGGTCGAGCTGACCGGCTACTCGCTCGACTACCTGCCGAACCGCGAGCCCTCGACTTCATGGAAGCTCACCATTTTCGTCCTCAGCCCCGAGAAGCACGCGGAGCGCGTGCGCGAGCGGATGGACCAGGTGCTCAAGCAGCTCGACGAGCGCATCCGCGACGAGGAGCGCGCCATCGAGGAGAACAAGGGCATCGCAGAGAACAAGGAGGATCTGAAGACCGAGAAGGCCGCTGAGGAAATCAAGCGCCTCGAGGCAGGTGAAAAGGCGAACAAGGACGCGCTCGACAAAATCGCCGAGCAAATGGCCGAAGTGATGAAGGACGCGCTGCGGAACAAGGACATCCCGAGCGACACGCTGAACGAGTGGAGCAAGACCGAGGAGGCATTGCAGAAGGAGGCTTCGCCGAAAATGAGCGACGCTGCGAAAAAGATGGCGCAGGCGGCGCAAGCCCAGCAGTCGCCGCAGCAGCGCGCGGAAGACCTCGAAAAGGCGATGAAGGACCAGCAGGACGCGCTCGACGCGATGCAGAAGGCGGCGTCGAAAATGAAGAAGACGAATGAGAACCTGTTTGCGCGCAATTTTTACAACCGCTTGCGCCACGCGGCGTCGGTGGAGCAGCAGATTTCCGACGGGCTGAAGAAGCTCGCGAAGGCGACCGTGGGTCTGAAGCCGAGCGAGATCGGCGCGGCCGAGAAGAAGTCGTTTGAGGGCGTGGCCGGAAAACAGGACGGCAATGTGAAGGACGTGGACGGTATCCAGAACGACATGACGGCCTATCTCCGCCGGATGCCGAACGAGAAGTATCAGAAGGTCGTCGGCGAGATGGATGAGAAGCGTGCGGTGCCGGAACTCGGCGAGCTTGCGAATTCTGTCCGTGCGAACCTCGGCCTGAAATCCGTCGGGCGCGCGAAAGCTTGGGGCGACCAGCTCGGCGCGTGGGCGGAGATGCTGCGCGACGAGGAGAAGGGCGGCGGCAAGGGCAAGGGCAGCGGAGAGATGGATCCCGACCTGATGGAACTGATGATCGCGCTCGTCCGCCTCGCGGTGACGGAGGACACGATCCGAGAGCAGACCGTGGAGATGGAGCGGACGAAGGCCAAGAATCCGAATTACGCGGACGACAGCTCGAAGCTCGCCACGACGCAGAATCAGCTCAGCGGCACGGCAAAGGAGATCGAGGAGAACCCGAAGTTTGCGAAATTCATGGGCCAGGTCGGACCGCTGCTCGACGAGGTCACCTCGCTCATGCACGAGGTCGCGGGCGAACTGCACAAGCCGAACACGGGCGCGGACACGACGTCCACGGAGAGCATCATCATCGAGCTGCTCGTGCCGCCGGAAAAGAAGAAGGACGACAGCGACAGCGCCAGCGACAGCCAGTCGCCGCAAATGGCGCAGATGCAGCAGCAGATGCAAAAAATGATGCAGCAGATGACCAAGAGTCGCTCGGCGGGCCGGAACAATTCCAAGAATCCGAGCAACCTTGAAGGCGCGACCGCCCAGGGCTCGACGACGAAGGACAAGACGAATGAGCGCACCGTCGAGAAAAGCGGCGGCGCTGCGAATGTCGGCGAATGGCCGGAGGAATTCCGCGAGTCGCTGCAGGCCTACTTCCAATCGCTGGAGGAGAAGAAAAAGTGAGCACTGACATTCGCATGATTGAGTCCCGCGAAACCGGTTCACGAGCCTGCATCACCCGGAGGGTGAATCGGAATGTAGCCGGTGGTGGAGTGCAGCGGAACCACCGGATTCTGTTGCAAACACGATGCGCCCCAGAGGGTGCGCCGGAAATCCCCTCACAGCTTCCAGCGCGCCCTCCGGGGCGCGTTCTTATCGCGGACGTGAACCGGTGGTTGCGCTCGTCCCTCGCTTCACCACCGGCTACATTCCATCGGCCCTCCGGGCCATTCAGCACTTTCACGAGACTCTCCAAGATCGCGGCCTGTGCGCTGGCGCTGATTTTCTCCGCCACGAATGCACGCGCGCAGACGACGGACTTCCAAGTCTATCGAGGGACGCAGGTGCCGCCGGAGGTCGAGCGCATTTACGAGAAGGGGCTGAAATTTCTCGTAGCCGCGCAGAATGCGGACGGATCATTTCCGGGGCAGTACGGCACGGAGCCGGGCGTCGTCGGAATGGCGCTCATGACGATGCTCGCGCACGGCGACGACCCGAACCACGGGCCTTACGCGAAGACGATCAAGAACTGCATCGAATACATCCTCAAGCAGCGTAACGAGTCGAACGGCTACATCGGCAGCTCGATGTACAACCACGGCTTCGCCACGCTCGCGCTCGCGGAATCGTACGGCGCGGTGGCGGATGACCGCATCGCGCCCGCGCTGAAGAAGGCCGTCGAGCTGATTCTCACCTCACAGGACAAAAACAAGTTCCACGGCTGGCGCTATTCGCCCGAGGCGCAGGATGCGGATTCGACGGTGAGCGGCGCGTGCTTCGTCGCGCTCATCGCCGCGCGGAACGCAGGCGTGAAGGTGCCGGACAAGAACATCGAGGACGCGATGATATTTTACACCGACTGCCAGAGCCCGGACGGCGGCATCGGCTACATGCCGCGCAGCGGCGGCCACGGCAATGCGACGACGGCGATCGGCGTCGCGGCCTACGCGTATGCGAGGAAGAAGGACGCGCCGACCTTTACCAAGGCGCTAAAGGCAATGAAAGGCGGCGACGACGGCAATGGCGGCGGCTACCCGTTTTACTACGACTACTACGCGGCGCAGGGATTCTTCCAGGGCGACTTCAAGGCGTGGCAGGTATGGAATGACAAGCAGGTGAAGCGCCTCGCCGAAATGCAGAACGACGACGGCGCATGGGACGCGGGCCTCGGCCCCGCGACCTGCACCGCGCTCGCGCTGCTCTCGATCGCACTGAATTACCGCTATCTTCCGATCTATGAACGGTGATGAACGCCGGGGACTCCCGGCGAAATTCAGCCGGTCATCTTATCCTTAATCCTAATCCTATTCTTAATCTCACGGTTCCCTTCCCCGCATTCACCGAGTCCGCGGAGCACGACCAAGAATATGATTAAGATGAGGAATAAGATTAAGATCTGCGCGGCGGCACTCATGCCGACCATTTTGCTCGCGGCACTCGCGATTCCGGTGCTGCAGACCCGCGCGGAGGAGATCGAATTTTTCAAGGGCCTCGACATTTTCGACAACGGCGCATCCGACGATGCCGAGGGCGTGCAGATCGTGAATGGCCGCATCGTCCTCACGCGAGACGCGGCGAAGAAGGGCGAGAAGCCCGCGCCCGATCCCGCGGGCGATTCGGTGCTCGAACTCACCGACGGCTCGCAACTCCACGGCAAGCTCACCGGATTTGGAAAAAGCGAACTCGTGTGGCAGCGCGCGGACACGGCTGCGCCGCTCACCTTCACGCCGCAGGACGTGAAGCGGATCACCTTCGGCGCAAGCGGGGCGGCGGTGCCGCAAAAGGCGAACGCCACGGTGAAGCTCGTCGGCAGCGACTGGCTCACGGGCGATCTCACGGCGTTGCAGGACGGGAAATTCAGCCTCGCCATCGAGGGCGCGGGCAACTTCGAGATCGATCGCAGCAAGGTCGAGTGGCTTCATCTTTCCAAGGGCACGCCGCCCGATGCCTACGAGGGCCCGACCGGGCCGATGGGCCTCGCAGGCTGGGACACCGGCGGCCAGGCCGGATCCGCATGGGACTATGCCGACGGCGCGCTCATCGCCCGCGCCGCGATGCCTCTCACGCGGCGATTCGAGACGTTGAGCGACCGGCTGGATCTCGAATTTTCCGCGAGCGACGGCGGCAGTGCGGTCCGCGGGCTCACGCTCTGGCTGCATCCCGGGCTGCAGTCGCAGGGCTATTCGAAAGGCTCCGTCTATCTCCGCTTCCAGGCGAACAACATCAGCGCAAACGCTTTTGACGGAAGCAACATGAAGAACCTCAGCGCCAACATGCCTGAGGAAAAAAATGCGCCGAAGGAGACGCGCTACCGCATCCTCCACGACCGGCGCGGCGGAAAGATCGTCATCTTCGTGAACGGAAAAAAGGTCGCCGACTGGGACACCGCACCGCAGTCCGAACCGGCAAACGGCGGCTCGCTGAGTTGGCAGCCGACGTACTGGAGTTCGAACATGTCGTGGACGCTCTCGAAGGTGCGCGTCCGCCCGTGGGACGGCAGCCTGGAGCCTGATGCGAAGGGCGACGAGGCCGCGAAGGATCTGATTTCAAATCAGCTCCAGGCCATCAATCCGCCGAAGCTCACCGGCCGGCCGATCGTGAACGGCGAGCCCGTGGATCCCGCCATGAAACCGGAGCCCAGGCTGCTGAGGCAGGCCGGTGCGCTTGAGGCGATCACCGCGGACTCGGTGAAATTTTCCGGCAAGGAAATGCCGCGCAAGGATCCGCTCTTCATCCGGCTGAACCGCGCCGCCGCGGGCGATCCGCCGGCCGGTTCGGTCGCGCGCATCTGGCTCGCGCAGCGCGGCGAGTTCGACGTGACCGCGCTCGGCTTCCGCGACGGGCAGCTCAAGGTGCGCACCTCCTTTGCGGGCGACATCGCGCTGCCGATCAACGCCGTGCGCGCGATCGAATTCCCGCACCGCCTCGCCGCCGCGGACAAGGCGATCGCCGAGGGCGGCGACACGCTCATTTTCCGCAATGGCGACGAACTGCGCGGCTCGCTCGTGAGCGCGAGCCTCGACCAGAAGGTGAATTGGAAGCCCGTGAAGGGCTCGCAGCCCGCGGAGTTTCCCGTGAACAAGCTCGCAGGCGTCCTGCTCGCGAAGCGCGCGAAGGCCGCGGACAAGGACAAGGAGAAGGCGCCGACCTCCGCCGTGCGCTTCCGCAATGGCGACTGGCTTCCCGGCGAGCTGCTCCACCTCGACAAGCAGCAGCTCCACCTCCGCTCGCCCATCGCCGACAACCTCCAGATTGACCGCACCGGCATCCGCGCGATCTATTTCGGCCAGAACAGCGAAGTGCCCGTGTGGGACGGCGCGAGCGATCCGCAGTCGTGGATGAAGACCGCAAACATCGAGATGTACGGCGGACGCCGCCCGGCGAAGGACGACGGCACAAAGCGCAACCCGTGGCGCTACCTCGACGGCGCATTCAACCTCCCGCGCAGCACGAACCGCAACGGCTACGGCAACGGCCCGAACATCGGCCGCTCGTTCGACAACCTGCCGGACAAGGTCGAGGTCAGCTTCGACATTTCCACACCGAAGGCGCAAGCCGGCTACTCCATCCAGCTCTTCCACGACGAAAGACAGCAGGGCCTCATGATCCAGGGCGGCTGGGACAGCGCCTACATCTACGACATGTCGCCGAGGAAAAATGGCGGCGTCTTTTTTAACCAGCCGCAGCAGATCGAATTCGCCGAATCGGTCGGCTCCGAGGGGAACCGCCGCACGTTCCGCTTCCTCGCCGACCGGCGCACAGGAAAGCTGGTGATGCTCGTGAATGGCATCCCCGTCGGCGGATTCGGGCTGAAGGGGGGTGCCGGCAAGGAATCGCCGAAGCCCGGCAAAGGCATCGCCATCATCCCGCAGCCGATGAATTCCAGCGTGACGATCTCGAACGTGTGGGTCGGCCCATGGAGCGGCGACGCGCCCGACGTCCCAAAAGGCAGCGCCCGCAAAAACCGCGGCGGCGCGAACGCCATGCCGCAGGGCGGAATCATCCTCAACGGCGGCGCGCTCCAGCTCAACGGCGTGCAAGGCGGCATCGTGGTGAACGGCAAGGCTCTCTTCCCCGCGGACGGCAAAAAGGAGGATGCAGCCGACAAGCCCGCACCCGCCGACGACAAGAAGGACGCGCCTGAGAAAAAGCCCGCAACACTCGCGACCGACCTGATCGCCCTCGTGAACGGCGACGAGACCTCCGGCACGCTCGAAGGCGCAAGCGCCACGGAGCTTCACCTCCAGTGCGACGTGGGCAAGCTCGACATCCCGATGAGCCGCGCGCTCGTGGCCGAATTCGCAGGCCCTCTGCAACCGCCCGCCGCCGGCGTGCGCCTGCACCTCGCGGGAAAAGGCAGCGTCACCGTGGACTCGGTGCAAGTCGCAGACGGCCGAGTCACATGCCACAGCGCCGCCGCCGGCAATCTCACCTTCAGCACCACCGCACTCTCCGAGATCGTCTTCCAGCCGCGCAACGCCTCACCTCCGGAAAATTCCGCCGACAAGCAAACCGGACAGAACAACGGCAACCTGAACGGCGGCACGATCATCTTAAACAACGGTGCCGGTGGAATCCGGATTCAGGGCAACGTGATCATCAACGGCATCGGCAACGGAGCGATCGAACTGAAGGCCGCGCCGGTGCCCGCTCCCGCAGATCCCGGAGTGCCCGCCCCGCCGGCACGGAAATAATCATCCCTTCACGGATTTCCCGTCCAGCCCCGCGAGTGCGCGCGTCGGGTGTCTGCGGCGAGTCGCCGCAGACAGCACGCGAGTCGCGTGCTCCACCCGGAAGCTTCCGCTCGCCGCCACTGCGTTTTGATGCGTCAGCCCTGTGCAATTCCCTTCCCGCCGCAAGCCACGCACAGCCCCTGCTTCCGCGTCAGGTGGAAATTCCTTCAAATTTCTTGAAAATTTTATTTGCATGGGGTGGTCCGGGATGATTCAATGCGACCCTGATCATG
>Ga0194043_1002368_pt1 | contig 10383 bp, 8 predicted proteins | sample JunL4415m_MetaG_FD_161274 | JGI IMG/M metagenome (GOLD analysis project Ga0194043, IMG submission 161274) | Anoxic zone freshwater microbial communities from boreal shield lake in IISD Experimental Lakes Area, Ontario, Canada - Jun2016-L442-15m | ecosystem: Environmental > Aquatic > Freshwater >...
TCTATACCGTATTTTTGCAGAAGTAAAACAAAAACAGACGCTTGCGCGACTGCTCGTTCCGAATGGCCGGAAATTTTGGACAAGGTTGGAATTTATTTAGCCACTATTTGTTTACCAGAGGATACCCTAAAGGTTAATCTTCATTTTTTCCTTTATAAAAGCCTCTTTTTATCAAGTTAATCGCGAAACCTTACATTTGATAGAAGTTCTCTTTATCTTAAAAATCGATTAAACCAATTCAGTGTTCGATCAAAATATTCTTGCTTATGCCTGGTTATACCATGATCATCGCCTTCGAATAAAATAAATTCATGAGGGATTGATAACTCATCTAAACTCGCATTCATTCGCAATGAATGCGAAACGTCCACTCTTTCATCGGAAGATCCATGAACCAGCAATAATGGACTATTTTCAGGCAGATCACGTGACCAGTATATAGGGGATCTATCAATAGCATCGTTCTTTGAATAACCCCACATTGAAATTTGATATTCTCTCCATTCACTGCGCTCCCTTACTAGCTGTATTTGATCCACTGGCGCGCTCCCGATAACAGCACAGGTAACCCAATCAACTTTTCTTAGAAGCATATATGCCATGAGTCCTCCTCGCGAATGACCCTTAACACCTATTTTTCTGGTGTCTGCCACTGAAATCGACTCAAGAATATCTTTGAGCTTTATGATACTTAAAATATCCTCCTGACCGCCGTAAGCATCGGATCCGTCTCCACCTTCAACACCTGGGTATTGCGTTGTTATTACGACATATCCCTCCATGGAAAACTTAACAAGCTTTTCCAGAATAGAAGATTCTTGTAACATGCTAAAATCACCGCCGCCGCCACGCAGATGAATAAGACACGGGGCATGAGTTACATGTTTTGGTATAGAAATATAGCCAACTACCTTTTTTGAATTTACAGCGTATAAAAACCTATATGTCTCTGCCAAAACAAGTAACTCTTTAATTTTCCGTTGCTCTTTTTTCTCTGCACCATTAATTACACCACCAAAGTCAACAAGTTCGACGCAAGAAACATCTTTATTATTCTCTAATTCATTTTCAAATTTCATAGATATTTCAAACGATATATAAAGTAAGAAACGGCACTAAATTCAGTGCCGTTTAAAGGGGTGGTAAGGCTCAAATATTATCAAGCTGCTTCTTTGTAGGATACAACGTCACAACAGCAAACACCTTGACAGGTTGACGCTTCCCTGGAAAAAGGTATGCTAGTGTGAGAATCTTGCATTTTTCCAAATTCTTTCAGCCACAACTGCTGAGTATTGGCGAAAGCATTTCTATGCATCACCTCATCTTCAGCTCCGCGTATGCCGAAATATGGAAAATGATGGAAGAATTCGCCGAAAAGCATATTTGAATCATGGGCATATTTTCGCGTATCCAAAATATGCGAATGCCAGTACTTATCAACTAATTTTGATGGCACAAGCACAGCACCTTTATATTTTGCGTTGAGGTACAAAAAACGTCGATAGTCTTTCTCAACCGCATCAGCGAATTCCTTCGACCAACCTTCACCTTCTTCAGGATGAGTCAGCTTTAACCTGATCATGCCTAGGTCAAAATCCGCAAACTTAGAAGCTTCAAAATTTTCCATTAGAGGATCCTCTTTTTTAAATTTACAAAACACTGATTTGCACCAGCACTATTTATTTAATGAAAGAAGCACGAAACGAAATGTACTTGATTCAAAAAATCTCTTTTAAAGAACTGCAATATGATATGGTGGGTACACAAAGCTATACACCACCGATAAATCTAAGATTCGTAATATCTTGGATTTAATACCACTCAATACCACTTATTAAGCAATATTGGTCAAACAAAAATATAATTGCTCAACACAGGTAGGATACCACACTACACAATACTGTCAATATACCGTGAAAGCTGGTTATGATGAAGGCGATTACGCCGATGTATACAGAAACAGACTTTCACTCACTCCCTTTGAAAAACTATTCTTCGAAGGACTTACGCAAACACTTAAACAGGGATCGGAAGTATTGGATCTTGGATCGGGTCCGGGTATTCCCTACGACCTCTATCTCATCCAAATGAGGTATGATGTTACCGGTATAGACATATCGGAAAAACACATTGACATGGCGCGCAATAATGTCCCGCAGACAAAGTATATCTTAGGAGATTTCCTTGATTATCCATTCCCGAAAGAGCAATTCGATGCCGTCATTTCACTTTACGCGCTCTTTCATATTCCGCGAGACCGACATACCGAAGTGATTTCAAAAATAGCATCAACCCTTAAACCAAGCGGCCATCTGCTTATCACTGTCGGCACCGAAGATGTTGACTACAAAGAAAGAGATGTCTTTTGCAAATCAAAAATGGCTTGGAGTTACTTTGATACCGAAACGAATAAGGATATTATTTCACAATGCGGGTTCACGATTCTCAAAGCCCTCAACGAGAAGGACTATGGAAGCACTGAAAAACACTTGTGGATATTGGCTATAAAAAACGACTAAAGCATTATTGAGAGGTTTGGATATATCCGACCTCTCTTTTTATTTTTTATTTTTAGCAAAAGTCTGCCATTTTCGAATCAGTCTTTCAGTACCCTCATGAGGTATTCCTTTTATCATTTCTAACGCTTCATCGGGTGTAGCCCAACGTATTGCCTCGCACTTGTCGAGTTCCATAATCTTCGGTTCTTGATCTGTCGGAAGAACCACCACGAAAAAGAGGTTGTAAATACTTTTTCGATAGCCGAAAACCTCGGGCGCATAATCAAATCGATAGATATCAAGAGGGATAGGTGATGCAAGTGTTGCACCCGTCACTCCCGTTTCCTCCTCAAGTTCTTTCAAAGCCACGGCATGAATATCTGAATCACCGTCTGCATGTCCGCCGGGTTGCGCCCAGCATTGTATCTTACTATGCCACAAAAAGAGCGCCTTCTTAAAATCCGGCGTTACCAGCAAAACAGATGTTGCAATGTGTTTCGCGCCTTCTTCGTGTTTCCTTTCAAAACAATCCTCTCGAGACGCTACGTACTGTACCAACTCGTCAATAACGACATATTCATCGGAAGGGGCAGTAATTCTATACTGTTCTACAATTTCTAAAAATGGTTTTCGGTGCATATTTTTTCTTATAAATACCCTCCTACCCACGCTCACTATTTATCTCCCCCAGTCCTCGTACGACAGAATGAAATCATTGAGCTCTTCTTTGGTGGTTTTCCATCTCGAGAAACGTATTCGTAGCTTATTCTGAAAACTTACCCCCAGAGATACTGAAGAATCGTTCGAAGAAACTCGTTAGTTTATCCAATACACTCTCTCGTTTCTTGGTTCGTTCTCCTGTTGGAGAAAATCGAGAGACTGGCGGGAGAACTCCAGTGATAGCTGTACCAGTCGTTGATACGCTCCCGTCACGGAATGCATTACGTATAAACGTATAGGTAGCATCACGATCAAGATTCTCATTGGCAATAATTTTCTCAAGCTCTTCAACCTTCTTCCCTTCAACAAACTTCTGCCAATCTTCATCCACCATCGAATTGACATCGAGCGTAGTAATGAATTGATTGATCAAATCTTTTTTATTACGCAATTCAACGCTTGAGTCTATCGCCTTGTTGATATCAACCAGAAGCTCGCGGTTCTTGATATGGTCTTCGTGGTATTGCTTAATAAGGCCAAGCACATAATCAATATTTATCTCGACCTGTTTGATAAGCTCCATTTCAAAAACAAGGTCGTCATTGATATTCTCCTTTTCGTCTTCCTTGCCTTTACGAAACTCGTTATAGAGATCAATATAGGCACTATGGTAATCCTGAATATCACGCGGGGATAAAATCTCATTACCAGCAAACTCATCAAAAGCTACCAAGATGTTGCGTACTCGCAAAATCGCTCCATAAAGCTTGATGAAGTCTTTTTGGTTTTGTTCGCCAATAATGGGTTCGCCGACTGGGAATCTCTCCAAAAGCTCTGATACTAAGCTCGCATACCCGCGCACTTCTTTTTCACCATCTTTGTATCCATGGTAATACTCCTCATACGACTTAAGAAGAACAATACCGCCCGCTTCTTTATCGCCAAAGAGCGCGATCGATTCGTTGGTTGCTTTTTCCAGATTGCGAAAACACACGATATTCCCAAAACTCTTCACGCTGTTTAAAATACGATTCGTTCGTGAGTATGCTTGCAATAGTCCGTGCAAACGCAGGTTTTTATCTACCCAGAGCGTATTGAGCGTTGTTGCATCAAAACCAGTCAAAAACATATTGACCACGATGAGGATATCGATCTCACGATTTTTTACTCGTTGACTGACATCCTTGTAATAATTCTGAAACTTATCAGACGAAGTATCGTAGGATGTTCCAAACATAGCATTGTAATCCTTGATAGCCCCATCTAGGAAATCCCGTGAACTCACATCAAGCCCGCTCGTATCCTCGGAGTTTTCATCTACCATTCCATCAGCATCCTCGTCATTCACCCCAAAGCTATAAATCGTTGCTACCTTGAGTCGCCTGTCACTCGGCACATCTGTAAGCTGTTTTCTGAACTCAGCATAGTATTTCTTGGCGACATCAATAGACGAAACCGCAAAGATGGAGTTAAACCCAGCCAATCTACGATCCTTTAATTTATAAAAAGTATTCCGCTTGGTCTTTTGGTCGAAATGCTCACGAATATATTTGACAATATTTGCTAGGCGCTCCGACGACGCAAGCACCGCCTCTCGATCGATATCGCTCACTTTCTTATCTTCGATATTCTCAGCCTCACGAACCGTAGAAACATAATCAACCTTAAACGGCAGGACATTTTTATCTGCTATGGCATTCACGATAGTGTAGGTGTGCAGTTTTTCTCCAAACGCTTGCTCAGTGGTTTTCAAATCCGGTCGTCCTCCGGAAGACGCATTCATGGCAAAAATCGGCGTACCGGTAAAACCAAAAAGATGATAATTCTTAAATGTCTTGGTAATGGCAGAGTGCATATCGCCAAACTGCGAACGATGGCATTCATCAAAGATCAATACGACATGGCCGTCAAAAATATTGTGCCCTGTATTGCGCCCAATAAAACGATCCAGCTTCTGAATAGTAGTGATGATGATGCGCGCATTCGGATTTTCCAGCTGATGGGCTAAAATCGCCGTGCTCGTATTGCTATTAGCCGCGCCTTTTTCGAACTTGTCATATTCCCTCATCGTCTGGTAGTCCAAGTCTTTGCGGTCGACAACAAAAACCACTTTATCGATATACGGCAACTTACTCACAAGTTGTGCTGTTTTGAAGCTGGTCAATGTTTTTCCTGATCCAGTTGTATGCCAAATATACCCACCCGCCTCTACCGTGCCGAGCTTCTTGTAATTCGTACTGACTTCGATGCGACTCAATATTCGCTCCGTCGCTACGATTTGATACGGGCGCATTACTAACAGTTGTTTATCCGTAGTAAACACGCAATAGCGAGTCAAGATATTCAAAAGTGTATGCTTCGCACAAAATGTCTTGGCGAAATCCATCAAGTCCGTAATTGGTCGATTGGTAGCATCTGCCCACCAGCTGGTGAACTCAAAACTACTACTCGATCGCTTCCCTTTTTTCACCGCACCCTCACTCGTTTCCTTGATATGCTCTTTGCGCGTAGTGTTGCTGTAATACTTTGTATGTGTTCCGTTGGAAATGACGAAGAGTTGTACATATTCGAAAAGACCGGCCGAAGCCCAAAAACTTTCTCGATGATACCGGTTGATCTGATTGAATGCTTCCTGAATGGCTACGCCTCGCCGTTTGAGCTCGATATGCACCATCGGCAAGCCGTTCACCAGCACCGTCACATCATAACGATTGGCGCGCTGACCTTCTTCTGTGGCATATTGATTGATCACCTGCAAACTGTTGTCGTGAATATTATCCTTTTTGATGAGATAGACATTTTTGACCGTTCCATCCTCACGCGTCAGGTTTTTGATGGGATCTTCTTGAATGGTGGCGGTCTTTTCGGCAATGCTTTGATTTGGGTTGGCGAGCTCACTGGCAAAGAAATGCTCCCATTCGGTATCGGTAAAAGTAAAATTATTAAGCTTCTCCAGTTGCACTCGGAGGTTTGCCACCAAATCAGCTTCAGAGATGATGGCAAGATATTCGTACGCTTGCGTCTCAAGTTGCTTAATAAAAGCGCGCTCCAGATCTGCCTCGCTCTGGTAAGAAGAACCATCTCGCACCATTTCTGCAGGTTTATAGTATTCAGCAACCACAGTACTTTGCGGATTTTCTGCAACTAAATTGTATCCATTATTATTTGGCATATTTCTTATTTGATTTAACTTTTTTAACAATCTTTTTTTCTGTTACTTTTATAGCATCCAAATAATCTTTCTCCACTGAAGACAAGGTCTTTACTTGGTATTTGCGATATTCTTTTTCGACTTTCTCTATTGCTTTTTCATGGCTTATTTTTCCGGCATCGCTCAAAAGTTTTCTGCCTGTTGATTTTAAAATATTGTCCAACTCACGGATGTAATCCGCCATCTTCATCGGTTTTTGTTCCATGGCATTAATTTCAGCCAAATCAAAATAAGCCGAAACAAGATTATTTAAAATTTTCAGCTCACTTAATTCCAAAAAGTTTTTAGCAACCATAGCTTCGGTTTGAGTAGGTTGCTTGCCCTTGAAATTTGTAAGCCCTACGAATGGCTTATCCGAATCAACCCGCAAATAAATTACTTCCGCTGCCGTATGTCCATGAGCCGCAAAATGGAGCTTATTTTGGACAATTTTAAAAAATTTCAAAGACTCGTTTGCTTGAGAGTCATAATCGATAGCGGTTGCATACAAATCAAGCACCTGACGATACAGCACCTTTTCACTGCTACGAATATCTCGAATTTCATCGAGTAATTCTTTCCAATAATTCCCACCGCCCAAATTTTTCAAACGATCCGAATCAATAGTAAAACCTTTGACGATATATTCACGAAGTCGTGCGGTTGCCCAAATACGGAATTTTGTAGCAACATGTGATTTCACTCTGTAACCAAGCGATATGATGAGATCAAGATTGTAGTGTTCAATATCCCTAGAAACCTCTCTGCCACCCTCTTTTTGAACTGTTCGGAAATTCCGAACAGTTGCTTCCGTGGTTAATTCTTTCTCTGTATAGATATTTTTAATATGTTCACTGATGTTGGCTTTACTGGATTGAAAAAGCTCAACCAATTGCGCCTGTGTAAGCCAAACAGTCTCACCTTCAAACCTCACATCTATGTGAGATTCTCCATCATCACCTTCGTAAATAATTATTTGGTTTTGTAATTCTTTTTTCATATCATTTTCTTGAAAGTTAAAAGCTTACCCCGATAGTATTCATATTGCTGTCTGCGAGCCGAAAGCTCCGCCGGTAAACCGATTGAAATGTCGTTCACAAGAGCATCAAATTTATCTAAAATCTTCACAATGCGTTCTTGTTCGGCAATGAGTGGAACTGGAATTATAAACGCTTTTACTTTTGCATCAGAAATTGATGGATATGCAGATCCTTCTTGATTTTTTTCAACATAATCATTGAAAACACTCGATGCAATATTAAAATAAATCCATTTCGGTAAAACTACATCCTTATTCGCTCTTAGTACACAATAACCAGTACTAGCAATTTGTCCGTCAAAGTTATCACCAATAAGCGTAAAACGGCGTAATGTTGGTCGTGTAGTTGCAAAAATTACATCATCCTTATGTATTATTTTTTGCGCCCGACTAGGTGCACTATTAGCATTAATTTCAACAGCCCCATAAATACTATGATCTCCTCGACTCACGGAAGTTAAGTCTATATACTTATAAGTTCCATTTGTGTCTTTCCATTTAATATTATTAGTTGAAAGGCTTGCTTCTCCCAATGTCTTCCTATTTATTTTCTGATCACACGTCAGCAACTCCTCCCGATAATACTCATATTGCTTCTTCCTTGCTTCAAGCTCTGCTTCTAGCTCTGCTTCCAGCTCTGTAAAATTATTAAGTGCCTTAATAATTTCTTCCTGCACCGCAAGCGGTGGAAGAGGAATTAGCATTTTTGCAAATCGTTTTTTTGAAACATTAAATCTTGTCACTCCGCTTGCAGTTTTTGCAATTTGTTTTCTCATCTGTTCATCCCTGAACAAATATTTTAAAAATTCCGGCAAAAACAAATTTTTGTCATGTAAGCGAAAACCAAAACAAAAACTATTCAGATACAATGACTCATCAGTCTCCCTTGTCAAAACGGATGACATTCCACACTCGTTTGGCGTTTCTGATGATCCTGTAAACAACACATCGCCGTATTCAATTTTATTCTGATTTTCTTCGTTGCCCATTTTTACAAAAGTGTTGATGTCTGTGTTTACTGCGATGTTAGAAAAAATATTCATGTAGGTAACAAATTTTGCGTTACCATTACTAAAATCGTCCTTGCTCTTTCCAGACAGTCCACCATAAAAATCGCCGAGTTCCACTAACTCCCTGTATTTCACCCCTTTCGGGCAGAACTCAGTGATTAACTTTTCAATTTTGCTTACATGTTTAGTCATATTATTTTGTCCCCTCAATATCTGCCACAATTTCATCAATCGCCGTGCGGAGTTCATTTTGTCTGGCGACAATCTTGGTGATTTTTATATTGAGTTCTGTAATATCCACTACTTCGCGAGTATCTTCACCCACAACATAGCTGGATACGGCGATATTGTAGTCATTATCGGCAATAGTCTTGTTATCTACCAGCTTGGCAAAATATTCTGCATCTTTGCGAGTACTGAATGCATCTAAAATCTTGAGACGATTGCCCTCGCTCAATTTATTTTTGTTACCCCCTCGCACAAACTCAGCAGAAGCATCAATAAAGAGCGTCTTATTATCCTTCTTGCTCTTTTTGATCACGATGACACAGGTCGCGATAGTCGTACCAAAGAAGAGATCGGGTGGGAGCTGGATGACCGCATCGATGTAGTTGTTATCTACCAGATACTTTCTTATTTTACCCTCCGCACCGCCACGATAGAGAACGCCGGGAAATTCAACAATCGCCGCCGTGCCGCTCGTCGAGAGCCACGAGAGCATATGCATCGTAAAGGCGAGGTCAGCTTTACTCTTTGGCGCAAGCACTCCCGCAGGTGAAAAACGCGGATCATTGATCAGAAGCGGATTAGCGTCGCCCTCCCATCGGATAGAATATGGCGGATTGGAAACGATAGCGTCAAACGGTTCATCATCCCAGTGCTTTGGATCTATGAGTGTATCACCGTGAGCGATGTCGAAATTATTATAGTTGATGTCGTGCAAAAACATATTGATACGGCAGAGGTTGTAGGTAGTGAGGTTGATCTCCTGCCCGTAGAAACCTTGGCGCACGTTTTCCTTGCCGAGTACTTTGGCGAACTTGAGAAGCAGTGATCCCGAACCGCAAGCGGGGTCATAGACTTTGTTCACTTCTGTCTTGCCAACCGTGGTGATCTCGGCCAAGAGCTCGCTTACTTCCTGCGGGGTATAAAATTCACCACCCGACTTCCCTGCATTGGAGGCATACATCGTCATCAAGAACTCATACGCATCACCGAAAGCATCGATAGTGTTGTCGGCGTAATCACCGAGACGAAGGTCGCCAATAGATTCAAAGAGTTTCGTGAGTCTCTGATTTCGTTTCTCTACCGTGCTTCCCAGTTTATTAGAATTTACATCAAGATCATCAAATAAACCCTTGAGATCAGGCTCGCTTTCAGTACCTCTGGCGGAACTTTCAATGTTACGAAAAACGGCAGTAAGTGTTTCGTTTAGGTTGGCATCATTACGGGCATTCTTGCGGACATTGATGAACAGCTCGCTCGGGAGAATATAAAAACCCTTCTCTTTGACCGTATCAGTTCGGCCAAACTCAGCTTCTTTGTCGGAAAGCGCACTGTAATCAAAATCATTTTTACCTGCGCGACGCTCATCAGCGTTGATATAATTGGTCAGATTCTCACTAATGAAGCGATAAAAAAGCACCCCGAGTACATACTGTTTGAAATCCCAACCATCGACGCTCCCGCGCAAGTCATTGGCAATCTGCCAGATAGCACGATGGAGCTCTGAACGCTCCTGCTCTTTGGTCATACTAGAACTTGATTTTTTATTTGTCATATTGTTACTATTTTCAGCTATTCATAATTTTCATAAGGTGTCGCTACTGAAACAATGTTTGCATTGCCCGCCAAACCAAATGGCTTTCAAGAGCCCTTTCTTGTCCCACTGGAGGGATGGTGTTGTATCAGAGCCGCATGCAACTCAACCGCCCCTCAATCCCCGCCTTCGCAAAGGTGGGGAGGAATTCAAAATCTCTTACCCCT
>Ga0194043_1002370_pt1 | contig 10380 bp, 7 predicted proteins | sample JunL4415m_MetaG_FD_161274 | JGI IMG/M metagenome (GOLD analysis project Ga0194043, IMG submission 161274) | Anoxic zone freshwater microbial communities from boreal shield lake in IISD Experimental Lakes Area, Ontario, Canada - Jun2016-L442-15m | ecosystem: Environmental > Aquatic > Freshwater >...
CATGGGGCCGGGCGTCGGGGAGTGAGGGGGTCTGACTGCAAGGAAATTGCTTTCGCGCCCGCCGCACCGGAAACGGTCAGAACGGGGACGGGCGTCGGGGAGTGAGGGGGTCTGATGCCCGCGCCCGTCGTTTTCATCGCAAAAAAGTCCTTCGCACTCTCCCTCATCTTGCCCGCAACTTTGGCACGCATTTCAGCCAGACATGCCGCCTCAGCTTCACGCCTTGCTGCCAACTGCCGCCGAATCCTTTGATCCCGGGTTGCTGGGTCCTCGGGAACTTTCAGAACCCGTCGACTGGCCTCCATGAATACCGCCGGTTCAGGCAGCATCTCGACGAGCGCCTTCGTGACAGCCTCGGCAGGCGTCGGGAGTTCAATATCCCGGTAATCCTTCGCGTTGAAATCATACATCGGTGGCTCAGCTTTCTGCACGTCGGCCCAGCGCCGCATCTCCTCCTCAGCGATTTGCCTCTCCTCAAAGTCAACTTCGATCGCGCTGATGATTGTGAAATGCTCCGCACGCGGAATATAAAACCGGCTCGGCGCTTCGGGTGCCCACCAGTATGGCCGCAGCACTTTTTCCAGCTCATCCGGGTCCAACGAAGTCAAAGCCGGCATCTGCTGCGTGGCGGCACAACTCCGCCGCATCCGGCCGGAGTAGAAACTTTGAAACTCCCGACTTGATGCGAATCCAAGTGTCTTGCCGACGTCGTCGATTGCATGCCCGCATCGCAACCACACCGTGGCCACCTGACATCTGCGCTTGGCAATAATCTCATCGGGCGTGTCTCCGGCATAAAGCAGGCAGTCCTTTCGCAGTCGCTTTTTACCGCCGGAATAATCGTCGGCAAACTTGACCAGACCCTCGGGGTGAGTGACGAACTTTTCGAGCGCCACGAAAAGCCTCCAACGAGGAAGGTAAAATGCCGTTCGCAGAAACGCCTCCAGTCCGGCCCGGTATTGCTGGAACAATTCACCCATCACGACGTGGAAGCGCCGGCCTGCGGGGATGACCTTATCCAGTCTGCGAATCGAATCCGCCATGCCGTTGAACACCATCGCGCCGACAGGCGGGCCGTTCATCTCATACGCGAGCTGCTCCCACGTGGGTGAATTCCGAAACCTTGGCGCCAGCGTGCGCGCATCGAATTCGAAGATCTCGACTTCAAGTCCCCGGGACTTCGGACATTGGAGAAACGTGATCCCTCCTTCCCCGGCTGGAAGCAGCAATGCATCGCCGGTCTTGACGAAGTACGTCCGGTCGCCACGCTGAATGGCTAGGGTGCCGATGCGCATCAAAAACAGCCGGTGCTTGCCCGTGCGGCCCGTGAAACGCCGGTATGGGACATCGCCGAAGTAGTTCAGGTAGCGATGAGCGGCGCCGACGGCCTCGGGTACGGGCTCCTCATGGAAGGTACCTGCCTGCCGTGAGATGGCGAGATTCAGTCTCAGGCTGCCACCCCCCCTTGGAAATCGACGATCGCATTCGAGGCGCTGCCATTGACATTGACGGCAACGGCGAAAAAAAGCTCGGCCTTCTGGAAAAGCAGCCCGCGGCGCTTCCCCTCCGCAAGGAGAGTGTCAATGACACCATAGTCGTGGCCATTGATGGTCCGGGCCAGTTGACGCTTGGTCATAGGCCCCTGGTTGATCAGGCGCCCCACAAGCCGGTCGAGCCGGTCCTCGAAAAGATCGGTCACCTCCATCTTCGGCAACATCGTATCGAGCAACCCGACCTGCCGCGGCGCGTGCCCCTTGAGGAGCTTTGCCGCCTCATGGAGGAATCCGACGCCGAGAACCTCGCCGGTGGCCTTCCCCTCAATGATCGCCATGCCCAGCGCCATTTGAACGAGCAGATTTGGCCATCCAGAAAACGACCAGTGGTGCTGCTCGGGAATATCGCTCAGGAAGTCCTGATACCAATCTCGGAAATCAAGGCAGCACTGGATGCCCTGGCGGTCCAGATGCAACCGCCGTTGAATGCCGGCCAGCCGGTCGTTCAGGAGCCCGCTGAGGATGATTCGCCACTTTTCATCCGCAACGAGCTGGTCCATCGCCTCCGCATCGGGGCTCGCATTTTCATCATCCGCTCCGACCAAAAGGAAGCCACTGAACAATCCGCACTTTGAAAACTTCGCGTCATGGAACAGCCGCGAGAAGGCGAACGGGTCTCCCGAGATTTGGACACTGCACGTTGTGCTCTCCCTCGATCGTGCCATGGGCGAAAACGGCGACTCATTGCCTGAGCGCCGCAACAGATGCACTGATTCCTGAAACCATTTCGGCGGCAGCGCCTGATATTCTTCCAGCAGTGCTTTCGCCGTTCCTACTTGCAGGAAATTTCCATCAAAAGACTCCTTGCCGGCGTCCGGAAATTTCTCCCACAGCTCGCCGTCCCGAATGATCCCTGGGGCAGACGCGAATTTCCAGTCCGTCATTTCCAGTTCCACAGCCACGATCTGCTGCGTCAACGACGCGATTTGCGCTTCGAGGCTTTGCCGACCGCGCATCTTTTCCACGACCGTCCTATACTCGGTTCGATTGGCTTCGGCCTCTTGGGGCGTCATAGGCACCGCGTTCACCTTCCTCAGTTTCTCCTGCGCAGCGTTCCGCTCAGAAAACAAATCCTTCCGTTTGCTCATCAGTGCCGAATGCCGATGGCGTACCTGGTCTCGCCCCTCGTCGGTCTCCCTGTTTCGCGCTTCTTCAAACTCAGCGAGGATTTCGTCGAGCAGGGCCATCGTTGCGCCGTGAACCATCGCCCTGTCGCTGCCGATCATTGCGAGATTGAATCCGGCAGAGCAGACATGAGCGTCAACGCTTCGAATAACCGTTGTTCGTCCGGCAATTGCCCCGACGAGCTGCAGGGGCATCAGCTTGGCTGCATCGGCATCTATTGCATGTCCGCGGCTGACGGCGCTGGCGAGGCGGTCGGATTCGGAAACGCGGATGGGCGAAGCATCTGCTGCTTCGGGAATTGGCGCAGTGGCAAGTTGATGAGGAGGTGCCGTGGAGATTGCATTCATGGTGTGGTGTGCCGGTCGAACGACAATGGAACCAGTGCGGGCGTCGCCGGATTGCCCGGAATGCTATCTCACTCGGACTATCGAAAGCAAGACCAAACTTGGCGGAGGTAGGTCGCAAAAATACTCCATCGTAATTGATAAACTTGCCTCTCGATCTTCGTAAGCGTTCTTCATGGAGCACGGCTGCGATTGTTTTCCTCGAAAACGAAAAGTCGGTCTTTACCGTGTTTTAATTGGCCGCGAAATCGATATACTCCCAATCGCAATGCAGTGTGATTATTGAAACCGGAAGCGCGCATACTTTTTTCATCGCCATGCGACGTGTGCTTTTGATTTTACTACCCCTCTCGAGACAGAGACTTTCCCAGCCTACGTTAAGTAGGGCTGGGAAAGTCTGTCTCTCATGTCTCCGGGAGACTTTCCTGACACCCTAGGAAAGTCTCCAGGAAAGTCTCAGTGTCTCACTCACGTGTCAGTCTTTGGGGATGCCGGGAAATATGAATCTCGGCGTTGGTTCCGCTCCGCCGAATTTTCCAGATATGAAGTTCGCCGTCTTCAATCATTTGCTTCAACATCGCATCAGTCCAGTCTCTCCCCAACTTCCTTGCCGTCGCATCAAGTAGCAATTTCTTCTTCGGAATAGCGCCCTCCATCGGAATCAAAGCCAACAAATCTTCGGGGTCCCTTGGCTTCTTTCCATTTTTCTTCACAGCCTCTGCTGCCGCCTCGACTTCTATGAAATCCTCCTGGGTAGGTTCACGCCAGTAAATCCCGGCCAATCCGTGACAGAAGTAGCGCGTCGTTTCGACTGCGTCATCCTTATCACGCCAACCGATCCTGGAACCACGTTTGGCTGCGATGAATTTGAACACGTGACTCGCATGGGTCGAGTCAATGACAAGAATCGCGCGCGCCCAGTTCGTTACGTCGGCCGAGCCCGCACCGGCGTACATCCAGTCTGAGCCCTTCCATCGGCCGGTATCCCTGTTGTTGGTTTTGGGCGTGTGATGATTGATGATGCAGGCAACGCCGTACTTTTTGAGCATGGGATTCAATCGCTCGCGCAAAAACGGCATCGTGACCATGGGATTGCTGACGTCGCCACCAAGGTATGCCGTGAGATGGTCCAGCCGCACGATGTCGTATTTTTTGGTCTTCAGCTTGTTCTCAAGATAGTCCATGAATTCATCGCCAGTCAGGTCGCCGACGGTTTCGTAGAACACATTTTCTCGCACCTTGGCGATGTCTTCGGGGCTTAACTTCGTCCCCTTGATTACGCCGTCTCGCATCTCGGCAAGATCTTCATCATCGTTCTCGGCCTGGATGGTGAGGATTTTGAGCGGACGCGATGGCTTGATGCCGAATGCCTCACGCCCGATCCCCCAGAGAATATCCTGCTGTGCGCTGGCCGATGACTTGCCGATGCCGGAAGGCCCGACGAAAAGCATTCCGCCGCCCTTACAGAGGAAGCGATTGCCGAGCAAGTTCTTTCCAGGATCGGCTGGACCAGTCGCGATATCCATGAGCGAAATGGGTGGCTCGATACCCGTCCTCCTGATGTCCAAGGTTGTCCTATCAATGGATTGGCCTTTATTGAGCGCAGTGACGACTTGTTCGAGGTCCGGACGTGCATCGCGGGACCATTCCGCCAGATCACGGTAGCCTTGCGGTATCTGAACACGTCGCACGTGAATATTACCGGGCACGTGAGCAGCGATCTGCTGGATCCACTCGTCACCTGCTACAGTTGGGGACCAGAGATGCACCAATTTGCAGTTTCGAGTATGGTGGCCGACCATTTCCGCGCCCGCAGTGCCGCACACAACGATCGTGATATACTGCTTGTTGAGGACATTGAACCAGTTCGACTCCCCGATCGAATTGATCATCCTGAGGCGGTCCCATGGATTCCCGAAAACGATTGCCTTCGGAGCATTTGGATTCCCATCGGCGAGCACTCCCGCTTCGGAGCTTGCAGGGACATGGCACCACTCTCCTTCATCGACAGCGTAGGTGCAGCCGACGACGACTCCGCGTGCGTCATGAACCGGGAAAGCAAAGGAAGGCCTCCGCTGCGGGGAATCAACGATGCCGAGCCGTCCATGTTCATGTTCGATGCGCAACAGTTCAAGCGAAAACCCTGTGCGCCGGTGAAGATCCTGAATGTGATCTTCTTCGACCTGGCCGACGCCGGCCCGCCATCTCGCTGACCAGTCAGGAAGCTCCAGTAGGGCGCTACCGGGCGCTTGCGATGCATCCGGTGTCCGTGGCGCCGGCAGGCCATTCGCGGCCGCAAATTTGGCAAGAGCGGCATTCATCGCAGCTCCTCCAATTCGCAGATGGGCGTGCTGTCCAGTGTGGGATTCAGGTAGAGAAGCTTCTGCAGCCGCGGTTCGGAGTAAGGGACGAAAGCTCCATCCCTGTCGTCGGTGCCTAGTCGTTCGCAGCAGGGCAGGCGTGTCAGCCGGACGCCCGAGATGGCGCCGGGATCAGCTCCGAGAGGAATGACGATGGGTTTTATCTGAGCGGCTTGTGCGTCCCAATCCTGCTTGCTGGACGCATCTAGGCGGACGAGAACATGGATAGATTTCCCCCCCGAGGTGTAGATTGCCACTATCCGAAGTGGCAACTGCGCCACTGCTGAAAGCCACTGTAAGGGATCCGCCTGATCTGATTCGAGCACCAGATAGCGCCACGAAGTGATGGTCCGCCATGATCGCCGGGTGAGGTGGGGCGTGCCGTCCCCCTTCAAGTTTCCATCCGGCACGAATTGCCCTGTGACGGGATTACAGAGAAACCAGACGCCGCGAGGCTTGCCGGTCCGGAATCTCTGAGGATCGTAGGGAGGTATATGCTCACCACTGTGGTGCCATACATCTTGCCCCTGCGATATGAATTCATCGAAAATGATGACGTGCTCGCCCGGAGCGTAAAGTTGTTGAAGAAAGGTGCCCGGGGTTTGTGCATCCACCGGCAGCTTCGACCTCCTTGCGAACCAAGACTCGTTCACTCCCGAGAGTCTCCCGGCGATGGCATTAAGTTTTCCGGGATCGAATTCGGGCTCGATCATCCGTGGTCGCGGAGTTCTTCCGGCAGCCGATCTCGGTGCAAGGGCGCCTCGTAGTCCCGTGACGCCGTGGCCCAGTGCGCTGCGTAACCGGTAGCTGAGTTTACCGACTTCGGCGCGGCAGGATTTGTGATGGCAATAGATGCCGGGTGCGAGAACACCGCCATCCAGTGGAGCTGGCGCGCACACGACTTTGCAGTCGGTGGGCGCATTCGGCTTTGTGTGGAGGTGAATGCCCGGGCAGGTGATAGGGGCTTCCGCGCCTTTCCATTCTGCGGGTCCGACGATTGATTCGGCGATGCGCTGTGCTCGTACGAGCTGATGTGATGTGGTCATACAGTTTTGTCTTGCCACGCGCGCCGGCACCTGTATCATGAACCAAGGTATCAATCTCGGCCTCGTCAGGTCACCCGGCTTGGCGGGGTCGTCCTTTTTCAGGACGGTGATGTTGTTTTAGGTCTCGGTCGTGAAAGTTATCGTTGTGGTCTGATGAGGTTGAGGTAAGCGCGGCATTCAAGGGCAACGGGAGTCATCCGCCGTGCAGCGGCACGCCGTTCAAGTCGGCGGGAATCACGACGCCCTGTACGAGCTTGGGCTCGGCCAGCTTAGCCAACTTGGCTTGTAGTTTATCAAGTGATGCCCTCAACGCGGAGATTTCCGACAGGAGTTCATCCACGGATGAGGCATCAGGCGAATCGAACGACAAATCCTCGACGCACGTTTGGAGAAACCCCTGCGTGGACTTCAACCGCGCTGAGAGTGTCGCTATGGGGAGAGGTTCGTCGTCTTGGGTTGCCTTCGCCTTTTTGGGATTGGTCTGCTTGGGCACCGCGTTTTTCGAATCCTCGACCACGACTGGCCCCAGCTTTTTGTAGAGGTCAGTCAGCTTCATGCCCGCCTTCAATTCCGCCAGAAATGACGGACTTGAAATGGCCATGTACCGTTGAAGAGTCCGTTCCGAGATCCACGGACAATCTCGCAGACGCCACTCGCCAAACCTCCCGTGCGGTAGCCGGTGTCTTGCGGCCTTGGCCAACAGCCCGATCTGGCAGGCTATTTGTACAGACCAGTGGATACCATTCTTCGCCGTCTGAAGGGCCTCATCGAGGAATTGATGTCGAGCGTTTATTCCTGCCGCGAGTTCCTCGGGCGATAAGTTATCGAGTGTCGCCGGATCGAATCCGCTGATTGCGTCCCATGTAAGCGGCGCGACTGGTGTCACCAGCGCGAGTTGACCGGTGTCCACAGCGGCGGCCGCTTTGATTTTCGCTACGGCGAGCGTCTTGGTTAGAGCGGCAGGCTTGCCAGGCCTCGCTGCCTTAGCGTGCTGCCCTTTGGAAGAGGCAGATGCTGTCTTCTTCGGCGTTATTTTTTTGGTTTTAATCGTGGATTTCATCGGTCAGTTTGTTTTGGTTTTTGGTGTTGTTGTTGAAGAAAGCATTGGATCCACGAGCGCATTTGCTCTCCGTCTCGGTTTCTGCGTCTTGCCAGCGAATTCCCCGGCCTCGAGGCGGCGGTTGAACTCGCGCAGCGCCTGGGCCGTAATGTATTTGCGACCAGCGATCCTCACTGTCTTCAACCAGCCGCGCTTTTCCCACCGCCAGGCTGTCACCGGAGAAGCGCCAGTGACTCCAAGAAACCTGCCGATCGAAATCGGAGGTGCCGCGTCGGGCGGCGTGTCTTCATTCAAATCAGGGCGTGTCGTTTCGTTCATGCTCAAGAGGGGAACACGTTTTCAACCTGCTCGCAGGTTGTACAAGCGAGCGGGCCCGCAACTAAAAACCTGCCCCAATCAGGCCTCAGACCTGTCGAAGATGCGCAGGAACCCGATCCCGCATCCAAACGTTCGACGACTGGAACTTTATAATCCTCCCCATTGCGATGTCCGCAGCATTCGTAAACGCGCCCGCCGAGCCATAGGGCCGGATCTGATCGCCATCGGGCTTGACCTCCGCTCTTGAGCATGCCGATTTGAACTCGGCGTGCGAATATCCGACACGCTTGGCCCGCCAGGCAGCCAGGGTGGCCAACTGATCCGCCAGTCTCTTTACCTTGGCGCGCCCTTGCCTCTTCACCTCCCACCACGTTGGGGAGGGTAGCGCCGTTCGGAGTTTCATGACGACTGCTTCTTCAAGCGCGCTCTTGTTTGGGACATAGCGCCAATCAATTTCAAGGCAATGAAATGTCCGCCGAGGTCCGCCAGCCGTCTCTTCGTCATAAGCACGACGAAGGGCATATTCGGACTCTTTGATCATCGGGTGTATCTGGACAAAGTCCTGCCGATCGCTGGCCGCAAGGACTTCTGCAGCGCGTTTCCGGATCGCCTCGGGAATTTTCAAATACGGCATTGGAAAGAATGCCATGAGATCGGTGCGGTCCTTGGGCTTGAAGTATTCCTTCTGCAGCCGTCGGAAAGTCCGTGACCAGATCTCGGGGCTTATCCTCCCGTCCGAGGAGCGGAGAATCGCAATCACCTTCTTCCGGAACTCGTAATGGTCCCGACATTCCCGGTTGAGTTCGTATCTGATGCATCCCGGCCATTCAGCCTTATCCGTGATCTTAAAAAACTGCCATTCCTCTGGTACGAATGCGGGGATGATTCGAAAAGCCCGTTCATCAAATTTTGTGTCCCCGATCATCTTGCATATCTTCGGAAGGAACTGCTCAACGACGGCGGAAATGTCCTCCTCGTTCAAGCCGGCGGATTTCCCGGCGCTCCTCCTGACAGAGCCTTTGGCCTTGCCGGCGTGGGAGTTCTTTTTCATGACGCGCCTGCGATCTTCTGGGCTCGGGCATCGGAGGGCGATGCTCCGAGCGTGAGCTTTGCCGCCATTGTTTTTCGATGAGTGTCGGCAATGTCACCGTAGGTCTTTCCAATCAAAATTCCACCGTCCCGATGTCCCACCCATCGCGCAAGAGTCATGAAATCAATTCCGCTCATCACGCCGTAGCTGATGAACCACACGCGCAGGTGATGGAATCCAAAGTCGGGCAATCCGGCCGTCGCCTTCACTGCAGCCAGAGAGGCCCGGAAGTTCTTCGCAGAAATGTCCTTTTTCCCTCGTTGGGGACTTGGGAAGAGGTATGCAGAATCTGGCGCGCGTCTGGAATGCATTTCCCGCAGCAGGACTTCCAGTTCCGGGTTGAAATCCAGAACCCTTGACCCGCGGTTCTTTGATGTGCCGCCCGTACCGATGCTGAAGGCCGATGCGATAAAATCGTCGGGTGCTCCGATGTAGATTTTTCCATTGTCAAAATCAACGTGAGCCCACTTCAACGCCAAAGCCTCCTGCTCACGCGCGCCTGTGCAGGCCAGAAGCTTGAGGAAATCGTGGAGCTGCTGTCCGTTCTTTGTGACCGGCGTCCCGTCAGTTGTGTTCGCAAGGCAGCAGTCGAGCAGCCGTTCAAATTCGGCTGGGGTCAAAAGCCGCCGGCGAGGGGCTGGGGGAGTCTGCAATTTCGGGAAGCGGGGAAGTTCCCGCAAATGGCCGGCTTCCACGGCGGCCTTGAGCACGTTGCGGAGGGCGATCAGATCGAGAGTGACAGTGCGCGGTGACGCAGCCTCGAAAGTCTTGCCGCCGAGTTTGCAGCCGCGCAGTCGCATCTCGATGAATGTTTTCAGCATCGGTGTTGTGATCCGGTCCAGACGGACGCCCGCCAGATGAGCACGCCAACGTGCAAGTGCATCGAATTCCTTTTTTTGAGTTGCGCCCCGCTTTGCCCGTGTTGACGCCATATTGAGATACTCGTTGGAAAAAACATCGAAGGACGGCTTCTGGCCACCTGTCGGCAGCTTGTTCTCATGCCGGTGGGACTTGAGTGCTTCGAGGGCGTCCTTGGCAGCGGAGAGCGTGCGTATTGGCTCGCCTGATTCGTCGAGCAAGGGAAACCGGCGGGCGGTCTTGCGGCCATCGCCGCGGTCGGCCCAAAGCACTCCATAGAATCGTCCGTTGCGGATGGACAATCCCGAAATTCGGCGATTGCGTGAATCTCTCGCCGCCATAAACTGCGCGGAATGCTTTGCTGCCGAATCAGGATCGATCGAGGGCGTGCCCGAATTAGCGTTTGGGAGTTCCTCATGTGCCCGGTTTTTGACGTTTGTCGTTTCTTTGCGTTTCACGCCAATGCTCTTGCACAATCTCTTGCACAAAGTCAAGTTAGCCAATGCACAATTTTAGTAAAGCGTTCATATTCAGCACAGGCCGGCATGGCGAAATGGCAGACGCAAGGGACTTAAAATCCCTTGGGAGGTGACTCCCGTGCGGGTTCGAGTCCCGCTGCCGGTACT
>Ga0194043_1002372_pt1 | contig 10377 bp, 6 predicted proteins | sample JunL4415m_MetaG_FD_161274 | JGI IMG/M metagenome (GOLD analysis project Ga0194043, IMG submission 161274) | Anoxic zone freshwater microbial communities from boreal shield lake in IISD Experimental Lakes Area, Ontario, Canada - Jun2016-L442-15m | ecosystem: Environmental > Aquatic > Freshwater >...
TAGTTGCGCCGGGCCATACATGCGTTACTAGATAGGGCATTGTTCTCCTTTTTGCGTTCCTACACCGAGAGGCGTAGGGTTCTCGCAGAGTTGGCGCAGTAGGACTTGCGCCTGGACCGGGGAGGCAACATGGCAGAAGCAGTCATCAAGTCCGACGAGGAGCGGCTGGCGGAGCTTGGGTACAGCCAGGAACTTAAACGCGGCTGGTCAAGTTTCCAGAACTTTGCGATTTCGTTCACCATAATTTCGGTCCTCGCGGGCTGCTTCACGACCTATGGTCAGGCTTGGAACAACGGTGGACCGATCGCGATCTCTCTGGGCTGGCCGATCCTCACCCTTTTGATCTTGACGGTCGCCCTCTCGATGGCGGAGTTGGCCTCGTCGTACCCAACCGCCGGAGCGATCTACTGGTGGTCGGCACGACTCGGTGGGCCGATCTGGGGTTGGTTCACCGGCTGGTTCAACCTGATCGGCCTGATCGCGGTCGTCGCCTCCGTTGACTATGCCGCCGCAGGGTTTGTAAATGCTCTACTCGGCCTCTACGGAACTAAGTTCGCGGGTCTCAACTTCGCGGACACGCACAATGTTCTGCAGGAAACATTTGTGCTTTTCGTTGCGATTCTGATCATCCACATTCTGATCAACATTTTCAGTTCGCTGTTCGTTGGACGGCTCAACACGGTTAGCGTCTGGTGGCACCTGCTCGGCGTTGCCGCAATCATCATCATCCTCATCGTGGTTCCGTCCCACCACGCATCGTTCAGCTACGTATTTACGGAGCGCCTCAACAACTCGGGATTCGCGGGAGGCACAACGTCGGGTGGCTTCTTTTGGATCTACGTTCTGCCGCTCGGGTTCCTGCTGACGATGTACACAATCACGGGCTATGACGCTTCCGCTCACATATCCGAAGAGACGGAGGGGGCCTCGGAAGCCGCCGCAAAGGGCGTATGGAAATCGGTGGTCTACTCAGGCATCATCGGCTGGATAGTCCTGCTTGCGATCACGTTCATGGTCACGGACACAAAGACCGCAAATGATGCCTTCGGGTACACACCGACCCTGTTCGCTGCGTTCCTAGACTCATGGGCTGCGAAGACGGTAATCATCATTGCAGTGGTCGGGCAACTCTTCTGTGGAATGTCCTGTGTGACCAGTGCTTCGCGAATGACGTTCGCTTTCTCCCGCGACGGCGCTATTCCGGGCCACAAGTGGTGGACGACCCTCAACAAAAACAGGGTGCCATACATGGCCGTGCTGTTCATCGGATTCTGGGCACTTTTAATCACGATCCCGGCTCTCTGGGGATCAGCGACCGGAGTGCCGGTCGCGTTCTTCGCGGTCGTGTCAATTTCAGTCATTGGCCTCTACATCGCCTACGTGATTCCTGTCTACCTGCGCTGGAGGAAGGGCGACGACTACGAGCTTGGGCCGTGGAACCTGCGCGGCAACCACAAGTGGCTCAACCCGGTGGCGGTCGTCTGGGTCGCGCTTTGCGTGATCATCTTCTCGCTGCCGTTCTACCCAACGGCGGTTCCGTGGAACGACGGTTTCCTCTGGCGCGATTTCAACTACGCGCCCGTTGCCGTGCTGATCGTGATCCTCTTCGCGACGGTGCTGTGGTTCGCGACCGGCAAGAAGAACTTCCACAGTCCGGCGGAAGACATGGAAGCCTCCGCAACTTCGCTGGCGACGGAGATCGGCGAGCCACCGAAGTTCCCCGAGGCGCCCTGAAACGCGTGGACCGACAGGATTTGAGGAGGGCTGGCGCGCCCGCCCTCCTCGCAACTGGCAGGAACCACCCTGCAACCAGCGCAGCGGTACGCTGAACTCTCATGCAATTAGTAGACCTTTCACGCAAGGCGGCCTCAGGCGAGATCGACACCGTGATCGTTGGCTTCTGCGATATGCAGGGCCGGCTTCAAGGCAAACGCTTTACGGCGAATCACTTCCTCAACGAGATCGTCGACAACGGCACAGAGGGATGCGAGTACCTGCTCGCGGTCGATGTCGAGATGAACACAGTTAGTGGTTATGAACACGCTTCCTGGGACACCGGATATGGCGACTTCGTCATGCGACCTGACCTGTCCACGCTGCGTCTGCTGCCATGGCTGCCCGGCACCGCTCTCTGCCTCGCCGACATCGTTGACCACGACGGCGTCGGCGTGGCCGTCTCGCCCAGGCAGGTGCTGCAACGCCAACTGAACCGCCTCGCCGAGCGTGGGCTCTATGCGAGGTCCGCGACCGAGCTTGAATTCTGCGTGTTCGAGGAAACGTACGAACAGGCATGGGACCGCGGCTACACCAACCTGACGCCAGCCAACCGCTACAACGTTGACTACTCGATCCTTGGCGCGACGAAGGTCGAGCCGCTGATCCATCGCATCCGGAACGAGATGGGCGGCGCGGGAATGGTCGTGGAGAGTAGCAAGGGAGAGTGCAATCTCGGTCAGCATGAAGTCAACCTCCGCCACGAGTTAACGCTCACAACAGCCGACAACCACGTGATCTTCAAGAACGGAGTCAAGGAGATCGCGAGCCAGGAGGGCTGCTCAATCACCTTCATGGCCAAGTACAACGAGCTCGAGGGAAACTCGTGCCACGTTCACATGTCACTCGAGGACGCCAACGGAGACAACGCATTCGCAGCAGACGACGCAATGTTCGGCAGCTTCGTGCAGGGACTGATCGTGACCCTGCGTGAGTTAACCCTTTTCCACGCCCCCCACGTCAACTCCTACAAGAGATTTCAAGCGCGCTTGTTTGCGCCGACCTCTGTGGCATGGGGAGACGACAACCGGACAGCTGCCGTGCGGGTCATCGGCCACGGAGCCAGCCGCCGACTGGAGCTGAGACTTCCCGGCGCTGACGTGAACCCCTATATCTCGCTCGCCGCAATGATCGCTGGAGGCCTGTTCGGAGTTGAATCAGGACTGAAGCTTGAGGCTCCGGTTGAGGGCAACTCCGACGAAGCTGACAGCCAGCGTGTGCCGTCAACTATCAGCGAGGCCGCGGAACTGACAGCGGCCAGCAAGATCGCGCGTGACGCGTTCGGTAGCGGCGTCGTTGATCACTACCTGAACGCGGCCAAGGTCGAGCTTGACTCATTCAACTCTTCTGTCACCGACTGGGAGCGAGTGCGCTCCTTCGAACGGCTCTGAGGCGACCGTGTGATTGCGTCCTTCGTCCAAGCAGCGACCGAGTCGCAACCGCAACGGACGGCCTGCTAATGAGTGCGATGCTCAACGTCGTCGAACCTGCAACCGAGCAAATTCTCGCCACGGTTGCGAGCGCCGGGATTGAGGAGACCGATTCTGCCGTCGCAAAAGCCAAGGCGGCGCTGAGCGGATGGAAGGCAATCTCACCTCCTGACAGGTCGCGGTTGCTGCGCTCGCTGGCTGACCGCATGTCGGACTCTCATGAGGAGCTCGCCCTAATCGAAGCCAGAAATGCGGGGAAGCCAATCGCCAGTGCCCGTGGAGAGATTGGCATGGCGATTGCCACATTCCGATACTTCGCGAATGCCCCGGAACAGCCGTTCGGCAGGACGATCCCCGTAGCTGGGGGAATGGCGATGACCGTCAGAGAGCCGCTCGGCGTGGTCGCCCTGATTGTGCCGTGGAACTTTCCGCTAACTATCGCCTGCTGGAAGCTCGCGCCCGCGCTGGCGGCAGGAAACACAGTTGTTCTAAAGCCGGCCGTCCTGACCCCATTGACTGCCCTGAGGTTCGCGGAGCTGGCGCTCGAGGCCGGGATCCCAGAAGGGGTCATCAACGTGGTCGTCGGGCCCGGATCCACGTGTGGCAAGAGACTCGTCGAGCACCCTGACGTTGCCAAGGTCGCGTTCACCGGCTCTACCGAGGTCGGGCGGAGTATTCAGGCAGGTGCAGCCGGGACGATCAAGCGTGTCACGCTGGAGCTCGGTGGTAAGAGCGCGAATGTGATTTTCGCTGACTCAGACCTTGAACTCGCTGCCGCCAGTGCACCAGGAGCCGTCTTTGACAATGCCGGCCAGGACTGCTGCGCAAGGTCGCGAATCCTCGTCGAGCGCGGGGCCGTCGATCGGTTTCTCGAACTTCTCGAGCCGGCCGTTAAGGCGGTCGTGGTCGGCGATCCACTAGAAGAGACAACCGTGATGGGTCCGCTGATCAGCGCAAACCACCGCGCCTCAGTTGCATCCTATGTACCCGCGAGCGCTTCGATCGCATTTCAGGGCAGCACCCCCGACGGCCCCGGTTTCTGGTTTCCGCCGACCGTGCTGTGTCCTGTTGCGGAGAACGACCCTGCAGCCGTGGACGAGATATTCGGACCGGTAGTTGCTGTGATCCCGTTCGAAGATGAGGCCGACGCTCTGCGGATCGCCAACGACACCGTCTACGGTCTGTCCGGCTCGATCTGGACGCGCGACGGGGCCAAGGCACTGCGTGTTGCTAGGGGAATTGAAGCTGGCAACCTGTCGATCAACTCAAACAGCTCAGTGCGCGTGAACACGCCTTTTGGTGGCTTCAAGCAGAGCGGCGTCGGCCGTGAACTGGGGCCAGACGCGCTCGAGGCCTACTCGGACGTGAAGACAATCTTCTACTCAACGGGGGAATGACAATGGCTGGGCGACTTGACGGCAAAGTGTGCGTAATAACTGGTGCAGCCAGCGGCATCGGCGCCGAGACGACGCGGATCTTCAGGGAGGAAGGCGCAAAGGTCGTTGCTGTTGACCTCACGGAAAGCACAAATGCGGATCTGAACCTCGTGGCCGATGTCACCGACGAGCAGCAGGTGATCGGAATGTACGAGGCGGCAGCCGCCGAGTTCGGCGGAATAGACGTTCTCTTCAACAACGCAGGAATCAGCCCCCCAGAAGATGTGTCGGTACTCGACACATCCCTTGAGGCATGGCGTCGGGTGCAGGAGGTTGACCTGACAAGTGTGTTCCTCTGCTGCAAGCACGGAATCCCACACCTGCTCAACCGTGGCGGCGGATCAGTGATCAACACTGCATCGTTCGTTGCGGTGATGGGTGCCGCCACATCGCAGATCTCCTATACCTCCGCCAAGGGCGGGGTGCTGTCGCTCTCGCGAGAGCTCGGCGTCGAGTTTGGTCGCAGAGGAGTGCGCGTAAACGCTCTTTGTCCTGGCCCGGTCGACACTCCGCTGCTGCAGGAGCTCTTCGCAAAAGATCCTGCGAAGGCGGCGCGCCGCCTGGTTCACCTGCCGATGGGTCGATTCGCGCGCGCCGATGAGATAGCCAAGAGTGCTCTGTTTCTAGCAAGCGACGACAGCACCTACGTGACCGCCTCAACCTTCCTTGTAGACGGTGGACTCTCCGGCGCTTACGTCACGCCCGAATAACCCCGTCCACCAAATCAGTCCAGTTCGCTGCTGACGCAGCAAATGTGACAGTGAGACACCCGCAGATCCGTCGGCGTGCCTGAGCCCGCCTGATCGCTCAGCGCTTGGAAGCTTTCCGCTTACCTGACTTCGGTGACTTCTTTTTTGATGGCTTCTTTGCTGCCTTGTGCTTCCTCGCAGGCTTGTTCTTCTTTGCTGCCTTGTGCTTCTTGCCAGCCTTGTGCTTCTTGCCAGCCTTGTGCTTTGGCTGGCCTGAAGCGGCGCTGCCGGCTCCCCGCTCGTAAGGGGCAAGACCGTCTACAGCAAGCGCACAGACTCGCTCACCATCATCACCTACCGTGCAAGGCGGATCTACAGGGATTTGGCAGGAGGTTGGCTCCCATGTGCAGAGATCAATTGGAATCTCTGACGGGTCAATCGGCGGGTCAATACAGAGTCCCACCCATCGGGTGCTGTAACTGTCAGCGTTGTCGGAAGGATCGGACGCTGGCGAGTCATCGGCGGAAGGTCGGTCCGAAGCTTGAACCGCCCAACAGCCATAGGGCGGATTTCCGTCTGGGCAGACATAGCGTCCTGAGCCCTGATTGCACTCTTCGGGGATCGGCGGCAATCCCGTCTGGTTTGAGTCATCAGCGACTGGCGTGGTAGTTGGCGGCGGCGTTTGCTCACCGGAATCACCTGGGTTCTCATCTGGCTTCTTAAAACCGCACGCTTCGCTCAGGGCGTCAATATCACTGTTGACTATCCACTTGGTGAACTGGTCGTTGGCCGCACTTATTCCCGCGTCCAGCTCGGTGTTATCTCCCCAGGTCCAATTGATGATCGTCCACTCACCACCCCGCGCAACCCAGACGCGATGGCGGCTGACTACACACCTGTCAGTGGCTGGATCGAAAACGATCGGGCATTCCCCCGCGGAGTAGTCACATCCGGGAGGCGCAATCAGCTCAGGCGGCGAGCTTTGGCCCCCATCTACCTCGTCGGCCCACGCGGCGCCTGGCGCGGCGGCAAAAACCGCTCCCAGAGCTAGGAGCAATGCTGTGTTCCTGAATCGCATCGCCGCCAATTAAAGCACAAATTGGAGAGGAATTGGTGCCAATTTAGAGCAACCGCACTATTACCCCAACCACTCATCAACGCATTTGTCTGACGTGCAGACAGACCCTTAGCGTGTTTAATGGGGCTCCCGCTCGAGCAGAACTGGAAGCGATCCGATGGCCAACTCCCAAGAACCAAATAGACGTCGTCGCGCGCTCGTGACGATGCTGGTGATGACGGTTGCTGTTGCGGGCATGCTGGCATGGTTGGTTGACAGCGAGCCGAACGCAAAGCGAACGCTCAGCGCGATCTCCGTGCCATTGGCAGTCAAGAAAGAAAAGCTCGAGCCAGGGCGCGAACGGACCAAGTACTCACTGAGGATCGAACGCGGTCGGGTTACCGTCGCAACAGACAACCCTGAAACCGCAACCGAGGCTAGGTCAAAGAGTGGTGAAGCACCCCGCGGCGAAAGTGCCGGCCCTGAGGGTGAACTCCTGACCGGCCCTGCGGCACAGCAGGTGGAACAACGGGCTTATCCGCGAGCTTATGTGGAGAGCAGCCGCGCCGTACGTGCCCGCACAGCTTTCAATGCACTCGAGCGCCGCGCCGCGCCTCCCGAGGGCGCGAGTGCAATGAGGCGCAGTCTCGCTGGGATTGGGAAGGCTGGCCTTGCCAATCAATGGCAGGAACTTGGTCCAACGGTTGGGACGCAACCGGGCGACCTGACCTACACGGGCAGGGCCACGCAGGTGTCCGGGCGAGTAACGGCGCTTGCGATCGATCCGAACTGCTCGCCGACAACTACTTGCCGGCTTTGGGTGGCAGCAGCGGGTGGTGGCATCTGGCGGACCACCAGTGCCCTTGGCGACGATCCCAACTGGCAGTCGGTGAGCTCCGGGCTGCCCACCACCTCCTTCGGGTCGATCTATCTGGACCCAAACGACAGCAGCGGAAACACTCTCTATGCAGGCTCCGGCGAGGGCAACGGGTCTGACGACTCAGAGGCTGGGCTTGGGCTCTTCAAATCGACCAATGGCGGTGACTCGTGGTCGCTGGTCGCCGGCAGCGTCCGTGTGGCGCACGACCGAGCGATCTCAGCGATCACAATCGACCCGAACGACGCGAACACGATCTACATCGGCACAGCGCTCGCACGCCACGGCGCGAGTGCAGTTTTCGGCGGTCGGGTCGCACCCCCGGGCGCGCCGACACTGGGCGTCTACCGGTCAACGAACGGCGGCAAAAGCTTCGCTTTGACACTTGCCAAGCAGCCAAATCAGAGCGATCCCGCTGAGGGAAGCGACTGGTTCACCGGCGGAGTCAGCAAGCTAATTGTTGATCCCAACGATGCGAAGCAGGTGTACGCGGCAGTGCGTGGTTACGGAATCTTCCGCCTGCACAATCCAAAGGACGGAGTCTGCTCCTGCGATGACGGCCAGTGGCACCAGATTTACCAGGCGCTCTACGGGGAGGGCAGCTTCGTTAAAGGCACTGATGGAAATTTGGTCAAGCCCGATCAGTTCGGGTCACAGGTTTCATTTGATCTTGTCTCCAAGGCTGGCGCAACGCGAATCTATGTTGGTGAGGGAAGTGACGAGTATGCGATCGCGAACCTGATCGTCGGCGATGGAGTGGATTCCAAATCCGACGGTGAGATCCTCTCTGACGAGCTGTTGCTTGGCAGTAGTTCGAAGATCTGGTCATTGCGATCCGCAAGCGACGTCGCCAACCCCGCGTCCTTCAGCTCTTACAACTTCTGCCAGAACGTTCAGTGCGGATACGACCTGTTCGTGGTCGCAGACCCCAGCGCACCTGACACGGTCTGGCTTGGCGGGTCAATGGCCTACGACGAACTTGAGGCTTTTGGGTCAAAAACCCCGCGGTCCAACGGGCGCGCTGTCGTTCGCTCAACTGACGCGGGCGTGTCATTCACCGACATGACCAACGATTCGCGCACGCCGCCGCAGGGACTTCCCCCGGACCAGCACGCCCTCGTGCTCAATCCCAAGAATCATGATCAGGCCTTGATCGGTTCAGACGGTGGCGTGTGGCGAACGAACGGTCAGTTCGTGGATGGCAACCCGGATGACTCGGTCTGCGGCAAGCGATCGTTCACGGAATCAACGGCCGCTTCGGATCTTGCGTTCTGCAGGGCGGTGCTGTCAAGCATTCCGGAACGCATCGACTCGCTCAATGCCGGGCTAAACACGCTGCAGTTCCAGGCGCTCGCCGCGAGCACCACCAACCCGGAAACCGATCTGATCGCTGGCACACAGGACAATGGCACTTGGGGGTCAGACAGTGCTGGTGGCTGGTCGGAGGTCGCCGGTGGCGACGGCGGTGCTCCAGCTATTGACTCAGCGTCCGGTACCCGGATGCATTCGTATTACGGCCCATCACCGGAAGTGCAGTTCGACGGTGACAGTGGAACAACTTGGTTCATGCTTTACGACCGCCTCGTGAAAGCTGAAACCGATGGAGAGTCGTTTTCGTTTTACGTTCCGCTGATCTCCGACCCGAAGGTAGGCGGCACCTACTTCACTGCCGGCGAATGGGTATGGAGAACAAAGGATTCAGGCGGAGACCCTGACTTCCTTAAAGCCAACTGCTCAACCTGGGCCACACACGATGAGTCAACGATCTGCGGAGACTTCGAACAGATTGGACCGAGGCTTAGCCCCGACGGGCCGGGAGGCAAGGACTATGTGGTCGCGCTTGGCCGGTCCGCTGCTGACTCCGGGACGCTCTGGGCTGGCCTGCATCACGGTGAACTGTTTGTGTCATCAAATGCGGATGCGGAAGCGGGGAGCGTCAAGTTCACCCAGCTAAAAGACCCGATGCTGCCGAACCGGTTTGTCAGTGGAATCGCTGTTGACCCGAAGAATCCGAACCACGCGTGGATCAGCTTTTCCGGCTACGGCGCCTACACGCCCGGGACACCCGCGCATCTGGTTGAGGCAACCTTCAACCCGATAACCGGACAGGCGGTCTTCGCTGACCGGTCGTACAACATTGGCGATCAGCCGCTCACTGGGATCGCCTCGGATTCCCTCAGCGGTGACACGTTTTCTGCGACGGACTTTGGTGTCGCGCGACTGCCTTCGCAGGGCAGAGTTTGGGCTGATGCTGCTGCCGGCCTTCCGCCAGTCGCTGTTTATGGATTAACGATCAACCCAGCTGCGCGCATTCTCTACGCGGCAACTCACGGACGGGGTATCTACCGGCTGCCCCTTGACCCAGTGGCGCGCGCCACCGGTCCAGCTACCGGCTATGTCGGCAACAAGATTACTTTCAGATCGACAGGTTCAGCCGGCTATGGCGGGCTCACCTACCAGTGGACACTGCCTGGCGGAAAGGTCGTTAGCGGGGCCTCGGCGAACTTCACACCAACCCTTTCCGGCAGAGGCAAACAGACCGTTTCGTTAACAGTCACGGACAGCCTCGGACACAAGGCAACTGCAACGACGATCGTCAACGTGCCGGGCCTCGTCGGCAGGGCGCCCGTATTGAGCACGCCTCAACGAGTGCGGGGCGGGTATGGAGTGCAGATCACCAACTTCTCCACGGGCTGGAAGTGGTCTGCGACGGTAACCGCCGGGCGCGCGGCGATTTCGCCCAAGGGCACAGTTTATGTGCGCGGATTGCGCCCACTTCAGACAGCGCGATTGACGGTAACCTCAGCCCGCTCCGGGCACGAGACACTTTCAAAGAGTGTTACCTCAAGCGCATTGGAGAGGTAGAGCCAGAGAGCGCGGCTTTGCCACCCGGGCTGGTTAGGGCGTCGTCACAATTACCGGTAGCGTTGCCCTGTGGCCTTTGATTGGACGAGCATTGCAGCATCTGGATCAGGGCTCTCCCGGCGGGAGGCGCTTGCACTAACGGCAGTTGGGACTGGGGCGCTCCTTGTTGGCTGCTCGCAAACGCAGACAGCCCCGAAGCGAAGGGTGATTGTTGTTGGGGCAGGCCTCGCGGGACTTGGCGCAGCCTCAG
>Ga0194043_1002375_pt1 | contig 10374 bp, 10 predicted proteins | sample JunL4415m_MetaG_FD_161274 | JGI IMG/M metagenome (GOLD analysis project Ga0194043, IMG submission 161274) | Anoxic zone freshwater microbial communities from boreal shield lake in IISD Experimental Lakes Area, Ontario, Canada - Jun2016-L442-15m | ecosystem: Environmental > Aquatic > Freshwater >...
ATGTCTCCGTAAGGTGTCATTTATTGGCCTCGTTTGAGGGCAATCACCTAGTAATCACGAGTGAGCTCGAAGAACTCGGGCGACCTTAGGCTGAGACAATTGTGAGCCAACTGAGAAGTTCATGCATCTTGAAATCAGTAATCCAGATAGGAATTCTCATTAACTGAGGGCGATTATGCAGGTGAGGGGCTAACCCCCCTTATGGCTATCCACCATCCCAGCCGTTCATCTCCGCTGCGAAATTATCAAGGCCCATTGGGCCAATCTTTAACGCATAAGTGTGAAACTTCTTGACGTTAAATGTTTCACCTAAGCGGCTCTTGGCATCCTCGCGCGACTTCATCCATACTCGCTCACCAACTTTGTATGAAATTGCCTGTCCGGGCCAGCCTAAATATCGATCGGTTTCACTACGTGAATGGTCTGAATCGAGTAATGCCTGCTCATTTAAAAGTTTGCGCGAACTTTCAGCGTTCCACACCTTGCCATCGAAGTCGGTGTAGCCAAGGTGCATTCCAATGTCCACAATGATGCGTGCGGCGCGCAAAGCTTGTCCCGATAAATAACCCATTTCAATTCCGGGCTCATCAAAAGCGCCAAGTTCATTCATAAATCGCTCTGCATATAGCGCCCAGCCCTCGGAATAACCGCTAATGGTCGCGGCTGTGCGTTGGAATCTGGATAGGCGGTCCTTTTCAATTGCTACCGTTCCAATTTGTAAGTGGTGACCAGGTACGGCTTCGTGATACCACGTTGATACCAAGTGCCAACTACTCACTTCATCTTTGCCAAGCATTGGAATCCATGTAGTTCCGGGGCGAGATAAGTCCTCTGACGGTCCGTTGTAATAAGGCGCAGATGCGCTGCCTTCTGGGGCTAATCGCGCTTCGCATACTTTAATGCGATCATCAATTTCAAAGAATTCGCCATCCATTTGTTTAATTGCCGCATCCGTAAAATCCTGCAAATACTTTACGACTCTCTCTTCGCCCTTAATTACATACTTTGGATCATGATCGAGAAAATCGGCAACCTCGCGAAGCGTCTTTGCGCCGGGCTTAATCTGCTCGGCAATTGCCCACATCCGCTCATTTATCGCCTTAAGGTCGGCTATTCCCCACTCATATGTGGCGCGCAAATCTAACTTCGCACCGGTGAAATATCGCGCCCATACTGCATATCGCTCAGCACCAAATGCATCATTGGGATTGGCGATAGGTAGGTATTCATTCTTTAAATACGCTGCGGTCTGCGCCGAAGATGTTTCAGCTGATTGTGCAGCGGTGTGCATTGCCGGATACTTAAACTCTGGATCAAAATTCTTACACATTTGGCTGTAGCCACCATTTGCATAACTTTCTAACTGCTCAATGACACCGAGCACTTGTCGTTGAGCTGTAGTTTTACCGTTCTTTGCAACCTCGGCTATCGTGCTAATCCATTGCTTGTGCGCATTTTCCACGGCGAGTAAGCGGGCTGCGATGTTAGCGAAATCCTTATCGCTCTCTCTCGACATTAATTCAAAGATTGAACGAATATCCGAAGGCGGAGAAGTCAGAACATTCCACAGTACATGCTCCTCTTGTGAGTCATGTAACTCTAAACGCGAACTTAAGCGCTCATTCATAACCGCCTTCGCGATTCGATCAATTTCATCGATTGGCGCTAGTGCCTGTAGCTTCTTTAAAACTTCGCGAGTCAACTCGGCTACTTTCGCCATTCCGCCAATCGAGAAATCATCGAGTTTGTCCTGATCGAGATCCTTACCTAAATAGGTACACGCCGATGGGCTCATGGCCGCTGCTTGGTCGATGTAAATATCACTCAATTCGAAGATTTCTGATCTGTATGTCATTGCGCATTCTTATCAGCCCTTGCACTCTTTGTCGATAGATACGCGCGCAGCGTGACTACCACCCAACTTCGAGAACTAAGTGTGCATTATGGTTTCGTACACCTTATTTCGGCGCCATTTGCGGAGATTCAGTTGAGAAATCGAGAAATGGTCGTAGGCTTGGACTATGACTCAACAGTTAGTTGCACCACCAAAACTTCGTGGATGGTTCCACTTAGCTGCGACTCCCGTTGTCATCATTGCATCTTTAGTTTTGTTCATTTTGAGTAAGCAGTCGTTTAAATTTGCCGTTGCTATTTATTCGATCACGGCGATTTTGCTTTTTAGTGTTTCGGCAATTTACCATCGCGTTCAATGGTCACCTGCAAAGAAAAAGGTATGGCGCCGCTTCGATCACGCAAACATCAACTTATTGATTGCGGGTTCATATACTCCATTTGCCGTAGCCCTACTCAAGGGACATGATCGAACAATTCTCTTAACGGTTGTTTGGATCGGAGCTGCAATAGGCGTTGCGATGCGAATTTTTTGGCTAGGTGCACCGCGCTGGCTCTATGTTGCAAATTATTTGATACTCGGGTGGGTTGCAGTTGCATATCTACCCCAGCTCTATCGCGAGGGTGGTTTGTGGGTATTACTCCCCGTCATTATTGGCGGTCTCTTCTACTCCGTTGGGGCTATTTTTTACGCTCTCAAACGCCCCGGCCGCGATGCCAAGTACTTCGGTTTTCACGAGCTTTTCCATATATTCGTGCTGGCGGCATGGGTTTCTCAATATATTGCAATCTCGGTGGCGATTTACAGTAAGTAAGGCCTTGCCCTAACCTAGGGCTCTGTTGATACGAACTGTGGGGTAGATGATGGCGCAGAAGAGTTCCTTCTTGAACTGGGTTGGATTTAAAGGTGAAGAGCCCGACCAACCCTCTTCAGTTGATCGTATTCGCGAATTAGAATCACAGTTGGCCGATCTGCGTTCTCGCCGTGACATCACAGGGTTGAGCAAAGAAGAGTTTGAAATTCTTGCCACTGAAACTGCGATGGCCATGATTAAATCGGCGCAAGCGCGTGAGAGCAAAGCTCATTCAACTGCCTCTCGATTAGTTGCTGAGACAAATCGAATTACTAAAGAGGAGATTGAGGCCGCTGATTCAAAAGCCCGCGCAATGTTGAGCGGAGCTGAATCTCGAGGCAGAAAGTACATTCAAACGGCAGAGGTTGAGGCGGGTGAGTTAATTGCACAAGCTGAGGCTGAAGCTGAAGCGCTCATGGAATCTAGGAAACGTGAGGCTGCATCTCTAGCAACTGCTGCGCGACGTGAAGGCGAGAGGATTATTAATTCTGCTACGTCAGAGGTTTCAAATTATCGCCAATGGCTAACTGGTGTGATGTCAGAGGCCGAGCGTCTATACAAAATTCAAGCCCAATCACTCGATGCTGCCGAGGGGGCAATTCATCAATCACGTGCCCGCCTTGAAACTGCGTTCAATCGCTTGGCAGAGCTGCAAAAAAACGTTATTGAAAACCTTAATGCAGATGACACAATTATTAACACCGGTCCCATTAAAGTAACAAGTGAGCGAACTAAAGTTGCAATTTCTGCGCCTTCCAAATCCCGTAAGAAGCCGGTTAAGAAAGCAGTTGCAAAGAACTCTGCTAAACCTAAGTAGCTAGTAATGGCCACGGCTCGCGGTATCCGATATATCCCTGCAATCGATGGGTTGCGTGCAGTCGCCGTTATTGCAGTCATGCTCTACCACTTGGGTTATTCATGGATCCCTGGTGGTTTTTTAGGAGTAGATCTCTTCTTTGTTATCTCCGGTTATGTCATAACGCGTTTATTGCTTGATTCAATTGCCCGCAGTGGTGGTTTAGATCTTCGGGCATTCTATAAAGCTCGTGTGCGCCGATTATTTCCACCACTAATTTTCATGATCATTCTTACGGCAATTTATATTGGAATTTGGGCACCAGAGACAATGCGCCGCTTTGCAAGCGATTCACCTTTTGCTCTGCTGGGTGGAATGAACTGGTGGCTGGTCTTTCGCCACACGGATTACTTTGATGCCCTGAGCCGACCACCGCTTTTACAACATACATGGTCCTTAGGCGTCGAAGCTCAGTTCTATCTCATTTGGCCACTGATTTTGCTCCTAGTACTTCGCTATTTAGGTAAGAATAAAATCCCAGGAGCGGCCCTACTTATCGCCGCAGTGTCAGGCATCGCTCTCCTTGTGGTGTCCCTTAAAGTTGACGCGGCGAATGCTGCACAAATTAGCCATGTTTATTTCGGTACGGATACTCATAGCATCGGCTTATTTTTAGGTGCAGCCCTTGCCGTTAGTTGGATTCCGCAAAACCTAAAAGAGAGCGTTGAAAAACGTGCGCAAGATTTTATTGATGGAATTGGTGTCTTTGGTTTTATCGGTTTAATTTCAACTTTTCTTTTTATTGACGAGACTAATCCCTCTCTATATAAATTAGCTTTCCCATTAGCTGGAATCTTTGGTTGCGCGATCATCATGTCGATAGTTCACCCTGCATCTCGTTTTGCCCCAATTCTGAGCAGTAAACCCATGGTCTGGATTGGAGAACGTTCCTACGCGATTTATTTGTGGCACTGGGTCGTTTTCCAAGTTACACGTCCGGCACTTGATATTGCCGGATCGGCTTGGGCGTTGACGACGCTTCGCCTACTCATTGTCTTAGCTTTGGCCGATATTTCTCTGCGAATAGTGGAGCTCCCAATTCGAAGCGGATTAGTTGAGTACTGGTTCAAGGGAATGAAGTACCGAACCAAGCAAGTACAACTTAAGCAAAAATCTCTTCTTGCATTATCCGTTTTAGTTCTCGTGTTGACGACATCGGTTCTGGGTGTAAATGCCATTGCAAAGAGTGATCGAGTAATGAACTCCATTAAAGCTCAGCTAAAGCCAGCTCCAGAGATGGCGCCAGCGATAACTACCCCAACTGCAAATGGCGGCCTTTGGGTAACCGGGGATTCAGTTATCCTCGGAATTCGTTACGAGCTCGAAACTATCGCCAAAGTTTCGCTTATTAACGCGCGCGTTGGCCGGCAAGCCCCCGAACTCATTGCTGCAATGAAGCATGACAAAGTGCATTTAGTGGGTTCGCCAGTAATTTTCGATTTAGGTAATAATAATAAGTTAACTGAAGAGCAAGTGGCGGCAGTGTTTGCAGAAGTTAAAGATCAACCAAAGATTATTGTGGTAAATACTGCAGTGCCGCGGGATTGGCGTGATGCTAATAATGTATTAGTCGCGCAATATGCTCAGAAATTTGGGGCAATTCTCATTGATTGGGCGGCAATTTCAAATGGCCATCCAGAATATTTCGCACCTGACGGCGTTCACTTAGTTCCAGCGGGTGTCACTGCATATGTTGGGGCAATTTCATCCCAACTTTAAGACTCAGAAAAAAAATAACCCCCACAATTAATGTGAGGGTTATTTTCTAATTCTTTACTTGAATTCGCCCGGAATTCCGAAGACAGTTGCGGATGCAACTTGGCCATCAGAGTAAACCGAAGTGACGCGAAATTGTGTCCAACCTGTGTCTGAACCCTTTGTTACATCTTGAGTTAGTTGAGTTGTTGGAACAGTTGCGATTGTTATCCAATCGCCTGCCCCGTTGGCACGAATTTCAACGTTGTATCCAGTTAATCCATCCGTTGCCGTTGATGCTACCCAACGAAGTTTCAATCCATCGGCACTCTTGAGGGCTACGAAACTAGTTGGAGCCGCAACAGTTGTTACTGCCGCTGCTGATTCTGTTGGAGTAGCGGACTCTGTTGGAGCCGCCGACTCTGTTGGCGTTGCAGACGATGAAATTGAAGGTGCAGGCGCCGCTGCATCGTCGTTATTTTTACTCGATTTTGACCAGGCAATTGCGGCAAGAATTACGATCGCGGCAACTACAAAGAACATAACTCGACCTGATGTGCCCTGCTTGGGCGCAGCAGCTGGCTTAACTGGTGCAACTGCAACTGGCTTAACTGGTGCAACTGCAACTGGCTTAACTGGTGCAATCGGAGTCGTTGAAATTGTGACAGGTGATGTCGAAGTTCTCCCTGCGCTCTTTTTAACCGTGCGCTTGGCCGGAGCTTTCTTCGCGACCTTCTTTTTAACTGCGGACTTTTTAGCTACAGCCTTTTTAGCGGTGCTCTTTTTTACAACTCGCTTCGCTGTAGTTTTTTTAGTAGCGCTCTTCTTAACCGCACTCTTCTTAACTACACGCTTTGCCGATGCCTTCTTAGCAACGCTTTTCTTAACTGCGCGCTTAGCTGGTGCCTTCTTGGCAACCTTCTTGGCTGCGGTCTTTTTCTTTACGGCCACGATAACTCCTTGGATAGCGGTAGGCACGTAATTAATGCGCGCCGATAGGACAAGGCTACCCCAGGCCACCGAGCATTTCTATGACATGCGGCGCTATTGCCCGCAGGGATTTGCCGCGATGGCTGACTGCATCCTTTTCTTCGGCGCTCATCTGCGCCGATGAAATCTCCATACCTAGGGGTGAGAAGATTGGGTCGTAGCCAAAACCTTGATCTCCGATGGGGCTCCTAAGGATGTTTCCTTCAAATCGCTCCTCTTTAACTACTTCGCGACCATCTGGCATAACCAGAGCTGTGGCGCAAATAAAGTGCGCGCCACGTTCTTCATCTGGAACATTCTCTAAATCTTCTAGGACTTTCTCTAAGTTCGCTTTGTCATTGCCATGAGCCCCAGCCCACCTTGCCGAAAAAATTCCAGGTGCCCCGCCTAGAGCATCGATGCAAAGTCCTGAGTCATCTGAAATCGAAGGCAGGCCCGTCATTTTTGCCGTGTATCTGGCTTTTAGGAGAGCATTTTCTTCGAAAGTTGCGCCGGTCTCTTCAACATCGACTAAATTTTTAAACTCATCTAGACCTACTAACTCAACTGCACTGTGCGAGATTGCATCGAGAATTCTTCGAAACTCGGCGATTTTGCCCGCGTTACGTGTCGCAATGACAAGTTTTTTTGACATAGGAATTAATTTTTCATCTGTGAGGGCTCGGAGTTAATTACTTAGCTAGGACTGCTTTTTGGAGATCCCTTAACTCATTACATCCGCTCACTGCAAGATCTAGAAGTTGGTTTAAAAGTTCGCGGTCAAAGGGTTCACCTTCTGCAGTTCCTTGAACCTCGATAAAGCGTCCATCGCCTGCAACAACGACGTTCATGTCAGTGCCCGCACGAACATCTTCCTCGTAGCAAAGATCTAACATCGGAACACCATCGATGATGCCAACACTTACAGCAGCAACTGAATCGCTCAGTGGATTGGCGGTTGCCTTAATGTGACCCTGTGCTTTTGCCCAAGCAATCGCATCTGCAAGGGCGACATATGCACCTGTAATTGCTGCCGTACGCGTACCGCCATCTGCCTGAAGTACATCGCAATCAATAACTATTGTGTTTTCACCCAACTCTTTTGTATTAACAATTGCGCGCAATGAACGACCGACTAAGCGTGAAATCTCCTGCGTACGTCCACCTAACTTGCCTTTAACGCTTTCGCGATCAGAACGCGTGTGAGTTGCGCGAGGCAACATCGCATACTCAGATGTAACCCAACCGGTACCCGTGTCCTTTAACCATCGTGGCACACCTGGAGAAAATGATGCAACACAGAGAACGCGAGTCTTACCAAACTCAACAAGGACTGAGCCTTCGGCGTGGTCTAACCAACCGCGCGTGAATTTAATTTCGCGCAGATCATTAACTTCTCGTCCATCGTTGCGTGCCATGTATTGCTCCTATTGCTTAGTTATTGTGTACTAGAGATCTTGGTGCTCTACTCGAGTTACTTCTGGACCTAGAAAACGCCGAGCTAAGCTTTCGAAGGCTTTGGCATTTCCAGTTGCTAAGAATTTATGTGTCGGTGGTTCGCCTTGCTGTGGTCGCAGCAGATTGTTTTCTACCAATGTTCGATATAGATCTTTAGCTGTCTCTTCGGCACTAGAAACCAATGTGACACCGTCGCCCATTACATATGAAATTACACCAGTCAAAAGTGGGTAGTGCGTGCACCCTAAAACCAAAGTATCAATATTGGCGGTAATAAATGGTGCTAAGTAACCTCGGGCGATCTCCGTAATCTCCGGGCCAGATGTTTCGCCGCGTTCAACAAATTCAACAAAGAGTGGGCAAGCAATTGAGGTAATTTCTAACTGTGGGGCGGCCGCGAATGCATCTAAATATGCGGCCGAATCAATAGTTGCACGCGTACCAATCACACCAATATGTCCGCTGCGAGTAGCTGCAACTGCGCGTCGCACTGCCGGTTGAATAACTTCAATCACTGGAATCGAATATCGTTCGCGCGCATCACGCAACATTGCAGCACTGGCTGTATTGCAGGCGATAACAATTGCTTTTACCCCTTGCTCAACGAGAAAATCTAAACTCTCAAGTGCAAACTCTCGTACCTCGGCTAAAGACCTTGGACCATATGGTCCACGCGCGGTATCGCCAATGTAAACCGTTGATTCATTGGGAAGCTGATCTAAAATAGCTCTGGCAACAGTGAGTCCGCCTACTCCAGAATCAAAGATTCCAATCGGCGCATTGCTCATATGCTAAATCCTACCGTGCGCACTACTTAACTAGAGAGCATCGTCCATCAACGCTTGAATCAGACTCCCCTGTATCCAACCCAGCCAGCTATAAACAGCGTAAACGCCACGCATGGGATCATCGGGTGCCAATATTTCAAGCTCCTCATGCGTTTTCTCTTGAACTTGCAGTCGCACACCTAAAGCCAAACGGATGTCATTCATTGCACCCAGCCAGGCATTCGCGCCTTCATGGTCGACCTCGATGAAACCATCGGGTGAGCTCTTTAAATCAATTCGCATTGTCATTGCATGCGCCGCTTTTTTCGCACGCAAAGTTGATTCGGTATATCTGCGAAATTCGGATGCATCTACTTGGTCGGCATAGGCGTTGGGCAATAAGCGCAAAAGAACATCGTCATCGGGAGGTGAATCATGGCTTGTAATTCCAACCATTGCAGCTAGCGGATCATCGCCATGATTATCTGTGCGCTCTCCTAGAAGCTCTATTATCTGCTCAACGAGATTGACCAGCACTTCACTCTCAGATACGGAAAAGTTTGCAACATAGTCATTACTTCCATGACGCGTAAAGCCTGATGGAGTTGCTTCCTCTCCCTCACTCATAGCGCTTGGTCTCCCCTCGCAAGTGTTGCCCAAAGACCATACTCGTGTAGTCGCGCAACATCGTGCTCCATCTCTTCGCGGCTACCGGTGGATACCACTGCTTTACCTTCGGTATGAACTTTCATCATGAGTGAGTGCGCCTTCTCTTTTGAATAACCAAAGAGTTCCATTAATACATAGGTCACATATGTCATTAGATTTACCGGGTCGTCCCAAACAATTGTCACCCATGGTTTATCGCTAATGAAAAGCTCTTTAATCGCCTCATCTATTTTTTCGTCGAGTTTGACCATAATTAGCGCACCACGATTGAAAACTCTGGAGAGTTGATCGGTTGAGAGCCAGTTGCAATCTGAACTCTCATGGTTACGACTCCTCTACTTAATTCAGTAGTACTGAGCAAGAAATCACCCTTGGCACCTGTACTAGCGCCAACTCCTATATTTTGCCACTTACCGGCGGTTAATTTCTGAAGCGTTGCAGTTGCACCAACGATTTGAGGTAGTACTTCACCGCTTATTTGTATGAGATCACCGTGTTGCACCGTGGCTGGTCGCTCAAGAATCAGCTTAGAGCGCACAGTCACTAACGCTTCATTACTTACCGACGCTGCGCGTTGCCACGTACCAGCCGTGGTTAGTCGAAAAGCTGCAGTGCCGCCAATAGTTACTGGCATCGAAATCGTTCCATCAGCGGAAGTAATTGACTCAGTAATCTTTGTCCATGCACTCTCGTTGGCGCGTTTCATTTCAATGTTTACGGCCAAACCAACAATGGGTGATTTATCATTGAGCGTTAAAGCGCCTTTGAGTGTAAAGATGTCACCGAAATTGATTTGCTCGTTGTCGGTATTCTCAGTGGTCAAAATATTTGTTACTGGATCTGGAGCAATTGCTAGAGCAACATTTCGCATCGCCGTGGTTGCAGTTGGATCTTCTATGCCTAGAGTCCACAGTGCTGCACCACCTAATTGATATTTGGCGACTAAATTCATCCGCTCGGTATAACTTCGAGCATTTTGGTACCAAACGGTGCGAGATACGGCGCACGTTGTTGCCGCTCCTTTGGCCGTTAATCCATTATAAGTTTGCACATAAGAATAAGTTGCTTCACTAGTTACTTGATCAAATGTCGGTACTGCTTGATCAATTGCCGCCTTCGCATCGGCGTAGTTCATTTTAAAAGTCGCCGCTTTTGCAGTCAACGTTAATCCCGGTGGAGCAGAGACTGGACATGTTCCAACAATGCCAGTTATCCAATCGCGCCCATAGCCTGGTAGACCAATAAAGACATTTGA
>Ga0194043_1002376_pt1 | contig 10371 bp, 9 predicted proteins | sample JunL4415m_MetaG_FD_161274 | JGI IMG/M metagenome (GOLD analysis project Ga0194043, IMG submission 161274) | Anoxic zone freshwater microbial communities from boreal shield lake in IISD Experimental Lakes Area, Ontario, Canada - Jun2016-L442-15m | ecosystem: Environmental > Aquatic > Freshwater >...
ACATAAGAACGGCATCGCCCTTCTTGGACGTGATCTCGATGGGCTGGCGATCATCGTTGACCTGTTCGATCAACGGGAACAGGCGCTTGCGCGCCTCGCTAGCCGTAACAGTCATGGGTTCCTCCTGAGTCGTACAAGTTATTGTACCGCTAGGTTGCTACCAATTGCGTGGTCTGACGAGAAACCGTTCTTGGTGACGGCCCACCACCTGAACCGGCCTGGGTTTTGTAGAGACAAAATGTCTCGGCTCTCTCAAGCCGCTCTGGTCCCGCCTCGCCCACGTTGCGATGTCGCGAGACATCGCGGACACGTTGAACCCGGGTGGACTCGATCAGAGAGGTTTCCCCACCTCGTCCTCGGCTTCATGCAACTCTTCAGCCAACTCGCTCGGCGATTCGACAGTGAGTCGCCCATTTCGAGAACCCCTCCACACACCGAAGGCCACCAGGGCAATCGTGAGAAGCGTCAACTCGATTCGGTGAGCGCCAATCCATTGATTGAGGTGCAGAATCGGCGAAGCGAAAACGTCGCCCAGTTTCCAGATGAGCACAACCCTCGCCACCGTGCCAACGACATTCAAGATTGCGAAGACCCGCACCTTCATGCGCGTGGCGCCCGCTAGGAGGCAAATCCACTGATTGGGGAGAACAGCGACGGTGGCGTAACTCGTGCGGGCGAAAAGTCGTTCCAGCCACAAAACCACTTTCGCTCCGGAGCCAAGTTTGTTCTCCATCCACCGGATCGCCGCATCACCGTAGCGTTGTCCGAACCAGTAGAAGAAGGGGTCTGTCGCGAGTAGGCGGAAGATGGCGATCGGTATGAAAACGACGGGGCTAATCGTTGGAGCGACGAGCACCAGATTGCGAATGCGCGGATTGCAGAGAATTAGCACAGCTGGAGCGGAAATCAACAGCGTTGGCGCCATGGCATCGCCCATCCACGCAAGAATCGTCGTGAGTGCCATCGGAATCGCAAAGAGCAGCACTCCGTTGCGATCCAAAGGTCGCACCATCCGCTCTTCCACTGAATCATTGTATGTAGCCAACGCCGTCGCGGCCACGCGTGACGAGGAGCGTTGCAGAAATGCGGAGCGCGGTGGCAGCCCGCTTTAGTTCTTCAGAGCATGGAGTGACAACGGCATCGAACAAGGTCAGCTGGGAATTCCGATCTCAGCTCCTCGAGCCTTCATCATGAGATTGCCCGGGGATCATCCTTTCAATGGATCCTCGAGGAATTTCAGAATTCGGGCGCGTCGTTTCGTGGCGATGGTGAAGGCAAACCGGTAACCAACAGCACCACAAACAATCGCAAAGACGCACGCAGGGGCAACGGCGCACCCGAAATTTCGATAGGGGAACTTCTGGTAGTGCTCATCGGTTGAAAGCACTTGCCAAAGGACAGGTGACGGCGCCATTGCGGCAGAACCAACGAGAGACACCAATCCGAAGGGAAGCGTGATGAGTATTCCCCATGATCACGTCCCGTGAAGTGGTGTCAATAACAGGGTCCACCTAAGAGGTGGGCCACCGGAGCAACCTCAACGTGTCCCGTCAAAAAGACACGACCTGAATCACACCGGGTTTCCTGGAGGCTCATTCCCTTGAGAGGATTGAGCTATGCCAAGGTTTGGCCCCTTGCCTATTCAGGGTTACACACGAACAACGGCCAGCTCCGCCAATTTGATGTAGTCGTCGTCCTGGGTGACGATGGGCACTTGCAGTGCCATTGCGGTCGCAGCAATCCACGAGTCATTGACCGGCATACGTTGTCCTGAGTCGCGAAGCAACACTCGGAGGCGCGCCCACTGGGCTGCGACGTCGTCATCAATAGCAATGGGATCGAGTGTCATAGCTGCTGTCAGTGTCGCTAGACGCTGGTCACGAGTCGTGACGTCGTGAGCAGCCAGCACGCCAGCACGCAGCTCGCCGATGGTGATAATCGAAACCGCCAGTTCATCTGGCAAAAGTGACGCTTGAAGCGGTCGATCAGACTCGCGTGCGATAAAGACCGAGGTGTCGGCGAGCCCTCGCGTCACAGTGGGAGATCGTCGGTCATGTCCGGCGACAAGACATGCAATTCCGCTCGTAGCCCTGGGTCGGCCTGGTGACGAGCCAACCGTCGCGCAAATTCGGCTCCATTCATCCAGCGAGGGCGCAGGTTCAACGATCGCAATGCTGCGACGGGCTGACCGTCCACCGTAATGACGACGTCTTCGCCACCAGCAACCCGTTGCAGCAGTCCCCGAGTATTATTTCGAAGCTCACGAGAGGCAATTTCTGACATGCACAACTGTAGCACATATGCGACAGCAGTCTGGCGTAACTCCAGGGTTCGAACTCTGTCCCATTACTTCCTCAGTCGTGCTTGAGACATCAAACATGACGTGAATGAAGCCGTTCAGGCAATCGGAAACCCCTGAAAATACTGAGTTTTTCGCCCCAGGAGGGGTGCGATCATAGTCCCATTACCACCACCAAATTTTCTGATTCGATCCGCAGGTGACTCCTTCAGTCTGCGAAGGACGTTCAAAGAAGGCCCGGAGCCAGCACCGGTAAGCCGATGCTTCGGGCAGCTTCCAAGAGGCGCGAGTCGTAGCCGAGGAATACAAGGAACTCACTCTTCGCAGCGTTGGCGACATGTTCCGCCGTGGCTAAGTGAATGGCATTGAGCGAGCGAAGATCACGTTCGTCAAAACCAGCAGCCCGAGTCACGATGGCTGGAGACAATGTGACGATGCCAATTCCGTCCAGCACTTCGCCTGCTCTGCCGAGATCGGTTGGAGCACTGCGTCTTGTGGCGCGCGGCAGTTCGACTTCGATGATCACCGATGAAACAAACTCAGGACTCACCTGCCCTCTGATCCAGAGAGAAAGCTCTTCGCTGTGTGTTTCGAGTCGAACGAGCTTCACGGCCGCTGAGGTGTCGATGTAGATCACCAACGGTCAGGGTTCTCGCGGTCAGCAACTACTGCTTCGAGACCACGCGCATCAAGAGCTGCCTCACCAGTCGGATCGAACGTCGGCAGGAGGGATCGTGCTGGTCGAACAGACTCGCGTGCGATGAATACCGAGGTGTCGGCAAGCCCTCGCGTCACAGTGGGAGGTCGTTGGTCATGTCCGGCGACAAGACATGCAATTCCGCTCGTTGCCCTGAGTCGGCCTGGTGACGAGCCAACCGTCGCGCAAATTCGGCTCCATTCATCCAGCGAGGGCGCAGGTTCAACAATCGCAATGCTGCGACGGGCTGACCATCCACCGTAATGACGACGTCTTCGCCACGAGAATGGTTACCCACCCATAATTGGCAGGACGTGGAACCCTGAATCCGTCGAAATTGAGAATGTTATGGGGATCGCGTCGAGGCCCTCCCCCAACGCTGCGACCTATGTGATCGGGGCATTGGGATCGGCGCCCTTCACCTAGCCGAGGACGGACATAGCGTTGTTGTTATGCCTGATCGGCCGCGTTCTCAATCCGCGACTCCACGCAAGGGACTCACGCCCCAAAAAGTATCAAATGATACTCTGGCGGCGTGAGAGCCCATTCGCCCAGCGAATCACCGCAACGGCGGGCGAGCGGTGGCCGTGAAGGAATTGCCCTTACCGCCGCTGGGTCCACCTCCTCCTCACCCGGCAAGCCTTACCGGAAAGGTGCCCCCAATGTAGTTGTGATCGTCCTCGACGACACGGGGTTCGCCCAGCTGGGTTGCTATGGGTCCGACATCGCCACGCCGTCGATCGACGGTCTAGCGTCACGGGGCGTCCGGCTCACCAACTTCCACACCACGGCGGTGTGCTCGCCCACCCGGGCCTGCCTGTTGACCGGACGCAACCATCACCGGGTGGGTGTCGGCATGCTTCCGGACCTCCCGATGAACTTCCCTGGGTACACCGGACGCATCCCGAACGAGGCGGGGACGCTCGCACAGATCCTGGCGGAAAACGGCTACGCCACCTTCGCTGTCGGCAAGTGGCACCTCACCCCCCGCGATCAGCGGTCACCGTCGGGCCCATTCGACAACTGGCCCCTCGGTAAGGGCTTCGAGCACTACTACGGCTTCCTCAGTGGTGATGCCAACCACTGGGCGCCTGAGCTCGTCAGGGACAACAGTTACGTGGACCCTCCTCGGACTCCGGATCAGGGCTACCACCTGAGCGAGGACCTTGCCGACGAGGCCGTCACCCGGCTGCGAGAGCTGCACCGCAATCAGCCGGAACGGCCGTTCCTCATGTGGCTGGCGCTCGGCGCCACCCACGCCCCCCATCACGTGACACCTGAATGGAGCGATCCCTACCGCGGACAGTTCGATGCCGGATGGGACGAATGGCAGAGCCGAACGCTCGAGCGACAGATCCGCCTCGGCATCGTCCCCCCGGACACCGTGCTGCCGTCTGCGTCGGAGCACGTGCCCAACTGGGAAAGCCTCGGAGTCGACCATCGCCGCCTCTATGCCCGCATGATGGAGATCTACGCCGGGTTTCTCACCCACGCCGACGCCCAGATCGGCCGGGTCTTCGCCGCACTCGATGATCTCGGTGCACGAGAGAACACCATCGTCATGCTGATGTCGGACAACGGGGCATCAGGCGAGGCTGGACCGCACGGGTCAGTCAGCGAGTTCCGATTCGCCCAAGGCCGTGACGAGGACGTCGAACTGAATCTGGCGCTGATAGACGAGCTCGGCGGGCCGCGTGCCTACAACCACTATCCATGGGGGTGGGCGGAGGCTGGAAATACGCCAGCGCGGCGATTCAAGCGCTATACGTTCGAAGGCGGAATCCGCGACCCTTGTATCATCTCGTGGCCGGCCGGTATCGCTGTCACCGGCCAGATCCGCAACCAGTACTGCCATGCCGTCGATATCCTGCCGACCGTCCTCGACCTTGTTGACCTCGAGGCACCGGTCACGATCGCCGGCGCCGAGCAGATGAGCTTCGACGGCGTGACGTTGCGAGCGATGCTGACCTCACCCGACGCGCCCGATCCCCGCACCAGCCAGTACTACGAGTGCTGGGGAAGCCGGGCCATGTATGAAGACGGCTGGAAAGTCGTCACCGACCACATCAACCAGCTCACCCACGCCGAGCGAGAGCTCATCGCGGGCAGTAGCAACTTCGAGAACGACCACTGGCACCTATTCGACACCCGCAACGACTTCGCTGAGAACCACGATGTCGCCGAACAGTATCCCGAGGTCCGGGACCACCTTGTGGCGCGCTGGTACGAGGAGGCCGAGCGGAACGAAGTCCTGCCCCTGAGTGATGGCGTGATGGACCGTATCGCCCACCTCTTCCTCCCCTGGCCCACCGGTGCTGCCCGTGTCGAACTGCGACCCGGGGAGCGGGTGTTCGAGGACAACGTGCCCGTGCTGTCCCGCGGGTTCACGATCTCCGCGCATCTCGATGAACCACTCGGCGCTGACGCTGTGGGCGTCCTCGCCGAACAGGGTGACTACAACGGCGGTTGGGTGTGGTTCGCAAAGGAGGGCTCGCTGATCTTCGCCTGCAGCTTCGTAAGCGAGTACGTCACAAGGATGTCGGCGGTACTCCCGGTCGGCGCAAGCGAGTTGCAGATCGTGGGACGCCGTTCGGATGGTGGTGTGGACCTGGCCCTCGTTGCAGACGGGGAACGAGTTGCCGACGCTCGCCTCGAGCATCCCTGGCCGGGTCTGTGGACACCGAACTCGTCCGCATCGTTGCTGGCAGGATTCGGTAGGCCCCTGCCCGTCTGCGACGGGTACGACCCCCTGGTCTCCTTCAGCGGAGCCCTCGGACGACTGGTCGTCGAGGCCGACGGCGGATCGTCGTTTACCGAGTTGGCCCACCAAGTCGAGACAGCGTTTCGGAACCAGTGATCACCGACGTGCGAACGGTGAAGTTGTGACGGGCACCGTCACCCGGGGTAGGGACCTCCCGGGGCGCCGCGGTCGACCAGCCAATACCTCCACCGATGACACCGTGGCGACAATACTCTCCTCGGCACGGCGCCTCTTCGCCGCCCACGGCTACACGGCCACGTCAAACCGGGCGGTCGCCGCCGATGCCGGATTAGCCCATACGGCCATTTACAACCACTTCGGTTCCAAGGCCCGCATGTTCGGCGCCGTCTTCATCGACGTACAGGACATGCTCATCGCCGAGCTCGACCGATCGGCTCGGGAAGAGCCGACGAGGCCACCATTCCCCCGAGTTCTTTTCGGGGCCATTGAGGGGCTCCATGCCGCAGACCCGAGCTACGTTGGATTCCTCGCCTCGATGTACGTCGAAGTGCGCCGTCATTCGGAACTCCGCGAGATCTTCCAGGGAGGGTCACCGTTCCCCATCGTCGACGTGATGCGGGACCTAGCCATCCGATCACAGCCCTCTGCGGAAGGCAGCACCGGTGAGGAACCGATGTGGTTCTGGATCGCCTTCGCCCTTGGGCTCGCCCAGATCAGCGCCTTGGCTGACGCCGAAAGCTTCGCTACGACCCTCGCCGCACTCCGTCGACAGGCGGCTGGAGCGGCTCCCATGTCGTTGATCGCCAACGGATCCCAGTACGGGTCTGCTCGATGACCGGCTCCGATGCCGACATGACCATGCCGATGGTGTTCCCGTCCGAGGTTGAACGTCTCACACCCGAAGTGCTGAGCGCGGCTCTAGCAAGCCGCGTACCGGGGGTCATTGTCGAAGAGGTAAACATCGTGGCGACCAAGCTTTGCGGCGATGGGTTGGCCTCCACCGCGGACCGGGTCGTCATGGACCTGACCTACCGGCCAGGGACGAGCCAGGGACTGCCCCGCAGGCTCATCCTCAAGACCATGCTCGCCTCACCGAGGGCCCCGACGGCAATGTATCTGAACGAGGTCCGTTTCTACCGTGACATCCGCCACGAACTCGACATCGAGTCTCCGATGGCGTTCGCCAGCCAGTTCGACCGGACCACCGGGCGCTTCGGCCTTCTGCTCGAGGACCTGACGGAACGCGAGGCACGATTCCCTTCGGCCCTCGATCCGGTGAGCCTCGACGAGGTTCGGTCGGTGCTCGGCCACCTGGCGCGGCTCCACGCCCAATTCTGGAACAGTCCCAGGTTCGAAAGTGACCTCATTTGGGTGGCCACACCCGTGAGGGGTGGGATGTTCGACGTCTTCGACATGATCGGTCTCGACCTCATCGAGGATCAGGTGTCACGGCACCCGTTCAAGGCGGACCTGATTGCCCCAATCGGCCGCAGCCTCCCGAAGATGTGGGAGCTGTTGTGGAGGGTGCAGGCTCGGCACTCCCTCGGATCGACGACCCTCCTGCACGGCGACCCACACCTCGGGAACACCTACCTCTTGCCTGGCAGCCGAGGAGGACTCCTCGACTGGCAGCTGATGATGCGGGGAAGTTGGGCCCACGATGTTACGTACCTGCTGGTCACGGCGCTTGAGCCCGAGGTGCGCCGAGCCCATCAGGACGACCTTCTCAACGAGTACCTCGACCTGCTGGGCTCGGCCGGGGTCGGAGAGGTGCCGTCGTCGTCGGAAGCATTCGAGCAGTACCGCATGGCAGCGCTGTGGGGCTTGGTGATCGGGTGGCTGATCTGCCCGCCGGAAAACTACGGGGAGCCAACCACCGCTGCCAACATCATCCGCACCGTGACCGCCGTCCGAGACCTCGAGACCATTGCCGCTATCGAGGGCACCCTTTCCGGTGCCTAAAGATGGCCGAGATGCGAAACCGATAGCCGACGGTACAGAATGGACCCTCTTATGACCACGACCGATGGCCTCCACTCCGACGGTCGGATTCCCGACCCCGGTCGCCTGGCCGATCGGGCGGCCATCCAGGATCTCGCCACTGCGTACGCCTACGCCGTGGACGACCGTGACTGGACACGGTGGGAAGCATTGTTCCTACCTGACGCCCTGGTCGACTACTCCTCAGCTGGTGGCATCGCTGGCACCCCCGCCGAGGTGGCGGCCTGGATGCCCGGGGCGATGGCCATCTTCGCATTCTGCCTGCACACCACCTCGACCCATGAGATCAGCTTCACCGGTCCGGACGATGCCAAGGGGCGGGTCCACGTATTCAACCGTAACGGCGTCGAGTGGGAGGGTAGGCCCGAACTCTTCGATGTCGGGGCCGTGTACCACGACACCTATGCCCGACACGGCGACGTTTGGAGAATCGCAGGTAGGGTCGAGCACACCACGTACGTAGCTGGCGGAGCATTCGCCGACATGATCCGTGGGATCGCCGGGGCGGTGCAAACCGGGCGGCCGCCACCCTTTGGCTGATCTCCATGCGACATCACCCATCGGGTCGTGATCGCCAACCGTGCGGTACTCCGTAACTAGCGCACCGTGAAGGTTGCACCGACTGGAGCAAACGACTTGTTGCCTAGAACGTCACCAACGCTGAACCACAACGTATAGGTGCCGGGCGGAGCGGCGGAGCCGAGTTGCAACGTTACGGAATAGTGACCATCAAGGGCGGTTCCGGAGACCAACGTTCCCACGCCGTAGTCCAGCCAGAGTCGCCCGGTATTGAGGTCGACGAGGAAGCCATTCGGACCAAACGCCCAAGGAAGTGAGTACGAGACGCCGGTATCGTCGGTGGCATCCCAGTCGAAGGTGATTGCATCACCTGCGGCGAAGGTCGCACCGGACATGGTGAGATTGTTCAGGTGTGGTGCGGCGCTGTCAGTGGCACCGCCCGTCACCATGAAACTGCCAGTCGTCGATGCCAATGGGTGGTTACCAAAGACATCGAGGGCATCGAGCGAAAAACTGTATTCACCATTGACCGCATTTGCCGGCACCAAACAGTTGATAGCGAACAATCCACCGTTCATGTCTCCAGAAACCTGTTGCCCGGGAGCTGGAAAGCCACACCACGATAGGAACCCATTAGGGCCACTCAGAAGCGACCACGTCGTTGGTGTATTGGGATCAGGAATTCGAAGGCCACTGGGGTCACTGGCTCTCCACGAAATGACCAATACGGTTCCCGCAGCTACTGATGAAGGTGCTGTCGCACCTGTGATCGCTGGACCAGTGCGGTCCGTCTGGCAGATACCCCTGACGATGTCAGTGGGATCAGTGTCACATGAATCTCCAGAAGTACCAGCCGTGAGCATGTCGATTCCGGCGCCTCCCAGAAAAGAGTCAACCTGGGTTCCGCCGATGAGCGAATCGTTACCTAGATCGCCGAACAGCATGTCGCGTCCTGCATCGCCGCTTAGTTGGTCATTGCCGGGACCGCCGAGAAGGATGTCATTGCCGGAGGCGCCGATGAGCACGTTGGTATTTGCATCGCCGGCGAGCGTGTCATTGCCCGCACCACCCGTGAGATTTTCATCCCCGCTGAGGGTGTCATTACCCTGCCCAGTCGCGGTACCGGCGGCGAGGTCGGCGCGAATGTCTGAGCTCACTGAGGAGTAGTCAACTGTGTCAGTGCCCGCTCCACCGATGAGTGTGTCTTCTCCTGCACCGCCGACCAGCAGGTCTTGTCCTGCATCGCCGCTTAGTTGGTCATTGCCGGGACCGCCGAAAAGGGTGTCATTGCCACCCTTCGCAACTATCACGTCGTTTCCACCGAGCCCGCAGATGACATCATTGCCGGCCGTACCGATGATTCTGTCCGGGTTCGCAGTACCGGTGATCGTGCAATTGATGGGACTTGTGAACGGAAGTGCAGCAGCTGCGGCCGACACATCTGGCAGCGCTGCAGCGATGACCAGACATCCAAAGCCAGCGCCAATCAACCTCTTCAGAAGCATCACCTTGTCACCCAACGCTGCGTGTCTCCCGCCTGTCCACACGGGTCAAGGCTATCTGGAATGGGTCAGTTTTCAAGCGCGCGGTGATGGCTGGAACTCGCCGACCCTCTTTTCGGTCGGCACCAATAGCGATAAGAACGTCGTGATGGGAGACAATTGTTCGAGGCTGCTGTTGGAGCGAAACCAGCCACGCATCGGTCGACTGCGCTGCGATCGCCGCTGCGAAAGCTCCTTGAGCGAGGCCAGAAACGCTTAGTTCAGCGCCCTAGCGCTTGCTCCGCTAGATCGTTCGGGACATGCACATCAACTCGATGTCATGTGTATACGGTCGCCACTTGAAGAACTTTCGTTACACCAACTCGTCAGTTTTGACTCATTGGTCGTATCATTAGGAGCGATTCGCGTCCCATCTCCCCCAAAGAATTATCGGGAGTACAAAAAGTTCACGTTAGTTCAACGACACAACATCGACGATGAAAATAAGTGTGTCGTTGGCCGCGATACCCGGGCCTGGCGATTGCGTCCCGTAGCCAAGGCTCGGCGGGATGATCAGTTCATAGCGACCACCAGCCTGTGCGCCGATGAGGCCTTCGTCCCATCCGGGGATGACCTGACCCTGACCCACCAC
>Ga0194043_1002379_pt1 | contig 10367 bp, 9 predicted proteins | sample JunL4415m_MetaG_FD_161274 | JGI IMG/M metagenome (GOLD analysis project Ga0194043, IMG submission 161274) | Anoxic zone freshwater microbial communities from boreal shield lake in IISD Experimental Lakes Area, Ontario, Canada - Jun2016-L442-15m | ecosystem: Environmental > Aquatic > Freshwater >...
CTGCTGCAGCGCACATGGTGGATCATGCTCTACACGTTTTCTCGCTCCTCGCGTCGCATCTGCCGGATCTCCCACCGCCGCTGGCCGCGAGGCTCGAAGCCGTGGTTGCCAAACGCGACCAACTCATCGCGCAGTTGGAGGCGTTGGCCACTCTGGCAATCTCACCAGCATCCCCTGTCCAGATTCGCGTGCACGGCGACTATCACCTCGGCCAGGTACTGGTCGCCGGTGAGAAGCACTCCGGAACGCCCCGTGTGCTGGTCATAGACTTCGAAGGTGAGCCTGGCCGCACGCTGGCAGAACGCCGTGCCACAACCAGCGCGTTCAAGGATGTGGCGGGCATGTGCCGGTCGTTCGATTATCTTCTGCGGCACATGCGCCGCAGACCGGGTGCTGTTGCAGCCCATCCTGACTCCAGCACACTTGATGCGATGGAAGCAACGTTTCTGACTGCCTACCGCGAGACCGCCTGCGGCCAGCCGTGGTGGCCTGCCGACCCACAGGAGGCTTGCACGCTCCTAGGTATCTACAAACTGGATAAAGCCCTCTACGAACTGGCCTACGAGTTACACAACCGACCCGACTGGATCGAGGTGCCGCTTGCGGCCATTGAGGCGTCTCAAAGAAATACTGCGTAACATGTGTCGCGAGATTTCTGATCGCAGCCTTCCTCCGGTCACTGCAGCATTCCTTCGGTTTCACGACTTTCTCGCAAGCCTTCAATCGGCCTCAAATGACGGCAAATATATTTTGCTGTAATCCGCTGGGCGACTTCAAGCATGCGTTCGCGAACATCCTCTGGCTCGAGCACTTCGACGTGCTCGGCCAAGCCGAGCAACTGCGGAATCATTTCGTCATCCCATGCGCGGTCGATGTCTAGAATCACGCTGCCGTCGAACTGCATCCGTACCTTCTGCCTCGGGTGAAATGGTTTCTCGCAGGCCCATCGGGCGCGCGAGGCATCGATCGCAATCCGGTAACGTCGAGCCGGTTCCTCCGAACGAAATATCGTCATGCTGTCGGCGAGCAGCGACTCAATCGTCTGCTTATGCCGCTGGAATGTCCGCGACGATGGCTTCGCACTCTGCACGCGGTCGAGCTTAAAGAATCGAATTGCTTCTTCGCTGGCAGGCTTCAAGCGTCGCTTCGGTGAGTCTGATCCGACGCGGTAGCCGGCAATATAAATGCTGCCGTCATAGAGGACGATTGCCTCGGGGTGGATGAGATAGGTCTTCGGCTTCTTATCGGCGAGGCTCGTATAGCGGATCGACAGTTCCAGCGTGTTGCGAATCGCCCGATTGATCGCATTGAGCGTGCGGGAACGATACTTTGCGGCAGGGGGCTTGGGATGCACGACGAGCCCCTCTTTGTGAGCGTCTACATACGCCAGCAGCTCGGGCGTGGCAATCTTTTCGAGTTTTGCGATGAGCTGGCTGATACCTCTCCAATAGAAAGTGCCGGCCAACGGCGCGAGAAAATCGCGGGCGACTGCCAGCGACAGTAATTCTGGCAGCGAAATGGCCGGAGCAGAAAGCTCCGCAGCACCGCGACCGGATGCGATCGCCCATGCATGACAAAGCGTGCCGCGGGGCGAACGCTTCTTCGACGCCTTCACGGCATAGCCAAACTTCCCAAGAAACTCGACGTCGCGCCGGATGTTTTTTTCCGACATTTCATCGATCACGCCTCGGCTTTGTAGGCGGTCCTTCAATTCCATCGTCGATAGCGGCTGCTTGGCGCTCAAGAGGATGTCGATCAGGTGAAACACCCGCAGCAGTTGCTCGTGTCGGCTCAAGGAATCCATGAAAGCCTTTCGATAGGAAATCCGTAGACAGCGGGCAGGCAAACGCCTGCCATCCGCTGTTTCTAGAAGCCCAAGACTACCCTCGCCCACCTTTCTCAGCACGCCCTCGCCTAGGCCGTTGCTGGGCGAGAGCAGACACGATCGCAAGAGGCCGAAAACCAGTCTGCCCAGTGGCTAGAGACCAAGGTTGTCCAAACGGTTGGGTAAGGTTTGCCTAGGCGTCACATTCCCACCCAACATCGTGAGGCATTCAATGGAAAAAAAGCCCTCCCCGAATCATTCTGAAAAGAGCCTGGGCTGGCACGGGCGGCCAACAGTGACTGCCCCCGTGGTACGGCTCGTGCCCGGGAGGTTTTTGGCTGAGCAAGGCGAACCTGCACCCTCACTCGCCAGAAAGCCGGTTTACCGACCGCTGGTTGTCGGATCGGCGATCCTTTACCGCCCGCATCATGGCTCGAAGCGCTCCAAGTGGCACGTCCACGTATCGCCCAACGGGCTGCTGTGGCCGGTGGCCCCGCAGTCGCGGCCCGGGCTCCAACGGGCTCTGAAGCGCCACCGTGCCATGGGCCTGCGATGCCGTCTGGGGTCTGCGCTACTCACGCCCGACGATGTGCTGCACGCTCAGGCGATGCCAAACGTTGGCGATGGCTCGCCGCTGCGGCGTCACAAAACGCTCCCTACAGAAATCTACGGCTGGTCGCTCCTCTACCAACTCCCTCATATGCGGAGCACTGGGGTGATCGATGCCCACGAACGCTTTGAGGATCTTCCGGCGTACTACGAATCGGCACTCGAACTGATCGATCGATCAACGTTTCTGGCCGCAAAGGGCATCTGCAGCCGACCGATTGCATTGATCACGCGGCCCGAAGACTTTCGCTTGCTGGCTGGCAGTCGCCCGTGCAATAGATTCTTTCCACATGCTCGGTTTCTTCGCCCGAGCGACTGAGACACATTGCTCGGCGTCTTCTGCCAGCAGAATGAGCTTGCGTCGCGTTAGGCAAGCTCATCTTGTATGGCAAGCCAACGTTCTTCGGCGGCGGCCAGCTTTTCGCCGACAGCCGTCATTGCATGATGCAACCGCAGGGCCTCAGCAGGATCGGTCGCGGCCAGAAGGTCTGAATTGTGCTGCCGCTTTTCAGCGTCCAGCTTGGCGATCGTGCGTTCGAGATTGGTAACCTCCTTGCGGATGTCGCGTTCGGTACGGGCCGAAGATGGTTGGACCGGGGTCCTGCCCGATGGCGGCGACGGCTTGCGGCTAGCGACGGGTTGGATCCGCTGGCCTTGGACGCCAGCATCGACGGCCTCCGCGTCATCAATCTCGCGAGTCACCGAAGCCAGATAGGCCGCATAGTCGCCCAGATAGTTGAGCACTCTGCCGTCTTTTACTTCCACAACATTCGTGGCGACTGTCTTCATAAACGAGCGGTCGTGGCTCGTGAAAATCAACGTGCCCCGGTAGTCCAGAAGTGCCTCGGCCAACGTGTCGACTGTCTCAACGTCTAAATGGTTGCCCGGTTCATCGAGCACGAGCACATTGAACGGACCTAAGAGCAAGCCCGCCATGCAAAGCCTGGCACGCTCGCCCCCGGAGAGCACGGAAACTTTCTTATTCACAGCGCTGCCCCGAAAGAGCATCGCGCCTGCGAGATCGAGAATTTGCTGCGACTTGGTGCCGATCATTGCGGCTCGTTCCAGATAGTCGAGCACAGTCTGCTCGGCCGGCAGGCTTGTATAGACGTGCTGGGCATAGATGCCAATTTCGCACCCGTAGCCCCATTTCACTTCGCCGGTGAGAGGCTGGAGTGAATCAACCAGCGTGCGCAGAAACGTGGTCTTGCCTTGGCCATTGTCACCCACAATTGCGGCCCGCGATCCGTGCACGATCTCCACGTCAATTCCGGATGCCACGGCATTCTCGCCATAGCCAATCGAGAGGCTGCGGCACCGCACAGCCGGCCCCTTGCGAGGCGACACCATCGGGCAGCGAATGGCTGCCGTCGGGCTATCTACAGCGACTTCCTCAACCTCCAGCCGTTCGAGCTGCTTGCTCTTGGATTTTGCGCGAGATGCCGTCGAGGCGCGGGCTCTGTTGCGGGCAATAAAATCCTCGAGTTGCTTTCGCTTCGTCAGCACGGCGGCGTTCGTGCGCTCAACATGGAGCCGTTGCTCCTTTTGAAATTCCAAAAACGCATCGATCTTCCCTGGATAAACCGTGAGCTTGCCGCGAGAAAGATCGAGCGTCTGATCGCACGTGGCGGCGAGAAACGCCCTATCGTGCGACACGATTAGGCAGGCTTCCTTGTATCCCCGTAGAAAATGCTCCAGCAGGATCTGGGTGCGCAGATCAAGAAAATTCGTCGGCTCATCCAGAAGCAACAAATTGGGCTCGTGAAGGAGGAGTGCCGCCAGCTTCACTCGGGTTTGCCAGCCTCCGGAAAGCGTGGTAACGGGGCCTTCGAGGTGGCGGGTTTTGAGTTCAAACTGCCCGGCCACCTCGCCGCACTTCCAGTCTGACTGGCCGCTGTCTCGCATCAGAAATGCAAGAGCCGTTTCGCCTGGCAAAAATGGGTCATGCTGCCGAAGATAGCCTAGATTCAGCCGCGGGTGCCGAATGACCTCACCGCTGTCGAGCTCCTCTTCGCCAAGAATTACGCGCAGAAGCGTGCTTTTTCCGGCGCCGTTACGGCCAACAAACCCGACCTTACCGTCGTCGGTAATCGTGGCCGACGCACTCTCGAGAAGCACCTGATCGCCGTAGCGTTTCGAGGCATTTTTAATGTCAAGCAGAACCGCCATCGTCTGATCATTTTTCCTAGGACATGTTGCAGCGGAGGGCACGGGGCTCGAACCCGCAACCCCTTACGGGGCACCACATTTCCAGTGTGGCCGCTAACCATTCGCCTACCCTCCAAACGCCGTCAAAACGCATTTTTCTGAGCCAAATATTCGATCTGGGTTACGACAGGGTTACATTTGGCTCTCAAAATCCGTCAATACTTTGGCGGATTATACTCGAAGATTGCGGCAGCACGAGCCATCGTATTTTCGGCCTTAGTCGTGGCAAATCAGGGAAGGGGACCCAAAGCTTTGGCGGTTCGGGGTCTGCAGACACTGCCTTTGGTCGAGTTCCGTATTGCCGGTCAGCTGCATCAGCGTTTCCCGATCCGATAACCATCGAGACTCGATTTCGATAGCTCAACTGTCAAACTGGGACTGCTCGGCCAGTCGAATGCATGTCTTGCGTCAGTCGAATGCCTTTCTCGGCCCCCAGTCGTTCATCAGCAATACAAACGGATTCCTACTTCTTTTTTATGCACATTTAAAAGGCGTCGATGACATTCAAGAGAAGACTTCTGGGCGGCACTGGCTGACACAAGAACCATCCATCCGCGAGAGTACTACGGAGCGTCGCAGTCATTCCCACGCTAGCAGTATTGCTTGTCATTGCCGTCACACACACGAGGAAATAAATCACTCGTTCACGCCACGAGCAACAACTCCTTTCGGGCCGCAATGTTGCGTGCCCGAACGAAGCTCGTGACCACCTTTGGTGGAGCCCCCGCGGAAACGCTCGTGGTGAAATGCATTTGCTTGCCGTCGACGAGAATAACCACAGCCACTTCAGTTGGATCGGGGCCGCCCCAATGGTGGTAGTGATGGACAGCCACTGTGTATCGGGAGTATGGAGCGATTCCGCTGGCCCAAAAGATATTTTCGACTGCCTGCTGAGTCGTGGGCCGGATGTTTTGATCAACGTCCAGCCAGCCGCCGCATGATCCGCGGCGATTCATAAAGTTGATGATCGACACGCCTGCCTGTGGGGGTGTCGCCTCCACCATCACGTGCAAATCGATATCGTTAAAGTAGTTCCATGCAATCGAAACCTGCACATCGCCAGTGCCTGCTCCGGCAACGCTGAGGCGGCGGCCAATCTCCCCGCTCATTCTACCACCAGCAACGCCATTCCCTCCGACAAGGCGGATGCCACTCCCCAGATCGGCCCGATCTGCCTGCGATCCTCTCGGAGGCCCGGCGTGGCTTGCCATTCGTACAGCCGGCGGCACCTCCTTGAGAAGGTCTGTAACCTCGATGCCATCCAAAGGATCCACGTCGACCCAATTCGCCATCTCAATCGTCCCCACGTCGGTTGAACTGTCGGGCAGCACAGGAACTTCTTCCAGAATCTCGCCCGCTGCAGCAGCCTCTTCGGCTGCTGCGTCTCCTGGTTGTTCCAAAACAAACGCCAGCAGCAAAATCCAAAGCACACCGCAAGTGTTTGGTGTGCATCTCTGGAGCGGTTACGAGCGTTGCGAGCACGAGCAGCAGAGACACGTGCAGAATAAGACTTTGCACGAATCCGTTGCGATAGATGCTCAGCACAAATCGATCCACCGCTTCGAACCAGCACGATCGGAATGACCGTTGCGTTTGCACGGGAGTTCGAGAACTGGCGTTTGCATTCGTTGCGACCTCCGGAGAACGTCGAATTCTCAGAGAGAATGTGAGCCCACTGACCGACCCGTTGGCCACGACATGCTTCCGGGCACGCCTCTCAATAGAGCGGAGAACTCCAGACTCTTCTACTCTCCGTTGCTACTGATCGTGCGGCTAGGATACGCTATGATTCGAAGCATCTGTGTGCCGCAACGCCGTCGAGACGGCTGAAATTCGATGAATTCTATGAGTAGGCCACCATTCGAACCACCCAGCACGTCTGCTCCGCTGTCGGCAGCCGATGAGCTCGCCAACTTCCTGACGCATGGATGTGGGCTGGCCCTATCAATCGTAGGAACAGCAATCTTGGTGCATCGAGCTGTTGTCCATGGCACCGCCTTGCAGGTGATCGGGGTGAGCATTTACGGGGTGACGCTGATGGCGCTCTACGCTGCCTCCACGTTGTCGCACACCTTCGAGCAGCCTCAGTTGCGTCATTTTTTTCGGACGGTCGACCAAGTCTGTATCTTCCTACTCATCGCCGGCACGTTCACGCCGATCTCGCTCACCTATCTCCACAAAGGTTGGTGGTGGGCTCTGTTTGCATCGATGTGGATCCTTGCCCTTGCGGGAATCATTTGCAAATTGCTTTACACACGACTGCACAGCGTTACCCTCGGAGCGTACGTACTGCTGGGATGGCTGCCAGCCGCCGCCATGAAACCAATTCTGGCAGCGGTGCCTAGCACGGTGCTCTGGTGGATGCTGGCCGGCGGCCTGCTCTACACGGTTGGAACGGTGTTCTTGATGCGCGACAATCGAGTGCGATTCTTTCACGCCACCTGGCATCTCTTCGTCATCGCTGGAAGCACCTGCCACTACTGCGCGGTGCTGATGGCGATACCGATCTCTCCCTAGGACCAACAGCCCCCTACACTCAGCACCGACTGGAGATTGATTCCTATGCAATCGAAGCATCCTCGTTCACCTTCTCGTGCCAGCCCTCTTTCCCGTCGGCTATTCCTCGCCTCCAACGGAGTTGCTGCTGCGGTAGTAGGCCTGCCAGCGAAGAGCTATGCACGTGTGATCGGAGCCAACGATCGCATCCACGTTGGATTCATCGGAGTGGGGGGCATGGGGGGAGGGCATGTCAACGCGTGTTTGAAGCTCAAGCAGAACGATAATCTCGAGTTCCTCGGTGTCGCCGATTGTTGGAAGACGCGAGCGGACGTGGCGGCTGCAAAACTCGAAACGCAAGCTTTCAGCGACTACCGTAGGGTGCTCGACATCAAGGACATCGACTACGTCACGATTGCCACGCCCGAGCATTGGCACAGCACAATGACGATCGACGCAATGGATGCCGGCAAAGGCGTGTACTGCGAGAAGCCCATGACGCACACCATCCCGCAGGCGCAGGCGGTGATGAAGAAACAACAGCAGACAAAAATGCCCCTGCAAATCGGCGTGCAGGCCCTGTCGGACGACAGTTACCGGTCCGCCGGCGAGGCAATAAAAAAGGGGGTAATCGGGCAAGTGGTGCAGGCCCAGATTGAATACGTCCGCCGCTACGACAAACAAGGTCCATTTCGCGTGCCACACCTCGATGACAAGCAACCCAAGCCTGCGGATCTCGACTGGAATGCCTGGCTCGGCCACGCTCCCAAAATCGACTGGAATCCGCATCACTATCACGAGTGGCGAGCCTACGGCATGTACTCTGGCGGAATCGCCACCGATCTGTTCATCCATCGCATCACGCGGATCATGAAAGCGTGCGACCTGCTCTATCCTCGCCGCGTGGTTGGCATGGGGGGCATCTGGCAGTGGCCCGATGGCCGCGAACTTCCGGACAACTTCGAGATGATCTGCGAATACCCTCGTGGCATGACGGTATACGTGCTGGGTACAATGAGCAATCGAGTCGGGATCGACCACCTCATCCGCGGCTATCGCGGCACACTCTTCTTTACGCCCACCGGTTGGGTTGCCAAGAACAAAGACGGCGAAGTGTTGGACGAGCACCAGAAGACAGGCGGCGAAGATATCCACCTGCACCACACCAATCTGCACAACCACCTGCGCAGCGGCGAACCACTCAACTGCCCAATCGAACTTGGCATGGCGGGAGTGGTCGCCGTGAACATGGCTAATGAATCCTGGCGCACCAGCACGATGATGGGCTGGGACGAAAAAAACCAAACAATGGCTCCCGCCAGCACGCTGAATTTAGGCCATAATCCCACCGTTGCTCCCTAGCCTAGTTACCGGTGGATAAAGTCCTCTATGACCTTTGTCAACTTGGGCGTGCTTGCGAATATGTCAGAGCGATGGCTGATGACCGACAAGCAACACGATGTCGTCCAGCAAATCCTTAACAGTCCAGAGGGGCCCCGGTGGCCTTTTCTTTCAACTTTGCCGATGGCGTTGGATGAGCCACCGGAAAATCACGCCGATTTCGACGTGGAGCCCTGCCACAGCAATACACGAGCCACCAATTGCAATTGCCAATGGCAAACGCGATTGGACAATGGCCGTGCATGTGATTCCAATCGCCGCCAGAAATCCTCCATACGCAATCCAGACGTGCCTCGCCGAAAGATCGTGCCAAGTTACAACAAACGGATCGCCCTTCTTTGAGCGGCGGCTGAGGGCTTGGCCTGGGTGTTTTACTGGAATGGCTGGCGGTTTGATCGATGTCGCGGACGGCCCCTTTGCGTGGGATCCAATAGGCTCGCACGCCCGTCGGAGCTTCTGACTGAACTGGTTGCCAAAGAGCTCCGGAACCTTTCCGGCCAACTCCCAGTCGGCCATGCCGAATTGCCAGACCAAATCATTAGATATGAGCCAACCGTCGCTCACCATCGCCTTGAGCTTGGCCAGAGTGGCCGGGCCCTCGCGCTGGCTGTTATTGTGTTTGACGAAATACCAGCCATCGGCTGGCTTAGAGCCATCGGCCATCTGTTGAGTCCTGCTGAAGCATTCCACAAAGCAGCCCGTATTGAAACCCAAAGCACGGCCAACCTTGGTCTTTTTTCTAAGTTACAAAGAGCAGCCGTCCAAAACCGTGGCGAGCCGATATCCGCTCGGCCGAGTCTAACCTCCAGCGAGCTGCCACACCACCCCATTGGTGGGGTGTGCTTGTTGTACGGGCGCACCCCACCTGCCAGTTGATGAAACCACCCCTCGGCAAGGGTGACTCATAAATCGATCCAATGCTTCACATCCTCCTCCGAATCAATTGGGCACTCCGAGGCAAGCGACCCCACTGGCCTCGATTCGCTCGGATGCTTGCCCTTCCAGATTGCGCGATCTGCCGTGACGTAGAGAAACACATCGTCATGAGCCGTCCACTCCTTCGCACGGAACGTGTGAAGCACCGGAGAATTATTGATGATAGACAGCGATTGTCGCGTTCGAACAAACAGCCCTTCCCAGAAACCTTCGTCCACCTCCGGGTCGCAGTCCACGGCACGCTCTGAGAAGTCAGGGTTTGACACGTTCATGATGAACCTTCTTTCTGCGGAGGTGATGTCGTCGTCTCGTACAGTTCGGGGCAATCCTCCGGGCCATCCTTGTACCAAGAGGGACTCATAGTCTGCCCTTCCCGCTTCGCGAGTGCCTCCGTCCAACTTCGAAACGCCCGAAACGCGGCGAGCTTCGATCCCCCGGTCGCTAGATCGACCCTCTCCACTTTTGGCTTTTTCTCTTCGTCGCTCATTTGGAATCTCCTTTGCATTGAGATGAACTCGGGCATCTGACACTGTCGCCCTTGATCCGCCACGCATCGACCAGACGAGTGGCGAACTCGCTCGCAGTGGGATGGGAATCGGCACTTTCGCAGCGGCGAATCGATTGCCGCTCCGACAATGGCTCCCCTTCAACATCGATGCGGGAAAGAATCTGGTCTCGGCGAACAATCGCCTCGGTCAGCACATGGGTCTGGAGCGACTTGCGAACCCGGCGTTTTCGATGACCAAAGTGAACTGTGAAATGCATCCACCACGTGCCATTGTTGCACCAGAGATGGTGGGCCACATTGTCTCTGTCGACCCGAATTGATGGAAATCCAACCGGCATACTGCACCCCTTTCCCGTGACGGAAAGGAAGGTGCTTTCGAGTTCT
>Ga0194043_1002386_pt1 | contig 10359 bp, 9 predicted proteins | sample JunL4415m_MetaG_FD_161274 | JGI IMG/M metagenome (GOLD analysis project Ga0194043, IMG submission 161274) | Anoxic zone freshwater microbial communities from boreal shield lake in IISD Experimental Lakes Area, Ontario, Canada - Jun2016-L442-15m | ecosystem: Environmental > Aquatic > Freshwater >...
ATCGTTACGAGCGCAAAACCCGAGATATGGACTATCCATTCTTTGCCAGAGGAGCTGCCGTTCTTGGCCTTTAGGTCGTCGACTATCGGGATTGCCACTTCTTTTCCTCGAGCCTGGCAGAGCGCCTTATCGATGGTCGCCCCATAGAGTTGCCCAACCGCAGCGCACTTGTAATCTCCGTCGCCTACTGTTGCCGGATACCCGCTAAGCATCCATGCTGCGATGTTGCTAGTTAGTGCAGCCTGATAGGTGGCATTTGAAGAGTTGCACTTGCTGAACTCAGACGATCCAGTTCCATTTGGACTGCTAGCGAGGTCAATGATTCCGTATCCTCCGCTAGCCCCAGCTGAGCAGAGCGTTGCGTTGTTGCTTCCGCTCCAGTTCGAAGTTATTTGAAGTGGAGACTTCGTTGCGGAGGTGTTAGCGACCCAATCGGAGACTCCCTTGTTGTTTGTATCCGAAGAGTTTGATTTATTTGCGCACCCGACGATGGGGAGCAAGGGAGCGTCGTTCCAGCGTGCAGTCGTCGAGGAATAGACGTCTTTAGAGTTGAGTCCAAAGAGTTTGGAGAACGAGAACGTTGCGGTCTGCTTGGCTCGCACCGTTACTATCCCGGAACTCTGGGAAGCGTTGGAGGGGGTAGTGCTTATGCCAGCCATTTGGCAGAAATCAATCGTCGGTGCCGATGTATTTGCATTCAGATAGGTGACAGCTTGGTCTTTAACGCTTGTTGGGCAGGCTCCGCGTACCGACAAATTATTGATATCCGTGGCCTTCTGGGCTGCAGCCAGAGCAGCGGCATCGGTAGATTTCACCATTGAGCGCTTTACTTGCCACGCGTAACCCATGTCGATAGCGAAGGCTAAGCAGACGATAAGCAGAGTGGCTACAACCGCCACCATCACCGCTATTGCGCCACCCTCGTCTTTGGAGTTCCTAAAGGGATTAAAGGAAGTTTTCTTCATGCTGCCTACTCGCAGAGAAACATAGCGGTGGAGGACACGTTCTTTACTCCGCTATTGGGCCAGAAGGGAATGGAGATAGTTACCTCTCCGGAGACTCGTACATAAACGTTCGATCCGCTTGTGGAGCACAAGTATTGGGTGCTAGAGCACGAGTTGGATGTAGCAGTGCCTGTTGGTGCTGCAGATCCAACCTGCACAAATGTGTTGGAAATTGCGATTCCGCCGAGTGAGCCGGTTGCCTGGAAACACGCATTAGCTGAACTGCTCGCACGAAGCGAGGCCACCCTTGCGCCTTCTCTGGCAGCTGCTTGCACGCCTTGCTTGGCGTTGAAATATAGGGAGAAATAAATTATTGAGAAGAGGATAAGCAGAAGCATCGGCACGACGAGCGCGAATTCAACTGCCGCTGCGCCGCGTTGTCTCTCGTCGAGTGTCGGGGGTTTCATTCTGTTTCCGAACGTAGAGGGCTGCGGAGAAGGCTGCCGGAAAGCAAATAGGACGCCAGCGCCTTAAAAATTAAGTCGCTGGCGTCCTTCAATGCTACCTCCCAAGAAGGATAAAGAGCGTCCCTTGGCTTTAGAGAGTCACCTTGTTTAGCGCAGTCGAGATTCGTCCCTGAAGGGCAATGACGGCGACCGTGATCACTGCTGCAATAAGGGCCACAAGCAGTGCATACTCAACAGCGGTTGCGCCGGCTTCGTCGTTGGAGCGAACCGAAAGGTTCGTGAGGGAAATGTAAAGGCGGGTAAGTGTCTCCATGGTTTGTGTCTCCTGTATCTAAGTAATATGGATTGGGTATTTCGGCTCGGGGATTTCATACCTTGAGCGAAACTCAAGATTTTCTCAAGGTACTAGTGCTGGAGGCCTAAGTAGTGGACCTATTGAGGGTCTCACTGCTCGTGCCGCTCACACTGCCCATAAATTAAGGCTTTTCAGTTTGACTCTCTAACCCAATATTGGGGTTATTCCAGCCAGCAGAATTGGCCTTTGCTACAGCGGCTAACTGCGAATTTACCCCTAGTTTTGTGAGGATTGACCGAATGTGGCTCCTCACAGTGGCTACTGCCACAAAGGTCTCGTTTGAGATGACTTCCGGTGAGTGCCCTGCAATCAGCAGGCCTAGGACCTCTGATTCGCGAGTTGTTAGGCGGTCGAAGGCCTCCATCCGAACTGTTTGAGCCCGTCGATGCTCCCGCAGAAGGGTCAAGAGTTCACTTCGTCTCTGGATCGCATTTGAGAAGTTTCCGGCGGCGATAGCTGTGACCCGCTCAATTAGATCCTCGAAGGCTATGGACTTGCTAAGAACGTCGGCTGCGCCTGCCTCGAAACACTCGGCCCAAAAAATGGGGTCTTGTTCGCCAGTCATTATGAGCACTGCTGCGCCTAGCGCGAGTATGGGCTCTATTAGCGGTAGCGACGAGCCGATCGGACCCAGCATTAGATCAAGAAGAACAATCGCCGGGCGCTGCTCCGTTAGAGACTCGAGAATGTGCTCCTCTGTCGAGGGCGCAATGATATTTGGGGTGATTCCTTCTCGAGCGAAAGCCAGCCCTAGCGCCTGAGCGAGGAGCTCGTGGTCATCCACTATCGCTAGACCGATGTTCTCGCCCGGTTCAATAGTGTTGGATTGACTCGTCATGTTGCTCCGCCTAATCGCTTAATCCCTTCCCGACGCTCCTTCTCTTGAAGGGTCGCGGTATCAGCACGCTCTGAGTCACTGTAATTCAGGTCAGAGGTTGCTGAGGGAGTTACGGAGCCGTCAATCGAAGTGAGTCCTTGCCATCTGGGGAGGCTCACTACGAACTTTGCACCTCCACCGGGGCGCGGCGTGACCCATAGATCGCCACCGCCGCGGGTGATGAGGTCTCTAGCGATGGCAAGCCCAAGCCCATAGCCCTCAGTGTCCTCGAGGCTTGCTCTCCAGCCTCGCTCGAAAATGAGATCTCGTTTTCCTCTTGCAACTCCGGGGCCTCGGTCCTCGACGAACACGAGAATGTGGTCTGCATCTCGAGCTGCGCTCACGTCGATAGGCGAACCGGGAGCGTATTTGCTGGCATTGCTGACTAAGCCGTGCACGACCTGGGCAAGGTCTTCTGGTGAACCGACAGCCACAAGGTCCTCGTCGATATCGAATACAACCGGGAGCGAAGAGGCAGCAACAAGAAGCGTTGAACGAAGCGCTTCGAGTACTTGAAAGGGTCCATAAGTAGGAGGTGCGGGTGGAGCGACCAGGTTTCTAAGGCGTTCTATCTCGTCGCGTATTGCTCTCGTCAAGTCGCTTTCATCTCCGACTGAGGCAACTGCAACGCCGCCCTCGATTGAGAGCACGCGAGAGCGCACCTCGTGAATTTGGGCCATGCTCGCCGCTTCGCTGGTCTGCAGCGTCTCAACTTGGTCACGTAGCTCCGCAGCATTGGTGATCGCCTCGAATTTTTCGCGAGATGCGGCAAAATGCAGCTCTAGTGACGAACCAGCAATTGCAACGCCAGCTGCAGCGAACCGCATTGCGCCACCGTACTCGGATCCAAGAATGTCGAAGCCTTCACTGAGCGCCACTAATGGAGCGATTCCAATAGCGAACAGCGTAGGTACAAACCAGATTCCGTTGATCAAGTTCTCTGCTTTGAATCGCCGGTAGGTAGTGGTGGCTAGGAATAGAACAAATAGTCCAAGAACTGCGAAGGTGTACTCGTGACGAGGCCCTCTCTCGGAGGCGCCGACCATTAGTCCTACCAGGCCCGCTGCGGCAGCAGCGAGAAGCCTCCATCGATAATTTGGGGAGACATCAACCACGGGGCTTCTCAATGCCCAGATTGAGAGTACGGCGGTTACTGCAACGGTCCCTAAGAGCAGGGAGAGCGAGGTTCGCTCGTTAGCCCCGATACCCAATAGCGGAACTATTCCGACGATCGAAGCCAGGCCATACCAAAAGGAGCGTGCCATACCGTCTAAGCGCCAGCGAATGATGGAGAGCATTCCGGCAACGGCTAACGCAATGATTGAGAGCACATAGAGCGTTTCACGCTGGAGGGTTTCGTAGAGAAAACCAGGAAAGTAAACGTTGATTGCTGCCGAGAGAGCGCCTATAAGAGCGATTACGAGAAGGGAGAGTCGGATATCGAAATCAGGGAAATCGGCCATTGAGTTGCGCCTGTCCGGGCCCCGGTAGGAGTCATCATGCTTCTTATCGAAGTGCTGGGAGTAGGGCATTTTTGGACTTTCCGCTGAGCGAGATTTTGCCTAATAAGAGTGTTAGTACTTATTCAGTGCTCTGTGCCTAGCTTGCTATTGCTGTCTGACCTTGTATCCATCGGCCTCCTTGCCTCCAAGGTTTAGTGATTTATGGGGCTAAGTACCCGCTTCCTCCTAACCCTCTGAGCGGTCACAGGCCCAAGAGTTGAGGCTGCCTGCGCTATCGTGTGCACCTTGCGGGCGATTAGCTCAGTGGTTAGAGCACTTCCTCGACACGGAAGGGGTCGGAGGTTCGAGTCCTCTATCGCCCACCTGCAATGGTCCCAACGGACTATTTTCAGTATTTCGATAGGAGTTGGGGTCTTAGCCAAAGAGGCTTAGACCCCTTCTCTATTTACTCCAAGGTCACGGCCGACCTTGGGCCTAGGGGCATCTATGGCGCACGAAGGGTTTATCCATCAGTTACCTGACAACGATCCGGTAGAGACTCTTGAGTGGCTCGAGTCCCTCGACAGCGTCATCAGCTCGCAGGGAATCGAACGTGCCCGATATGTACTGTTACGTCTCCTTGAGCGTGCACGGAATTTGGGTGTTGGAATTGGAGGGTCGCTGACTACTCCTTACGTCAATACGATCCCTGCTGATTCCCAATCTGCCTATCCAGGGGACCTTGTCGTCGAGCGCAGTATCCGTGCAGCAGTGCGATGGAACGCTGTGGCAATGGTTGATCGCGCCAACCACAGGTTTAATGGCATCGGCGGTCATCTCAGCACGTACGCCTCTGCAGCATCGCTCTACGAAGTCGGATTTAACCATTTCTTCCGAGGGGCCAATGCAATTGGCGGCGGCGACCAAGTATTTTTTCAGGGGCACGCTTCTCCAGGGATCTATGCACGAGCATTCTTAGAGCACCGCCTCACGGCGGAGCGGCTTGATGGTTTCAGACGGCAGGTCTCCGGCTCGGGACTCGCTTCCTATCCGCACCCGCGTCGCATGCCAGATTTTTGGCAGTTCCCAACTGTCTCAATGGGGTTAGGCCCGTTGAATGCTGTTGCGCAGGCACGCTTTAATCGTTATCTATCTCAACGTGGAATCATCGACGTATCTGACGCACGAGTGTGGTGCTTCGTCGGCGACGGCGAGATGGATGAACCTGAGTCGTTGGCCGCAGTTGCAATCGCAGGGCGTGAGCGTTTAGAGAATCTGATCTTTGTTGTGAACTGCAACCTTCAGCGTCTCGACGGACCAGTGAGGGGAAACTCGAAAGTTATCCAGGAGTTTGAGTCTCTGTACTCAGGGGCAGGTTGGAGTGTCGTAAAGGCGATATGGGGATCTGGTTGGGATCCATTGCTCGCGCAGGACTCCGATGGAGTGCTCGTCAACCGCATGAACGAAGTTCCTGATGGAGAGTTTCAACGCTATTCCGTGGAGGCAGGTTCATACATCCGGGAGCACTTCTTTGGCTCCGATCCACGACTTCTATCTTTAGTCGCGAATCTAAGTGATGGAGATCTAGAGCGCCTTCCACGCGGTGGGCATGATTTTGACAAGATTTTTAATGCTTATGTTCGAGCGATGGAACTGAGTGGCAAGCCTACGGTTGTGCTCGCAAAAACAGTTAAAGGTTGGGCGCTAGGAGACAACGTGGAGGGACGTAACGCAACACATCAGATCAAGAAACTCTCCAAGGTCGATCTCTTTGCGCTGCGCGATCGCCTAGCTATCCCGGTTCCGGATAGTGAATTCGTCGACGGCTTAGCTCCGTATTTTCGCTTTGAGAAGGGGAGCGTGGAGTTTGAATACATTGCAGAGAAGCGCAGCGCTCTAGGTGGTTGGATTCCCGAGCGACGTGCAGTATCAGCCCCGCTCTCCATGCCCAGTGAAGAGGCATTCACAGAGTTCAGAGAGGGCTCACCAGAAGGCTCTACGGCAAGTACCACCACAGCGTTTACTCGCCTGCTCCGAAGGCTTCTATCTGACCCCGGGATTGGAGATCGCATAGTTCCGGTTATCCCAGATGAGGCACGCACCTTTGGGATGGATGCGCTCTTCCGCGAGTTCAAGATTCATGCACCATTTGGTCAGAAGTATGAACCAGTTGATGCGAGTCTCCTCCTCTCTTATCGCGAAGCCACCGATGGGCAGATACTTGAGGAGGGTATAAACGAAGCAGGAGCGATCGCCATGTTCACTGCTGCGGGAACCTCATACGCAACTCACGGCACGCCGATGATTCCGTTCTTTAGTTTCTACTCGATGTTTGGTTTTCAGCGCGTTGCCGATCTGGTCTGGGCTTTTAGCGATCAACTCGGGCGGGGTTTCATGCTCGGTGCAACCGCTGGCCGCACGACACTTGAGGGTGAGGGTCTGCAGCACTGCGATGGGCAGAGCCAGCTTTTAGCATCTACTTTTCCAAACTGCAGGGCATACGACCCCGCTTTTGCTTATGAAACCGCTGTAATTGTGCGTGACGGAATCAGTCGTATGTATGGAGAGGCCCAGGAGGATTGTTTCTATTATTTAACCCTGTACAACGAGAACATTCTCATGCCAGCACAACCCGATGGCGTTGAGGATGGGATCATCAACGGGCTCTACTGTCTCGCTCCATCTATTGCGGCACCTCCTAACTCTTCTGACGCATCAAAAACGTTTACTGCAACGATCGTTGCTAGCGGATCCGCTGTTCCAAACGCACTGCTAGCTAGCGAGATACTTCGCGATAAGTATGGAGTTGATGCTGATGTTTGGAGCGCAACTTCATGGAAGGCGCTTCGCGATGATGCTCTCGAGATTGATCGCTGGAACCGGCTCCATCCAGGTGACGCTCGCCGGACTCCATTCGTAGCTCAATGCCTAGCGAGTGGTGAAGGGCCGGTGGTAGCTGTCTCCGATTGGATGCATAGCGTTTCCGACCAAATTGCACGCTGGATCCCACGGCATTTCATCTCTTTGGGGACTGACGGTTTTGGGCACTCGGATACGCGTGATGAGTTACGCAGGCACTTCGAGGTAGACGCGCAGCATCAGGTTGTAGCAGTGCTCTCTGCCCTTGCTGATGGTTTCGGTCTAGATCCGAGCATCGTTCTGAGTGCGATTGAAGAGTTTGGGATTAATCCTGACGCTCTAGATCCACGCCTCGCTTAGAAATAATCAGTCGCGCAAAGCGTTGATCTCGTCGGGGTCCCAAGGCTCGGGTTCGCCGCGATCATCTTCATCCTCGAGATAGACAACGCCGGCATCTTCATCTCCGACATCCGCGAGAGTTCGCCCGTCGTCGCGAAAAAGCCCGTCATCAAAACCTTGTTTCATCTCGCGCGCTTCTCTAAATCTGCGCGCTCGCCCTTTTCTGGCCATTTGTTCACCTGACCTCGTCGGGCCCAATCAGTGGGCCGCAAGTTTCCGATTATCCCTCATGAAGAGGGGTAGTGCCGAATAGACCTCACAATTGCTTAGGTATGCCTACGGTTTTGGCTGCCCAAAGCTGGTTGGCTACCTGAGTTCTTGTGGTTACCTGGGTTCTCGCTCCTATCAATGACCGTCAATTCAATGACCATCAATAGGGGCCCTGCTGAGAACTACGCCTCTAAGAATACTCGGTTCCCATAGTGGTCAAGGTGTAGGACCTCCTCGAGGGGCTTTCGGGTATTCGGACCGTAGCCTCCACGCACCGGCCACCCTAAGGGGATTACCGCTACCGGAGTAATTCCGCGAGGCAGGTTGAGGGTTCTGCGGGCGAGGGTCTGGGACCATAGGGGGAGCGTTGTCAGTGCAGCCCCTAGCCCAATTGACCTTGCGGCTAGGAGGAGGTTCTGAACCGCTGGGTAGATCGAACCGTAAAAGGAGCTTCTGCTCATGGGGGTTAGGAACGCGCGCCCATGCAGACAGGCAACGATGATGATGGGGGAGTCCTCGAAGTGGTCTGCCTGCCACTGGACAGCCTCAAGCATCCGGGCTGCCTTCTGGTCTCCGTTGACCTTCTTTGCGTACATCCTTCGGGCAAGCGACCATGACATACGATTGAGGCGAGCGATGGCGTGTTTTACATCTGGGTCTCGAACCGCGATGAACTCCCAGCCCTGGGCGTTTCCACCGGTCGGGGCCTTGGTTGCCAGGCGCAGAATCGAGAGGAGGGTCTCATCATCGATGGGGTCCTGTTTAAGGCGCCGCACAGCTCTCTGCGTCTCCATCGCCTCATCGAGAGGCATCGAGAAACCCTGCTTGACCTCTTCATAAGTTGCCATTAGCGCCTCCAAGACATTGTGCGCGTTAAGTCGCTGCGCAGGGCGGGAGCGTAGTCTCCAGACCGAAGAGTTGCGCGGTGCGTTGTAGTCTGCACCTCTCGGGCGATTGGCTCAGTTGGTTAGAGCGCTGCCTTCACACGGCAGAGGTCGTGGGTTCGAGTCCCGCATCGCCCACTCATTGTCAGGAATATTTGTAAGGAATATGAGGTTTGGCCCGGTCAGTAGCGCTGCGCTTCCGAGGGTCGACACCCGCGCCGAATACTTCAGGCGGGCATGGGGTAGAAATGTCATATGGCTCGATATCTGGTTCGTGTGCGTTCACCGAAGTCTCCAGCCGAGGCCTTCGCCTACATGGCGAACCTTTCAAACTTTGCCGAATGGGATCCTGGCGTGACTCGGGTCGAGCAGTCGGAGGGAGAGGGTCCAGGGCCGAGTGCGGTATACGACGTTACGGTGAAGGGACTCCCCGCGCCGCTTCGTTATCGCACAACACAGTTCGAACCCCCGAACTCGATCGTCGCGCGCGCTGAGACACGATTCCTCACTTCGCTCGACACGATCACAGTTGAGGGTGAAGGCACGGGGTCGATCGTGACCTACGACGCCGAGCTCAAGCTCAACGGGCCGCTCGGTCTTGCCGATCCGATCCTTCGCCTGACATTTGGGCGCATCGGAGATCGAGCAGCCGCTGGATTGATTCGAGTGCTCGAGGGCGAGCGACTCCCGGAGCAATCTCGATGAACGTTCGCGACATCGTCGACACTCTCATCGAAGCGCCAGTAGTCACGAGTTTTACGCGGATCGGCTACGCAGTCCGGGCTCGGCTCGACGATTGGCAACCACTCGGCGAGTATGACCTTGCGGGACGGGTAATCGTCCTCACTGGTGCGACCTCCGGAATCGGTAAGGCTGCAGCAATGCAACTCGCCGAGTGTGGTGCAACACTTGTGCTCGTCGGGCGCGATGCCGATCGTAATGATCAGGCCGTCGCAGCGATCATCGAGTCGTCTGGCAATCCGAACGTGACCCAAGTTGCGGCCGACATGGGCGACTACGAGCAAGTGACGGCTCTGGCGCTTCGAGTGCTCGCGGAGCACGATCGACTCGACGTGCTGATTCACAATGCCGGTGCCCTAACCGCGGATCTACGCACCGCACCCGACGGTACCGAGGCCACGGTCGCGAGTCAGGTGGTCGGGCCGTTCCTGTTGACGAGCCTGCTCCTTGATCGGCTCGCAACTACACCACAATCTCGCGTGCTGACGATGTCGTCTGGAGGGATGTACTCAGCCGGCCTAACTGTCTCTGGGCTCCAGATGTCCGCAGCGGATTACCGCGGTACCGAGCAGTATGCGCGTGCGAAGCGAGCGCAGGTGGTACTCAACGAGATGTGGGCCGAGCGATTTGGGACTAGCGGGATCCACTTCCACGCGTTGCACCCTGGCTGGGCATCCACCCCAGGGGTAGACGCATCATTGCCAATTTTCTCGAAGGTCATGGGGCCACTCTTGCGCTCGGCCGATCAGGGAGCCGACACGTTGGTATGGCTCGCAGCCGATGAGTCCCCGCTGGAATCGAACGGCGGCTTCTGGCTCGACCGGCGACCCCGAAGCACACACAAAATCCCAGGGACGAAGAAGGCGGAGACGCCTGAACGACGCCAACATCTCTGGGACTGGGTCAGTGAAACTTGCGGCAACGAACCGGCCATGCCCGACGGGAACCGGAGTGCAGAGTAGCTCTCGCGTCGGCCAACTTGGTGGGGAAGTTACCTACTCAGTCGTGGCCCATCGGGGGGCCAACGATCGCTGCACCGTAGGTCACGAGTGCGTCGACGAGACGAGGCACGTCCGGTGGGGCGGCAGGCGGCAGCGTGGCGGAGGGAGCAGGGTCCGATGCGTCGATGTGAAATCCCTCGAATCCGCCGGGCGTGACGAGTTCGTAGAAATGCGCATCGC
>Ga0194043_1002392_pt1 | contig 10341 bp, 8 predicted proteins | sample JunL4415m_MetaG_FD_161274 | JGI IMG/M metagenome (GOLD analysis project Ga0194043, IMG submission 161274) | Anoxic zone freshwater microbial communities from boreal shield lake in IISD Experimental Lakes Area, Ontario, Canada - Jun2016-L442-15m | ecosystem: Environmental > Aquatic > Freshwater >...
AGAATATCGTGAATCGCGACATCACGGGTGTTCCAAAAAAGGAGTACTGGATCCAAATGCAGCTGCAGATGGAGACGGCGGATTTGAACGAGTGCGATTTCCTGGAGACGCAATTTGCAGAAGAAGGCGATGAAGACGATCACCCCCCCTCGGACGCATTGTTCGCTGGCACCATACTTTATTTCATGAAGGATGGCAAACCGTGGTATGAATACGAGCCGATTGGCTCAGAATCGGAGGTGTGGTTCAATGAGGCCATGGAGCGAAACCAGACGCACATGTGGGTGAAAACCATTCGCTGGCGCCTGGAAAAGATGAGCTGCGTGTTGGTGCTGCGAAACAAGCTGTGGTTTCAGCATGCCATCCAAGTGCTGGACAACCTGTGGCAAACGATTGTGACGGAACGCAGCAACCCGCAGGGATGCGAACACCGCGCTCCCAAACGACGAATAAATACGAATCTGAATCCAAATGTAATAAGTGCTAGCGCCAGCGCCGCCTTCATGCAGTCATGGCTATCAACAAACGCGCCACCCGAGAGAAAATGCTTAATTGACATATCTGCATTGGAATAAAATTAAAAATTGAAACATATTAAAGTATATTTAGTTATAATATAGTAATCACGAAACACATTCATCAACATAACATCCATTGCATTTATCCATGTACAAAAACGAAAACCCGATGGACATAATGCACCACATCCACCAATTGGGCGGAATGCATCGTGCAAAGGGCGATGATGATGGCGATGGCGATGATGACGATCATGAATTGACACTCGCAAACACGCGCGCAAATGCTGCCAGTTCCAATTCCAATTCTAAATTGGCGGACGCCGATGCGGATGATGCGGATGTCGGATTGGAAGAGGAATCAGACACCGATGCAACTAGTCATACAGGGACAAACACCGAGAGTGAAAGCGATGCCACCGAATCCGTCAGCACTGGACTGGATGATGATGACGATGATTTTGCGGAACTGGATGAAGAAATCGCAGTTGAAACTCCGGCAATGCTTGCAAAAAAAGTGGCCACTGCAGCATCCACAGTTGCAAATTCGGATGCGAAAAAGAAGGCAACCATTGCAACCAAGCGGGCGCTGGCATCATCTAAGCCCCCCAAAGGCAAAGCGACTCTGGCAGACATCACCACGCTGCAAAATTCATACGATGACATTGAACATGCGGAAGGGGGCGGAGACAGCGACGATTCCGATGAAGAAGATGATGACAATGATGATGGCAACAATTATTTGCGCAAATTTGAGACGGAAATGCACGAGAATTACATCGCATCGCATCATCAGGAGATGATGCATTTGAACAACACGGAAGTGAGCGCCCTAGCACGTGTGGTGCGAAATGTTGACGGCGCGATCATTGATGTCATGCACAAGACAATGCCATTCCTCACCAAATACGAGAAAACCCGCATTCTGGGTCAGCGCGCAAAGCAATTGAATCAGGGTGCTCAACCCATGATTCCCGTGGACAAAAAAATAATTGACGGCTACTTGATTGCGCAGCTGGAGCTGCAACAAAAGGCGTTGCCATTCATTATACGTAGACCATTGCCGGGTGGAAAATCAGAGTATTGGCGCGTGTCTGACCTGGAAATCATTTGATGCATAATTTGTGCATCGGATTTGCTAAATATATATTTTTATTTGCATGGCAAAAATCCATGCAAATAATAAAGGGACCTGCCATCCCTTAAACCCTGGCAGCGGGGGATGCTAAATTAATGATTTAGTGACGACGGCTGCGACGGCAAGCCTTGCGAGACCTGCGACCTCCGCGGCAAGACTTCTTGTGGCGGCGACGACCGCCTTTCAGTTTCATGGTGTGGGGCATTTGATGGGTTTGTGATTATAATGTATGGAAAGAAAAAAATATTTTCAAATACATTTTTATTAAATTAGTTAATTGCTATTAATTATTTGAACGACATTTTCCTAAATATCTAAACATCTATGTCCATCTAACACTTCCATCGTTTTCCGCAATCAATGCATGTGACAAAAGTGGTCATGGGCTCATCAGCTGAACGCGTTTGCAGCTGATAGTACGTGCATTTGGTGGACCGACATTTGGAATTCGGGCAGGTGAAATTGTCGGTGGACGCCTCCACCTTGGTTTCATATTTGTGCTTATCGCGCAGCTGCTTCGCCTTGATGAGGGCACTCCATTTGTCGGGATTCATGTCCTGATGCGACATGAACGCCAGCTCATGTGCCTTAATTTGTTTGGTGGCAATCAGCTGAATCACGTGACCACTGCCCATGTTGATGCACACGGTGCGCAGACGATCCGCATAAATCTGCACGAAATAGCCGTTGTCCCATTTTTTCACGATGTTCTTGGTGTCCGATTCACGCAGCGTGTAGTTGTAGATGCCGCGTTCCAAATTGAGGGCCGCATTTGCAGCCGCGTCTTGATTCATGTTTTCATTGGTGTCCATGTTCATGAACCGTTCGGTCAATTTGGCGCGAACCTTGTCGCGAAACGCGTCGGGATTGGCGATCTGCAATGCAGTGGTGGAGAATGAATTGGGTGCTGCTGCCATTCGGGGGTATGTGTTCTATCTAATACATATATTTGTTGGATTGTCTTTATTCAATTTTTCACGAAATATAAAAAAATGAGTTTTTGTTTCATGGTTCATGTTTCATTGCATCATTTCTTACAAGTGCGCATGTGAGAAGCCTTGCGACGATGACTACGCCGGTTTGATCTACGATTAGGTTTTTTTTTATTTTTTGCACCACCCGATGTCGGCCAATTATACTGCACGCGTTTGGAAGCGGGATTTCCGTAGTAAATGCGCCCTGACGGCTCCCTAAACACCTCCCACCCGGATGGAAGGGCCTCAGCCAGAGGCAATGATGGAGCTGGAACTATGGGTTGAACTGGAGCTGATGATGGAGTTGATGATGGAGCGGATGATGGAGTTGATGATGTAGATTGTGATGGATCTGTTGTTAATGATGTAGATTGTGATGGATCTGTTGTTAATGATGGAGGTAATGATGGTGTTGGAGGTAGAGGAGCTGGTATAGATGGGGTTGATGCTGGGGTTGATGATGGATCATTGACCTTTTCATTATAAGCTTCAATGATGGAATTGTTCTCTCTGTCAACACGCACAGCAATCCAATAACCTTCATTAAACCTTAGAACAAAACCTGTGGCATTTGTATTGGGTATATTTTGTGGGTTTCCCTTTCCCCAATTAATATCTACACTTAAATCACGTGCGCCGGTCCAGCGGATTTGCTTTAACGTTCTAGGAAGGTATAGTGCGTCTTTAACACGCCTAATATAATAAAAATATTTAGGTTTAAGTGGAAATGGAGTTGGTGGATTTTGAAACGTTGCATTATAAGTGTCAATGATGACTTTGTTTAATCCATCAACCCGCACAGCAAAAAAGGTCGGTCCGTTCAAGTCCTGCGACAACCAACCAGTGGCACTTGTCTTTGGTATATTACCTGGCGTCCAATAAGTGTAAACAATGTAATCCCGTTGATCTGATCCATTTCCAGTTGAATCTCGGGCGCGGTTCCATATGTCTTTTTCACTGACAGGAATGTATGGTCCTTTTTCAGAACTATAAAAATAGTACAAATCTTCAAGGTCAAGTGATGATGAAGGTGGAGGAGAAGTCGGCCGTTCATACTGCACGATTTTGAGATTGGGATTTCCGTAATAAATGCGCCCTGTCTTAGCATCTTTTAACTGCTCCCATCCGTGCGGAAGGGGTTCGAGCTGTCGCACTTGGTTTCCGTGTCCTGAAGATCCTGAAGATCCTGAAGATCCTGAAGATCCTGAAGATCCTGAAGATGAATTCCAACCGGACGCAAGGTTGGTCTGAAATGCATTGTTACTTGGACTAGCTCTATTAAACAAACCGAATAAAAAATCCATTTTATATAATGTAATATAATTTTTTGTCTAAATGTGTTCCGTGTTCCAAATGGTGTTGCACACCGCGCACAAGTAAATGTATTTCATGTTGATGTCGTCGTAACGCAGATAGATGACTTCGCGCGGAACTGCGTCATCTGCGGCTGCACCTGCAGCACCAGTCGTCGCGCTAGTCGCAGCAGCACCAGCACCAGCACCAACAACTGAGTCTTCTTCTGTGGTGCCCACGATTGCAGCCCGATCCGCATACTGTGTCGGGTTATGGTTGCGATTGCACGGGCATTCCATGTTGGGGCACAGAATGGTGCTGATTCGCGGCAGAGTGGGATCCAATTTGGTGTATTTATTGACAACGTGAGCATACTGATTCTTCCCCGATTTCAGGGATGTGTGTGAAACGACCACATTGTCAATTGTGATGGTGTCATCTTCGTGTCCACAATTGCGACAGTAATACACGATTCCGTTCGTGTCCGTGAGCCGGATGTAGTACATGTTACCGCATTCCGTGCAAAAATGCATTCTTCTTTATGGATGGGGGTGTTGGATTCCGATTGTTAATATAAAATACTGTGATATTGTTTAATTCAATTTTTAAATTAAATAATAACAAAATGCAAGAAATATGGACCTAATCGCACATCAAGCGTTTCATGGCGGCCTGAAACGCGGTCTTCAGCCCGGGATAGTTGACGACCACGGTCATTTGATACACGTGCGTGGTTCGCAACACTTCGGAGTGCGGGTGCTTCAAAAGAAGGGCATCTATGTCGGCTAAATACCGCAAATGCGATGCCCGAAATGAGGCGCACATGTGCTCGTAAAACGCTTCGTGAAACTCAATGTCCGCGATCGCCTGTTTGAATGCGGCCAGTGATTGCAGCAGATGCAGCATGCTGAATTCGTAGTTTTTGTATTGAATGATTCGGTGATACGTGGCGAAATCGGCATTGTGTTCGGTGATGCCGGGCTCGTTCAGCAGCGGCTTACTGTCCAGCAGTGACATGATGGTGAGCAGCACGGATTTAATGGTCTGGCACCCAGTCCATTGGTCTCCGCGCCAACTGTTTAAAATGCTGATGCACATTTTTCTATTTTTATACATGTTGGGGTGCATACGAGTCTCTCCATCGTTCGTCAAAAACTCCACCAGCGGCGGAGAGTGCGGATAATCCGGCGGAAATTTGAATTTGTAAAAGTAGTAGCCCCCCTCATACAATGAATCTTCAGGTCCAATGATCAAAGCATACCCGCACAACATGTCGGTTTCACTGTGTTTGTAGTAAATGCCGGATTCGGGCACCATCATCATTTCACGCACATCTTTCAATAGTCGCTGAATCGTATCCTTTGCAATAAACACGGGTGCAGTGGAAGCAGCGGCAGAAGCGGCAGAAGCGGCAGACATGTGGTGCAGCGATTGCATTTCACTATACAGATGTATATCATGCATGTCAATAATGTTTTATGTCGGTTTTTTAATAAAACATTTTTCAATAAAATGAAACATGTGGATTTTCAGGGATCCGATTTTTTACAACATTAAGCGAAAAATTGAAATAAAAAAATGTTGATGAATTATATCAACAATCCGAACCAATCAATCAAATCCAAGGCAAAGCAAGACACGATAATGGCATCAAAATCATCAAAGCAGCAGGCAACCGCGTTTGACGCGTTTATCAAGCAGAGGTATTCAAAAAAAGGTGAAATGCACACGCACACACGCATTGGAAATGAAAAATTGGGAATATCGGGAGGCAGTTACACGGTGCCGTCGGATGACATTGGCGAATTTTACAGGAAATACACGGACCATGTGTTCATGCAGGGCCGTCAGGAATACTTGACCGAGAAACAGCTAATGGACAATGGCCCAGGATTGATTGACCTTGACGAACGCTACGATCCAGCGATAGAAACGCGTCAGCACACGAAGGAGCACATTTCCAATGTGGTGGAAACCGTCATTGATCAACTATCCGACATGGTGGTGCTGACTCCTGGTACCCTGTTGCCCATCTTCGTGTTTGAAAAACCGGAAGTGAATTTGCTGGAGGACACCACCAAGGACGGTCTGCACATCCTCATCGGCATGAAGATGGATCGTGCGTTGCAAATGATGCTGCGCAAGCGTCTGCTGAAGCAGATGCCGACCATTTGGGGTGATTTGCCGTTGACCAATTCATGGGAGGAGGTGTTGGACGAAGGCATCGTGCGCGGAACCACGAATTGGCAGTTGTACGGCTCGCGCAAGCCCGGGCACCAAGCCTATGTGTTGAAATACTGGTATGTCATGAGCCTGGACGAGGAATGCACCCTGGGATTTCATGAACGAAGCGTGTCCATATTTGATGTGCGCGTGAATTTCCAGTTGCTCACTGCGCAGTATGCGTATCACGCCGGGTTTGAAATCGCCGAAGCGGTCAAGGAGGAGCACGCCGCCATGAAACAAACCATCACTGGCCCAAAACAGCGCCGCATGAAGGCTCCCACTGCTTCTGTTGGTGCCACTGGTGGCGCTGCTGCTAGTGCCGATGTTAATGAAAAGAAGATCGTGTTCCAACCCCCGCACGTGGAAATCATTCAGCTGTCGGACATCACAGACGAAGAAAAGCTGAGTTCGGCCATTGAACAAATGTTTTCATCCATTGAACAGCGGGCATACGAGGTGCGCGAGACGCACGATTACACCATGTGTTTGCCGGCAGCATACTATGATTCGGAGCCGAAGTGGATCCGTGTGGGATGGGCGCTGCGCAACACGAGTCCGCACCTGTTCCTCACATGGATGGCGTTCAGCGCCAAGTCCGCCAAGTTCTCTTACAACATGATCATTGAGTTCTACGACAAATGGCAGCAGTTTGGAATGAACACGCCGGCCGACGGCCGTTGCTTGACCAAGCGCTCCATCATGTTTTGGGCCAAGACCGATGCACGCGAAGCCTATGAGGACATTCGCCGCAAGACGAATGAGTATTACATGGAAGAAACCATGAAGACGAAGGAGGCGACCGACGTGGATTTGGCGCACGTGGCGTTCAATTATGCCAAGGACAAGTTCGTGTGCGTCAGCATCAAGAACAATGCCTGGTTTTCGTTCAACGGGCAGCGCTGGGAGGAGTGCGACTCCGGCAACGCGCTGCGCCTCATGATTTCCAAGGACATTTACACCATGTATCACAGCAAACAGATTGAAAACACGGCGCTGATGAATCAGCAGGACCCCGGCAGCGACGAGTGGAAGGACAAGAGCATACGCGCCGAGAAGTACACGGAGATTTGCATGCGGCTGAAGACCACCACGTTCAAGAACAACATCATGAAGGAGGCGCGCGAGCTGTTTTACGACAAGAATTTCGTGGATACACTGGACACCAACGCATACCTCATGTGTTTCAGTAACGGCGTCGTGGACTTCTCGGAGAAGCGCTTCCGTCGCGGGCAGCCCGATGACAACATCAGCAAGTGCACCAACATTGACTACATCCCGCTGGACCGCGTCAAGCACGCCGCTACGATGGCCGAAATCAACGACTTCATGGCGCAGCTGTTTCCATTGGAGGAGTTGCGCAGCTACATGTGGGACCATCTGGCGTCCTGTTTGATCGGTGTCAATCGCGAACAAACGTTTCAGATTTACGTGGGTGCGGGCAGCAACGGCAAGTCCAAGCTGACCGAACTCATGTCGCGCTGCTTCGGCGAATACAAGGCCACCGTGCCCATCACGTTGATCACGAACAAACGAAACGGCATTGGTGGCACGTCATCCGAAATTGCGCAGCTCATTGGCATCCGATACGCCGTCATGCAGGAGCCCTCCAAGGGCGATCAAATCAACGAGGGAGTGTTGAAAGAGGTGTCGGCGGGCGACCCGTTGCAGGGGCGAGCGCTCTACAAGGACATGGTCACCTTCATCCCGCAGTTCAAGCTGGTGGTGTGCACAAACACCATGTTTGAAATCAAGAGCAATGATGACGGCACCTGGCGCCGCATTCAGAAGGTGGATTTCATGTCCAAATTCTGCGACGAGCCGAATCCCCAGGGCGATGTGGACAATCCATATCAGTTCAAGATTGACCGCATGCTGGACGAGAAGCTGAAGCGCTGGGCACCCACGTTCATGTCCATGTTGGTAGATCACGTGTTCAGAACGAACGGCTTGGTCAAGCCGTGCAGTCTGGTGACGGCCAGCAGCCAAAAATACCGGCTCGGGCAGGACTATTTGTCCGAATTCGCACGCGACAAAATTAAGATGCAGCAAGGCGGTCGCGGCATTAAGAAGACTGAGTTATATGAAACATTCAAACAGTGGTATGTTCGCGGTCACGGGCGCGATGTGCCCAAGGGTGCCGAGCTGTATGAATTCATGGACAAGAAGTTCGGCAAATACACGAACGGTGTGTGGCGCAATGTATCCATCATTTACGACGAAGATCAAGACCACGACAATGCGCAAGAAGCGAACGAATGAACCGAACCAGAACACATGGTCTATAAAATCAAACAATAAAATCAATCAAAATAACTAAAACAATAAATGTATTATATTTTTTTATTCAATAAATATAATACACTAAGAAATAATCATAGCATAAGCCTAATAATAGCATCAACGAAACACAATGACTGACCCAGCTGCAGTAGCATCCATTGCAGCTTCCTCCCAAAGCGCGCAATTACAGCAACAGCAGCTACTAAGTCAAATGACTCAAGTCATCAACGATGCGAATTTGTCATGCGCAAAGGGCACAGACTGCTACAAAAACCAGCAAATCACTGATGCACAGAATGAGTACAATGCGGCAGTCATCAAGGAAAAGAATGCCCCTGTAATGGTGGACACCGCATTCAAAAACTATTTGATAGCTTCCAAAGGGCAAAATGGAGCCAAAAAAGATTTGATGAGCCGTTATGAAAAGAACGGCGACGCCGAAAAAGCCAAACAGACTCAACAATTTGATGACTGGTTCAACGATATGACTAAAAAAATTGACACTACTTCGCAGCATGCTCAAACCAGTACAACATTGTTGACCAGCAACAAACTTGCAACGACACAACTGAAAGAAATTGCCGCGCAGAATGACGATACAACAAATGAACTGAATTTGTTGGAACGCAAAACGTACTACACTGCACAGAATGTTGAGATGATCAATGGCATAGAATATTACTTCAAATTGACGTATTGGTTGGCATTCCTGACATGGTTCGCATGCATCATTTACGAGCGCACATTCACCATGAAAACAGCCGGATTATTCATTTTATTCACGATGCTCATTCTCATGCAGAATTGGATCATTGATACCGTGTTATCGGCATTTAATTAGACCCCACTAAAACGCAGTGTTCATGTCAAAAATGTCGTCCGTTTTGGTTTTCTCGGCCAGTGCGTATTCGCTCACCTTCTTTTCAAAAAAGTTGCACACCGACGGCAGGCTGATCATCTCCATGAAATCAAACGGGTTCGTGGAACCGTAAAGCTTGTCGTACCCGAGCTGCACCATGAGCCGGTCGGCCACGTATTCAATGTACTGCGTCATCAGCTTGGCATTCATGCCGATCAGCCGGCACGGCAGCGCCTCGCAAATGAATTCGCTCTCAATGGCCACCGCTTCGCGCACGATTTCCGCCACGCGCGCCTTCTGCGTGCGCTTGCTGAGCTTGTTATAAAGAAGCACCGCAAACTCGGTGTGCAGCGCCTCGTCGCGCGAAATGAGCTCGTTGCTGAAAGTCAGACCCGGCAATAAACCGCGCTTCTTCAGCCAGAAGATGGAGCAGAATGCACCCGAAAAAAAGATGCCCTCCACGCACGCAAACGCAATCAGGCGCGTTTGAAATGAGCTGCGTTTATCGTGAATCCAGCGCTGCGCCCATTCCGCCTTTTTCTTGATGCACTCAAACTGGTCCATGGCGTGAAACAGCTGGTTCCGCCGGGCCTCGTCCTTGATGTAGCTGTCAATCAGCATGCTGTACACCTGTGAATGGATGTTTTCCATGGCAATTTGAAACCCGTAAAATGCGCGGGCTTCGGCCAGCTGCACGTCCGTCATGAACCGCGTCGCCAAATTCTCCAACACGATGCCGTCGCTGGCCGCAAAAAAAGCCAGAATCATGGAAATGAAGTAGCGCTCGTCTTCGTTCAGGACGTTGTTCCAATGCGGGGTGTCACGCGACAAGTCAATCTCTTCGGCGCGCCAAAAGCAGTCCACCTGTTTTTTATACATGTTCCAAATTTCGTTGTCCTTGATGGGAAACAGCACGTAACGGTCGTGGCTTTCGGTCAGCAGCAAGTCTTTGATCTCTTTTGGTTCTTTGACCGTGCGCACTGGTTCAGAAACGTCTTCCACTAAAGCATCAGCATTGGTCGTCATGATTTGATGTAATGGATTATATAAGTG
>Ga0194043_1002394_pt1 | contig 10340 bp, 8 predicted proteins | sample JunL4415m_MetaG_FD_161274 | JGI IMG/M metagenome (GOLD analysis project Ga0194043, IMG submission 161274) | Anoxic zone freshwater microbial communities from boreal shield lake in IISD Experimental Lakes Area, Ontario, Canada - Jun2016-L442-15m | ecosystem: Environmental > Aquatic > Freshwater >...
GAGCGCAGCTGAGCGTCGCGAAGACCACGCCGCCCGGAGACCAGACCACCACCCAGCAGAAGCTGCTGAGCGCGATCGGCACCTACCGCGACTACCTCATGGGGCTCGAGCGAGCCGCCACTGCACCTGCAACCAGCGCGCAGCCCCTGATCGGGAAGGTCACCGCGCGCGCGGCCGCCACCCGGACTGCGTTTATCGGCGCGACCGCCGCGAACCAGTCGCTGTCATTCGACACCCTGCTCAGCGCCGGCCTCGGTTCGACGTCCGCGCTCACGAGCGTGCGCAGGGATCAGGCTGCTGCTGCTCGCAAGAAGCAGGCAGCCGCAGCAGCAGCTGCCGCGGCGGCGGCTGCTGCTGCCGATGCTGCTCGCGTGCGAACGGGTTACAGCTTCCAGTCACCCACTGGCAACTTGCGCTGCGAAGACCAGGGATCTGATCTCTTCTGTTCGGCAGCCAATGCGGACTTCGCGGTGTACCTCCCTAGTGGGGCGTCGCCGTATACCGGGAGCGGAACCGCAGCGGGTGGCGAGGTTGTCCCGTACGGGGGGACCTGGCGCAGTCCATCCGGCAGCTTCACCTGCACCTCGGCTGAGGACGGGATCACCTGCCGCAACAGCATCGGTTACGGCTTCTTCCTGAATCGCGACACGTATAGGCCGATGTGAGGTGAACACAGTGGAAGCCCGACATCCAAGGCACCGGTCTCCGCGGAAGGCGTTCGCCGTGAGCAGTCGCCGTGGTCTGGCTGCGGCCACTGTGCTCGCCACTTTGGCGGGCGTATTCGGCCTATCAATTGCGACCGCCGCACCATCTGTGGTGTGGATTCAGGCGGGGCATGTGAACCCTGGTGAGCCCGGGTACCTCGCCCAGACCGGTGCCGGGGGTGGGCCGTTTGGGTCGGAGGCCGCCTTCAACACAAAGGTTCGCGACAAGTTGGTGTCCCTCCTCAAGAAGGACGGGGTCGACGCGCGACCCATCCCCGCGCTTGTGCCCTTGGGGTCGAAGGGTGCGGTGTTCATCTCGATCCACTTCGACTCACCCGGCGGTCGGTCGGGAATCGGCTACGCAGTTACCGGCGGAGGCGAGAACTACTACCACGGCGAGGGTTTCGGAACCGCCAGCCAGACCCCGTACTCAGACTCGGGCAAGCACCGCACCCCTGCAACCAAGGTGACGCCCGCGGTATCAGCCGCGTCCAAGCGCCTGGCCGATTCAGTGGCCAAGAGCTTCGGTGGGGTCTTCACATCGTCCAATGGGGCGGGCAGCAGCTTTGCGGGAGTGGACTCGCCCAACGGCAATCCGCGCATGATGCATTTCTACGGCTACTACCGCACCAATGCAGATGCACGGATGCTCATCGAGGCTGGTGCCGCTGGGTCTGACGATCGCTTCCTATCCAACACGTCGCTGATCGCCGGCGCGCTTGGCAAGGGGATCGAGAAGTACCTCAGCACCACGAGGCCTGCCAGGCCGACATCGCCAGCCGGCGCCACAACAGCGAAAACGCCGGTGGCGCCGCCACGCCCTGGTGCATCTGGGTCGGGGACCGCGACGACCCGAGGAGTTGGACCCGGCTTCAAGATGCCGAGTGGTCTTGTGAGGTGCCGCCTCATTGCTCAGTCGGGAGCACTCACGGATCACCCGAGTGCAGCTCGCGAGCTCATCTGTACCGCGTCGTACATTCAAGGCGATCAGTACGACCACATCGGCGCCGCAGCGCTTCCTCCGACCGGCGTCGCGCACACGGTCGGGATGGGAAGTGACCTCGGGTTGATGGTCGGCGGCTACACGGGGGCGAGGGCGACTCTCCCGACACCCGCCCTTGCGTACGGCAGTTCCTGGGACGTCGGCGGCTTCTCGTGCAAAAGCGCGGCGACGGGCCTTACCTGCACGCGTGGTTCTCACGGGATCGTCCTCAGTAAGGAAAGGCAGCGCTACTGGTGACCCCCGAACGCATGCGAACCCTTTTCATCGTAGGTCTGATCAGCGCGGGCGTGATGGCGTCGCTCGCCGCCGGGACGACGACGACGACCACGGCTGCGCCGACCACCAGGAGCACGCCGCACAAGGTCGCTGCTGCACCGCCCAAGCCTCGCATCGTCTGGAAGGGCATCCCCTTCGGCCCGGCACGCAAGGCCGAGATGACGGCATACAGCCAAATGCATTACGGCAAGAAGTTGGCAACGTGGCGCTTGACCGACCCCAAGGTGATCGTCGAGCACTACACGGCGAGCACCTCGTACAGTTCGGCCTGGAATACCTTTGCCTCCGACTCACCCGATCCGGAGCTCGGTCAAAAGCCGGGCACCTGCGCCCACTTCATCATTGACAGCGACGGCACGATCTACCAGCTGGTGAAGCTCGATGTGCGCTGTCGTCACACCGTGGGGCTCAACTACACATCGATCGGCATTGAGATGGTCGGCACATCCGACGGCGACATCATCGGGCGCCCGCGCCAGTACGCGTCGGCGATTGCGCTCACCAAGTGGCTGCAATCGCGTTTCGGGGTCAAGACCAAGGACGTCATCGGACACTCCGAGAGCGTGAGCAGCTCCTACCACCTGGAGCTCTACGGTCCGTGGAAGAGCCAGACGCACGGTGACTGGACGCACACCGACATGCAGGCATTTCGCCACCAGCTTGGGAGCCAGAGATGAGCGCTCTCCCCGAGGGCCTTGGTGACGGTCGCTCTGCGGCCGACCGCCTCCGTGTGCTCGAGGGACTGCACCGCGACGGAATCATCAGCGACGAGGAGTTGCGTACCGCACGGGCGCCGCTGGTCGCTGATCTGACGGGTATCCCTCACGATACGTCGCCACCCACCGCCGCGACGCCCCCTGCATCCGAGCCAAGCCGGTTGTTCCCCCGCGCACTGCCCCACTGGGCGGTGCCCGCAGCTATCGCAGCCGGAGCAGTTGTTGCACTGGTCCTCGTCCTGGTATTTGCGCTCAGCGGGAGCGATTCCGCGCCACCCGCTCAGACCACGCCCCTGACGAAAGCCTCGGCGAGCGCAGTGCGGCAGTTGAACGCGTCGGCCAGCACGATGGGCCGTGTTCTTGCCAAGACCAGCACCGCCGCTGACCTTCAGGGTCTCAAGGTGACTGCCGGCCAGCAGCTCGACGCCGCCGATGCAGTGCGCGTCGCAGTGACGCAGATGAAGGTGCCACCGGAGGATTTGGCCGCATGGCAGCGACTGGTGCATGCGACGGGGCTCTACCGCGGGTACGTGGTGCTCATCCGCCTCTCTGTGACACAGAATGGGCCCAAGGGCGTGGCCGATGCGAAGGCCGCCACAACAAGGGCGCACGCCGTGGTCGCCTCGCTCAAGCGCGTCACCAAGGCGAATACGGCGCTTGTGTTCGCCGCCGCTGAGGGTGCTGGCCTTGGGTCTACATCCGGGCTTGTCGCTGCGATCAAGGATGCAGTCCCTGCGCTGGCTCCATCGCCCGCCCCTACCTACGTCCCGACGCCTCAGCCTCCGCCAAAGGCTCCCTTCTGATGATCGTCCACTCCCCCACCAAATCCCTATTGGAGGTTGACCGATGAATAGCGACGCTCGACGAATCCCGGGCCGCCGCCGACTGCGGGGCCTCGTCGCGACCGGTCTCGCTCTCGCGACGATCGCCGTTGCCGCCCCATCCGCACTGGCGTGGAGCAGCAGAAATTTCCAGAGCCCGACTGGGAACATCCGCTGCAGATATGACCCGTATAACGCCGTCATGGCGTGCGCCACGGGCAATGACGGACTCTTTGCCGCGGTTCCGCTGTACGGGCGCGCATACTCGGGCCGGGGAGGCACGTTCCCTGGCGGTCCTGTCCTCCCGTATGGCTCCTCGTACTTTGTCAACCACAATTTCCGGTGCAATTCCAAATTCACTGGCATGACCTGCACGAGTGTGCAGTCCGGGCACGGATTCTTTACGAGCCGTGACACGTGGCGGGCCTGGTAAGGGTGCGCGCGAAGAGGGCGACCTTCTGGCGCCGCCAGCAGGCCCACTTAGTGCGGCTTGCCGACTGGCCGATGACAAAGGCTGCCAACGCGATGGGCGCTGTGCTGCTGGCTTGCACGATCGCGATCCCCGCCGGGGCAACCGCCGCAAGCTTTCGTCGCGGAGTGATTGCCGGTCCGACGAGCATTTGGGGCACAACGGTTGTCGGCGCGGCCGGTGACCCCGTTCTTCGTTATGCGAACGTCGCGCTTGCTGCGTGGTCACCCGACGGGAAGTCCTTCGCGGCCACGGTCTTTCGCAAGAGTGCCACCCGTTTTGCCATCGTTCCCCTCGGACTGCGACCCCGCCTCACGACCATCCATGGCCCGCGATACGAGGAGTTCACGGCCGTGGTCTGGTCGCCTGACGGAACCCGCATCGCCGTCGAAGGGCCGAGTCGCACCTATTTGGTGTCAGCAGTGGATGGCACTGTCATTGGTACGCAACCGCTCTTTGGATCCCCTATCGGCTGGGCCCCCTCGGCTGGCCGCTTTCTCGTTGCCCAGCAAACCACCACCGATTGCACAACGGTGGTTGCGGTTGATCCCGTTTCGGGGGCCGGTACGAATGTTTCGGGCTGCATGCCGGGCTCGCCCACCGCATCCAAGGATGGGACACTGATCGCGTGGGACGCCAGCACCGACGGATTCACGGGCGTCACCCTGACCCGGACGGGTTCTGGGGCCATAGTCGGTCAGATCCCCGGCGCCAGCGTCGAGCAGTGGATAGAGGGGGGCCGCTTGGTACTCGATCTTGGGTTTTCCGATTTTGCAATTTGGGACCCGCTCGGCAACCCACCCACACTCGCGGGCATCGGAAAACAGGTGTACGGATCCACAGCCCTGTCAGGTGACGCCCAGTTGTGGGCGCAGGTGACCGATGAGCGATATCGGCGCCGCCTCCATCACTGGAGCGTGATCGTCCAGGATCGTGCGAGCGGGACCGTGGTCGGGCAGATTGCGCTCCGCACGAGGTGGTCGGGTGGCTTGGGTCTCGCGTTCTCGCCAGACGGGGCCTCGCTGGCTCTCATCGGAAACCCAGGCGGGGACGGCTGAGGCCGTGGCGCCCATCGACCACGGCGAAGGGGCACGGAGCACCTGGCACGTCGGCCGCTTTGACCGCGCGCTAGCACTCGGCCTCTGCCTCAGCGGGATGCTTGGGGCGACAGGTTGTGGCGACAGTTCGCAGGCCGGGCCGGGCCTATGGCACACTGCCGACCTCCCTGTCCGCCAAGCGCAGTCATGCGCTCAAAGCGGGCACTCGATCGTGGTTGATCTCGCGGAAAGCGACCGCGCCAGAGTTGCCTCGGTGCCGCTTGTGCAGGCTGTCCTGTCCCCAGACGGCACCCGCGTCGCTGGCCGTCACGGCGACTCACTCGAGATCATCGATCTCCAAACTGGCGATACTCAACAGGTCTGGTCGTTCACGGCCGGTACTGCAGGAGCCGAGTTCGACGGCATGGCCACGTGGTCGCCGGCGAGCGACGCCATCGTGTTCACCACTACCCCGGCCAAGAAGTGGGACCCCATGGGACATATCTGGTGGACGACCACGCGAACGATCCACTCGCTCGGGGTCCTCGGTTTTCCGCAATGGTCACCTTCTGGGTCTTACATCACCGACGTGGGTCGTACGTTCCCAGGAGGTCCGAACATCGTCGTCGACTCCCACAGCGGCGTGGTTCTTCGCAGGTTCAAGAAGGTGAGCGAGGTCAGGTGGCTCCCGGGCCGCGATACGCTTCTGGTCGAAGGACCGACCCATAACGCAACGGGTGGAACCTTCTCATCCGTTTCTATCTGGAGTCCGTCGGACACCCTCGAACGGCTGGCAGCGTCCCTGACGTCGCCAATCATTTCCCCTTCCGGCAGATGGATCGCGGGGATCGCCGAGGTGAGCCTGGATGTGATCGCCATCCGCACGGGCCCACGGAGCAGGACGCGGCACACGTACTCGACTGAGGCCCTTCTTGCCGACCCCCGAATTCCGAGCTTGGCGAGTTTCTATACCGGGTATCAACCGGTGCGGCCCATACCCATTGTGCTGGCCCTGACCGACAATGGCCTCCCCGCGGTCGCACCGATACAGACGGTCGACGAGGATACCCACGGTGCGCTCATAGAATGGGCCGGCAGCGGCCTGCCTTTCATCGAGACCAGTCGTTTCGGAGGGTCGGCTGATTCCCCACCATCAATCCACCTGAGTCTCGCCCCAGACGGGAGCGGGGTCCTCTCCGCCGGTTTCGATTATGTCGCTCATGATCCGGTACGTGGGCCCTGGCGACGGGCACCAATCACGCGTCGTAAGCGGTCTTTCGAGTCTGTGAGCCCAAACGGCGGGCTCGCATTTGAGGTGCAGGACTCCGGCAATATCGTCGTCTCGCGAGTGCGAGGGCTACCCAAGCGGCATACGGTGATCACGAACGCGGGGGAGACCTACTTTGCGGACGGTGGATCCGAATCGACTGACCTTGCGTGGGCCGGTCCCGGGTTTCACACCATCGTCGCGACCTGCAGCGAGACCGTCGCTGAGGCGGTCAGCACTTCCACCACTCCGTGATCCCCTACGGCGCTGATCGACCCTTCGCGACGGGATCTCCAACCGCCTCCGTGTTCGCTCGAACAAGACAGGAGTTCTAATGCAGTTCACTTCGCGCCCTCGCCCGCGACGCCTCTTGACCACCGCCGCCGCCTCTATATGCATCGGCGCTGCCATCGTATGCGCAGACGCCGGTACCGCATTTGGCGCCGAGGATCCCAGTGCGGCACCCCTTCCTGAGATGGTCGTGGCCACCGGAGGTACGGCTTACGAGGCCTCGCTCGCCGGCTCCCTCGGTCGCCCGCTGGCGACAGGTGGAGTCGCCGGTGTCGCCCTGTCTCGCGGGGGTTCCCTTTGGGTCGGAAGCAATCCGCAACCCGGGGATGAGTGGGATGCCGAGTGGGGGCAGCAGTGGGGGTTGAATTCGATTTGCGGTTACAGCGTAATGCGGCAGCCTTGGTCTGCAGCCCCGCTTGACATTTCGGCTGGCCCCACGTGGACGCCTCTCTGGCTCCTGAGTCAGGGCGAACTCGATGGCCCATCCTGCGACGCGGTGGCAACCCCCGATGGCAACCTCGCGTACATGCGGATGTTCGTTGGCTCGGGGACCAGTACGAAGCAACTGGCTGTGGATCCGGCATCCGGTGCGGCGACCGTCACCACGCTCACCCGTGGATGCTGGAGCCTCTCGTTCGCCGCGCCAGCTCGGGGTGCTTCATGCGTGTCGCGATGGTACGCCCCCCGCGGCGGCGGCTATGACCGTGTGTATGCCGGATCCCTCACGTCGCGGCGCCTGATCGGCCCGAAGTCGCAGGAGACCTTCGAGACGGCGATTGATCCAACAGGCTCACGGGTGGCATACCCCGTGGGTAATGCATTGTGGTCGATCGCGTCAACAGGCGGGAGACCCCGTCGGCTGACGAAGGTGCCTGGTCGGAAGAACACATTTATCGAGAAGGTGATGTGGACTCGCGACGGCCAAGCTCTTGTGATGATGCGGAGTCAACAGGTGTGGGTGTACCGAGTGGCGGACGGCTCGCTGGCGATGATTATGAGCGGGATCGATGACTTCACGGTGCCCCCTGCGTGATGGAACTCCGGCGACAGGCAAGGGGCCTCTACCGATTGCCCGCGTGGAAACGTTGGTGCGCCGACCATGCGGTTGCTTGCAGCAACGGCCGTCGCACAGACAGCGTGAGAGCCCGGTCGAGCAGCCGCCAGTACGAGAGGGATTCATGGCCGCGCCGAAAAGCGTTCCGCCTCAAGTGCAGATACTGGCGCGCAAACCGCCGCGGGTGGGGGGGCGCGGAAGGCATGAGTTACCGGGGAGCGGCAGCCGATGCCGTATTGGGCAGGCAGTGGCAGGACCACGGGCTGCTTCCTGCGCCGCCCAAAGGGCAATTGACCGGACCCGCATCGGGCTCTTTTCTTGGCTTGGCGCTGCTCGCAGTCTAGCCGCCGTCCGACGGGCGTTCTGTGTCTGAGCGTGTCCAAGCGCCTCAAAAGGGTGCCTGACCCATCCTCCATTGCTATGGGGGTTTCTCATGAAATTCCCCGCTCAGCGATATCCCAAACTGAGTGTGTACTAACTGATCGCAGTCGGCCCGGTAACACTCGTCATGAAGGGGTCAGCGGTTCAAATCCGCTCGTCGGCTTCTCTTAAAGGCTGGGGATTCCCATCTGTTCTTTCGTGGACAGCGGATCCGCTTGGCAGATATTTGGCAGACACCCCGTCGTTCTGGCGTTCCGAACGGCCTCATCGATCCGCTCGTTGAGGTATTCCCGCGCGCCCTTTGGCAGGCGCTCGTTGAAGACCTCCGGGATTCGCTGCAGGTTGATGACCCCGCCGACCGTGCAACGCTCGCCAACGAGCATTCCGCGTTCGAGGCCGCGTTCACGGCCTGGTCACTCTCAAACGCGACCGCGCCCCTCCCCAATCTCACCAGCGACCCCGTGGCTCGCCTCGAGGGCCGCATCTGGCTCCCCGGTTAGTGCCAGGGCACTAGAGGAGCTGATCCGGTTCCAGCGCGATTGACGCCTGCCCACCCGTCCGGGCGAACACGAAGATGACTTCCATGACCGCGAGATCCGGTACCGCGATCTTGAGGGCACGCACATAGGCGTTGGCCTGGCCAGCGTGGTGCTCCTGTGCTTGGGCAACTTCCTCACCCGGCATGATGGTGTCACTCTTCCAGTCGATGACCGTGATGCTCTTGCCCTCGCGGATGAGCAGGTCGATGCGGCCCACCTCGAAGCGGTCGTCCACCTTCACTGTGAAGGGCACCTCGCAGTGCATCTCGTCGGCGGCAACCGCCCGGGCCACGGCCTCGCTCCCCAGGCAGTTGGCAGCCCACTCACGAATCTCGGCCTCGTGCTCCTCCGCCCCCTCGGTCGCACACGCATGTGCCACCACGGCATTGAGGTCGTCGGGGTTGGCGTAGTCCACCAGCTCCATCACCAGGTGGAGTGCCTTTCCCTTGCGCGTGGCCTCGGTGTCGGAGCTTTCCTGTGACGGACCCACGATGACCGGCCGGGGCTCCGGATCGCTCGCCGACTCATCGTCGGTGGTGTCGGGCCGCTGGCCATGGGCCGTGGCTGCGGTGACGCTCAGTTCGACAGCGGCCTGCTTGATGACGTCCACCTTGTGTGCGGCCCACTCCGCACGCTCAGCCTCAACGCGGTTGATGTCGTCCTCCGTCGCCTCCGCGACCTCGCGCACGGGCAATGGCCCCACCGCGGCGAGCACCTCCGCGGGCAGCACCTCAACGGAGGCCTCGCCCGGCTCGTCGTCGTCCAGGCCGAGGCGAGCCGGCAGGTGGGGCTGCAACTGCTTCATGTACGGCCCGACCTTCGTCGGGTCCATGGCGATCGGAATCACCAGGTGGTCACGCGCTCGCGTTGCCGCCACGTACATGAGCCGGGTGATCTCCGCGGCCTGCGCCTTCTTCTCCGGGTTCCACTTCTCGTCGTAGCCCGGCGTTTCGAAGTGCGTGCCGCCAAAACTCTTCACGTGGAAGTGCAGGCGATTGGCGTCACGATCGGGGATGGGCGAACGGGTGATGTTGCGTCGCCCGCACATGTTGGCCAGGGCCACCAGCGGGAACTCCAGGGATTTAGAGGCGTGGATGGTCATCACCCGCACCACGTCGTCTCCGGCGTCGGCCATTCCCGCATCGCCCTCGCGCAGCGACGGGCGGAAGTCGTCTTCCTCGATCTCCCGCTGCTCACGCATCCAGCGCGCGAAGTCGCGCAGGCCCGAGGTGGCGCTGACATCCGCAAAGCGGCGCGCCATGTCCACCATCTTCATCAGGTTGGCCGCGGCCTGCTCGTCGCCCGGGCGCGACAGCGCCTGCTCCACCAACAGTGAACGATCGACGGCCATCTCGACGGCCTCCATCAGGGTGAGGCGCGGTAGCACCTCGTGCATCTCACGAATGGCCCGAAGCCCATCGGCCACCCGCGGTGGGCACTCCTTCGTCGCGTACTGCCGGTAGTTGATGCCACGGCCGGTTCCCATTGCCAGCAGCAGTTCGTCGTCGGAGCACCCGAAGATGGGCGACCGGAGCGCAGCGGCCACCGAGATGTCGTTGAGGGGGTCGTCAATGGCCTCGAGCAGGTGGCACACGTTGCCCACCTCGTCGCGCCTGAAGAAGCCCTTGCCCCCGCCCACGCGGAAGGGCACACCCATGGCGCGGAAGGCGCGGCGGTATTCGTCGAACTGCGTCCACGCCGGCACCAGCACCACCATGTCGCCCCAGGTAATGGGGCGTACCTTCGTGAGGGCCTTGTCGTACACGGGCCACTGCGTCTGCT
>Ga0194043_1002395_pt1 | contig 10339 bp, 9 predicted proteins | sample JunL4415m_MetaG_FD_161274 | JGI IMG/M metagenome (GOLD analysis project Ga0194043, IMG submission 161274) | Anoxic zone freshwater microbial communities from boreal shield lake in IISD Experimental Lakes Area, Ontario, Canada - Jun2016-L442-15m | ecosystem: Environmental > Aquatic > Freshwater >...
ATCGGGATCGCCGAGCGGAACCCGGCGACACTGGCCGAGCTTGGTGGATGTCGTGGCATGGGGCCGATCCGGCTCGAGCGCTGGGGCGATGAGATCCTCGCCGTCCTCGACGGGGCAGGGGACGCCGTCGTCGAGGGGTAGTCCACCAGTCCAGTCCCACGTACTGTGGCAGAACAGCCCACCGATCGACCTGACCCAACGGCCTGACACTAAGGAGCACCATGGAACTCGGAATCCACTTCGCCAACTTCACCCTTCCTGGAGGACCCGCCGCGCTCGGTCCGGTGCTGTCGGACACGGCCCGGGCCGCCGAAGACGCTGGGTGTACGACCTTCACCTTGATGGACCACTACTTTCAGATGGAGGAGTTCGCGGCGCGGACCGAACCCATGCTCGAGGGCTACACCTCCCTTGGCTTCTTGGCTGGACGGACCGAGCAGATCAAACTCGGCCTGTTGGTGACCGGGGTCACCTATCGCCACCCTGGTCTGTTGGCCAAGATCGTGACGACCCTCGACGTGGTGTCGGGCGGCCGGGCGCAGCTCGGTATCGGGGCTGCTTGGTATGAGGCTGAGCATCTCGGATATGGGGTGCCGTTCCCACCCCTGTCGGAGCGGTTCGAGCGGCTGGAGGAGACCCTGCAGATCTGCCATCAGATGTGGAGCGACGATGATGGCCCCTACGAGGGCACCTACTACCAACTCGCCCAGACCATCTGTTCACCCCGGCCCGTCTCGAGTCCGCGGCCCCGCATCCTGGTGGGTGGCAGCGGCGAGCGGAAGACTCTCCGGCTGGTGGCCCGCTACGCCGACGCCTGCAACCTGTTCGCCACAGATCTGGACGAGGTGGCCCACAAGCTCGAGGTTCTCGACCGCCACTGCGCCGACGCCGAGCGCGATCCGGCCGAGATCGAGCGCACGATCCTGGCCATGGCCGACCCGATGGGTGACGTGGACGGATTCCTGGCCAGCATGGAACAGTATGCGGCGCTGGGCATCGATCTGGTCGAGGTGATGCCGCTGGTGGAGGATCCAGTGGCATGGGTGACGCAGCTGGGCCAGCAGGTCGTGCCCCGGCTGGCTGATCTCTGACCCTCAGCCAGGCAGCCTCAGCCAGGCAGCCTCAGATAGCAGGAGTGAAGCGCAGGGGCAGCCGGGCTGGGCCCCAAATTCCGAACGTGGTCGGTTTCCACTCGACGGGACCGTCCACCGCGAGGTCGGGCATCCGGCGGGCCAGCAGGGTGAGGGACTCTTGCAGTTCAGCGCGGGCCAGCGCCGCCCCCATGCAGTGGTGGATTCCCGATCCGAACGTCATCTGCTGGGTGCCCCGCTCTCGAGTGATGTCGAAGGTCTCGGGCTCTTCGTAAGACAGGGTGTCACGGTTGGCTGAAGCCAGCGATACGAACACCAGCGTCCCCTGGGGGAAGAGCACGTCGTTGAAGACGATGTCCTCGGGAGCGAACCGCACCGTGCCCCGGACGGCACCGAGGTAGCGCATGGACTCCTCCACGGCACGGGGGACGAGTTCGGGCTGTTCAGCCAACAGGGCCCACTGGTCAGGGTGCTCGGCGAACAGGGCCAGACAACAGGCCAGCTGATTGCGGGTGGTATCGGTCCCGGCCATCAGCACGGCCACGGCCATAGACACAAGTTCGTCGTTGGACAACCGGTCCCCTGCCTCTTCGATGGCTATGAGGGCGCTCAGTAGGTCATCTTTCGGCGCACCCCGGCGTTCCGTGATGAGCTCGACCAGGTACGCCTCGAGGGCGGCATCGGCCGCCTCGATCAGTGGGAGGTCCTCGGCCAGGTTCTGGTTGAAGATCCGGAAGATGTCGGTGGCCCAGGCCGAAAACTGCCGCCAATCCTCCTTCGGGGCCCCCAGCAACTCACAGATGATGGGGATGGGGTAGGGCTCGCACAGGTCAGCCACTACCTCGCAGCGGCCGGACTCAGCGAAAGTATCGACCAGGTCGCCTACGACTTGGCGCATGAACGGGCGCAGACGATCGGCGGCTTGAGGAGTGAAGGCCGGGGCCACCAGGCGGCGGAGGCGGGCGTGGTCGGCACCCTCCATGGCCAAGATGGACTGGCGGTGCTCGTCTTCGGCCTCGGTGGGCTCGAGGCCGTTGATTTGGCGCAGCAGCGACAGGGCGTTGTGGAACCGCTTGTCGCGCAGCAGCGATACACAGTCCTCGCGGCGGCTGATCGAGTAGCCGAGCGGTGACCGGGCCAGCCAGTGCTGCTGGCGCGCCTCGGCCAGCACGGAGAGCGCGTCTTCGCGCTCCATCCCGGCGATGTCGACGGTCGGCAGGTCGAGATCATGGACGGACATCACCATCGGGCACACTCCAGTCGAGGACGAAACTGCTCCAAGTTACCCCGGGCGCCGCACCCCTCTGGATCGCTAGTGTGCCGGGCATGGAGCCACTCGACGCCGCATCCGCCATCGCCGCACCCCTAGGGACCGTGGGCGCCGCCTTTTACTTCTCTCCCGAGGCCTCCGCCCGGGCCGAGGAGATCGGGATCGACGTAGTGACCCTGTACGCCGCCGGTCGTGGCGGGGTCCTTGGCGCGCTCAGTCCAGAAGAGGTGGACGACGAGTTCTTCTTCTTCAAGACCGGGATGATCAGCGGGGTGGTGACGGCTGGCCGCACCATGGCCGACCCGGACGCCATCCTGGCGGCCCACTTGGCCTCGGCGGACGACTACGCGCTCGCCACCTTCGGAGGACTGAGCGGATCCATCCTCCCCGAGTTCCAGACCGCGGCGGCCACGGTGATCAGTGCACTGCCGACCGGCTCGTGGGCGTTGGCCGACGGGTACCGGGCTGCACGAGCACGCGTCGAACCTGCCGCCGCTGCCTATATGAGTGCGGTCATCTTGCGCGAGCTGCGCGGCGGGGTCCACCGTGACGCGGTGGTGGCCGCTGGGATGTCCAATGCGGTGGCCTGTCAGTTCGACCAGGGTGACGGCTACTTCCGGCTGCACGGGTTCGGTGATGGCGACATGGTGGAAGAGACCCCTGAAGTCATCGCGGCCAAGGAAGCGGTCGAGCAGGCCACCGAACGCAAGATGGCCGAGTTGCTGTCCGTGCTCGACGACGACGGCTGCAGGGCACTAGTAGTAGGGGCTGGCGGCATGTTGGACGCCACCTCGTCACCTCGACGGGTGGACTGACCAGGCCATCGACTCAAGGAGTAAGACGACCTGGTCGGATGCCGTTGACGGCACGGGTGTGCCTGAGCCGCACCGGCAAGCTCTCGTTAGTGGCGGCTACGTCGGCATCGCTCTGAGATGAGCCGCTGACGCACAGGCTCAGGTGGGTAGGTCAGCAGCCAAGTGGTCGTCCACGTCCCTAGAGGTGGACGGGAAGGCGATGAAGCCCGAGTCGTCCAGCGGTCCCGGTCCGGTCCACCGGTAGGCGACGAGTGAGCCGCCCGGACGGACCGCGCTGTAGTCGACACAGACCGCGTTGACAGCGGACACCGTCGGGGTCTCGTTGAACCAGTAGTGGCCGAAGAAGACGGGAACCGCATCCCGGTAACGGTAGGCATCGGCCTCCTCATAGGGGAGATCGGGGAGTCCAGGGTGGGGCTCATCGTCCGGAGTCAAGGCGCTCTGGGGGATCATGGCAATCTGACGCATCGTGATGGCCGAGTCGTCCCACCACTTGATGCGGGCCGAACGGCGCGGCGAACCCTCTGGGTCGCGCCAGGCCTGCTCCTCGGACAACTCCATCTCGGGTCCCTTCAGCACTACTTCTACCGCATTGAATGCGGGGGTCCCCACCGAGTTGGCTTCGATGATGAACGCATCGCTGACCGGTGTGCCCGGTGGCACCCAGGAGTCCAACACGGCGAGCGAGTCCGGATGCCAGCAGGCGTGGGCGATCCGGAGGTCACCAAGTTCCAGGTAGAGCGGAAGTGTCCGGAACCAGGCGATGATCTCGTGGTGCAGGGGGGAGTCTTCGGTCACCTGTTCGAGGAAGTGCCGGTGCTGGTGCGTGTTGTGGCCACCCTTGCGACCTAGGTGGGTGCGCATGAAGTCGTCCGGGTCGGCGGGGTTACGTGTGGCATACGAGATGGCATTGAACTCGTGGTTTCCCATGATGACCTGCGCCGATCCGGCTTCGTGCATGGCCCGGACGATACGGACCACCTCGACCTGTGAGTCCCCACGGTCGATGAGGTCGCCCACGAAGATCACCTGGTGGCCGGCGCGGCGATAGGCGCCGTCGGTCTGCTCGTAGCCGAGTCTGGACAGCAGTCCCTCGAGTTCGGGAGCGCATCCGTGGATGTCGCCGATGATGTCGTACGTCGTCATCTGGCCTGCCTTTCGTGATCGTCGGTCGAGAGAGGGTCGAGGCGTGACATCCTCGAGCGGAGCAACTGACCCGAGTCAGGTCCGAAGCGGTGCGTCACGAGCGGATCCACCAGCCCGCGTTCCGGGGCACTGGCGCCGTGCAGGCGGTTCCCGGGTACGACCCCATTGTAGGTGGGGGATGTGACGCCTACTGGGAGGTGTGCCTCTGCCGGCAGATTCGTCGCCGTGGCAGTGGCCAGAGGGCCAGGTGAAGATTCAGGTCGACACCGGTCGACTCGAGTGAGGCCAATAGCGCCCCGCCATCCGAGAACTACCAGCGTCGAACCGGACCATCGGTCGGACTTGTGCGCGAAGTCAGAACCATCCAAGAAGTTGCTCGTGACGGTAGCGGTCGCCCTGAGCCGATTGTCCCTCCCCCTGTCGTACACGCGCACATCACACACCCCATGGACGGCTTCATCCGGTCCCCGCATGTCGTCACGCACGTCGAGCTCGATGATGTGCTTGTCCCCGGCCACGATGTGGCGATGAGGAAGGGCATCGAAGAGGGGGCACCCGAGTCCTTGGTTCTCCCCAGCGATGAGTGGCTGATCCTCGAACATGAATCAGGGCCAGGCCGCCGCAATATTCTGCGGCACCGGACCAGATGAAGCCCATCTGAAGCGGTGCCCTGATCTCGGACGGCGGGCCGTGTGCCTCTCGTCGTGCCGGGTATGGGCGAGGTCGGATGCGAGTTGACCCCTCAATGACACGGGATTGCGGCCCACACCGGACACGAGCGACGCAGTGCCCGTATGAGGAAATGGTGAATCACACGCATGTAGTTATTGCCGACGCCCCGAATTCCAGTACATCGAACGCAGACCAGCGGGTTCATCATACGAACGTGTGTTCCCCATAGCACCACCCTGAACTGGGTATTCTGGAAGGACCACGTGTTTCCACGGCTAGCTGTACCACCGCCTTCTGCTCTGCCCAGAAGGCCCTCCATAGGGTGTCACACCCCCCTCGTAGGTTTCTCTATATGGGAGATACCGACATGGACATGGTGCTCGATAGTGGGCATACGATCTGGCTCAAGGAGATCGATCAATGGCTGGTCTACGACGGCCTGCTCGACGGGATGCCGACCGAACGGCTCAATGCCAGCCTGATCGACCACATCATGGCGAGTGGGACCGTCGGAGGACGGCGGGCGGTCCTGATCGCGCCCGAACAGACACGACCGGCGGGCACGGGTGGGCCGGACTCTGGAGAGGATGCATATTCGCTCCTACCTCGTATGGCCGTCCGGGCGCGCTTCGAATCACTGCAGCCGGTCTCTGAGGGTGGGGACTTCTCGGAGCTGACCATGGTGTGGTTCCAACACACATGGGCACTGCCCATAGACGATGGGGTCGTGGGGAAGATCAGGGCGGTCGACTGGGCCGGATCGGCCAGGGACATGATCTGGTAGCCGACTCAGTCGCTGTCAGGACCTTCCTCGACGGTTCGACCACCACACGGCACTGACGGTCAGTTCCGCACACCCTCGATGTACTGATCGGACGAGGAGAGCCCCTCGAACTCGGCGTTCACCCGCTCGTCGTGCTCTTGCTCGTCGCGCAAGGCACTCGAGCGCTTCCACCGACCCACCAGGAGGAAGATGGTCGGGAGGAAGAGGATCTCGCCAGCCACGCAGACATACCACCACCGCTGCCACTCCTTGGGGGCTACTGCTCGGGCTTGTAGGACCTCTCGGCCATGGGCAGCCAGGAACTTGCGGTCGGCCGGTGGGATCTTGGATGCGGCCAGCAGATCGGCCACGGCAACACCAGGGCTTACGCCGGTAGCCAGGGCGATCTGTTGGGTGGCCGCCATAATGGCCTTCGGGTCCCTCACGTTGGCCTGGAGCCGGGTGAGCGTGGCCTTGTCGATCAGCTTCAGGGTGGCGATCTGGCTCGGGTACTCGGCCTGGAGTTTCGAGGCGTGTGCGCCGAAGTCGGCCACCGGAGTGGCTGAAGGCACGATGAAGGGGACGATCAGGAAGGCGGCGGCGGCCACCAGCCGCAGGGTCCACCCCCAGATGGCCAGTCCGGTAGCTACCAGGGCCGGGTTCCTGCTCTCGAGGGTCTCGGTATAGGCCGCCATCCACGGCGCGTAGGCGACACCACGTGCTGCCGACATCACCATGATGACCACGATGAACGTCGCGTACGAGGTGTGCGGGCGGGTAGCCAGCCCGGCAAAGACGACGCCCATGGCCACCGCACACACCCCGCCGAGGACCATGAACGGCTTGCGGACCCTGAGCTTGTCCGAAATGACTCCGACCGCCACCACCGCCACTGCATCGGCAGACCAGAACCAGTTGCCGAGTCCGTTGGCCTGGGCTTGGGAGAAGCCGAAGACGGAGACGAAGTAGATGACGAAGAAGCCCACCGCCGAGAGGTAGAAGAGGAGGTAGAGCCCGACACCCAACGACGGGATGATGGTATTGAACCCCAGCATCTGACGGAACGGGCGCTTCAGTGCCTCCTCCACCTGCATGCCCCGAGCTCTGACTTCGGCCAGTACTCGCTCGCGCAACGACGTCATGATCTGATCGCGTATACGCGGCGCCAGTTCGCGCAGACAGAAGAGAGCGACCACGAACACGGACAGCCCTACCGCCCCAGCGATCCGGAACTGGTCCTGCCACCGGGGCAGATGATCCAGCGTCGTCGACGCCACCAGCGAGACCATCAAGCTCCCGAGCACCGGGCCGAGGGTCCAAAAGCCCATTGCCGCCCCGCGGCGCTCCTGGGGAGAGAAGTCGCGTACCAATGCGGGCGTGGCGACCAGGACCATTCCCTCGAAGAACCCGACGGCACACAGGGCGATTGCATAACTCAGCTTTGTGTTGGCGTTCGGGACTCCGAAACAGGTGACCAGGCCCACAACGAGCAGACCGACGACGACGATGTTGGCCCGGCCGATGCGGTCGGCAAGAGAAGCGACCAAGGAGGCTATGGCCCCGGCCACGCTGCTGACCACCACCACTGTCAGGTAGAACCGGAACGACATCTGGTAGTAAGCGAGGATCGAAGTGGAGACAGATCCGGCCACATACTGCTGGTAGTACATCACCACGCTGCAGAGGACCACGAGGGCGAGCAGTCGGTAGCGGGTCTTGGATGGCGGATAGTGGTCCAGGTCGCGATACCACAGGCGACGCATGCGAGAGTTCACTCGACGGGGCTCGTCGGTGGCTGTTGGCGGCGTGACGGTTTCGGTCATTGGGACGGCTCGGTCATAGGGACGGCTCGGTCATGGCGCGGACGAGACGCGCACCGCACTCCACTTGACCCCGCAGACATGGTGACGATGCCGTACGCCCCGCCGGACTTCCACAGGTGCAGGCTATGGAACCGGCAGGCACTCGGATAGGGCCATTCGGCCCTGGCTGGCGGCACTGCGCCGGCGAGCGGTGCGTACCCCTGCGTTGATGTTCAGAGGTACCCTTGGGGGTACCCAAGACGGAGGAGCCCCGTGGAACTGCCTGATGATGTCGTCGACGATCTGCGAAAGCGTCTGCGCAGGGCAGGCGGTCAGGTCCAGGCCGTCGAGAAGATGTTGGCCGAGGGACGCGAATGCCGTGACATCGTCACTCAACTCAGTGCAGCCATCAGTGCCTTGGAGCAGACCGGCTTCCGGCTGATCGCCAGCGGACTCACCTACTGCATCCAGCACCCAGAGGAGGCGGAGGCCTCGGGCTATCCGCTCGACGAAGTGCAGCGGCTCTTTACGAAGCTGGCGTAATCAGCTGGCTGGCATCGCCCGTCCGAGCCGCCTCGGCATCGAGCCAGGTCCGATAGCCGCCATCGAGGTTCCGGGCCGCCCGGCCCAATTGGTGGAGGAGTTCGGTGGCCGTGTGGCCTCGTTGGCCGACCTGGCAGTAGATGGCGAACGGGCCATCACCCAGTCCAGGCAGGTCGTCGCGTAGCGAGTCCAGGGGCGCACTGATGCTCCCGGGGATCGATCCAGCCGCGAACTCCGACGGAGTCCGCACGTCCAATACGGTCCACCCGGTGTCGGCCAATCGAGCCAGTTCGCCAGGAGCGATGACGTCGCACTCGCCGGACAGGACGTTCTCGGCCATGTAGCCGAGCATGTTGACCGGGTCCTTGGCTGACGAGAACGGGGGGGCGTAGGCCAACTCCAGATCAGCGAGGGCTGGAGCCGTCAGTCCGCCGGTCATGGCGGTGGCCAGGATGTCGATCCGCTTGTCCACCCCGGCCCCTCCGACGGCCTGGGCCCCCAGGATCGTCCCGTCGATCGGATCGAACAGGAGCTTCAGGGACATCTGCTCGGCCCCGGGGTAGTAGGTGGCGTGGTTCATGGGGTGGGAGTGGATGGCACGGTAGGGCCGGCCGGCGGCGGCCAGACGTGTCTCGTTCCATCCGGTCATGGCCGCGGTGCGCGAAAAGACCTTGACGATGGCCGAACCGATCGACGGGGCAGCATCTCGGACCAGACCAGCGATGTGGTCGGCCACCCGACGGCCCTGCCGGTTGGCCACATTGGCCAGTGCGATCAGTGAGGTTCCGCCCCCGACGGAGTCGACCTTCTCGACGGCATCACCGACGGCGTAGATATCGGGGTGGCTGGTCAGCCCGACACCGGTCACGGCAATTCCTCCGTTCGGGCCGATATCCAGGCCGGCCATGACGGCCAGCCGGGTATCCGGGCGCACCCCGATGGATCCGACCACGAGGTCCGCGGGCAGGGAACGCCCGTCGGCCAGGACGACAGCAGTGTCTGTCACTTCGGTGACGGCCACACCGGTCTCGACGTGGACGCCGTTGGCCAAGAGTTCGGCCTCGATGAGCACAGCCAGCTCCGGGTCGAGCGGAGTGAGGACCTGGCCTGCTGCCTCGACGATGGTGACATCGATGCCCGAACGACGGAGATTCTCCGCCGTCTCCAGGCCGATGAAGCCAGCGCCGATGACCACGGCCGCGCTGGGTGCAGCCGACACATCGCGGAAGAGCCCGGCCGCATCTTCGACGGTGCGCAGTGTCCGAACCCGATCGAATCCGGTGATCGGTGGTCGGACCGGGAGGGCACCGGGGCTAAGGATCAACTTGTCGAAGCCGAACTGCATTTCGGTACCGTCCAGGGTGGAGCGCACGGTGGCCAAGTGGGCTTCGGCATCGATCCCCACCACCTCGGTGTCGACCCGAACGTCGAGGCGGAATCGTTCGAGCAGTCGCTCGGGAGTCTGGAGGAGCAGATCGTCCTCGTCCTCGATCACCCCGCCAACGAAGTACGGAAGACCGCAGTTTGCATAGGACACGTGGCCCGAGCGCTCGACAACGACGATCTCCGCCTTCTCGTCGAGCCGACGAAGGCGGGTAGCCGCCGACATCCCACCCGCTACACCTCCGACCACCAGCACCCGCAGGGGATGCGGAGAAGCGGCACCGCCAGCGGCAGCGTCGTCGGTCGGGTGCGGTTGGGAGTTCGATGACATGAGGACGTCCTCGCTAGACGGGTAAGGGGTACATTCACTATACCCTCTAGGGTATCGGGTCAGTCACCGCAGCCGAGCCGGCGACTCGGGGACTTGGACGCCAACCCCTTGACGTCGACACCGTGCCAGGATACCCTTAGGGGTATGTGTAGAGCAGCGACATGCCGCCAGTGCGGTCGTCCGACGTGGAAGGGCTGCGGCCTCCATGTAGAACAGGTCCTCGCCCATGTGGCCCCCGCCGACCGGTGCAACTGCAGTGCCGAGGCACCGGTCCGGAAGCGACGCTGGTTCCAGAGCTGATCCGATTGGGTTCGAGACCCTGCCTCATCGCACTCCTACCAGCCTGATTCGAATCCCTAGAGGTCCCCGAGCACCGCTAGGGCATCGAGGTCGAGTGCCTGCTGGGCGTGACGGGACACGCTGGCCAGGAACATCCGGTCTCCCCGGTCGGTCTGCTTGACCATCATCGAGGCCCCGACTCCCATCATCAGTCCGCCGAAGCACTCCGTGCGGTAGTCCGCCA
>Ga0194043_1002397_pt1 | contig 10338 bp, 6 predicted proteins | sample JunL4415m_MetaG_FD_161274 | JGI IMG/M metagenome (GOLD analysis project Ga0194043, IMG submission 161274) | Anoxic zone freshwater microbial communities from boreal shield lake in IISD Experimental Lakes Area, Ontario, Canada - Jun2016-L442-15m | ecosystem: Environmental > Aquatic > Freshwater >...
GTTTTGGACGATGAAACGTTGTACGTGTGTCATATTTCAAAAACATACGACGTGGATAATTGTGAGAAACATATACATTCGTTACTGGAATCTGTACGTTTCAAGGAGAACCGCGAGTTTTTCATGTCGCCTTTTCATCTATTACGCGATCTCATGGATACCGTGACATCGTCGTACGGTATACATAATTCAAAATTAGACGATATCATCAATAAACTGAATTCGATCGTGTTGTCATCCATCAACACAGACATACCGGACCCGATCGTATCGATGACGGATACGATCAAAAAAATAAAAGCAGTTGACAACGAACTCACCGATCTCGATCGCAAAGACTGTTTGAAAGAGATCATGAACGAGCATTACAACTCTGTATCAGTCATTTACTGGATCGAAATGCGGAAGCACATCGAAACAAAACTCAACCGTAAACTACGAGACATCGAGGCATGGAAATACAGCATCAAAAACACGTCTCATAAACATCTGTGTTCGCGCATCAAATGGACGAAACATGTTCCTGCATTACCGCTCACAAATACTACGGTGCAACCGATAACAGATTTTTTCCGTGTTTAATTTAAAATATAGAAACAAAGACTAGACTATACGATATTAAACACTGCTTTTGAAACAAGGAATGCTAACGTTTATCGTATCATTTCAAACATTATTATTGATACATATCACGATTTTGACAATTGTATCAATAATAATAGATAATTCAACTTTAAAAAATTCACGATGAATTAATGTTTCATCTCGTTTATCAAATGTTACATGCGTGTATTTATATTCGTAATTTTTATAAGACGAAGTGGTATATGTGTTAATGCTAAAATTAAAAAGAAATGATATTTTCTTTGTTCATGAAATAATAAGCAATGAAACAACCAGCAACTAAATTTAAAACAGCATGAATTATCATCGTTGGCTTTTTTTCTACGACTAACATGTACACGTGCGATACAAACACGATGAAAATACCGATTAAGTAGAAAATCAAATGAATGTTCATGCTTTTACGAATTATAAATACAACTATAAAATAAATAAATAAAAATATAAATAATCATTGAATGTATAACAACATGTTATTGTCATGAATGCACACAAATTGCTCGACAATTACAACATAACGGAATTACATAAATACGTTAAATTTAAACAATGGAAATCGTGTGATACGTATTGTAAAGTACAATTAATTTCATATATTTTAGATGAGTACATAGAAGATAGCAAGACTCTGTTTTTTGAAACGATGTGTGATATTTGTTTCGACACAGTTCATACGTACAAATGCATGACATGTACTTATAAACTGTGCTGTAAATGTTATCAAAGCATGATGTTACCGACGTGTCCACAGTGTCGTCGCAAGATGATCTACATGGAAATCGAATTAATCTTGCAAGATTATTTAGATTACAAACAGATCGATCTGTACAAGTACTGTGTTCTCGCGCTTCGGTATTTAGTATCCGTCCTCGAATTCATATTCGTTTTTATTTGTTTATCGTTTTGTATTCTCACGTTTATTTTTATGATTGCGTTCAATGCATCGTAACGTAAATATAAAAATAAATATACAACATTTATTTATTTCATGAATAGATTTTGTGACAAATTCTGTATCTTTCCGAAAATAAATGATTCAGAACAATGTTAATAATTATTGTACAATTCTTAATTTCTGTAATACAAAGCAAAAAAATTATTACTTAAATTAACATCAGCAACGAACGAGTATTGTAGATAACAATACCCTTGTTCACCCCATTGTGATGACCAACTATTCTGTACGATGAACCGTTGCATGTGATCATCGTAACCACATATTAGCAAAGCATGTCCACCCAAAGTTCGATCGTTGTTTGATATCGATGGTACCATACCATCATCACCTACTCCTGGATTACTAACAAAGGACACCAATAATTGTATACAAAAAACCACAGGGTATTTGTTATATAAAGCGTTTTTAATAATATTTAAATCGTTTGTAGTTGTAGCATTCGCGTTTAATTGTGAAAAATATATATTCTGAAATAATTGTAAAGCATTTGTATAACAAACACTCGACGGAATAGCAGAAGTTATATTCGGTTCATGGAATGGAAAATCAGAAGAAAGACATATATTATTTGACATCAACGAATCAATTAAAAAATTCATCCATAAACCAGTATCCATACAATAACATTTTCCAGGTAAACAGTCTTTGCAACTGCAACACATATTCGTGACATCTTGATTTGCTTTTTTATATATCTCATATTGCTGCACACGTGCATTGTAATAAAGAAATGCAATTGAAAGTAGATTCGTATCATCCGGAACATTGGTTCCTAACTTTAATAAATGAAAACGCAAACAGTTCACAGCAGCAAAACATGTACACGCATAGGTTTGTCCTTGATTTAATACAGGTGGCATAATAGGTCGTAAATCATAAACAGGTGGTAATATGGTAGATATGTCTGTGGTAGGTGTAGTTATAAAAGATATTGGTGTGATGGGTACAGAAATTGGTTTATATGAAAATACAGTGAAATTCCAACACATCTTTGGATTTTTCACATAATCATAAGATAAATAACCGTACCCATTATCACCCCATCCTTCACCCCAAGGATTAGATACAATGAATGTTCGTGTATTATCATTGTATCCACAAAGAAGTGTCATGCTATTTTCAAAAAAGGTATCATCGACCACTTTCATAATACCTGATGGTTTATTATCATTGAACGAAAAATAAAGACGATAAGCACATACAACTGGTAAAAAATTATGTAAAGCATTTTTTATCGCTGCCAATGTATCATCGTTTAATACTAAATGTCCACACTGAATAGGAGGAAATTTCAGAGCATTCTCGTAACAAATACGAGATGGTGGTGGTGTAGTAATCTCAATTTGTTGTGCGTTTGGATAATCGCTATCTAAACATACATTTTTTGTGATGAGTGCTTTAATAATATAATCCATGTTCGTGATCGACACCGGATTACAATAAAAATCTTGACTCGATGGTATTGTGTTAATATCAGTACATCGCACTTCGGGTGCAGTTTCGTTAAATTTCAAATCGTTCGATTGTATAACACGTGCATTATATGCTAAAAAATGTACCGAAAGATTATTCGTAGGATCGGCAACGTATTTACCGTGTTCCATTAATTGATAACGTAAACAAGTGATTACAACACCGATGTTATTGTCTTGGTGTTGTACATATATAACAGGTGGCATAAAAGGTCGTAAATCCAAAGTGTCCAGAAGTAAAGGTATCGGTGTAGGTGTAGGTACTAAAAAAGGTAACGGTGTCGATTTATCGTGTTTTATCGCTTTAAACATTTGAGGAATATGGATGATTTGTCCTTTCAGTGTCATGACACTCTGTGTTATCCATGCAATACTGCAATATAATACGATACATTGAAATACAATCCAAAGAGTCATTTTTTCAGTGCTCGTATTATAAACGAAAACAGATGGATAAAAATAATAAAGTTGAAACGAGTTTTGATAAAATAATGAAATTAAATAAAAACTGTAACATAAACAAACTGATCCTAAAATAAGCATGAGCCATGCTCTTACTTTATGATAAAACGTAAACGATATCTGAATTTTCGTCATTTATAATAATCACAATGATTTTAAAAATAAGTGTTTAAAATCTTATTTTTAAAACATGGCTTGAAATCGTTTGTAACGTGATCATCGTTCAAACCCGTGAACGGACAAGATATCTTCAAATAAAAGATCAAACATGAATACATCAACGGTACAAGAATTAAGAACGATGTGCAAACGAAAACATATAAAAGGATATTCAAAAATGAATAAAAAACGATTGATTGAAGTAATCGATGAACATCGGAACGTAGAAAAAAGTGCCAAAAACACGGTATTACAGATCGAACATATCTGTCAATTAATTAAATCGTATTTATTTTATACTTCTCGGTCAGAATTTGTATCTCATTATTTCGAAACATATTTACGAACCTCTAAAAACAATAAACACATTCCTTCTTTTTATAAAAAAACAGTCAAAATATGTAAATTATTAATTGCTAACAATAAATCGTGTCTTTATTTTAAATCGATTCAATGTCAATACACAAAATGCATGTTTAGAAACATTCGATATAATTTATTTGATAACGAAAAAGAACTGATCGTTCAAAATACAAAGTTTTGTTTATCTATCAATCGTTTGATTAAAAATTATCTCACACGAACGAGATTGCAAACATACACGAGACATGTAAGATTTCATTCATTTAAACATGTCATTCTCAATGTAAATAATTGTATACATCATAAAAAATCAAAACATAACGAAATACTCATGAAGTATTCGATGCAATTATCGAACACGTTCGGTCGTTCCATCATAAGAATGTATTATTAATAAAACAAGGAACAGAACTGGATACGTCGTCAGACTTTCGATCGCGAACACCGTCAAGAATCAATGAAAAAACAATGAATTATTTGATAACTCGTAGTTGGTTATCAACTAATTCATTTATTATCGAATCAAACAACGACAACAAGAAACGTTAACATTATAAATGTTTCAATGAATATTGTATTTAGATATTGCATAATCGTACGTTAACGAATTTGCTAACGATCGGCTCTGATGTATAATAAAAGTAGTTTTATTTAGATCTGCGTTACATACGTTTAAATAATAAGGAATGTCGAATAAGGTGTTCAATGGAATATAATGAACCAATGGTATTAGCATGTCGTAATACCATTGTTCGTAATAACTCTGAACTTTGAACACGACACTATGACTGTACAATTTCCAGAACAAACCCGACCATGCATTGACCATACCATCGATATCCAGTAAATAGCGGTAGGTTAACATATCCTCGACCGACATCACATCATAAGAAGCATCGAGTTCATCGATGATATTATTCTGTGAGAAGGCGGTGGTCAGATCACGCACGTGACAATGCTGAATACCGTGCGTGTTGTACGTGTTGGTATACACGCGAGGCACGTTCCGTGATCCGCGCCATAACAAACTCTGGGTATTGATGTTGAACGGTGGACTGACAGAATCGACACGTTTTTTATAGTTCTCGAACCCATTGGACACGATGAATTCAGAGTCTGGGAGAAGTAAAGTGGAAGTATCGTCTTTATGACGTCCGAACGCTAACACTGGACGACTCAATACGGGATAAACCGTGATGTTATCGGGATCGTGTACGAAACGAGGTTCGTTTGCATTGCCTTGACCTTTGTACTTGTTTTTCTGATTTTCGGATAGATCGTGCCAACACACGATCGTGCGGAATTCTTTCGGACAGAACTGGGAATATTCACGCCAAGCGTCGTAGATGCACACGAAATAACTACCTTCGAAATCGTCGTGATGGCTCAGATAATCTCGCATGTACCGCAACACCGGTTTCCAACGCCACGCGTCTTTATAATTATCGATATTAGAATACACGTTACACAAAGGTTCAATTTCTAATACGATTTCACCTTTAGAAATAACGATAAATCCTAATTCAGGGATATCGATCAATGTCTGTTTATCAACTGAATTCATCGCTTTACAATAAACCAATGAGAATCGGTTATGAAAATAAGCGAACGCCTTAAACTTGAAAGAAACGGGTGGTTTCCGTCGATACCGATACCAAAACATGAATCGGAATCGAAAGACTCAACAACAAAATAATCATCAATGTCGGTGGAAAACTGTACATATGGGATAATCCAAGTGCAAACAGAATGGTGAGAAATAAATCAAAAACAGGTGTTTTTGATATTTTCACCGAACGCATTAATTTTAATCCATCCATCGGTATACAATGTATAAGAATTTTTAATTTAATAATCTGTACACATACCAACTGATCTGTATTAGATCCATTAATAGTAACACTACACTGCCAATATTGATATAATTTATATCGTAATAATAACAATAACATAAAACCGCAATCAATAATACACTTAACACTATTATGACGTTCAATCGTGACATTAAATCTCGTTGTTTTTTTTCAACTTCCGTTTTGGCTACGGGAGCCTCCATATCTGTATGAAGATTGCTCGGTGCTATTTCATCGGTCGATACTGTCTCGTTATCAGATGTTGCGTCTGCTAGAAAATGTTCGTTCTTTTGATTAAATCGATATGCCATTTTATGTAAACACAGATTTTATGTTTTTGTTGCACTAGCAGTAAACGCCGTATAATTTTTATAATATTCATACGTATAATAAAGATCGATCAGTGTTAAAACGATACTGACGATACCCACATACTCTTTTTCATTAAAAAATGAAAAAGTAAAACAATGATTAATATCATGCTCACGACCGATATTACATAAACATCCATCATCATTCCTAACACATTACCACCTGCACTCACAAGAGTGGTTAAATTTGATGTTGTCGTTGTATCTGCTGAAAAAAACTCCTTCTTCTGATTAAATCGATATGCCATGTTTATATTTACACGGATAGATTTTATAATTACGTATTATGGTTTTTTGTAAAGGGTCACATAATTGCTCGTTCTTGTAGCAGATACGTCGTTTTTCATCCAGCATTTATTCCCTGAATAAGCGAAGCCTTTGCATTCGTTTTTACGTTCGCATATTGTTTTACATCCTCCAACAGTGAATGCCAAACCACCGAAATTAGCTATATCAGCTCCACCATCCGTTGTTGTTAATGTCGTATAAGCCACCGTTGATTCTGGTACCGGTTTTGTGTACAACGTGACGTTTGCATTTGTACTTGGGCCGGAAAAATCAGTTCTTAACCAGCAGCTGTTAGTGTTATCGTATGCATATCCATAACAATCACTAATATCGTCACATAACGTCTGACACATTTCTTTTGTACTATTCAAACCAGTAAATCCAGGTATATCCGCACTCGTACCTGCATTTTGTCCAACGGTCGAAGTATATGTGAGTGTCGTCGATGGTAATACTAAAGGTGATATTTTATACATGGTATTACCTGGACTACTGACTTGATTCAATTCATCTTTTATTAATGAACATTTCAAAGTGGTATCATAATTATATCCAATACATCCCGGTGTTGCATCACATAAAGATTGACATTGTATCTTTGTATAAGAAAGACCTCCCATGTTGGTTATAACAGTGCCACCTTTGGTGTCGGGTACACTGGTGTACACCAGCGATGGAAGCACTGTAGGAGCACTCGTTGGTTTTTGGTACAGTGTGACATTCGCTGATGGTGATTGAACGAATGTGCCAGATTTTAAAAAACATTTGTTTCTATACGAAGGTTCAGTAGTATATGCACTTTCGGCGTATGAAAATCCGTTACACGTATCCGTCGCATTACAAAGTTCTTGACATTGTAATTTTGTATATGGAAGGGCTGAGTATCCCGTCATAGCACCGACGTTAGCATCGGTGTTCTTAAAAGACGTGTAATTGATCACGGGTCTACTTTTTGTGCATGCACTAAAGTCACACGGTACGGTTTGTGTTAAAGATGGACACGTGCCACCATAAGCAGCTTGAGTCGTTATAGTACGTGATTGTGTTTTTGTACCACCTGTAATACCGCATGGACAGCTTGTCGAATCTACCCATGCACTTGTAACACAATTTATCGGACAGTCTGGTACAGTGCATGGCACGATTTGTGTTAATTCGGTGGGACACACCGTACCCCCATAAGCAGGTTGAGTTATTATTTCACGTATCTGTCCTTTTTCACATCCTGTACAACTTTTGCATACATAAACAATCACGATACCGGATCCACCTGTTGTACCATTACCACCTGTTGTACCACATGCACCCGATCCACGTTCACCACCACTACCGCCACCAGTATTATCTACACCGGAATGTGCAAAGTCTTGGTTACATGTTCCACCTATTCCACCACCACCTGATGCTGCAGCACCTAATCTGGTTGTATTGTTTGTTCCACCTGAACCACCACCACCGTACCAGTTATTATCCACCGGAAATAAATAACCGGCTGTACCAATCGATCCCGAATTACCACCACTTCCACCACTTCGTACAGTTCCTGTCCCACCCACTCCTCCAGTTGTGTCTTTCAAACCGCCTTGACCACCACCAGCCGTGTAAGTACTCCCAGAAATGACAGCAGTTGTTGAAGAGCCTGGATTACCATCCGCTGAAGTGCCCTTGCCACCAGTACCGATCGTAACATCACAAACTGTCGAAGTACCGTTGTATTTGAAGGAAGAAATACCACCTCCTCCTCCTCCTCCTGATGCGGCTGACGCCGGCGTACCTCCACCACCAGCACCACCCCCTCCAACTAAAAAAAAATTAACAGTTTTACTCGGTGATGTAGAAGTTATAGTTAATTGTCCACTTCCTTTTAAATAATAAATAGTATAAAGTGCATTCGTCGTTGTCGTCGTATAAGTACCACCAGTATATGTAATTACAGGTGCATTTGAATTAACTTCACACGGTTTGTTAGTATCGTCTCTCCATGCACCCACAACACAATTGATCGGACAAGGGATGTCGATACATGGTAAGGTTTGTGTTAAATCGGTGGGACACGCCGTACCACCATAAGCAGCTTGAGTCGTTATAGTACGTGTTTGTGTTTTTCTAATACCTACACCGCATGTTGGACAACTTGTCGAATCTACCCATGCACTTGTAACACAATTTATTGGACAGTCTGGTACGGTGCACGGCACGGTTTGTGTTAAAGATGGACACACCGTACCCCCATTAGCAGGTTGAGTTGTTATATCACGTATCTGTCCTTTTTCACATCCTGTACAACTTTTGCACACATAAACAATCATGATACCGGATCCACCTGTTGTACCATTACCACCTATTGTACCACATGCACCCGATCCACGTTCACCACCACTACCGCCACCAGTATTATCTACACCGGAATGTGCAACGTCTTGGTTACATGTTCCACCTATTCCACCACCACCTGATGCTGCAGCACCTAATCTGGTTGTATTGTTTGTTCCACCTGAACCACCACCACCGTACCAGTTATTATCCACCGGAAATAAATAACCGGCTGTACCAATCGATCCCGAATTACCACCACTTCCACCACTTCGTACAGTTCCTGTCCCACCCACTCCTCCAGTTGTGTCTTTCAAACCGCCTTGACCACCACCAGCCGTGTAAGTACTCCCAGAAATGACAGCAGTTGTTGAAGAGCCTGGATTACCATCCGCTGAAGTGCCCTTGCCACCAGTACCGATCGTAACATCACAAACTGTCGAAGTACCGTTGTATTTGAAGGAAGAAATACCACCTCCTCCTCCTCCTCCTGATGCGGCTGACGCCGGCGTACCTCCACCACCAGCACCACCCCCTCCAACTAAAAAAAAATTAACAGTTTTACTCGGTGATGTAGAAGTTATAGTTAATTGTCCACTTCCTTTTAAATAATAAATAGTATAAAGTGCATTCGTCGTTGTCGTCGTATAAGTACCACCAGTATATGTAATTACAGGTGCATTTGAATTAACTTCACACGGTTTGTTAGTATCGTCTCTCCATGCACCCACAACACAATTTACTGGAGGACAAGGTGCTTTATCGGGACATGGTACGGTTTGTATTAATTCGGATGGTAGTGGACACACCGTACCACCATAAGCAGCTTGAGTCGTTATAGTACGTGTTTGTGTTTTTGTCCCACTACCGCATGTCGCATTTGTACAGGGTGTAGAATCTTGCCACGCACTTGTTACACATGGAACGGGACATGGTGCTTTATCGGGACATGGTACGGTTTGTGTTAATTCGGATGGTAGTGGACACGCCGTACCGCCATAAGCAGCTTGAGTCGTTATAGCACGTGTTTGTGTTTTTGTCCCACTACCGCATGTCGCATTTGTACAGGGTGTAGAATCTTGCCACGCACTTGTTACACAAGGAACGGGACATGGTGCTTTATCGGGACATGGTACGGTTTGTGTTAATTCGGATGGTAGTGGACACACCGTACCGCCATAAGCAGCTTGAGTCGTTATAGCACGTAATTGTGTTTTTGTCCCACTACCGCATGTCGCATTTGTACAGGGTGTAGAATCTTGCCAGTCGGTTGTTACACAAGGAACGGGACATGGTGCTTTATCGAGACATGGTACAGTTTGTATTAATTCGGATGGTAGTGGACACACCGTACCGCCATAAGCAGCTTGAGTCGTTATAGTACGTGTTTGTGTTTTTGTCCCACTACCGCATATCGCATTTGTACAGGGTGTAGAATCTTGCCACGCACTTGTTACACAAGGAACGGGACATGG
>Ga0194043_1002398_pt1 | contig 10336 bp, 10 predicted proteins | sample JunL4415m_MetaG_FD_161274 | JGI IMG/M metagenome (GOLD analysis project Ga0194043, IMG submission 161274) | Anoxic zone freshwater microbial communities from boreal shield lake in IISD Experimental Lakes Area, Ontario, Canada - Jun2016-L442-15m | ecosystem: Environmental > Aquatic > Freshwater >...
GAGGGAGGGAGGAGGCGGGAGCGCGGGCTGCTGGGCGGCAGACGGCTGCGTGGCGAGCAGCGGCGAGGTCGGGGTCGGCGACGGGTCGGATAGCGGCGGGACGGACGCATCTTCGAGCGCACCCTCCTCGACGCTGGGAACGCGGAACACGCGCACTTGGGTGAGGATGCGGCCGTTGTAGAGCGGCGAGGTCTTGTCGGCGTGCAGTCCAAGACCAGCTGCGAGCGCGGTGTCGGGCGTGATGACCGCTAGGGTCCAGCCAGCGAAGCCGGAGCGCAGGCGCTCGGAGAGCTCGCGATAGAGAACGCCGAGCCCGCCTTGAGCCTGAATGCGCTCGCCGTAGGGCGGATTGATGGCGACGAGGCCGGGTGCTGGGGGCGAAGCGATCTGCGAGTTCGCGGTAGCCTGCGCATCCGGCGGGAGCAGAGTCGCCAGTGAGCGCTGGCCGATTTCGATGACGCCGTCGAGGCCTGCTCGGCGAACGCACGACTGCGCGATCTCGACTGCGCGCGCGTCGTAGTCGGAGCCGGCTATCGAGGGAAGGTGCTTGAGCCCCGCTTCGCGACGGGAGGTCGCCTCGGCGACCAGGGCGGTCCATGCCTCCGCATCGTGACCGAGCCAGTGCGAAAATCCCCAGCGCTCGCGCGCCAGACCTGGCGCGACGTCGCCAGCGATCATCGCCGCCTCGATCGGCAGCGTGCCGGAGCCGCACAGCGGGTCGACGAAAGCACCGCCGGCAGCGGCGATTGCAGGCCAGCCGGCGACTAGCAGCACCGCTGCGGCGAGCGTTTCCTTCATCGGCGCTTCGACCTGCGTGCCGGGCTCTCGGTACCCTCGGCGGTGCAGTGGAGAACCGGAGAGGTCGATTGAGATGGTCGCGCGATCTTCTCGGATGACCACGTTGACGCGCAGGTCGGGATTGGAGGTGTTGACGCTGGGACGCCGACCACACTTCTGGATGAAGCGGTCAGCTATCGCGTCCTTGACGCGCACCGCGGTGAACTGAGTGTTGCGCAGCCCCTCGTTGACGCCGTTGGCATCGATGGCAAGCGTACCGTCGACATCGAGATGTTGCTCCCAGGGAATCTCGGCGACGGAGTCGTAGAGTTCGTCGGAGGTGGCAGCGGGCACTCGCGCCAACGTCAGCAGGACACGCGAGGCCACGCGAGACCAGAGCAGCGCGCGATACGCGGTCCAAAGCGGACCGGCGAAGGAGACGCCGCCGGACAGCGGTCGGACGCGCTTGCAGGAGAGCGCGCGCAGCTCGTCGGCGACCAATGACTCGGTTCCGCGAGGACAGGCTGCCCAGAACTCGAGCGGAGCGGTCACCTACCATCCTCCGTCATCAGCCGTGGAACCCCTCGACCACATAGGTGCCCGAGCGCGGGTCCTTCTTCAGCGTGACAAAGCCGAGCTTCTGCGCGTCTTCCAGCAGCTGCGTGAACGAGCGGTAGCCGTAGGAGGTCTCCGAGAACTGCGGCTGCTTGCGCTTCATGGTGTCCTTGAGAAGCGAGGAATGCATGCTGCCGACGTTCTCGCGCTGGAGCGCTTCGATGGTCTCGAAGAGGAGCTTGAACGCTGGCCGCCTGGCGCGCGGCACAGACTCGCCAAGAGTGGGCGCGCCGGCGGCGGCACCGATGTCCTCATAGTAGATGAACTCGTCGCAGTTGGCGGCAAGAAGGTCGCTGGTCGAGTCCTTCATGCCGACGCCGACCACTGACTTGCCGTTCTCCTTGAGCCTGAGCACGAGCGGCGTGAAGTCGCTGTCGCCCGACACGATCACAAAGGTGTCGATGTGCTCCTTGGCATAGGACAGCTCCATGGCGTCCACTACCAGTCGGATGTCGGCCGAGTTCTTGCCGGTCATGCCGCGCTCAGGAATCTCCATGAGCTCGATACCCAGCTCGTGAAGAGGCGTGGTGTACTCGCTGAATCGGGCCCAGTCGGCGTACGCGCGCTTGGCGACGACCTTGCCCTTCTCCACGAGACGCTCAAGCACGCGCTTCATGTCCAAAACGTCGGTCTTCTTGGCGCGGCGTCCGCCTCCACGAGGGGCAAGACCCAACGCAAGGTTCTCGAAGTCTATGAATACTGCAAGTGAATGGGCGTCATCTGGCATGAGTGGTCCCCTCAACTTCTGCGATTGGATTCTCTCCGTGTCTCCCACGTCCAATCATGACATACGGGGCTGTCATCGTCGTTGTGCGCTGCCGGACACTTCACGAGAACCAGACAAGCGGCAAGCTCTTCCCCCGGTCGCCGTGACGCTTGCCTCGCTAGCGCCCGAAGCGACGCGAGAGTTCGACTCCTCGAAAAGAACATCAAGACGTTGAGATGATTCTTCAGGTTGAGTGAGAGAATGCAGACACTTCGACTCGGACGGAGAGAACCTCGAAGCGCCTCAGCCTCTTCCTCATCATCGTGGCGAGTCTGCTCGCCGGACTTTCGTCTTCTGTGGGCTGCTCTGTACGTGTTCCGAGCAGTTCCACGACTCTCGTCACCGCCCCGGCCTCCACGACCGAAACAGATAGCGCAGCGACATCCTCACCCGAAACGGCGACCGCGGCGACATCAAATGCCAACGCGCAAGGCACTTTCGCGATCATTGGAGACTTCGGTGCGGGAAACGAAGCCGAACTCGCAGTCGCCAATCTGGTGGCCTCACATCATCCGGATTTCGTAATCACCGCCGGAGACAACTGCTATACGACAGCCGGTGGTATCGGTACCGGCAGATATGACCAGTCCGCCGGGGCTTACTACAGCGGTTGGATGAAGGACATCTCCACCACAGGGTTCCGCAACCCCGTGGGCACCGCAGCGATAAACGGCTTCTTCCCATCACTGGGGAACCACGACTGCGAGGACACCCTTACGGGGGCCGAGGACTACCTGGCCTACTTCGATCTGCCTGGCTCTGGCATAGCGAACTCGTCGGGCAATGAACGCTATTACGACTTCGTGCGGGGTCCGGTCCATTTCTTCGCACTCAATTCCAACCCCGAGGAGCCGGACGGCACAAGCGGCACATCAGTACAAGCGCGCTGGCTGCAGAGGCAACTCGCAGCATCCACCTCAACGTGGAACATCGTCTACTTTCATCATGCGCCCTATTCCTCCGACACCTACCACGGCTCCACGCCTCAGATGCGCTGGCCGTTCGCGGCGTGGGGAGCCGATGGGGTCATTTCGGGTCACGCCCATGTCTACGAACGGATAATGCGCGATGGCATCGTTTACTTTGTGAACGGCCTGGGTGGGGGGGATATCTACAACTTCGGCAATCCCGTATCTGGCAGCGTGGCGCGCTACAACTCGGGATGGGGCGCACAGATCGTGACGGCCACCGATGCCACCCTTGACTTCGAGTTCTTCGGCACTGGTGGCGAGCTGGTTGACAGCTGGCGCCTCTGGGCAACCCCCGCGCCGAGCAACTAGGGCTTTGTTGACGAGACGACGCGGCATCGCTTGGTGAGCGACTACCATACTCTCGCCGAGTGCGAGAAGATGTGGTCGTGACCCTGATGCTCATCACCGCTCGCCCTGCGCCGCGAAGGAGGCTAGCCATGCCCGACCTCTCCGGATGTCCCGGACAAGACGCGCGGTCCTTAACCGCCGAGGACGTCCCCTGCCCCGAGTGCAGCTACGATGTCGAATTCTTCTCGGACGAGAACGCGCGCAAGTGCCCACGGTGCGGCTATCGCGTCATGCGCGAGCGCAATGGCAACTGCGCGGACTGGTGCCCGGCAGCGGGAACCTGCGCGATGCTGCGCGGGCAGACGCCCACGCAAGCCGAGTGAGACGCGCCGAGCAGCCGGGCGACTCTGGCTACTCGACGCCGATGATCACGTGGCTAGCCTTGAAGATCGCAGTGACCGGCGAGCCTGTGGTCAGTCCCAGCTCATCGGCTGCCTCGGTGGTCAGCGTCGCGGAGATATGCTGACCGTTTCCCACGTCCACTTTGACCAGCGCGGTCACCGGACCGCGCGTGACCGACGTGACCGTGCCAACGAGTTGGTTCCTGGCTGAAAGCCTCATGCGACGTGCTCCTTCCGCTCGCGCGTGATGGGTACTTCTGGTTCGTTTCTGCGAAAGATGTGCTCGGGCAGCTCCATCGCGTGGAGAAGCCGCCGTATCTCAGGCGTCGCCGGATCGCCGACCAGTTCGCGGGGAGTGCCAACTTGGACGGCCCCGACACCCGAGTAGACCACGAGCGTATCGGCCACCGCGCAAGCCTCGATGAGGTCGTGGGTGACCATGATGAAGGGAATGCAGCTGTCGCGCTGCACTTGGCGCAACAGCTCGCGCATCTCGACTCGCAGTGGAAGGTCGAGCGCCGAGAGCGGCTCGTCGAGGAGGAGCGCCTTGGGCTCAAGCGCCAGAACCCGCGCGAGGGCGCAGCGCTGTTTCTGGCCCCCCGAGAGCTGATCGGGACGCCGGTTCGCGAGATCAGCGACCTGGAGGCGATCGAGCAACTCCTGCGCGCGCTGTCGGCGCACCTTTCGAGGCAGGGCACCAAGCGCGTACTCGACGTTGCCGAGCACGGTCATGTGCGGGAATAGCTGAGCCGACTGCGAGACGTAGCCGATGCGCCGCACCTGCGGCGGGACCCATATCCGATGGCGCGTGTCGCACAGAGTCGCGCCGCCAAGAACAACACGGCCCTCGTCCGGCCTGAGCGTACCTGCGATCATCGAGAGCGTGAGAGACTTGCCGGCGCCGGAGTAGCCAAACAGTACCGTGAATCCGTCGCCAACCGCCCATCCTACGTCGAGGTCGAATCCCGGAAGCCGCTTTCGGAGCGTGACGGACAGTCCGCTCATCGGACCACCGCCGAACCGAGCTTGCTCGCTCCGAGAAGAACGGCCGCAGATACCGCCGTGAAGATCACAACGAGCAGCGTGGCGGTCTTCCAGTCCCCATAGAGCACAGCGTTGTAGACCTCGAGCGCCATGGTGTTGGTGTGCCCTGGAATGTTCCCTGCAACCATGATGGTCGCTCCGAACTCTCCCAGAGCCCGCGCAAAGGCCAGCGCGAGCCCGGCGATAATGCCGCGAGCCGCAAGGGGCAGCACCACGTGGACCGCCGTCCCGACCTCACCGTGTCCCAACGTGCGCGACGCATCCCCGTGCGCGGGATCAACCGCGGCGATAGCCGCACGAGCCGTGACCACACCCAGAGGCATCGAAATCACAAAGGACGCGAGTACCGCCGCCTGCCACGTGAACACGAGCCCGGCCGCTGTTCCCGTGAGGGCCTTGGTGACATGCCCGAGCACGCCGTTTCGGCCAACCAGAAGCAGCAAGTAGTAGCCCGTGACAATCGGCGGCAGGACCATGGGCAGCAGCACCGCGACATCCGCAATCGCTTTGCCAGGAAACGTCTTGGTTGCCAGCACGTAGGCGAGCGGAACTCCCAGAAGCGCGACCAGCACCGTGGAGACGGCCGCGACCTGCAGCGACAGTCGCAAGGGGAACGCTATCGTCGCCAAGTCCATGCAGCATCTCCCTTCGGTTGCAGCGAAAGACACGCGGGTCCGCCCGAGGCGGCGAGCCCAGGGGATCGCTCTACTGAGTCGGCACAGGCTTGAAACCAGCGTCGGCGAACGCCTTCTGTGCATCCGGCGAAAGCAGGTAGGTCACGAACTGGCTGCCTAGTTCTGCCTGTTTCGACTCCTTGATGAGCCCCCCGACGTACTTAATCGGCGTAATCTCAGCGGCCGGAACCCTATACGCGACCTCGATGTCGGTGCGCCCTCTAGCGTCGCTCGCAAAGCCGATGCCCGCATCGACCTCACCGCGAGCGACGTAGTCATCGGTCTGCGCCGCATTGCCAGCGAATACGAACTTTGGCTTGAGCGCACCCCAGAGGCCAATGTTCGTGAGCCACTCCTGCGCCTTCGCGCCCTGAGGAACGACCGCGGGATCACCGGTGGTGAGCTTGGCCGCCTTGAGTAGATCATTCGGCCCGTGGATGCCGGTCGGATTGCCCGCGGCCACGAGGATGGCCAGGTCGTTGCCAGCGAATGTCACTGTGCCCTCCACCGAGATCAAGCCCTCGGCCGTCAGAGTGTCGACCCGGGACGCATCCGCCGAGAGGAACACGTCGGTAGGCGACCCGCCCTCGATCTGCTTGATGAGCAACCCGGAAGCACCGTAGTTGAAGAGCAACTTGACGTTGTTGGTTTTCTCGAACGTCGGCGCGATGCTCGCGAGCACACTCTTCAGCGAAGACGCCGCCGAGACGTTGAGCGCGGCTTTGGCTGGCGGGGACGTAGTGCTTTGCTGGGTCGAAGACTGTGTGGCGCACCCAGCCATGAGAGCGAGCGCGACGACCAAGAGACCCGTCGCAAAGCGTCGCGAGGCCCTGTTCGGGAGCTTGGCGGAATCTAGCTCGAGCCTGGTCATTTGTTGCTTCTCTCCATGCTGGTCCAAGCCGGGCCGTCGGCGATGGCCGCTGCAACACCCTCCACGTCGTTGACACCGAACACCGCCACGCTGCCTCTCCCGATTGCGTCCCTCAGCGTCTCCGGCAGCGTGTCGATCGGCACGTCTGTCACGAGCACCGCGATCTGCTCGGCTGCGCACACCGGCTGACTCGAGTTCGCCGCACGCACGACCTCGACACACTGCGTGGCCTCGGCGCGAAACCCCTCGACCAGAACGACGTCGACTTCGGACATGAGCTCGACCAGATCTGCGAGAGCGAGCTCATCGTGGACGCGACGAAAGAGAGCAACCTGCGACGGATTGCTCACGATAGTTGCCACCGCGCCAGCCCGAGCATGACGCCACGAGTCCTTGTGCGGCACGTCGAGCTCGATGTCGTGCCCGTGGTGCTTAATCGTTCCGACGCGAAGCCCTCGCACGACAAGCGCCTCGATCACGCCTTCGAGCAGCGTCGTCTTGCCTGACCCGGAGCGGCCGACGAACGAGATGGCACGCGGTGCACTCACGGCGTGCCCTCCTCGGCGTCGAGCCGAATGCAGTCGATGAGTGATCCAGCCTCGAGCAGGGATGACTGCTCCGGTGCGACGATCAGGCAGTTCGCCCGGTGGAGCACGCTGATGAGCGCTGATGACTGCCCTCCAGCAGAAGCCACCGTGTAGCCGGCTTCTGGATCGCCGTCCGCCCGCTCGAGCCGCCCGCGGACGAAGTGCGTCTTGCCCGGCCGCTTTCGAACATCGTGGGAGAGCCGTGCGCTCACCAGCGGTCGTGTCAGCGACTCGAAGCCCTGCATGAGTCGCAACGCCGGCCGGACAAACAGCTCGAAGCCGACGAACCCAGAAGTCGGATTGCCCGGAAGGCCGAAGAATGGCACGCCGGCGTATTCGCCAAAGGTGACCGGGGAGCCCGGGCGCATCGCGACGCTCCAGAACTCGAGACGACCATCGCGGGTGAGCACGTCGCGCACCACGTCGTAGTCGCCGACGGAGACGCCCCCGGAGCTGATGATGACGTCGGCTTCACTCGCGGCGCGGGCCAGCGCGGCTCGAACCGAAGCCTCCGTATCGCGCACGATGTCGTAACGCAGCGGGATGCCTCCAGCGGCAACGACTTGCGCCGCAATGGCGTGTGAGTTCGAGTCCCGTATCTGACCGGGTCCCGGCACCCGCTGGGGCTCGACGAGCTCGTCGCCAGTGGCGAGCACGGCAACCCGGGGACGTCTGCTCACCCATACGCGCGCGTGTCCTGTCGAGGCGGCAAGCGCAATAGCAGCCGGGCTCATTATCTCGCCCTCGCGGAGAACCACGTCGCCGCTACGCACGTCTTCACCACGCAGTCGGATGTTCTGGCCGGGTCCTGCAGCCACTCGCACTGCGACCAGTCCGCCCAGACCGGCGGGCTCCGTGTCCTCGATCTTGACGACCGCGTCGGCACCCTCGGGAACCGGTGCGCCGGTCATGATGCGGGTCGCCTCCAGTTGGCCCACCCGCTTGAGCGGCACACTGCCCGCGGGGACCTCCTCGATAACCGACAGCATGCGCGGAGAGCCGGGAGTGGAGTCGACCGTGTCGGCAGCGCGCACGGCGAAGCCGTCCATCGCCGAGTTGTCGAACGGCGCGATATCGATGTCTGAGGCGAGCTCGCGGGCCAGCGGACGGCCCAGGGACTCAGCAAGCGTGACCGACTCGGGCTCGAGGCGACCGAGAGCTCCCAAGATGCGTCGGCGCGCCTCATCGACTCCGGTGAGCCTATCGGCGTCCGGGCCGCTCACTGCAGCACCTGCCCCGCGATTTCGCGCGCGTGAGTCAAATCCTCGCAAGTGTTGATGTTCACCAGCGTGCGCAACTGCGGGTCGACCGCCCGTAGCCGCTCGACCGGAACCACGAGCACCTCGACTCGATCGCACAGATCGACGACCTTGCGCGACCCTTGGGCGAGAGCCTCGTGAACGGCGTCGATGCAGTCACGGCGAAACAGCGAGAGCAACGGCTCGGGTCCGGCGTCGCCGATCGGCATGACGAGTCTGACGCGCTCGCCATCGACGCTCGCCGAGTGTGCGACAAGCTCGTCCCACAACAGGCTGACGACCTCTGCGCACAGGAACGGCATGTCGACGCCGCAGGCGAACACCCACTCCTGCTCGGCCGCCGCAAGGGCGGTCGCTAGCCCGCCGAGCGGCCCCTGGAATGCGACCTCGTCGGCGAGCACGCGGACTGCCGGCGGCAGCATGACGCCATCCAGCGCCTCGGAATCGCTCGCAACGACCATGACTTCCGAGCACACCTGAGACAGCGTGGAGGCGACTCGAAACACGAGTGGTTCGCCGTCGAACTCGAGGAGCGACTTGTCTTCCCCCATGCGCCGTGAGCGTCCACCGGCGAGCACGACACCCGAGATAGGCAGGCGCGTCGACGGCCGGGAGACGCTGGGAGGTAGGCCGATACTCGACCCATCAGGGTCGCTCACGAGTTCTCCTTTCCAAACACGGGAGGCGGGCACCTTTCGGCGTTCCACCCTATCGGCGTGCGTCCCATAAAGGTTCTGTGGCGATCCGCTCGGTGCGGGCCGACACAGAGCCACGGTAGGTGGCGCAGGCTCGGAGAGTATGTGGCTCCTCACAGCGGAGTCGAACCGAGTATACCTCGCGACCGTCGTTGCCAACGGTCGTCGTATCGTGCCGCTGCCGAGCGGATGAGCAGCCTCGGCGACCGGACGTCATGCGATGTCCGGCTGCACGCGCGAGCGGGCGTGAGGATCAGTTCGCCTGGGTGACCTCCGCCACCTTGCGAACCTTGACTGCTGCCATCTTGAAGCCGGGATTGCGCGCGACTGGCCCCAGTATCGAGTGGGTCAGGCGGTTCGCGGGCGCCTCGGCCCAGTGGAACGGCAGATAGACGACGCCCTCTTGCGAGCGCTCGAGAATGCGAGCCGCGAGGGTGATGGCACCTCGGCGGCTCGATATCTCGATGGTCTCGCCGTCGCAGATGCCCAGCAGTTTGGCATCGTTGGGATGCAGCTCTGCGTATGCGTGAGGTGAGAGCTCTTCGAGGCCCCCGGAGCGCCGTGTCATGGTGCCGGTGTGGTAGTGCGTCAGCTCGCGTCCCGTGATCAGCGTCATCGGCCAGCGCTCATCGGCAACCTCCGGCGGGGCGATGTAGTCGACCGGCACAAAGTGCCCCCGGCCGCGAGCGAAGGCCTCGGTGTGCAGAATCTTTGTGCCGGGATGGTCACGGTCGATGCAGGGCCACTGTAGGCCGCCCTCGTCGTCAAGACGTTGGTGGCACATGCCGCGGAAGACCGGGGCGAGGGAGGCCATCTCGTCGAAGACCGCGGACGCCGAGGAGTAGTCGCCCGGCACGCCGGCACGCTGGAGCAGGTCGGCGAAGATCTCCCAGTCTGGGCGGCAGTTTCCAACAGGTGAGATGGCCGCGCGGACACGCTGGACACGGCGCTCGGTGTTGGAGAAGGTGCCCTCCTTCTCGGCGAAGCTGGCTCCAGGAAGAACGACGTCGGCCATCTTGGCGGTCTCAGTGAGGAAGATGTCCTGGACGACGAAGAACTCGAGCTTCTCGAGCGCTTCAATGACCATGTTCTGGTCCGGATCGGCCACGACGGGGTTCTCGCCCACGAAGTAGATGGCCTTCATGTTCTCGGCGAGTGCAGCTTGGATCATCTGCGTCTCGGTGAGGCCGGGAACCGGCGGAATCGTGCAGTCCCACGCCTCTTCGAACTTGTGACGTGCTTCGTCGTCCTCGACACGCTGATAGCCTGGGACGTAGATGGGCAGACAGGCCATGTCGCAGGCGCCCTGCACGTTGTTCTGGCCGCGCAGTGGGTTGAGCCCCGTGCCCCCGCGGCCCACGTGGCCGGTCATCATCGCGAGGTCGGCC
>Ga0194043_1002401_pt1 | contig 10327 bp, 7 predicted proteins | sample JunL4415m_MetaG_FD_161274 | JGI IMG/M metagenome (GOLD analysis project Ga0194043, IMG submission 161274) | Anoxic zone freshwater microbial communities from boreal shield lake in IISD Experimental Lakes Area, Ontario, Canada - Jun2016-L442-15m | ecosystem: Environmental > Aquatic > Freshwater >...
CGTCCCCGACGAGCTGTCGGTTCAGGTCCCCCTCATCTCTGAACTGCTGGCACTGTCGGGCATCTGCCGGATCGGGGTCGACGGGTTCGAAGCAGACGATGTCATCGCCACCTTGGCCACCCGCGCTCGGTGCCCTGTGGCCATCGTCACCGGTGACCGCGATCTGTTCCAGTTGGTCGACGACGCGGCGCCGGTCCGAGTGCTCTACACCGCGGCCCGGGGGGTGGGCCGTGCCGAGCTGATCGACAACGCAGCCGTGCGCTCGCGGTACGGCGTCGACGCAGCGCAGTATGCCGATCTGGCGCTGCTGCGCGGCGACCCGTCCGACGGACTGCCGGGGGTCAAAGGTGTCGGCGAGAAGACCGCCGCGAAGCTGCTCAACCAGTACGGCACCGTCGAGGCCCTCGTCGCTGCCGTGACCGGTGGGTCGTCCGGTTTGTCGCCAGCCGTTCGACGTAATGTCATGGCCGGGCTGCCCTATCTGGAACAGGCCCGCACCGTCGTCGATGTCGTTCGGGACGTGCCGCTGCCGGATTTTGACCCGATGCTGCCCGTCCGAAACCCAGACCCCGAGGCACTTGCCAGGTTCGCCGTGCGATGGGGTCTAGTGTCCAGCGTCCACCGCCTGTCCACCGCGCTGGGCTGGAGCTAGCGTCAGGAGCTGAACTCCACCAATTGACTGGCGAAGTCACCGTAGAACGAGAACTCGATGCCGTGATTCATCAGATAGGTGCCGGTGTGTTCGAAGGTGGAGGCGTCGATCCGGTACCGGTAGGTCGCTTCCGGATCGAGTCCGCGCAGTCGTACGTGCAAAGGGCGGCGGCCGATGCGGGCGACCGGGCGGAACACGAAGAGCGCAGCGGACGCACCGTGGACGTACAGCACCGCCCAGTACTCCTGGTCAAGCCCGCCTACCAGGCGATACAGGTCCCCCTCGGCGATGATCGGCCGGATCCTTCGGTAGGTCTCGATCATCGCTGTCGCCGTCGCCAGGTCGGAGTCGCTGGTCTTGCGTAGATCCATACCGATTCCCAGCGACCCCGTCATTGCGACGTGGAACCGGAATGGCAGTGGGACAGCTCGGCCGGTCAGGAAGTTCGGTGAGTCCGTGACCCAGGCCCGCATGGCTTTGGCCGGGTAGATGAGCGAGTAGCCGCGCTGGATGGTCAACCGATCCAGCGCATCAGTGTTGTCACTGGTCCAGAAGTCGTCGAAGTGAGCCAGCGTGCCCAGATCGATCCGTCCCCCACCGGAGGCACACGCCTCGATCAGCACCCCCGGATGGGCGGCCGTGACCCGGTCGACGACCGCGTACACCCCCAGCATGTGCCGGTGCCAGACGCTCGGGTCTGCACCGACCTGGGCAATCGGCCGGTTCGCGTCCCACTTCAGGTAACTGATGTCGTTGTTCCGCAGCAGGTCGTCGATCATTGTGAAGATGAACTCCTGCACTTGCGGCAGGGCAAGGTTGAGCACCCACTGGTCCCGCGAGGTCTGGGTATCTCGTCCGGGTGTGTGGTGGATCCAGTCGGGATGCTCGGCGTACAGCCGGGTCGGCGGGTTGACCATCTCGGGTTCGATCCACATGCCAAACGCCATCCCGAGTGCCTTGACCTCGTCGATCAACGGGGTCAAGCCGTCAGGGAACTTGCCCGGGTTGACGCACCAGTCGCCCAGGCCGTCGAGTTGGCTGGCCCGGTTGCCGAACCAGCCGTCATCGACGACGAACAGTTCCGCGCCGAGCGGTGCCGCCAGTCGCGCCAACTCTCGCTGGTTCGACTCAGTCACGTTGAACCCGGTGGCCTCCCAGGAGTTGTACAACACCGGGCGGGACCGGTCGTCACGCATCAGCCTTCGGGCATAGCGGTGCAGCTGGTGGCTCATCGTGGCCAGCCCGGTGCCGCTATAGCCGGCGACCACCCGCGGGGCTTCAAACGTCTCCCCCGGGGCCAGTGGCCAGCTGAAGTCGTAGTCGTTGATCCCCAGACTCACCGAGGTCGAACCGTACGGCGACGGCTCCGCCACGACCTTGAAGTTCCCGCCGTACTCCAGCGCCGCAAAGAACACCTCGCCGTCAGTCTCGGTGGCACCGGAATCCAGGACGGCATACGGGTTGTGGTGGTGCGAGGAGATGCCGCGACGGCTCTCGAGCACCACCTTGCCATAGCCCACCGGCTGCCGAAACGGCTGCTGCTCGGCACCCCAAATACCGTGCACATTGGACACAGCCAGTTCACGTCGATCGACGTGGAACATCGCCGAGGCCACGGCAGTCAGTTCGACCGACTCGGACCCTTCGTTTCGGACGACCGTCCACCGGGCGATCAGGTCGAGGTCTTCGCTGACCCGGTAGTACATGCCGACGCCCAGCCCGGCGATCGGATCAGCGAGGTGGATGACCAGGACGTCACCTCGCACCTCATGGCGTCGGTACCTCATGTCGAGTTCGCGGGTGCCGTCGGCCAGTTCCGCGGCCAGGCACTGTTGCTTATACCTGAACCCGCCGTGACATGGGTACTCCTCGGGTGTCAGTTGGGCGACCGGGTCGTTGGGCGACAAATCCCAGCGAATCGGGACGGCCAGTTCCTCGACACTGGGTAGGCGCGGCCCCCAGTGCAGATGCGCGACCAGCCCGCTGTCTTCCAGGCAGCAGGCGTAACTCATCGACTTGGTGCTCAACAGGAACACCCGGCCATCCGCGGATACATCGATCGGCATGGGCCCGAGCCTACGAGCCGTTCACCCGGCAAGCACCCTCAATAGCCATGCCCGCTCGCGGTGCGTTCAGACGCCGAGCCCGGCGCGCACCGCCGCGTTCGCTACTCCGTCTGCCTTCAGCCCATGCGCCCGTTGCCACCTCTTGACGGCACGCTTAGTGTTGGCGCCGTAGTAGCCTGTCCGATCCTTCTTGGCCATTGCGAGCGCCCGTTGCAGTCGCTTGACAGCCTTGCCGGACATCCCGAGCCGCAGTGTCGCTTTGCTGGCCGTGGCAATCGTGGTAGTCGTTCCTGGCGTACCCATTCCAAGGGCGAACCAGGTCTGCGCATCGACCGCGCCAGTTAGCCCAAGACCCGCTTTGCGCTGGAATGTGATCGTCGCGCTCTGGGTGAGGGGGCCGAACGATCCGGTGGTGGGTGACACCCCGAGCTTGACCTGCGCGGCGGTCACCAGGGCCCCGGTGGTTCCGCGCCACAACATCGTCGCACCCTTCCACTGCGTCGGCAACGCCGGCGCGGTGGGGCAGGGGTTCGGGTTGCGGCCACCGCGAATTGGCGCGGGCTGGCCAGCGTAGGGCTGACACGGCCCGTAGTCCTGAGATGCCACCACACCGGTCCAGAAACTGGTGTTCTTCGTCGCTCCGTTCCAGGTGAACGAGAAATGGACGTGATCGGTATGCGGGTTGCTGGTCGGGCTCAGCGCACGCCACCCCTGCGACGCGCTGTAGGCGCCCCAGATTCGGTGGTTGTAGATGATGTACATGATGCCCAGGCGCCGAGCCTGGTATCCATCGCCAACGGTCAGCCACTGCAACACGTTCGCGGCCGCCACGAACCCGGCGGTGTTCTTTACGTCTGCATTCCAATCCCAGGCCCGACCTTCCAAATGCTCGCTGATGCCGTCATCGCTGCAGTTGCGAGAGGATCCCCAGTCATTCGTCCCCGGATACTGCGCGAGCACCAGCTTCTTGAACGCCGTGATGCCAGGCTTCTCGGACGGATCACAGGAAGTCTGCGGCACGTACGCGGGCGCCGACTCGACTGCCGCCGAGGCAACTCCCCCGGCGATCCCGGTCGGGGCCGCCAGTGTTGGGAAGGGCTGGCCGATGACCGGTGCGGTAGCAACGGCGCGAGCCGAGGGCACAGCAAGACCGGCGAGCAGCACGGCGCCGAGGGCAAATACCACTGCAGTTCGGCGCATACAACCCTCTTCGACACGACACGCTGGCGCGCAAGCCGATTTCACCCGGATGGCGCAGTCAAGGCTGGAAGGCTCTACACCACGCCGGTGTACGAGATCACGCCGTGGCGCATCGCATCCGCCGCCCTGCGCGCATTGGACGAAAGATCGGGTTGATCGGCTGCAGCCTCACCGATCTGTGACAGCAGGTCGATCAACTGCCTGGACCAGCGAACGAAGTCACCCGGAGCCATCTCGCACTCCCGCAGGACCACGTCCAAATCCTCGCCGACAGCCCACATCCAGGCCGCCTGACAGAAACCTGGATTGGGAGATCGCACGTAGCCCAGCCGATGACCGGACTCGCGCTCGGCGAGTTCGGCCGCGATGCTCTCCTGGTCAGCAACAGCAGCGCGCAGCGCGGGGCTGTGGGGCATGGGCGGGTAGGAGCCGTCTTCCGGTAGGCGGCTCTCGTAGACCAGGGCAGCACAGGCTCCGGCGAGTTCGGCCGGGCTCAGCCCCTGCCAAATCTCGGACTGCAGGCATTCGGCGGCGACCAGATCCTGATCGCAATACAGCCGGGCGAGCGTGCGGCCGGCATCGGCAACGACCAACTCCTGCCCAACGGTCTCGAGGTAACCCAGGTCAGTCAGCAGTGCGCACACGCGATCGAACTGCCGGGCCACCGTGCTAGTACGCGCTTCGATCTTCCTGCGTAGAGCCGCAGTCTCCTTCTCCAGCTTGTGGTACCGCTCTCCCCAACGGGCATGGGCCTCGCGGTCGGTACAGCCGTGACAGGGATGTGCACGCAACTGCGCGCGCAACGCCGCGATGTCGCCGTCGTCATCTGGCGAGGACTGCCCGGATTTACGCGCGCGTTTGAGGTCCAAACCGCGTGAACGCTCGTCGAGAGTTCGCGCCAGATCTCGCCGCCAGTTTGCGCTGCGGGCGTCAAAGCCCCGCGGGACCTTCATCCTTCCCACCGAATCGACACCGTGCGGAACGTCGGTGGCAGTGAGTCGACGAACCCGCCGATCCAGTGTCAGCACCGAGGTGCGCGCCTCCTGGCCTGCAGCCGCCGACTGCTCGACCACCAGACCAGGGGACGATCTGCGCCCGACCCCGACCACCACGATGTCACCGACCCGCAGCGCGGCAAGTTGCTGTTCGACCTGTTGCCGACGACGCGCAGCGCTGTCACGGGAGATAGCGCGCTCGCGCTCGGACAGCTGACTGCGCAGACTGGCGTACTGCGCGAAATCCCCCAGGTGGCACGTCATCGCCTCGCGATAACCCTCCAATGCGTGCTCATGGCGGCGGATCTGGTTGGCCAGACCGACCACCCCGGCATCGGCCTGATACTGGGCGAACGAGGTCTCCAGCAGATCCCGCGCCTCCTGCTTGCCGAGACGACCCACCAGATTCACGGCCATGTTGTAGGACGGTTGGAACGAGGACTTCAATGGATAGGTCCTGGTGGAGGCCAGGCCCGCCAACGCGTTCGGGTCAAGCCCGTGGTGCCACACAGTGATGGCGTGGCCCTCCACGTCGATACCGCGCCGCCCGGCGCGCCCTGTCAGCTGGGTGTACTCCCCCGCGGTGATGTCGGCGTGGGTCTGACCGTTCCATTTGACCAACCGCTCAAGAACCACGCTTCTGGCGGGCATGTTGATTCCCAGCGCCAACGTCTCGGTCGCGAACACAGCCTTGGTCAGACCCTCGGTGAACAGCTCTTCGACGACCTCTTTGAACAACGGCAGCATTCCGGCGTGGTGTGCGGCCACGCCACGCTCGAGCGCATCTCGCCACTCGTAGTAGCCCAGCACCGCCAGGTCCGTGCGCGGCAGGTCGGCGCACCGCTCGTCCACATGGCTGCGGATCCGGCGACGCTCACCGTCGTCGGTCAGCCGAACCCCGCTGCGCATGCACTGGACGAGGGCCTCATCGCAGCCGCGCCGGCTGAAGACGAACACCAAGGCAGGCAGCAATCCCGCCGCGGCCAACCGGTCCAACATAGACGACCGGGATTGATAGCCACCGCGGAAGTCAGAACGTCCGGACCCGCGACCACCGCGACCGATCCTGGCGGCCCGCGCATCGTCTTGGGCCATCCGAATCAGCACCGGGTTGACGCCTTCGGTGTCCCCTGCGAACAGATCCACCAGGCTGCGTCCGGCCAGCACATGCTGGTGCAGCGGAATCGGCCGACGCTCCTCGACAATGACGTCGGTGTCGCCCCGGACATCGGCGAGCCACGCCCCGAACTCCTCGGCGTTGCTGACCGTGGCCGACAGTGCGGCGATCCTGACCTGCTCCGGCAGGTGCAGAATGACTTCCTCCCAGACGGCGCCGCGCTGGCGATCAGCCAGGTAGTGGACCTCATCCATGACCAGGTGAGAGAGCATCCCGATCGCCGGCGATCCGTCGTAGAGCATGTTGCGCACGACCTCGGTCGTCATCACCACGATCGGCGCATCACCATTGATGACCGTGTCGCCGGTGAGCAGGCCGACCGTGTCGCGGTCGTAGCGTTCACAAAGGTCCCGGTACTTCTGGTTGCTCAGGGCCTTGATGGGAGTCGTATAGAAGGCTCGACCGCCGCGCTGAAGTGCCAGGTGCAGCGCAAACTCGCCGACGACGGTCTTGCCGCTACCGGTGGGCGCGGCCACCAACACGCCCCGGCCAGCCTCCAGCGAGCGGCAGGCCTGCACCTGGAAGTCGTCGAGTTCGAACGGGAACTGCCCGGACCACTGACCAAACACCGACTGCGCGTCGGCTGCCCGCCGCTTCGAGGCAGAGAACCGTTCAGCGGGCGAGGTCATCGCCCCAGACTACCCATGAACTGGTGCAAGGACCCTCAACGCTAGTGGGCGGACCTCGATCTCGACGGGCACCGGACCGAGTCGTTCGCCGTCCGCGTAGGCGATCTGCCCGGGTGCGTCCACGTAGGCCTTCTTGATCCGATGGGTGGTGACGAACGGGAACTTCGTGTGGGTGCCCTTGAACACGCTCGGGAAGGACTTCAGGAACGTGAACGTCGACACCGCACCGAGTTCGGTCACGTCGAGCAGACCGTCATCGAGCTTGGCGTTGGGACATACCTTCATGCCACCCCCGTAGGACACGCCGTTGCCGAACGAGATCAGCATGGCATCGGTGACCCGGTGCTCATCGTCCAGAGTCATCGTGAAAGTGGCCGGTTTGAAGCCCTTGAGGGTGGCGATGATCGCCCGAAGGTATCTGGCCTGTCCGTGTGGCCAGGTCATCTCATTGGCCTTCTCGTTGACGTCGGAGTCGAAGCCAATGGACAGGACGGCCAAGAAGTACTCGGAAGTGCCGTCTGCCAGGGTCATGTGTCCGAGGTCCACCGACCGGGTGCGTCCATCGGCGATCACATCGGCCGCGGCTGCGATGTCGCCCAACGGAAGCCCGAGGGTGCGGGCGTTGTCGTCCCCGGTGCCGAGCGGGATGATGCCGAGCGGGACGTCCGTCTCAGCGACCGCCTGGACCGCCTGATGGATAGTCCCGTCACCGCCGCAGGCGATCAGCGCATCGGCGCCCTCTCGAACTGCAGCCCTGGCCAGCGCGGCGGACTCCTCCGCGCTACCGCCGATGATTTCCGAAACGATCAGTCCGCGCTCTCGCAACCGATCAACGGCGATTGGGGCATTTTTGCCTCCGCGACCCTTACCTGAAGTGGGGTTGACCAGCAGGGCCACATTGCGTTGAGTCATGGGCAAAAGATAGCCCCCAAGATTCTTGACGCAGAAAGAGGGACCCGAAAAGTGTGACACCCGAGCTCAAAGTGTCACAGCATGCCGACCCGTGAGCCTAGAGCGGTGAAGTCTCGTCGTCCGCCCATTTGCTGTAGTCATCGTCGACGGGTGCCTTACGAGCACGGCGCTTGTCATTGATGAAGCAGAACACCAAAGCTGCTCCGACGAGGATCAGAATCGGTGCTGCCAGCAGACACAGGTTGAACGGATCCGCAGTCGGGGTTGCCACCGCCGCGAAGACAAAGACCCCAAAGATGATGAAGCGCCACCAGGACAGCAGCTTCTTCCCCGTCAGAATGCCGAACATGTTCAGCGCGACGATAATCAACGGAGTCAAGAAGCTGACCCCGAAAACAATCACCATTCGACTGAAGAACGCCAGGTAGGCGTCGACGGGCTGCATATTCGCGACGTTCTGCGGAGTGAACGAGAATAGAATTCCCAGCGCCCCCGGCAGCACGACGTACGCCATTACTACGCCGAACAAGAACAGTGGTACGGCAACTGCGGCAAATCCGATCGCGTACTTGCGCTCGTTCTTGTGCAGTCCCGGAGTGATGAATCGCCACAGTTGGTAGATCCACACCGGAGAAGCGAGAATCAAGCCGACGATCGCCGCCACTTGCAGCTGCAAAGTGAATGCACCAGTGATGTCAGTAATCGTCAGCTGGACGTCTTGCCCATTCATCCTGGCTTGCTGAACAACTTGATCGACTGGGGCGGACAGGAACCTGAAGATGGGGTCGTAGTAGATCCAGCCGACCGTGGCGCCGACTAGAAATGCCAGCACGCTCTTGAATAGCCGTGACCGCAACTCGTAGAGATGGTCGGTCAAGGTCATCGACATACCGGGGGTACCGCGGGATGCCTTGTCGGTTTTTGCCTCCGTCACGCTCACGGATCAGTTCCCTGGCCGACTACGCAGGGGGCGCGGGCGACGCCGACTGCGTAGTCGGCACAGGAGTCGCTTCAGATCGAGAATCCGCAACCGAAGTGGGCGCGGCTGACTCTACGGACTTGGGTGCGGCCGTAGCACCGACAGCCTGGGTCACCTGAGTCGCATCCTCATCCCCGCTGTCATCGCTGAGACCCTTGGTCTCAGCCTTGAAGATCCGCAGGGACCTTCCGATGCCACGAGCCGCATCGGGCATCTTCTTGTAGCCACCGAAGAGCAGCAGTGCCAATGCCAAGATGATGATCCATTCCCAGCCACGAAAGTTCGCCATGGCAGGCAGCATACGCGCAGATGGTCAGGTTCGCGCAACCAAACCGGTGCAACATTCCGCCAAATCAGGCGCCAGGAGCGGGCATGAAATCCCCGGCGACCAAGTCGTTGCTGGCCAGCCACAAGGCGAAGTCGAGCACATCATCGTAAGAGAACGGCGCGCCGAAGTGATCCTCTAGCGCCTCTGCAGGGACTCGGTCCACAACGACCCCGGCACTTGACAGTAGTGCCACGACCTCTTCGTCTGCGGGCTTCTCAATGTCGTCGTTGCACTGGGTGCATCGAAAAGTGTAGGTCGCCCAGCCAGCGCTCTCGGCAACGGTGAGGCGCACGTCCTTGGGCGTGAGGTCCACATCCCCGCAAACGGGGCAGGTGGCCTTGATCGTCGTCATCTCGATCGCCTCCGGTCCGGTGTTAGTACCAATTCCCCGTGTGATCTTCCTTCGACACGAGCGTGGCCCAACTTGAGGCGTTTTTCCAAGCCAAAAAGGAGAAACTCCCCACAAAGACGGAATTACTACTCTCCGTATCCGGACTCTATTGAGTTGCATTCCTGGCGATTGCTGTGACTGCGGCTTCACGAACAGATTGCACCAATTCCGGCGGCTCAACCACACGGATTCGACCACCAAAGCTCAGCATCGTCCGGATCAGCCACGTCTGGGAAACAACGTCCAGCGCGACCAGCAGGGAGCCGTCGGAACGGACGAGGACCGCCCGCGTCGGTACCTGTTCACTCCACCAGGCCACATCGCTGTCCACCTCGACGATGGCGGGCGTTCCATGTGGCCGGAAGGTCGCCGAAATTGCCCGTACATCAGCTGGCACGTGCAGTGGTTCGGACAAGACCTCCAGCCGCCCAATCCGATCAAGACGGAACACCCGCAGACCTTGGGCATCTCGGCAATACGCCTGCAGATAGGTCTGACCCAAGCTCGTGACCAGTGCGATCGGATCAACCGTTCGGTCGGTCACCGCATTGGTGCTTGCCGACCAGTACCGCAGTCTGACCGCGCGGGACTCGTCGAGGGCACGATCGATCTTCTGCACTAGTCCGTCGGGGTCCTGCGCGAGAGTGGGTGCGCTGACCAGATTGGCCAGGGCGGCGGAGGACCCCGCAGCAACGCTAACCTTCGTCCGAACGCTCGCCAAAGCTGCCCGGTCGTGGACCCCGGGCACCTGCTCCAGCAGTTGAAGCCCGATCAACAGGGAGATGCTCTCGGCAGGGGTCAGCCGAAGCGGTGCGTTGATTCCCTGAGCGTCTCGAACGACGATCCGCCGACCCCAGTAGTCGATGTCCAACGTCATCAGGTCCGAGCCGAATTCAGTGCACACGGCCAAGGACAGGTCCGAGCGCAACTGGCCCACGGAGACCCCGAAGTGTTCAGCGGCCTGCTCGTGGGTGGCACTCGGATGGTTCAGCAACCAC
>Ga0194043_1002403_pt1 | contig 10323 bp, 8 predicted proteins | sample JunL4415m_MetaG_FD_161274 | JGI IMG/M metagenome (GOLD analysis project Ga0194043, IMG submission 161274) | Anoxic zone freshwater microbial communities from boreal shield lake in IISD Experimental Lakes Area, Ontario, Canada - Jun2016-L442-15m | ecosystem: Environmental > Aquatic > Freshwater >...
CCGCAAGAGGATAGAGCACAACGAGAGAGAAAGGGAGGCAGAAGGACGAAGAACCAAGCCCTGCCAGACTAAGTGCAAGAGGCTTTGCACTAACTTTGGCAATTCACACATTCCTGGAGGGCCTGGAGGGGCGGTGCACGTTGGCGCAGTTCGGCTGCTAGAATCTGCGAAGTGCGCAAGGTGCATCGGGTTTGCACGGTTCTGTTTGTCCCGATCTGCGAGCTAGGAGAAGGCATTGGCGAGTTCGGGATTCGTCGTCGGCCGTACGCTGCCCACACTCAGTCCGCGTTCGAATGTCCTCTAGTGGAGGTGTGATTTGTCGCAGGGTCGACTGGAACCAACACTATTCCTCGTCACGGGCGGTTCCGGGTTTCTTGGTGTCAATCTGATTCGCTACCTGCTGGAGCGTGGTCACAGTATTCGGTCGCTCGACCTTGTTGAGTTCGACTACCCAGATTGTCGGGATCGGGTCGATGCCATCGTTGGCGACATCCGTCACTCACGGACGGTCGACCGCGCCTGCAGCGACATCGATATGGTGGTTCACTGCGCTGCGGCCTTGCCGCTGTACTCGCCTGAAGATATTCGGACGACAGACGTCGACGGCACTCGCCGCATGCTTGAGGCGGCCCAGACCCACGACGTGCAGCGATTCGTGATGATCTCCTCGACGGCCGTCTACGGCATCCCCGACCACCACCCGCTCTACGAAGACGATCCGCTCGTTGGCATCGGGCCGTACGGAAAGGCCAAGATCGGCGCCGAGGACGTGTGCCTGGAGTTCCGCAGGCAGGGAATGTGCGTGCCGATCATTCGACCGACGAGCTTCATCGGACCCGAGCGTCTCGGCGTGTTCGCGCTCTTCTACGACTGGGCGCGTACGGGCCATGGCTTTCCCATGATCGGCAGAGGGAACAACCGCTTCCAGCACCTTGACGTTGAGGATCTGTGCGACGCAATCTACCTCTGCAGCACCCTGGGCCGTAACGCCGTCAACGATACCTTCAACGTCGGCGCCGAACAGTTCACGACGATGAAGGACGACTACCAAGTCGTCCTAGACAAGGCGGGTTTCGGCAAGAAGATTCACGGGCTTCCCGCGGCACCAATGATTTGGACACTGCGCGTTCTTGAGGCCCTCCATCTTTCGCCGCTCTACAAGTGGGTCTACGAGACAGCGTCGAAGGACTCATTCGTCTCTATAGATAGGGCCCAGCGAGTGCTAGGCTTTGCTCCGAAGTATTCGAACAAGGACGCCCTTCTACGAAACTACAACTGGTACTGCGAGCACCTCGTCGAGTTCGAGGGCACGGGCGGAGTCTCGCACCGCGTGCCATGGAAGCAGGGCATCCTCGCCGTCGCCAAGCGGTTCTTCTAGATGACCCAGGTCTCCCACACAGGGTTTCGCATCAAGCGCTCGGCAATCATCACGACGCTAGTCTTGCTGTTCGCCGCAGCGGGCCTGTTTGTCTTCTTCGCGGACATCGGCAAGATTGGCGCTGTCATCCGCTGGTTTGACCTGCGCTACCTGCCCCTGATCGTGGCGCTTTCGCTCGTGAAGTTTCTCATGTGGTACGTGAAGTGGGACTACTACCTCGCGCTCATCGACGTGCACATCCCGCGACTCGACGACATTCTCATCTACCTCAGCGGTTTCAGCCTAAGCCTGACACCCGGCAAGGTGGGGGAGCTCCTGCGCTCGTGGATCATGCAGGATCAGTTCGGCATACCAGCCGAGAAGACGGTGCCGCTCACTCTGATGGAACGAGCAACCGACGCGCTCGCAATGGGGATCATCGCGTGTCTCACGTTCTCGAGTGTGGGGTCCAATCCGCTCGTTGTCGTCGTTGTGCTCGCGGTTCTCTTCGCGGTCTTGTTCGTCTTGCGTCGCCGATCCTGGGTCGAGGCTGTCTTGAGGCGGCTTGAGCGCGTGCGCTTCCTTGCGCGCTTTGCGCGCAAGCTCGACGACTCCTACGAGAGTACGCACGCCATTTCGGGGCCTCGCCACAACGTCTACGGCATCATGAATGGGCTTGTGTCGTGGGTGGCCGAGGGATTGGTGTTCTACTTCATCCTGATCGCGGTTGGTTCTCCGATCGCGATTCCCCAAGCGCTCTTCGTGACTTCCGTGGCGGCGATTGTGGGCGCGATTTCGTCCATCCCCGGTGGCCTCATAGCCAACGAACTCTCCGCAATCGCGATCTTGACGTTGATAGGCGTACCGCCCTCGGTGGCGACTGCCGCCACTCTACTGGCGCGCCTTTCGACGCTGTGGCTCGGCGTGACTCTCGGCACGGGGGCCTATGCTTTGCTGCGAGTGGTGCGCCCGGCGGTCAGGCTGGCGATTGTCGTCGATGCCGAAAAGGACCCCCATGTCACAGACTAGATAGTCGGGAGAGGGATGTACCGGGGTTGCGTCAGAATCCGTGGCGCTTCGTCGATGGAGCTATCATGCTGTGGAGTCGTTCCGGCCCGAGAAGAGTCGGCCGAGAGAATCCTAGGAGCAAGTTTGGACCTTGTCGTGGTGATACCCGCGTACAACGAGGAAGAATGCATAACCGACGTGGTTAGCGATTGGCTAAAGACGCTGGAAAGCCTCGTTGGCGACTATAGGATTATGGTTCTCGATGACGGTTCGACCGACGGCACGAGACAGGCATTATCGGCTTTCAGCGACGATGCCCGGGTTGAAGTAGTCTCCAAGGCCAACTCAGGCCATGGCCCGACCATCCTCCAGGGGTATCGAGTGGCGGCAGGAATGGCGGATTGGGTCTTTCAGTGTGACGGCGACAACGAGATGAGCTCGGACAGCTTTGGAGGCTTGTGGCAGACGAGGGATGGCTACGACGCGCTGTTCGGCACTCGAACGAACAGGAGGCAGAGTCTGGGACGCAAGATGATTAGCGTCTTGTCCCGCTTGACTGTCCGGCTTGCATACGCTCGAGGTGTGGACGATGTGAACACACCCTACCGCCTCATGCGATCGAGATTCCTTGCCGAAGTCGTTTCTTCGATTCCAGATTCGACCTTCGCCCCCAATCTCGTGATCTCGGGAACCTTGGCCGCCGGAGGAGTCCGGATTGCGAACGTCGGCGTGCCACATCAGAACCGGTGCACGGGGGCGGTCTCCATTAAGAAGTGGCGTCTGTGGCGTAGCGCTGCCCTGTCCCTTGTTCAGACGGTCACACTGGCTCCGGACATGCACGTGGTTGCACTGGGGATCAAGGCGTCATTGCTAACAGGGGCGTGTTCGCGATGAGCCGAGTCGATGTGCTGGTTCTTGGGGGCGGTCCGACAGGGCTGGGAGGCGCGTATCAGCTCTCCCGTCATCTCGGCGTCGATTGGATGCTCTGCGAAGCACAGACGGCCTTCGGAGGGCTCTCGAGAAGCTTTGTTGATTCGGCTGGGTTCACGTGGGATCTAGGAGGACACGTGTTCTTCTCGCACTACGACTTCGTGTCGGATCTACTCCAACGGGCGTTGGGCCCGACCGGCTGGTTTGACCACCAACGCGAGGCATGGGTCAGGCTCGGGTCGTCGTGGATCCCCTATCCCTTTCAGAACAACCTCCACAGGCTTCCGCCCGAGATTCGAGACAGCTGCTTGCGTGGGCTCGTCGCAGCAGCGAGCCTGCAAGTGACATCGCATGCAGTCCCTCGCAATTTCGCGTCGTTCATTGACCAGACGTTCGGCCGTGGGATCGCTGAGGCATTCATGACTCCCTACAACGAGAAGGTCTGGGCCTACTCGTTGGATGAGCTCTCGTACGAGTGGATAGGTGAACGAGTGTCCGTACCGGACGTTGAGACGGTTCTCGCGAACGCTGCAGCGGGAGCAGACGACGTCGATTGGGGGCCGAACAATCGGTTTATGTTTCCAAAGTCCGGTGGCACGGGTGAGTTTTGGTCAGGCGTCGCACGGCTGCTCCCACAGGATCGCATTCGAATTGGCGCCGAGGCAGTGGCGATCGATGTCGAGGCCAAGAGAGTCGAGTTCGCGGACGGCGAGGTCGTTTCCTATGTACATCTGATTACGACTCTGCCTCTTGATGTCACGGCGCGGATGGTAGGAGATAGCGACCTTGTGACCCTGACGTCGGGCCTCAAGCACTCTTCGGTGAACGTTGTGGGGCTTGGCGTGGATCGCGCCGTTGGGGACCGTCTTGGCTCCCGTTGCTGGATCTACTCACCACAACGCGACATCCCCTTCTACCGAGTCACTAACTTCAGCCACTACAGTCCCACACATGTTCCACCGGGCTCGGGATGTGCCTCCTTGCTTGTCGAGGTCTCCGAGTCGCCTCACCGGCCAGTCGATCAAGAGCAGCTCGTTGACTCGGTTGTCCGCGGCCTCGTGTCCACCGGTATTCTATTCGACCCGGGCGAGGTCTTCCACACGTGGACTCGTCGTGTGGCCTATGCCTATCCGACGCCGACCTTAGGACGCGATGAGATTCTCGACCGCGCGCTCGGGCTACTTGAATCCAAACAGGTGTACTCTCGTGGGAGGTTTGGCGCGTGGCGCTATGAAGTCGGCAACATGGACCACAGTTTCGCGCAAGGATACGAGGCGGCGGCCCGCATACTCACAGGCTCGGCAGAGACGACCGTCTGGAATCCGGGCCTCAGCAACAGCCGGCATCCTGCGCTTGGTTGGGGTAGACTGCGATGATTCAGGCCGCTTAAAGCCCTTCCCAAGACCAGTCCCTCGTTCGACAAATCCTGTCCTATTGGGTAATTGGACTATTGGCAGCGGGACTGGACGCTCACATTCTGGCTCCTGATTTCGCGCACAGCGACTTCTCCGCGAGTCACAAATGGCATCTAAGACATGCGCTGTTTCAGTCGTCGCGACAATCCAATTCGTTCTGAATCGCAGTACCACTTTCGCCACAGTTAAGTCACAACCCTAGCGAAGCCAAGCGCCCGGCTAGCCAATGAACGAGACGCGTCAGTCACGTCTACTTGGCCGTTGCTAGAACAAGACCGGTCGTATCAGTGTTCCGTCTGGGCGGTATCCAAGAATGAGTGTCTTCTTGTCGCTCAGCGGAGCAACAGCGACTATCGCGCCGGGGGACTCTACCGTTCCGGCACGCAAATCGTACTTGAACCCCTGGTTCTCGATGTCGAAGTCCGCTCTATCGGCACCGAGGAACGACATCGTGGAGTCCCCGCCAACGGTGCAGGCAATGGAGATGTTGGTCGCCAGCCGCTGTATCGTGAGATTGCCGGCAGGATAGTCGCCAAGGGACAAATTATCGATCACCACGACATCGAAGTCCTGGTGTGGCCAAGCGTTCAGCCGGACCATGGCGGGAACGCCGAACTGCCCGAACCTGTCGTTCACCACGACCACCCGGTTTGGCTTGGTCTGATTGACCGCTTCGTGGACGTAGGCTGAGTACTGTGTCGCGGCAACGCACGCTGCGGCGGCCACCGTCTTGCGCTCAATCAAACCCGTGAAGCTGTAGAGGACCTCGGCGACCAGCAGAATGCAGGCGACTGCCATCAGGACGCGCGTCCAATTGGGGAACAGGAGCAGGCAAACGAGGATGCCGACTGTCATCGACAGGCCGGCAAACCTCGCCCCATAGAGGTCGAAGGCTGTCGTGAGATGTGGGGCGCTGGCCAGCACAAACGCCAGCCCAAGCAGCAGCGAGCGCTTGTCGCGTCGGCGAAGGATCGTGAGCACGACGACGCAAATGAAAATCAGGTTGACCGCGAGTAGGGTGGCGACGGCAACGATGATCGGAATCCTGAGTGAGGCGTGGCTCATGGAGGCGAGCCCACGAGCCATCCACAGTCCCTGTACGTCGATTGGGACGAGGACGCTGAGGAACCAGTAGCCCCATACCTTTGCGTGTGCGAGGCCGGAGGCACTCAGCGCATAGACGCCTGAGTGAGCCTGCAGAACGAACAGCCTGACGCCCACCCATAGAATAGGCGCTGCGGCGAATGGCCACAGATAGCGGATCCGTGGTCGGGAGCTCGAGAGTGCGAACACGAGAACAACGCAGACCGGCGACAAGACGAGTGCAGTCTCGTGACTGAAGACCGCCATGAGCTGGAACATGACGAGTCCAACCTGAAGGAAAGGTGGGGGCCGCAAATCGTATGTGGGCAGGAGCGCCAAGACGATTGCCGAGAACATCAACGCGAGGGTGTTGGTCATGTCAACGGCATTGACCAGAGACCCGATCCACAGGGCCGAGAAGCCGACGCAAAGTGCGAGCACGAAGCTCAGTGCCGCCGTAGCCCTACCGAGCCTGTTGAAGACGAACACTAGGGCAAACACCGTGATTGCCGGGGCCAGGTACGACATGATTAGGAAGGTACTGTTCCCGAATTGGGGTGTGAACAGTCCCTCGAGGCAGAACACCAGGTTCACAACGGGCTTGAGTGTGTTGTTCCCGAACGGCCCCCAGTTGGGGTAGTTCACCGCGTACCGGGCCCATCCTTGGGTGAACCAGTCACTCCAACGACCTGCTGAGAACCACGGCGTACAGCTGTGGAGGATGACGCCAGCGTCGTCACTGTAGGGATGGTACTTTCCGAAGAAGTCGAACATGAGCCCAACATAGAGACCGAGTACGCAGAGCGAAGCTCCCGCCGCCCAAACTATGATCGAGCGCCTTCCATTTTGCACTGCGCCTTGCGATTGTGCAGCCCCAGTGTCGCCGGTCATCCGGTCGCGACCCACCTTCCGTTTCGTATGTCACGCCATGATGCGCCCTACCGCCGGCAGGTGTCGACGGTCAAAGGCAGACGGTCCGCAACCTAGTCGACCGTTCGCTCGCTCAATGGCGGGAGTCCATCGCTCGGGTTCCTTGACGCAGGGTGAGGTACGATAGCCTGGGTCTGCGCTTCGAACTCAGCCGAGATACCACGAGGAGTCGCTTGTGCTTGCAATGGGTGAAGGTAGCACTAGCCGGCGCAGCTTGCTCGTACTCTGCTTGGTTCTCGCGGTGCTTTCGTCGCTCCTTGTAGTGCGAGCGCGACATGGAATCGAGTGGTTCGGGGACGAGGCCTATGCGCTCGACACCCCGATGCGCTACATCGCGGGGGACCGCCCGATTATCGACTCTTGGGAGTCGCATTTCTCGAGCGCCATGTTGCTCACTCCGTTCGTAGGTATCCTTGAGAAGTCCGCCCCGAATCGTGAGGGCATCGTCTTGCATTTCCGGTATCTGTTTATCGCTCTCCAGGCGCTCTACGCCGCCTGCGTCTGGCTTCTTCTCCGGCGTCTCTCGGGAACTTGGTGGGCGATTGCCATAGCAGGCACGGTCTTCCTCTATCTGCCGTTCTTCTACGTCTTCCCCTACTACAACAACATCGCCGTCGCCACTTTCACAATCTCCACCCTGCTAGTGCTGCGAGGGTTCTCCGGGTCCACTTCGCACCGCGGCCGGTTCTTGGTTGGGGGTGGAATCATGAGCGCGGTCGGGGCCATTTCGTACCCTCCGATGGTGATTGCTCTGCCGCTCTTCCTCTTAGGAATCGTCCTCGAATCGCGTGCGCAACACGATCAAGGTAGTGATGTTTGGCGCGCGGTGCGGATGTATTCGATCGGTGCATTTGCCGCGCTCTCCGTCTTCTTGGCGATCACTTTGGTGTCAAGTGGCTGGCAGCACCTCGCCCAAGCGCTGCCGAACTTCACAGACCCAGTCGACCGGGACCTTTCGCTTGGTGCGATTGCCATTGCTTTCCAGAAGACCGCCTCGGTCATGATTGCTCCGGTCGCCGCTGCGATTGCCTTTCTGCTATACGCCTTCGTGCGAGGGCGCAAGCGTGCCTCGGCGGTTACTGCTATCGCGCTGACGATCGCTACTTCGGTCGTGACTGCAGCGGCTCTCTACCGCCTGCACGTGTCGTGGCTGCACTTCTTCGATATGCCTGAAGCTGTCGCGTTCGGAGTCGGAACGGCAGTGCTGCTGCTCCCCATGCTCACCAGACGGCCGCCGTCCACGTACAGGTACCTGCGCCTACTGTGTCTTCCGACCCTTGGGCTCTGGGTAGGAACGATGCTCGGTTCGCACGAGGGCTTCGAGACCGCGACGATGCCCACTGTGATTCTGATGATTGCAGCGATTCTCGCGCTCATAGAGGCCTTCGATATCGAGCGGCAATCGTCTGATTCGAACCTATCGCCCTCAGCGATGCCAACTGTCCTCGCAACTGGCTCGATGGCACTGCTGATCGCGTTCTTCTTGTATGCGAGCACGCAGTACGTCGCGGGGGATGCGGCGGTTCGTCAGTTGGACGCATTGATTGATTCTGGGCCGTACAAGGGGATTTCGACCACCCGCGCGAACGTCGAGCAGTATGAGAACTACATGAAGGTGTTGGGCCCGATGCAGAGTGAGCCGGGCCGCATAGCATTCGTCGAGGAGTTCCCTCTTGGTTACCTCCTGTCTGGGCGCCGCCCGGGCACGTATTCCGTGTGGACCACGTATGCGCGTGGCAACCGTTGGCAGCGCTACCTGGACCTCACAGGCAACTACCCCCAGACCATCGTCGCAACTCGGGTGTGGGGATACGGGTCAGCGAGTGACGCCGAGAAGGTCAACGCGGTGACCGTTCCTCCTCCGTTCGGTCTGACGGAATTCACCAAGAAGTACGTGGAGCGCTATGAGGACGCGAACTTCATTGTGTATGAGCGTCGCTAGGGCCGCCGATCTCAGCCGCACGCAGTATGATCCGGCCCCGTATGGCGAGCGAGCGGGTTGTACTTTGGGAGTCGGGCGGCGACTATGGGATGCATGAGCCCTAGCGACATGTTCCGCCTGATGCGGCCCCGCCAGTGGGCCAAGAACCTCGCCGTCTTCGCGGCAATCATATTCTCGGGGCACCTGTTTATCCGGGCGGAGATGCTGCACGTCTGCGTGGCATTCGTTGTGCTCAGTCTCGTCTCCTCGGGGCTCTACGCGCTCAACGACGCGCTCGATGCGGAGCGGGACCGCCAGCACCCGATCAAGTGCGACCGCCCTGTCGCGTCCGGCCGTATCAGCGTCTTCGCTGCAATCGGCATCGGAGCGGTGCTATCGGTGGTGGGTCTCGCAATCGCGTGGCTTCTTGGCGTGCAGTTCTTCGCGACGGTGATGGCCTTCTTCGCCCTGCACATCCTCTACAGCGCTTGGTTCAAGACCATCGCAATTGTCGACATGCTTGTCATCGCGGTCGGCTTCGTGCTTAGGGCTGTCGCCGGCGCGGTGCTCATATAGGTGGTGGTGTCGCCGTGGCTCGTGCTGTGCACAGGGCTGCTTGCGCTGTTCATTACCGCTGCAAAGAGGCGCCACGAGGTCGTTCTTCTTCGGAGCAAGTCAATTCAACACCGACCGGTACACTCAGAGTACACAGCCGAACTGCTCGACAGCTTCATGGTCACCCTGTCTGCTGCGACCATCACGTCGTATGCGCTATACACGTTCTTCGAGGTGCGCAGCCAGCACTACACGATGATGCTGACGATTCCGTTCGTTGTGTACGGCGTGCTGCGCTACCAGATGCTGGTGCTCACGAGGGAGGGCGGCGGACAGCCCGAGGAGATTCTTCTGGGCGACAGGCCGATACTCGCCGACATCATCTTGTGGGTCGCGGCTTCCATCTTCGTCCTCTACTTGCTCCCGCGGATTATTCGCTAGACGGAGAAAGCAAAGTGAATGGCGCATCGAACAGGGATGCGTTGAGCCGCGGGCTCGGTTTCTTGTAGGGCGCTGTCACGGCACTTGGCATCCTTCTAGCGTCGACACCTCAAGAGGATCCCCGGCCGGCCTCAAGGTCTTGAAACCGAACCTGTGACACGCTGGCGCATCCGCGCAATCGTCGCGGAGGTCGTTCTCCGGGCTTCGCGAGCCCTGTGGGTCCGTGGGGATTGGATCCCGTGACGAAGATTGCGACTGCGAGTGTGCTGGCGATACAGCCGACGATGGCGCCAGAACGCACCGAGGGCCTGCGTGCTACCGCCGCCAAGACGATAGCGAAGACCAACCCCATGTACTTCATCGTTGCCAGCGTTGTAGACGCTGCAGCGAGAGCGAGGAGTACTGGCCGCTGCCCGTGTAGGTGAAGAGTAGCCCGCGAGACCGGCAAACAGAACCGACAGAAAGGAGACCTAGCCGTTCACAAGGAACACGAATGACTGCTGGACGCTGAGCGGCTTGAATGCCGCGGCAATGCTCCCAGAGACTGCGGCTCATGTGAAACGCCCCGGGTTCCACGTCGGCTCGATTATGTGGAAGCCACGGTCTCCCGGGCGACTTCCTGATTGTAGCGGTCGAGGACCTGGAGCGGTGCCAGCCGCCTGATCCTGCCGTTCTCCACGACG
>Ga0194043_1002405_pt1 | contig 10317 bp, 5 predicted proteins | sample JunL4415m_MetaG_FD_161274 | JGI IMG/M metagenome (GOLD analysis project Ga0194043, IMG submission 161274) | Anoxic zone freshwater microbial communities from boreal shield lake in IISD Experimental Lakes Area, Ontario, Canada - Jun2016-L442-15m | ecosystem: Environmental > Aquatic > Freshwater >...
TTAGCGACCAGCTATGACACTGCATCGCCGGGCCGGCAGAAGTCTCCTTCGCGGGGACTTTCGCCACTGGGGCGTTGTGGCGGTGCGAACCTTGGCAGGGCGAAATTCCAACGCTCGTCGAGCTTCAGCCGATCCCGGCTTTCCGGATTCCCTGTGGGATAAGTGTTCTCACTTGTCCAATCCGTTTAGCGACCAGCTATGACACTGCATCGCCGGGCCGGCAGAAGTCTCCTTCGCGGGGACTTTCGCCACTGGGGCGTTGTGGCGGTGCGAACCTTGGCAGGGCGAAATTCCAACGCTCGTCGAGCTTCATCCGATCCCGGCTTTCCGGATTCCCTTGCCAGAGGACACGTTGGAACACTTATCCCACTTGAAGAGACAGAATAAGAACCCGCGGCGCTTGGGTCCTCTCTCCGTCAGGCTTCCTGGCAGAGTCTGCGGAGTGACGTGTAGTCGGTCTTGCCGGTGCCGAGCACCGGGATCTTGTCGATCTGGCGCACCTCGTCGAGCCGCATCACGCCGCGGAGGCCGTCGGCCAGCAGGATCTCCGCTGCCGCGCGGAGCGAGAAAGTGAACGTTGTAAACAGCACAACGTGACGGCCGTCGGCCGTCTCCAGTCCCTCAACGGCCACCTGGGGGCCCTCTTCATCGGGCGGATACCGCCTCTGAAACGACTCCTCGAGCGCCGGCAGCGAGATCATCTCGCCGCCCGCCTTCAGGAAGCGTTTAAGACGGCCACGGAATGTGAGGTAGCCGTCGCTATCCGACGAAACCAGGTCGCCCGTGCGATACCACTGTTTTCCGTCGGCCTCCACGAACGGGGACGGGCCGTCGTATCGGTGGTAGCCCTTGAAGATCGACGGCCCCCTGACGAGCAGCATACCAGTGGCGTCGGTGGCCACCACTTCGTGGGTGTCGGGGTCGACAATGATGGCCTCGACGCTGCCGACCGGCGCGCCGATGCTGCCGCTCTTTACCTTGTCGAGGCGATTTGCCGCCACCACTGGTGAGCATTCCGTGATCCCGTAGCCCTCCAAAATCGTCGCCTGCGGCGCTCGCTGGCGGCAGGCCTCGAACGTGGCGTCGGGGCATTTTTCGGCGCCCGTGATGATCTTGCGCAGGCTCTGCAATTCTTTGCCCCGGCAGGCGGCGAGGATGTAGCCCAAGAACGTCGGCGTGGTGAAGAGGAGCGTTGGGCGGTAGGTCTGGATGATCCGCACGAGGCCCCGGGCGTCAGTGGGGTCAGCGTGTCGCACCGAGCGGATGCCCGCCACATGCGGTAAAAGAATGTTGCCCGTGAGTCCAAAACTATGAAACGGCGGCAGGAAGCCGAGCAGCGTGTCGCCCGGATCGGGCTGGAGGACGGCCAGACTGTCGGCGACGTTTGTCAGCAGGTTTCGATGCGTGAGCGGCACAGTCTTGGGGGCGGTCTCCGAGCCCGAGGTAAATAGAAAAACCGCCGGGTCGTCGGGCGACTGTCGCGGTAGCCGCCGCAGGAACCGGTGCGGTGTCAGTCGCGTGGCCAGCATCATCCAGACCGCCTCAGCCTTGCCGATTCCCTGTTTGATCTGCTCAAGGTATTCGTAGCTGGCCCCCTCGACTTCGATACCGAGCCGGTCGATGAGTTTTTGCGATGTGATGATGCGCCTGGTGTCTGTGACACGGATACCATGAGCGAGTTGTGCTGGGCCGGTTGTCCAGTTCATCATCACGGGCACCTTGCCCGCCAGATGGAGGCCGAAGAAGACAAGGTCGGCTGCCACGCTCGCTGGCAAGAGCACGCCCACGTGTGTCTCCGGGTAGGCGGCAAACCGCCGGGACATGAGCGCGGCCCCGACGAGGAGTCGTCGGCCCGAGAGCATGCCCGAGAGCTGGTCGACAACGGCCGGATCGTCAGGTTGGCTGAGCACGCGGCGGACAAATGCCTCTGCCACGGTGTCGGCGAGGACGTGCGGTTGGCTGACGCGGCCAGGGGCGAACCAGCCGCGCGGTGCCGTCGTGAGCCGCGCTGATATGGCACTGTCGGCCAGCCTGCCGTCGGCCAGCGCCCAGAGCTGGCCGAGCGTGTCGACCACCGCATCGCTGCGAAAGCCAAACTGCTGCTCGATCCGCAGCGCCAGGTCCATTCGATCGAGGCTGTCGAGGCCGATGGTGTCGAATCGTGTAGTCGGCTGCAATTCGTCGGCGGCAAGCTCCCGCTTTAGATGCGTGGCGACGAGTTCGTTGACAAGCCGGATCGTCTTAGGAGTGAGCGTCGCGGGATCAACAGACACAGCCGCCGCGGAGTTCTGAAAGTGGCCAACGCGTGGGCCAAAAAAATGATTGTAGCGGACGAATGTCGGAGGCTGGTCGCCGTCGGCGTTGTACCAGCGTTCGAGGAACGTGTTGAATGCCTCACGCGATTCCAGCGGCAGTCGGTCGCGTGGCACCACTTCGACGTGGAGATGCACTGCTCGCCGGGGTAGGAAAAACACCAGGCTCGCCAGCAGCCAGCCGGCACTGCGACCAGCCGCCGCCACAAGATTTGGAATCTTGCCGTCGCTTGCGCAGCTGAACATGCTCCCCCACACGCCCCGGGTCCGGATCAGCACGACGTTGACATCGGGGCAGCGGGTGAGAAGTTCGTGCACTGCCCGCGCCGCGCCTACCACCTCGCGGTTGCCACGCTGTAGGCGGCCCGACGGATAGATGAGAAAACTGTCTCCCTGCCGGAGTCGGTCTGCGACGGCATCGACAAGATCCTTCGTCTTCGTGGCAGCCTCACGGCTGTGCGCTGAAAGGTCGGGCACCTCAAAAGCATCGGCCAAGCCCATCAGAGGCTGGAGAGGGAGCAGCCGGTACATCCCGGAAAAGACCAGCGGCCGCAGTGGCTTCTCGAGGATCACATGGGAGAGCACGGTTGGGGGGTCGATGTAGGCGGGATGATTGGGCAGCACCAGCGTGGGCCCACGGAGGGCCCGGGCCGCCTCAAGCCCGTCGATCGTGACGCGGTAGCGCAGGTGGAGGAGCCCGCGAACCACCGCCCAGAAGATCCGATCAAGTCTCATAAATAAAAACGGTGCCTGGCACCAAATCGAGGCCACCAAATCGAGGCAAGCTGGGACAGCAATCTTCCCAAACTACCGAGATTCGGTGCCAGGCACCATTTCAAAAAAGCGGGCGGGCCGGGCGTTTTCACGCCCGGCCCGCCTTTGCTTCATGACGCATCATCCCGACCGGTGGTCGGAAGTCGTGCGACTAGCAGCCCTTCTTGCAGCCGAGGAGGCCACCCTTGCTACCGCCGTTGCCGGCCGAGCCGTTCGAGCAGCCGCAGCCATTGTCGGCTGGGACCTGCTCTTCGACGCACTTACGAACCTTCGTGCACACGGTCTTCGTGGTCTTCACAGGAACGCAGACAATGTACTTCTCGGTCTTGGTCTCCGAGACATTGTCGCTGACGCACACGCTGTAGGTGTTGGACCGCTGCTGCGGCACCATCACCGTGTAGCCCACTTCCTTCGACCGGCACTCAGGCACGCACTTGATCACCGTGTACTCACGGGTGCGGGTCTCGTGACGGCACTTCTTCACGCACACAGTACGGGTCCGAGTCTCCGGAACCATCTTGGTGACGCAGTAGCTACCCGTCCGCTCCTCGCAGCGGCTCTTCTTCACGCAGATCGTCCGGGTCCTGTTCTCCGGAACCATCTTCGTGACGCAGTAGTTACGGGTCCGTTCCTCGCAGCGTGACAGCTTCACGCAGTAGTTACGGGTCCGTTCCTCGCAGCGTGACAGCTTCACGCAGTAGGTGCGGGTCCGCTCCTCGCAGCGGCTCTTGTTCACACAGATCATCCGCGTCCGCTCTTCGGTGCGGCACTTGTTGACGCAGTAGGTGAAGGGCACCTGCTCCGATTCACACTTCCACATCGTGGTCTCGACCTCGCGGGTCTCGCAGCTCGGCACCCATGTGCGGCAGCAGACCGTCTTCGGACAGCAAGGATTGCCATTGGCGTCATACTTGCCGTTGGCAGAGATCTCCTTGACGTCGGTCTTCCAGCAGCCGCCACGGATAGTCACCGTCTTGGTGCTCTTGACGGGCACCCGCTTGGTGACCGTGCGCGAGCCAGTCATCTGCTCGGTGTAGGGCACCTTGACCGTGTAGGACTGCTCGACCTGCTCAGTGTAAGGCACGTTCACCTTATAGGACGCTGTCCGCTCTTCGGTGTAGGGCACGTTGACCTTGTAGGTCGCCGTCCGCTGCTCGGTGTAGGGCACGTTGACCTTGTAGGTCGCCGTCCGCTCCTCTTTGACCGGCACCATCACCGTGTAGGCCTGTTCGACCTGCTCGGTGTAGGGCACATTCACCTTCCAACTCCGACTTCGCTCTTCCTTGACCGGCACGCAGACAGTGTAGGACTGCTCGTGGCTCTCTGTGTAGGGAACAGCCACTTTATACTCAGCTGTCCGCTGCTCAGGGACATTGACGTTGACGGTATAGTTGACCGTCTTCGACCGCGCCTCCGGCACCATCACGGTGTAGTTACGGGTCCGTTCTTCGATCCGCGGTACCTTCTTGGTCACCGTGAACGAACGCTCACGAACCTCGGTCGTCATCTCGGTGGATTCCACCTCGCGGATCTCCGGCACCCATTTCCAGGTTTTCACCGTCTTCATGCCGGCATCGCCAGCGATACCAGCATCGGCCGCAGCCGGAGCGGCAGCATCGGCACCGCCGACCAGCACGGAGCCCTCCGCCGGAACACTCGTCGCGGCATCTTCGCCACGCACAAAACCACCAGCCATACACACGCCGGCAGCGGCCACCCACGGCAGGAAGCCAAACGTCAATCGCTTCTTCACAGGAACCTCCAGAGGATTAAAAAACAGGCAAAACGTTTTGGTCAGACGCCCTCCAGGCATCACGTGGAGGCCACCCCCAGTCGGTGACCTTCGCCGCAATCGAGCCCGGCTGAGTCTTCCCGTTGCCCACTCCTCACGACCCGCGGAGCCGTACGTGGCCTTTCACCGCGATCGCCAAGAGTTGCGCGACAGGCAAACTCACACTAGATGATCGAGCTTTCCCATTCGAAAAACTCAGCCGTCGCGAGTTTCTTCGGATAGTGCCGGTGGTGCTGGTGGTGCTGGCGGCCGCTCTCGGAAAGAGCCATACCAACAGCCCGAAACCAGCGGGTGAAACCAGCAGACCAAACACGTCATCCCACGAGGATCAGAATCAATTCCTTTGGGCCATGGGCGCCGAGCACAAGAATTCGCTCAATGTCGCCTGTGCGGCTGGGCCCGGTGATGAAGGAGAGCATGCTCGGCATGCGGCCGTCGTATCGGGCACGGGCAGCGTGGAGGGCATCGGCAAGCGTGGCCACGATCTGGTCGACGGTGGCGACGACCACGTGCACGTGGGGCAGGATCGAAATCGCCCGGCCGCCGCAGGTGGCGCTCGACACGAGAATTGAGCCCGTCTGAGCGACCAGTGCCTCGCACGACGTGATGCCGGCGTCGCAGGCCTCGAGAGCGTTTTTGTCGAAGTCAGCGGTGTCTACCCGCTGGGTCGCGCAAGGCACGCCGGCCAGCAGAGACTCCACGAGCGGATGGGCATGCCAGGCCACCCGCTGCCAGTCTCGCTCCCGCGCCATGGCGACGAGATAGTCGGCGGCTGCCGTCAGGTCGGGCACCTGCTGCACGACCGCCCTTAGCTTCACGAGGTTCTCGGTGAGAATCCGCAGCCGCTCGGGCATCGTCTCGCCACCGTCGGGCAGCCACGGCCGGGCCACCTCCTCGGGTAGGATCGTGAGCGAGGGCAGTCGCCCGCCCGCGTGCGGGGCCAACACCGCCGCTGACGAAGCGCCACTCGTGGTGAGAGTGGCGTCTTGGCCAAGCAATCGCTCTGACAAGCCGTGCGGCAGCGGCGCAGGCATTCGGAGCGCCTCTTCGATGCGGGCCATGATCACGTCTCGGGAGGACATGCCGCTCACTGTCGGCCCTCTTTGCGTGGCCGGTGCTGCCACTGCCGGCGGAAGCTCTGCGTTGGAGCCGCGGGGAGGTCTCGCGATGCCAGCCAATCCCGCAGCAGCGGCAGATGAAGCATTTTGAGCAGCGGCAGAGTGCGGCGAAACAGGCTTCCGCCGAGGGCGAAGAGCCACGGGCGGCAGGCCACCATCACAAACAGCCGATGCCCGATTTTTTCGACGGCGTTGGGGGCAGTTTTCGCAGCATTGCGGCGGTTCTGGAGCAGGTGGTGAGCAATGTCAATCCGCACCGGGCAGGCATCGGTGCAGGCTCCGCAGAGCGAACTGGCGGCCGAGAGATGGTTCCAGTTGGCCACCCCGCGGAGATGGGGCGTGATCACCGAGCCGATCGGGCCCTGGTAGGTCGTGCCGTACGTGAAGCCGCCCACGTTTTTGAAGATCGGGCAGACATTCAGGCAGGCACCGCAGCGAATGCAGTAGAGGCTGTCGCGCTGCTCGGGATCGGCGAGGATCGCCGTCCGCGCGTTGTCGAGCAAGACGAGGTGCATTTCCTCGGGGCCGTCGGCCTCGCCGGCCTGTCGGGGGCCCGCGTAGAGCGTGTTGTAGCAGGTCATCTGCTGGCCCGCTCCGGCCGTCGCGAGCATCGGCAGGAGCACCGCCAGATCATCAAGGTGTTCCACCACCTTCTCAATTCCTGAGATCGCGATGTGCACCCGTGGCAGTGCCGCCGTCAGCCGGGCATTCCCTTCGTTTTCCGTGATCGAGATCTGACCTGTTTCGGCGACGAGAAAATTCGCTCCTGTAATCCCCACATCGGCATCGATATAGAGCCGGCGCATATGCCGCCGGGCGATCATCGTCAGCTCCTCGGGGCTATCTGTTGGAGGCGTGCCCAGATGCTTCCCAAACAGGTCGCTGATCTCTTCGCGGCGGACATGCATGCAGGGAAACACGAAGTGGTAAGGGGGTTCGCCGCGTAATTGCTGGATGAACTCGCCCAGATCGCTCTCTACGACGCCGTAGCCCTCGGCCTCAAGCGCCGCGTTTAAGTGGATCTCCTCACTTGTCATGCACTTGCTTTTAATGACCGCCTTCGCCTTGGCCGCCTGGACCAGATCAAGCACGATCTTCCGGGCCTCCTCGGCATCGCGGGCCCAGTGCACCTGCCCCCCGTTTGACTCAAAGTTGGCAACAAACCGGGGCAGCAGTTCGTCGAGCCGGTTGACGGCCGACCACTTTGCGAGGCTGGCTGCGTCACGGGCATGCTCCCAGTCGCGAAACCTCGCCTTCTGAGTGTCGCGGCTGGTGTAATATCCCCCCAGCGCCTTCCTCACAAACGCCCGGTGGCCCGTGTCGCGGACATGCTCGGCCGCGTCGTGCAGGAACTGCTTTTTGGCCAGCCGTGGCGGAACCGCTGGCGGGACGGGATCGTGCGTGGGGAAGACGGCGGGAGCTTTTGCGATCATCGCTCCATTATAGACACCAGCCCCTTTCGGCCGCTGGGCAACGCCGCCCCAGCGGCCGAACCGGTAGAATTTTCGCTTCGTCTGCAAAAATATGGAATACTAAGGGTTGCGGGGACAGATCGGTTCTGTGCCCACGGCTGGCCTCCTTCCGCCACCGACCTTGCAAGAAAACTGGCCGCGTGCCAGGGAGATGGAATAAGAATGCTCTCGGCGGCCATGATCGACCGCTTGATATGGCTGGGGTCGGCTTGGATTATCCTGGCCGCCGCCTGGACGGCATTCTGCGTCTGGCTCGACAGCGACTTTCGAGAAATCCTTGGCGAGGATTTTCCGTGGTCGCTCCCCGCTGTCGCTGCGGGGGCGGTCTGGTTTTTCGTCACCTACCAGTACGGGCTCGGCCTGCTCCCGCTGTTTCTGCTGCTCCTTCCAGCCGGTGCCATGGGCTACCTCGTGTTTCGGGATCAGAAGGCCCCGTCGACCCGCAGAATTCTCAGCCGCCGCTTTGCCCGCAAAATGGTGTTCGCCGCGGCCAAAAAACTCGGTATGGAGGAACTGGCCTTCAAGTGGTTTCCGGAGAAGGGTACCGGGTCGGCCGGAGCGGACGCCGAATCGTCGGTGAAGATCCTCAAAAAGGACGGTACTCTTATCGACGGACAGGGCGAAGATGGGCTCGATCGGGAATCGTCAAAAGCGCTGAAGACCGTGCAGCAGATCTTCGAGAAAGCGATCGAGATGCGTGCCACCGACGTCCACCTCGAGCCGAAGGCAGCCGAGGAGCTGGCGGTCCGCTACCGCGTCGACGGCATCTTGCAGAACGTTTTGATGATCAAGGGATCGGCCGGCCGAGCCCTGGTGTCAACGCTCAAAGTCTGCGCCGACATGGACATCGCGGAACGGCGCCGGCCTCTGGACGGCACATTTTCCCTGCTCAAGGCGGGCCGGAAGTTCGACGTTCGCGCGGCCTCGGGCCCCACCAATTTTGGCGAAAAGGTGGCGCTGCGGCTGCTTGATGCAGACGCGAGCGTCATCCAGGGGGGGCTTGATTCGCTCGGCATGCGGGAATCAATGCTCAAGACGCTCAAGACGATTGTCCAGCAGCCACACGGCATGCTGATCGTCTGTGGGCCCACGGGCTCCGGCAAGACGACAACCCTCTACGTGGCGCTTGGCGAGATCGACGTCCTCTCCCGCAACATCGTGACCATCGAAGACCCGATCGAATACCGACTGGACAACATCTCGCAGACTTCCGTCAACACTGCCGCAGAGCTGACGTTTGCGAAGATTCTTCGGTCGGTGCTGCGACAGGACCCGGACGTGATCCTCGTGGGCGAGATTCGCGACAAGGAGACCGCCGAGATCGCCATGCAGGCGGCCCTCACCGGCCATTTCGTGTTCACGACGCTCCATGCCAACGACACGGCCACGACCGTCACGCGTCTGCTCGATATCGGCATCGAAGCCACGCTCCTCCAATCGGCCGTCACGGCGGTGCTGGCGCAGCGTCTGGTCCGCGTGCTCTGCCCGAAATGCAAGGAGCCGTATCCGGCCCCTGATGACTTTCGCCAGAAACTCGGCGTGCCCGCCGAGAAAGAGGTCACAATCTACCGCGAGAAGGGCTGTCCGGCCTGTCATGGCACGGGTTACAAGGGCCGCACCGGCGTGCACGAACTGCTCATCGTTGACGGCGCCATTCGCGAACTGCTCGTGGGTCACCCGTCGATTCAGGCCATCCGGGCGGCAGCTCGCAAGGCGGGCACGCGGACCCTCCAGGAGGCGGGGATCGGCAAGGTGTTGGCAGGTAAAACGAGCATTAACGAGATCGTGCGGGTGACTAAATGAGAGACATCTTCACCCCGGCCGCGTGGCAGGCGAGGCACTCATGCTAACGCTCTCGCTCGCACTCACTCTCACGTTTTTGGCCCACGTGCCGCCGCTGTTAGCCGCTGGCATGCTCCAGGGTTTTGGCGACTTGCTCGTCGGCGGGATCGTGCTGGCTTTGGCGGCCTATGGCGGGAAAAACGGCCTGTTTCTGGCTGTGATTGCCGGCATGCATGCCCTCGTGTCGCTGGTGGTGGCGCTGGCGTTTGCAGAGCTGCTGGCCGGTGGGCTGGTGGGCGTCGAACTGCCAGTTTTGTACGCGTTCCCCGCCGCCTTTGGCCTGCTTCTGATCGGCACCGCGTTCGGGATCCGGCTGGCAATGGGCGCGTATGTTCCGCAGGACGTGCTGCGGTTTGCGCCCCTGATCGATAAACTTGGTGGCGGTCTCGTGGGTGCGGTCGCGGGGATCGTGGTCGCCGGCACCATGCTGATCGCCGCCTCGATTGAGCCGGTGCCTGCGGAATTCCAGATCGATGGGACAAAGTTGCGGTATGACCTGGGAACAAAGATGCTGAAGACATTTGCCCGCTGCGTCGAGCCAGACGATGCCAAACGCGTGATTCTCTTGGACGGCGAGCCGGGATCGGTCCCGCAGCCGCCCTCACCTGTGGTCGAATTCCAGGATGGGGGGAGTGCCGACAAGCCTGGCAAGAAAGTCAAGCCGGCGACTGAAGTTCCCCCGCCGCCACCACCTCCACCGCAGGCGAGCGAGCCCTTCGCCGATTTGAATGGCAACAAGACGTACGACGAGGGCGAACCCTACCTCGACACAGACTCAGACACTGCCTTTACGCTGCGGCTGGATCTCAACGATCCCAACGGTAACGGCAAGCGAGACATCGGCCTGCTCGAGCGGTATCGAATGCATGCCTGGGGCCAGCACGTGATCTCGGCAGTCACGATCGATGAGATCATCGTAGCGGCCGACGGTCAGTCCGCGGCAGCAGCAGTTCCCCCAGGTGCCGAGGGAGCAGGTGCCGAGGGAGCAGGTGCCGAGGGAGCAGGTG
>Ga0194043_1002408_pt1 | contig 10311 bp, 8 predicted proteins | sample JunL4415m_MetaG_FD_161274 | JGI IMG/M metagenome (GOLD analysis project Ga0194043, IMG submission 161274) | Anoxic zone freshwater microbial communities from boreal shield lake in IISD Experimental Lakes Area, Ontario, Canada - Jun2016-L442-15m | ecosystem: Environmental > Aquatic > Freshwater >...
GCATCCTCGATCATCACTTCGATCAACGAAGAGGATCGCGAAGCCGACATCGCCATGCTTAAGGACGAGCTGACCGCCGACCTCGAGCAGCTCAACGCCGAGAAGGCCGAGGAGCTCGAAGAGGTCACAGCCGAGCGCGACCGCCTGATCGCGGTCGCCCGTGGCGAGGCTGAGCCCGAAGAAGGCGACGAGGTCGACGAGGACACGCCTGCAGAGGACCGCGTCAAGAAGATCAACAAAGAAGCCGACCGCGACATCAAGGACATCGAGGAGGAGTACGCCGATCGTACGGCGCTGTTCCAGGAGTCCTTTGATACCTTCGTGAAGTTGTCGGTCAAGACGCTCATCAATGACGAGACCCTCTACCGCGAGATGAAGCTGCGCTTTGGCGATTACTTCCGCGGCGGCATGGGTGCCGAGGCCGTCAAGGACCTCCTCGCCCAGCTCGACTTGGTCGCGCTTGCAGATGAGCTGCGCGTCATGATTCGCGATGGCAAGGGCCAGAAGCGCCTCAAGGCCATCAAGCGTCTCAAGGTCGTCGACTCGCTCCAGAAGTCGCGCAACCGCGCCGAGTGGATGATCTTGGATGCCATTCCTGTCATTCCGCCGGACTTGCGCCCGATGGTGCAGTTGGACGGTGGCCGCTTCGCGACCTCCGACCTCAACGACCTGTACCGTCGCGTCATCAATCGCAACAACCGCCTCAAGAGGCTTCTTGACCTCGGCGCTCCCGAGATCATCGTCAACAACGAGAAGCGCATGCTCCAGGAGGCTGTCGACGCCCTGTTCGACAACGGTCGTCGTGGCCGTCCGGTCACGGGTCCTGGCAACCGCCCCCTGAAGTCCATCAGCGATATGCTCAAGGGCAAGCAGGGTCGTTTCCGCCAGAACCTGCTCGGCAAGCGCGTTGACTACTCCGGCCGCTCGGTCATCGTGGTCGGCCCGGAGCTCAAGCTCCACCAGTGCGGTCTGCCAAAGGCGATGGCGCTGGAGCTCTTCAAGCCGTTCGTCATGAAGCGCCTTGTCGACTTGGACCACGCTCAGAACATCAAGAGTGCCAAGCGCATGGTCGACCGTGGACGACGCGAAGTCTGGGACGTACTCGAAGAGGTCATCCGCGAGCATCCGGTCATGCTGAACCGTGCACCGACGCTTCACCGTCTGGGCATCCAGGCCTTTGAGCCGATCCTGGTCGAGGGCAAGGCAATCCGCATTCACCCGCTCGTGTGTACCGCCTTCAACGCGGACTTCGACGGCGACCAGATGGCCGTCCACCTGCCCCTTTCAACAGAGGCGCAGGCTGAAGCTCGCACGCTCATGCTCTCGACCAATAACGTCAAGTCGCCGGCACACGGTCGTCCGCTGACCACGCCGACGCAGGACATGGTCATCGGTCTGTTCTATCTGACCGCCGAGCGCTCCGAGATGCCTGGCGAGGGTCGCACGTTCTTCAGTGCCGACGAGGCCCTGCTCGCCTATGATGCGCGCAGCGACGTCGACCTTCAGGCCAAGATTTTTGTCCGTCTGACCGACGACACGCTCGTGCAGAGCAAGCCCGGCCAGACCGAACAGAAGTCTGCCGGCGAGCGCATCGAGACCACCATCGGCCGTGTCATCTTCAACCGCGGTCTTCCGGTCGACCACGCCTTTATCAACCACGAGGTTGACAAGAAGGGTGTCGGTCGCATCGTTGAGGAGTGCTCGGTTGCCTACACGACCACGCAGATGGCGCAGATCCTCGACGAGCTGAAGCGCCTCGGTTTCCACTATGCGACGCGCTCGGGCCTTACCGTCTCGGTCTTCGACGCGATCATCCCGGAGAGCAAGCCGCAGATTCTTGCAGCAGCCGACCTCAAGGTCGCCAAGATCGAAGAGCAGTACGAGCTGGGTCTTATCACCCGCGAGGAGCGCCACCGCCAGATCGTTGAGATCTGGACGCGTGCGACCGATGACGTCGGCGACGCGATGGCTGAGAGCTTTGAGAAGTTCAACCCCATCTACATGATGGCGTACTCCGGAGCCCGAGGTAACATCAAGCAGATTCGCCAGCTGGCCGGTATGCGAGGCCTGATGGCTAATCCCAAGGGTGACATCATCGACCGTCCCATCAAGGCCAACTTCCGAGAAGGCCTCACCGTTCTGGAGTACTTCATCTCTACGCACGGCGCCCGCAAGGGTCTGGCGGACACGGCGCTACGTACCGCTGACTCGGGCTACCTGACGAGGCGTCTGGTTGACGTCGCGCAGGATGTCATCGTTCGCGAGAGCGACTGTGGCACCGACGAGGGTGTCGAGTTCAACATCCTGAAAGACGATGGGCAGGTCGATCACAACCTTGTCGGCCGCTGTTTGCTCAAGCCGGCGTACAAGGCTGGCACCAAGAAGACCGTGCTCAAGAAGGGTTCCTACATCCGCAACGACGTTGAGCTCCAGGAGCTTGTCGACGCAGGTGTCGAGACCGTCTGGGGCCGCACCGTCATGACGTGTCATGCCACTCATGGTATCTGCCAGGCCTGCTACGGCTGGGACCTCGCTTCCAGCCGCCCCGTCGATATTGGCACTGCGGTGGGAATCATTGCCGCCCAGTCAATCGGCGAGCCGGGCACGCAGCTCACCATGCGCACCTTCCACACCGGTGGTGTCGCAGGCGAGGACATCACCCATGGTCTGCCGCGTGTCACCGAGCTCTTTGAGGCCCGCAAGCCAAAGGGCCAGGCCATCTTGGCCGAGGTCGCAGGCAAGCTGACCATCGAAGATGGGGAGAAGACTCGCATGCTCTCCATCACGGCTGCCGACGGCATCGTCACCGAGTACATGGTGTCGCGTCGTGCAACGCTGCTTCCGGGCGTTGTCAACGGAGCCGAAATCGAGCTTGGCAAGCAGCTGACCAAGGGCTCGATCAACCCGCACGACTTGCTTGCGCTCAAGGGCCCCAACGAGACGCTTCGCTACATCGTCGAGCAGGTGCAGGACGTGTACCGCTCACAGGGCGTCGACATCAACGACAAGCACATCGAAGTCATCAGCCGCCAGATGCTGCGCAAGGTATCGGTCATGGAGCCCGGCGACACGGACTTCTTGCCCGGCCAGCTCGCCGACCGTCTGGACTTTGCCGCCGCTAACGATGCGGTACTTGCCAACAAGGGAGAGCCGGCCAACGGCCAGCCCGCCCTGCTCGGGATCACCAAGGCCTCCCTCGCCACGGACAGCTACCTGTCGGCGGCCTCCTTCCAGGAGACCACGCGTGTGCTGACTGACGCTGCGATCGCCGGCAAGGAAGACAACCTGTTGGGCCTGAAGGAGAACGTCATCATCGGTAAGCTCATCCCGGCAGCGACCGGCATGAAGCGCTACCGCAACGTCGAGCTTACTTACAAGGGCCAGAACATCGAGTCGGGTTCACCTGCCGAGGGTCCGCTTCCGGACTGGGCGCCAGACGAGCTCAAGGAGATCGAGGCGCTGCTGCCGGTGCTCCCCGAGCCGTCAATCCTCTCCGAGGCCGACTTCGAAAGCGCGTTTGCCGACCTCGATCTAGAGGACAGCGAGCTGGACGTCAGTGCTTTCGCGGGTATCACCTTCGATCCCAACGCCGAGCTTCTCTCTGAGGCTGATGTCGTTGTGATCGAAGAGATCGAAATGTCGGCAGCCGAGGATCCTTCCTCGATGACGCTGACCGATCTCGGTGTTTCGACCCGCTGGGTCAACAAGTTTGCTGAGGCCGGCGTAGAGTGTGTCGCCGACCTGAAGGGCAAGTCCGAGATCGACCTGCTCGGCCTGCCTGGTGTAGGCCAGAAGGCGGTCGACGAGGTTCAGGCGGGGCTGGAGGCGCACCACCTTTCGGTCCTGCTGTAAGAAGGTACCTTCACCGGGCGCTCACGCCGCACATTGGCGCGGGCGCCCGGGTGTGTTCTCGGCGGGAGCCGGAAGCGGTTCAAGCGAGTAGACACGCCCGGGGGCGTTGCGTTTGACAGACCGCCTCCCGATAGGTAGAGTTCCCCCTTGTGACTTGATGCTTGGTGGTCTGCGAGACGGATCGACCGAGTGGAGTGTCCGCACGATGCCAACGAAGGAGTGCAGCGTTGCCTACCATCAATCAGCTGGTCCGCAAGGGCCGCAAGCAGGCCGTCGAGAAGAGCAAGACCCCGGCGCTCAAGGGAAACCCGCAGAAGCGGGGCGTGTGCACGCGCGTGTACACCACCACACCCAAGAAGCCGAACTCGGCACTGCGCAAGGTCGCACGTGTGCGACTCGTCAACGGCATGGAGGTCACGGCCTACATCCCGGGTATCGGCCACAACCTGCAGGAGCACAGCATCGTGCTCGTGCGTGGCGGCCGTGTGAAGGACCTTCCGGGTGTTCGCTACAAGATCGTTCGTGGCGCGCTCGACTGCTCTGCCGTAAGCAATCGTGTCCAGGCACGTTCGCGTTATGGCGCCAAGAAGCCAAAATGAGCCTGAGCGCGAAGCGCTCAACTCGTTTTGGCACGTGGGATCGAGCAGACGGCGAAGGGCGCCGCAGCTCATCCCACTTTGATTGCCCAGGGATAGAGGAGAACTAGTATGCCAAGGCGCGCACCTGCTGTTCGGCGAGACATCGCCCCCGACAGCGTCTACAACAATAGGCTCGTCACGCAGCTGATCAACAAGATCCTGCTGGACGGCAAGAAGTCCACCGCCGAGAACATCGTCTACGGTGCATTCGATATCGTCGAGCAGAAGACGGCCGGTGATCCGCTGGCCACCTTCAAGAAGGCCATGGACAACGTCCGCCCCACGCTTGAGGTTCGCCCCAAGCGCGTCGGTGGCGCGACGTACCAGGTGCCCGTCGAGGTCAACTCCCGTCGCTCGACCACGCTCGCGATCCGCTGGCTCGTCGGCTTCTCGCGCAAGCGTCGTGAGAAGGTCATGGCAGAGCGTCTTGCTGGCGAGATCATGGATGCCGCCAACGGCGCCGGTGCTTCAGTCAAGAAGCGCGAGGACCTGTTCAAGATGGCAGAGTCCAACAAGGCGTTCTCGCATTACCGCTGGTAGTACTCCCGACCCGTTACTTACGAGATAGAGGGCTGTAGCTTCATGGCTGCTAAGCAATATGCGCTCGATATGACCCGAAACATCGGAATCATGGCCCACATCGACGCCGGCAAGACCACAACGACTGAGCGCGTCCTGTACTACACGGGAAAGACGCACAAGATCGGTGAGGTTCACGACGGCGCCGCGACCATGGACTGGATGGTTCAGGAGCAGGAGCGTGGGATTACCATCACTTCCGCCGCCACCACGGCGTTTTGGAAGGATCATAAGATTCAGATTATCGACACGCCGGGTCACGTTGACTTCACCGTCGAGGTCGAGCGTTCGCTGCGCGTGCTCGACGGCGCTGTTGCCGTCTTCTGTGCGGTCGGTGGCGTCGAGCCTCAGTCCGAGACGGTCTGGCGCCAGGCTGACACGTACGGCGTGCCTCGCATCGCCTACATCAACAAGATGGATCGCTCGGGTGCTGACTTCTACAACGTTGTCGGCATGATGAAGGACCGTCTGGATGCGCATCCCGTGCCCATCCAGCTCCCCATCGGCGCCGAAGAAGACTTCATCGGTATCGTTGACCTGCTCGAGATGAATGCGAGCTTCTTCAACGAGGACGACAACGGCATCAACCCGACCACCGGAGCGATTCCGGCCGAGCTCGCTGACGACGCCGAGATTTGGCGCCAGGAGCTCATCGAGGTTGCCTCTGAAGCCGACGACGAGCTCATGATGAAGGTGCTCGAGGACGAGCCCATCACCGTTGCCGATATCAAGGCTGCGCTTCGCAAGGCGTGCATCGCCAACAAGTGCACCCCGATTGTGTGTGGCGCGTCCTTCAAGAACAAGGGCGTCCAGCCGCTACTCGACGCGGTTGTCGACTTCTTGCCGTCGCCACTCGATGTGCCCGCCATCATGGGTATCGATCTGAAAACCGACGAGTCTGTTGCTCGTCCGTCCGACGTTAACGCCCCGTTTGCGGCACTGGCGTTCAAGGTCATGACCGACCCGTTTGTCGGCAAGCTTACCTACTTCCGTGTCTACTCGGGCACCTTGAGCTCGGGCTCCTACGTCCAGAACTCGACGAAGGGCCACAAAGAGCGCATCGGTCGCCTACTGCAGATGCACGCTAACCACCGTGAGGACATCGACATGGTCTCGGCAGGCGACATTGTTGCCGCTGTTGGCCTGAAGAACACCACCACCGGTGACACATTGTGCTCCGATGACGCGCCGGTGCTGCTCGAGTCCATGGTGTTCCCGGATCCGGTTATCGACATCGCTATCGAGCCCAAGACCAAGGCCGAGCAGGACAAGCTCTCCGTGGGCCTGCAGAAGCTCGCTGAAGAGGATCCGACCTTCCGCGTCCGCACGGACAAGGAGACGGGCCAGACCATCATCGCCGGCATGGGCGAGCTACATCTCGAGGTCATCGTCGACCGCCTGATGCGCGAGTTCAAGGTCGAGGCCAATGTCGGCAAGCCGCAGGTCGCGTACCGCGAGACCGCGAGCAAGCGTGCCGACAAGGTCGACATGAAGTTCGCGCGTCAGTCTGGTGGCCGCGGCCAGTACGGTCACGTGGTCATCAATGTCGTGCCGCAGCAGCCGGGTGACGGCTACTCATTTGACAACAAGTGCGTCGGTGGCTCGATTCCCAAGGAGTTCATCGGCTCGGTTGATAAGGGCATTCAGGAGTCACTTGGCTCCGGCGTTCTCGCGGGCTACCCAGTCGTCGACATCAAAGTCGAGCTTATCGACGGCTCATACCATGAGGTTGACTCCTCGGAAATGGCATTCAAGATTGCCGGCTCCATGGCGATCAAGGAAGGCCTGCGCAAGGCTTCACCCGTGTTGCTCGAGCCCATGATGGCCGTCGAGGTCGTCACGCCCGAGGACTTCATGGGTGACGTCATCGGCGACCTGAACCGTCGCCGCGGTCACATCGACAGCATGGAGCCCCGCGGCAACGCGCAGGTCGTGCGTGCCAAGGTTCCGTTGTCGGAGATGTTTGGTTACTCGACGGACCTGCGTTCCAAGACGCAGGGGCGTGCCGTCTACAGCATGCAGTTCAAGGCGTACGAGCAGGTACCGAAGTCGGTAGCTGAAGAGATCATCAGCAAGGTCGGCGGCAACGCCTAGAGCAGGCTTTGGGAGAACGGGCTTCGGGCGGGATTCGCACCGGGGCACCGCATCTGACGGAGGGTTGAGAGTTGGCGAACCAAAAGATCAGGATCCGCTTGAAGGGCTACGATCACGAGATCGTGGACAAGTCCACCAAGCTCATCGTTGACACCGCGCAAAAGACCGGGGCGAAGGTCTCAGGACCGATTCCGCTGCCGACCGAGCGCAGCCTTTACTGTGTCATCCGCTCGCCGCACGTGAACAAGGACAGCCGCGAGCAGTTCGAGATGAAGACGCACAAGCGCCTCATCGACATTCTCGAGCCCACGCCCAAGACGGTCGATTCGCTCATGCGTCTTGACCTCCCGGCTGGCGTGGACATCGAGATCAAGCTCTAAGGGACTCTGGTACAATCGGCGGTCCGTGCCTCGAGGGGTATGGCGTCGTGAGAAACGCGGTCCGCTGGGGACGATGCCAAGGGGCATCCGGTAGGTCCCATGACCGCACGTGAGAGAAGGACGAAGCTATGGTTACGACGATACTCGGCCGCAAGCTGGGGATGACACAGGTCTGGAGTGACGACGACAAGCTGCTGCCTGTCACCGTCATCGAGGCCGGTCCCTGCGTGGTCACTCAGCTCAAGACCGACAAGCGGGATGGCTATCGCGCCGCGCAGATCGGCTTTGGCGAGATCAAGCCCAAGAAGCTCACCAAGCCGATGGCTGGTCACTTCGCCAAGTCAAAGGTCGAGCCGATGCGTCACCTCACCGAGGTTCGCCTGGGCGAGGGTGACGAGGTCAAGCTCGGTCAGACGATTACGGTGCAGGACTTCGCCGACGTCAAGGCGGTCACCATCACCGGCACAAGCAAGGGCAAGGGCTTCGCCGGCGTCATGAAGCGTCACAACTTCAAGGGTGGCCCGGGTGGGCACGGTTCGCACTTCCACCGCGCTCCCGGTTCCATCGGGCAGGCCTCCACGCCGTCCCGCGTGTTCAAGGGCATGAAGGGCCCTGGCCACATGGGCGACGAGACCGTGACGGTAAAGAACCTCGATATCATCAGAATCGACGCCGAGCAGAACCTTCTGCTCGTCAAGGGCGCGGTTCCGGGTGGCAAGAACGCCCTGCTGACCATCCGCATGGCGTAAAGCCGCCCTGCTCGAGAGACACCTGAAGGAGATTAGTCACGATGGCCAAGATCGAAATCAAAGATACCGCCGGTAAGAAGGTGGGCAGCGCGGATCTGGCTGCCGGCGTCTTCGGCATCGAGCCCAACGTGTTTGCTGTGCACCAGGTCGTGCGCAGCCAGCTCGCCGCTCGCCGAGCGGGCACGCACTCAACACTGACTCGCGGCAAGGTCTCCGGCGGTGGCAAGAAGCCATGGCGCCAGAAGGGTACCGGTCGCGCCCGTCAGGGATCGACCCGTTCGCCGCAGTGGGCTGGAGGTGGCGTCGTATTTGGACCCCATCCCCGTAGCTACGGGTTCAAGGTTCCCAACAAAGTCATCAAGCTTGCGATGCGCTCGGCGCTCTCCGCCAAGCTCGCCGAAGAGGTTCTCTACGTGATCGACGACTTCGGCTACGACAAGCCGGCGACAAAGCAGGCCGCGGCCACGCTCAAGTCATTGGGAATCGCGGGCCGCGTCACTGTCATCGTCGCTGATGACGACATCAACGCCATGCTTTCGCTGCGCAATCTCGAGAAGGTTCGCGTTATCGGCGCTTCCGAGGCCAACACTTATGACCTCGTTGATAACACCGCACTGCTGTTCACCAAGCCGGCCCTTCTGTGGCTCGAGGGGGTGCTGTCCTAATGAACGATCCTCGCGACATCGTCATCCGACCGGTCATCTCGGAGAAGTCTTACGACATGATCGAGTTGAACCGCTACACGTTCGAGGTTGCCAAGACCGCTAGCAAACCCCAGATTGCGCAAGCCATCACGGAGATTTTCGGTGTCACCGTTACCAAGGTGAACACCATGAACGTCAACGGCAAGCCGCGTCGCGTACGCGTTGCCAAGGGTAAGACGCGCGACTGGAAGAAAGCCGTTGTAAGCCTCAAAGAGGGCGATTCGATCGAGTTCTTCCAGTCACACTAGGTAAGGGCCGCACAATACAGGCCAACGGGTGTCCGAATCCGGCGCATTATGGAGCCGCCCGGCACCGTGGTAGTCCGGCGTCAGTGTCGTGAGCGAGAGAGTTCTTTTCGGTCCCATGCGACACGGGCCATCGGACGGAAGGAGATGAAATGGGACTGAAGCAGTACAAGCCGACCTCACCGGGCCGCCGTTTCCAGACGGTATCCGACTTCGCGGAGATCACGTGCACCACTCCCGAGAAGTCGCTTCTGGAGCCGCTGCACAAGAAGGGTGGTCGCAACAACAACGGGCGCATCACGACCCGTCACCAGGGTGGCGGGCACAAGCGCCGCTATCGCGTTATCGATTTCAAGCGCACCAAGGACGTCGTTCCGGCCAAGGTCGCGACGATCGAGTACGACCCCAACCGCTCGGCTCGCATCGCACTGCTGCACTACGCGGACGGCGAGAAGCGCTACATCTTGGCCCCCAAGGGTCTTACCGTCGGTGACAAGATCACCAGCGGTCCGGACTCCGACATTAAGCCAGGTAACACGCTTCCACTGCTCAACATCCCCGTCGGTACGGTTGTGCACGCGGTGGAGCTGCAGCCTGGCAAGGGCGCGGCGCTTGCTCGCTCGGCCGGTACCTCGATCCAGCTGATGGGCAAGGAGGGCGGCTACGCCATCCTGCGCATGCCGTCGTCGGAGATGCGTCGCGTGCTGATCACGTGTCGCGCGACCATCGGCGAAGTCGGGAACTCCGACCACGGCAACATCAAGATCGGCAAGGCCGGTCGCGCGCGCTGGATGGGCATCCGCCCCACGGTCCGCGGTACGGTCATGAACCCCGTCGACCACCCGCATGGTGGCGGCGAGGGCAAGAACAAGTCTGCCGGTCGTCACCCGGTTACCCCGTGGGGCGTTCCCACCAAGGGTCACCGTACGCGCCACAAGAAGAACCAGACCAGCCGTCTCATCATTCGCCGTCGCAAGAAGTAGGGAGCTGATACGACAGTGAGCAGAAGCCTCAAGAAGGGCCCGTTCGTCCAGCCTCGCCTCCTCGAGCGCATCCACGCGATGAACGAG
>Ga0194043_1002410_pt1 | contig 10311 bp, 12 predicted proteins | sample JunL4415m_MetaG_FD_161274 | JGI IMG/M metagenome (GOLD analysis project Ga0194043, IMG submission 161274) | Anoxic zone freshwater microbial communities from boreal shield lake in IISD Experimental Lakes Area, Ontario, Canada - Jun2016-L442-15m | ecosystem: Environmental > Aquatic > Freshwater >...
GCCCTCGCTGTCGGATCTCGTGCATCACGCGATCGAATGCCTCGAGACGAACCGCCGCGGCTACGTGCTCATCGTGGATGAGACGCTCATCTCGCGCGCATGCCTGCTGAATGAGGGCGAGCACCTCATGCGCGAGACGCTGGAGCTGGATCGCGCCATCGGCACCGCGGTGAAATATGCGGGCGAAAAACCGCTCATCGTCGCCGTGGGACGCGCGAGCATCGGAGGATTCGCGCTGAGCGGGTACCCGATGCGGCAGGACAAGGGGCTCGCGCTGCTCGGCCTCACGCCGGAGGGGAATCCGTACATCACCTGGGCAACCGGCCCGAAAGGCGCGAAGCCGAACGAGCCCGTTGCACGCGATGCAGACGCGGGCGTGAACACCGCGGAGGATGTGATCGCGCTCGGTGCGGGCCTCGGCGCGGAGAAGCTGCGCGGGTTCCTCGACAACACGGACATTTTCAAGATCATCCGCGACGCGCTGTGACGGAGGTTGAGAGTTGAGAGGAAGATCGTGTGTGTCACGCCTCTCAACCCTCAACTCTCAACTGCGGAGCCTCAGTTCAGAATCGCGATCAGCTCCACCTCGAAGATCAGCGTTTCCCGCGGGCCGATCAATTTTCCCGATCCCTTCTCCCCGTATGCGAGCTGCCACGGGACGTAGATCATCCACTTCGAGCCTTCCTTCATGAGCTGGAGAGCCTCGGTCCAGCCGGCGATCACCTGTGTCACGCCGAATTTCGCGGGCTCGCCGCGCTTGTGGCTGCTGTCGAATTCGCGCCCGTCAATGAGCGTGCCCTTGTAGTGGACGACGACTTGATCGGCCTTTGCCGGGTGCTTGCCGTCGCCTTCCTTGAGCACGCGATATTGCAGCCCGCTCGGCAGCGTCTTCACGCCCTCCTTCTTCGCGTTCTCGATGAGAAAAGCCTCGCCCTTTTCGCGTCCCGCCTGCGCGTGTGCGGCGGGCGCGGCGCAGAGCAATGCGGCGGCGCATGAGAGGGCTGCGAGGAGGGGATTCTTCATGCGTGGACGCTACGCGCGGCGGATGTCCGGCGGCAAGCGGTGTGATCGGCGGAGCTGTAGCAGACGCGGATTTTCTCCGGCACGAGGAGATGCAGAATCACCGTGCATTTTTCGCCGATGCGATCCTCTCGACGGACTTGCTCGCATCGCGCCGATCCACGCCGAGGCCGGACTGCTGGTGCGCGACCTCGCCCTTGCCGTCGAACACGGTGACGAGCAGCGAGTGCGCGAACTGCGTCTTCGATCCCGGCGCGTAGCTGAAGCCGAGTTTTTCCGCGAGCTGACGCACCGCTTCGTGGCTGCCGGTGAGCAGCATCCAGTGTTCGGCGGAGAGCTTGTGTTTCGCGCGGAATTCCTTCAGCGCGGCGGCGGAATCGCGCTCGGGGTCAATGCTCACGAGCACGAATTTCGTGCGGTCCGATGCCTTCGCGGAGAGCGCCTTTTGCATCGCCTTCAGCTCATTCACCATGAACGGGCACGAGTGGATGCAGTTCGTGAAGAACATCGTGAGCACGACGGGTCGCCCGCGCAGGCTGTCGAGGCGCACCTTTTTGCCATCGGCATCCGTCCATTCGGCTTTGACCTGGTAGATGGATTTTTCCGAATACTTGCCCGGCAGCAGGCCGATCTCGCAATTCAGCGCGGGTGCGGTTGCTGGGCGTTTTGCAGGGGCCGCGGCGAGTGACGCGGCGGCGGCGAGGGTGAGGGCGAGGAGGAGTTTCATGGCACAAGAGTCTGGCAAACGTGTGGCGGCGGCAATAGTGCGTTTGCCGGATGCTCCCCCTCGGTTGCCTTGATTCCGGCCCGGTGTGCTGCCAGAGGGCACGCACTTTCAAAATGGGGAAATGGTGCGCGCTGCAGGGTTCGAACCTGCGACTTCTTGCGTGTGAAGCAAGCGCTCTACCACTGAGCTAAGCGCGCATTTTTCCGTTGCGGGAAAGTGTGTTTCCCGTCGCGGGGGTGGAATGAGTAACGGCTTTTTTCCGCCGCGCCAGATGATTTTTTTGCAGACCGTTTTTTCAGCGCGGAGTCCGAAGTGCGGGACGCGGATGTTTTCCGCGGGGGCGCCCGTTATTTCAGCCAGGGCTTCGCGAGGCCGAGCCATGCCATGACCCCGACGAGCACGAGCGAGACGAGGATGCAGACGGGCAGGGGAGTCTTCAGCTTGCGGAAGATGACGGGGAGCGCGCCGATGAGGAGCCAGAGCGCGGTCTTCACCATGGCGAAGATCGGGTAGCCAAGATGAAGCTTCGCGAGCAGGCCGAAACCGGAGACGAGCATCACGAGCAGGCCGATGCCTTGCAGGATGGCGAAGGTCTTGCGCTTTTCCCCGCCGGCCATCATGCCGCCGACACCGAGGGCGAGCGCAGAAATTCCGGTGAGGTGGATGATTTTGTAGGCGAGTGCGTCCATGTGAGTGCGCCCAAAGACCACCGATGCCCGTGCGATGCAAGGTCGCATCCGTAGCCATGCTCGTGAGGGCGCGGTCGGAGCAGATCGCGCGACTTCGCGCTCTGCGTGCTCGTCGGGAAAAAGTGCCCGCGCTTTTACAGGCGCGGCTACGGCAGGCTACAGCTTCACCCACGCGCGCTTTGCGTTGCTCTTCAGGATCGCCTCGCAGAGTTTCACTTCCTCGTGTCCGTCCTGTGCGTTCGCAAAAAGCGCGGGCGTCCTCTTTCCGCTCGCGATGTGCTCGTAGATGCAGCGGTAGTGCATCTTGTGCGCGTCGGGAAATCCCTCGGCGTGGCCGGCGGGGTAGTCGGTGAAATGCGCGATGTCCTTGTCAAATCCGGGCGCGCAGCGGTGGCGGATTTCGTTCGGCGTGTCGCGGCGGCCGATCAGCAGGACGTTCGGATCCTGCAGATCAAAGCGCACGCTGCCCCCGGTGCCGTAGATGCCGATCGCGAGCGAACATTTCCAGCCCGCGGCGACCTGCGAGATGCTCGCGTTCGCGTGGACGCCGTCGGCATTTCCGTGTGCGGATTTTCCGAAGCCGAGCAGCACGCTCGCGAAATCTTCGGTGTCCACCGCGTAGCTCACCATGTCCTTCGGGTTCACTTTTGCGAAGGTCTTCACCTCGCCGCGCGGGCGCTTGCGGGTCTTGTGGAAAGTCTCAAGCGTCGCGAAGACGGAGGCCGGCTTTGCGCCGAGGACGAACGACACCGCGTCCACCCAATGCGTGCCGATGTCGCCGACGGCGCGCAGTTTTCCGCCCTCGCTGGCGAGCAGGCGCCAGTTGTAGTCGGTCTCCTTCAGCAGCCAGTCCTGAAAAAAGTGGCCCTGCACGTGGATGATTTTGCCGAGGTCGCCGCGCGCGATCATGGCGCGCATCTGGAGGATGGCGGGGACGAAGCGGCAGTTGTAGTTCACCGCGAACACGCGATCACTTTTCGCCGCGGCTTTCACCACGCGTGCGGTGTCGGCGCTCGTCATGCCGAGCGGCTTCTCGCAGACGACATGCTTGCCCGCCGCGAGCGCCGCGAGGGACTGCTCGACGTGCGCCTTGTTCGGCGAAGTGATGTGGACGACGTCAATATTTGGCGACGCATACATCGCCTCGTAGTCGTAGTCGCCGTACACCTCCGGCACGCCCCACTTCTTCGCGAGCGCGAGCGCGCTGTCGCGCGAACCGCACAGCGCATTCACCTGCACGCCGAGGCGCTTGAGCGCTTCCAGATGGACAGGCCCGATGAAGCCGGTGCCGATGATGCCTGCGCGGAGATGGGAGAGATTCATGCGCGTAGTCGTAGCGCAGCTCTCGCGAGGTGCGCAACCATGCGGACACAAAGTTGAACGTTGGATGTTGGAAGTTGAGCCCCGCGCAGCGGTCTCCCGGTTCCTGGACGCGCTTTCGCAATTCGCACCGCGCCTGCGGCGGGCTTAACGTCCGACGGAGGAATCACCGCGAGCCTTGCCACATTTTCTCCGCCCGCCTACACCGCTGCTGCATGAATTCTTCCCCTCGCTTCAAGCTGTTCCTCATGATGGTCCTCGAAATCGCCATCTGGGGCGCGTGGCTCCCGCTGATCTTCGGCTACCTGCCGAGCCTCGGCTTTTCCGCAGCGGAGCCACCGGAAATCCTCAAGGGCTTCGTCTCGCACCTGCATCCTTGGATCGCGGCGCTGTTCTCCGAGCAGGCGCTCATCCTGAACGCATTCCCGGTCGCCGCGATCATCGGCATGTTTTTCAGCAACCAGTTCGCCGACCGCAATTTTGCCGCGGAAAAATTCCTCTCGTTCAGCCATCTCATCGGCGGCGTGGCGATCCTCGGCTGCGGCTTCACGAAGAGCTTCTGGCCGTTCTTCACGCTGATGTTCATCCACTGCCTGCTCTACGTGCCGACGCTTTCGATCACGAACTCCATCGCCTTCGCCAACATGAAGGACCCGAAAAAGGAATTCGGAATCATCCGCATGGGCGGCACGTTCGGATGGATTCTCGTCGCGTGGCCGTTCGTATTCATCCTTGTGGACTGGGCAAAGGTGAGCGCGGCAAATCCGCAGGGCATCAAGGCGTGGTTCGACGTGGTCTTTGCCTCCGGACTCACCGGTGAGAAGCTGAAAGAGGCGACGAAGTGGACCTTCATCGTCTCCGGCATCATCTCGCTCACGCTCGCCGCATTCAGCCTCACGCTGCCGCACACGCCGGCGAAAAGGAAGACCGAGGGCGCCGCCGAAAGCCTCGCGTGGTTGGAGGCGGTCAAGCTCCTGAAGCATCCGTTCGTGCTCATCCTTTTCCTCGTCACGTTCGTGGATTCATTCGTCCATAATTCGTACTTCAACTGGACCGGCGGCTTCCTCGGCGCGTCGAAGGCGGAGGGCGGCGTCGGCATTCCCGGCAACTGGATCATGCCCGTGATGACCATCGGCCAAGTCGCCGAACTCATCACGATGCTCGCCCTCGGCGCGACACTGAAGGCGCTCGGCTGGCGCTTCACGATGATCATCGGCGTGCTCGGCCACGCCGCGCGATTTGCCGTGTATGCGTTCTTCCCCGAATCGCCGTCGCTCATCATCACCGTGCAAGTCCTCCACGGCATCTGCTACGCGTTCTTCTTCGCGACGGTCTATATTTTCGTGGATGAGCACTTCCCGAAGGACGCGCGAGCAAGTGCGCAGGGCCTGTTCAATGTGATGATCCTCGGCATCGGTGCGCTCGTCGCAAACACGATCTGCCAGCCGCTGCTGCAGACCTATTTCAAGCACGCCGGCAAGGTGGACTTCCACGGCCTCTTCCTTGTGCCCACCTACGCCGCGCTCGCCGCTGCCGCCGCGCTGCTGCTCTTCTTCCACCCGCCGAAGAAAGGCACGCCGCAGGGCGGCCTCGCCGCGACGCCGCACTGAGCCGCGGGCAGCGGTGAACGAAGTCATCCCGCCTCCCGCTCCCCAACGCCGATCCGCGCCCGGACCGTTCACGATCCGCCGGGCGCAAAGGCAGATTTTCACCATTCATACGAACCCGATTCGCACAGCCTTGATCTTCCTGTTGCTGGTCCTCGTTGCCGGCAACGCGATGGCGCAGCCGAAACCGAAGCGCCTCGACTATCGATGGAGTTGATGTGGGTCTCAAATAGTTTGTGAACAGGGCTTAGTTCGCAGGTGACGTGCGGACATCCCATCGGACCTTGATATCGTGCTTGGCGGCATAAGCCTTGCCCGCCGTCGTCAGCCGATCGAAAAGCACCGCAACCCCGGGGCCATATTTCGTGCTGATGGCCGATGCGAGTCCATCAATCTCAGCTTTCGCGGCGCCGCCATCGTATAGCTTGGCGAGCTGCTGATATTCATTCCGATACACGGGGAGGACGTATTCATACAGCGCGATGGAAGCCTGCACGATGTCCTTGGTGTCATCCGTCTGTCTGAGCTTTCGGACTCTCGCGAGGGACTCCTCGACGAAGGCAATTTTGTCATCAATGACCTCCTTGCGCTTCATCGGTGCGGTCGCGCCCGTCTTGGCATCCGTGAGCTTCACGGACGGGCTCTCCAACTGCCTCAGCAGCCCCTTGCTGGCGAAGTCCGAAATCATGTTGCAGTTCAGCACCGCGCGGTCGAAGCACGTCTTCGGCGATGCGTCGTCGCACGATGCGAGAACGCAACAGAAGGCGGCGCACAGGAATAGGCGCAGGAATGGATGCACAAGGCCGGATCCCATGCACGTCGAGGGGGGATGAATGCCCGCAGAGGTGATCATATTTACGTTTATAGCACCCGTAGCGAACGTGTCCAAATAATCGCAGCCGCCATTAAAATAGTGCCAAGAACAAGATAAAGCGGGCGCAGGTTTGTCCGGTCTAGCGTGCCGACTTCATGCTCTACGACAGTGACGCAGCCGGCACCGATGACGAAGAGGATAATGCGGTAGAACATCGCACGTTGATTCGGATGGAAGTGTGGCAAGGTGGTCGAGAGATCGAAGCCTCCGAGCCACCAATAACCGGCCAGCAGAAGCAGGAACACCAGGATGCGCAACAGCGTGAGGCGAATCTCCATTTCAGCGTGCCTTGAGTGCTCCTTTTCGCGGACTCCAATCTATCAGTCCCAGCCGCGCGAGATAGACGACGTCTTGTTCGCGCCCGGCAAAGTCGGAAATGGAAAGCCAGCGATTCTTCGCGCGGAGCTGATCCCGGAATGCGATGAGTTCCCTTTCAATCACTGGGGAATTGGGGATTCGCACCTTCAGCCGGTCCAAAGCGTCGAGGATTTGGAGCGGCCCGGCGAGAAACAACTGCCCGAGCATGTAAGACCAGGCCCCCACGCGGTTTGCCGTGAGATGAGCCTCCAGACTCAGGCCTGAATGCGGTTCAGCAGTTGGCATCAGGCCGGATTCGTCGAATCGGTGATATCCTTTGCCGCTGCGCCAGCGGAAAAAGCCGACCAAGGCAATGACGGTCAGGCAACTCCCGGCGATGAGCGATTGCTGGAGTGGCGAAACATTCCCTCCGAGCGACCGAATGGAAAACCCCGGCACTTCTCTGAAGAACCACCAAGCCAGCGCAAACGCGCTCAATCCCACGCCAACCGAGAGGATGGCCAGCAATGTCTGCCTTAGGTTGTAGCGGGCAATCATCGCAGGAGCAGCTATTCGTGTTTGGAAAGAACTACAAGCTGCAATGCGGTGGCCGAAGCTGGGCAGGAACACACTTTGCCTCGCGTCACATCAGCGCCTCCGCCGCGGCGAGGGCGCGGAGGTAGATGCCGTGGCGGCTGCCGCGGGAGAGTTCTTCGTCGAGGATGTCGGCGAGGTCGGTGGAGTCGGCGGGGACGAGGTGGCGCGTGAGGCGGCCGTCCTTCCAGACGAGGGTGAGGTTCAGGTATTCGGCGTGCGCGGGGTGATCCACGGTGATGCTCACGTCGTCGTGATCGAGGATGACGCGATGGATGGGTGCGCCGGAGGATTCGCTGAGTTCGCAGGGGATCGGGGTGCCGTCTGCGGAGGTGAAAGAGAGTTGAGAGTTGAGCGTTGAGGGTTGAGAGGAAGAAGATGCGACCTGTGGGGCTGGGGTGGCATTTTTCCAACCTAGCAATGTGGCGAACCAGCCTAGGAAGAGTAGGGCGGTGGTGCGGGAGCCGCGGCCGTGGCTGATGTCGAGGCTGCGCAATTTGCGGAGGCGCACGGCGCCGCCGGGGAGATCGTAGATCTGTGCGATGGCCTGGCGGAGATTGCCGGTGCGGACCCAGTTCAGGTCGCCGAGGACTGTGCGGCTGCTGGCGTCGTGCGCGGACTGGTTCACGGCGAGCGCCTTTCGCATGGCGGCGAACTGCGCGCGCGGATTTTTCCATGTGCCGCTGTCGAAGATGAGGCGATCCACCCAGCGCCAGATTTCGGCGTCCACCTGCTCGGGGCATTCGCAGCGCCACCAGAGGGTGAGGGGAAGGTCGTAGTCGAGCTGCGAGAAGATGAGGTTCGGCAGAAGCTCGCGCACTTTTCCCTGCACGAAGATGGTGACCTGCTCGCAGCAGACGTGCTTCGCGCCGGCCTTGGGAAGATAGCAGTTGGCGTTGATCCACGCCTGCACGGAGGTCTCGGCGGCATGCGGATTGATGCCGATGAGGAGGGCGTGAAAGGAGTGGTTCCGCACGAAGCGCTCGAGCAGCTCGGTGCTGTCGCGCATGGCGTCCTCGCCTTCGCAGATGATGGCGAAATTAATGAGCGATGCGCGCGTGCGCGTCTGATCGGCCTGCCAGAGCTTCTTCAGCTCGCGGGCAATGGCGGTGAGTTCGACGGGGGTGCCGAAGGTGGCGGCGGTGTCAGTGGGCATGGCGTGGATAAGCTGAAAGCGGAAACGGGAAACTGAACGTGAATTCTCGAAATTTTACTAGCTCCACCATCATCGTGCAAGCGCGAGGGGCTGACGGCCTCACGGAGTAATCGGTCCCTCGTTCCTCTCGCCCCTGAGTGTCGATCATTTGAACGATTCGAAAGCAACCGTGAATTCGTGAGGGTGTGGAACGGCTCGCTCAAGCTGTAGCTGCAATCCTCGTGACGATAGCACCTCGGCAATCCCGGTGCCTGCGTATCTCATTCCAACCGCAATGCTGACGATAGATTCTGCTGGAAATGGAACGTTGTGAACGCCCTCGTTTACCGCGCGTTCCGGAAGTTTGTGGAGTTGGCGGCATTCCTCTTCGTAACTCCAATCCTCGTGCTTAGTGGTTATGAGTTTATAGACGTAATTCTCCTCGGACTCTGAGCCAGGAATATGCTGCGTGAACGGATCGACCAAGACTCGTTCCTTGTCGTATTTAACGTCAAACAGCTTCGGAAAGTGCGAGGAGTCGAATCCAATGACGATCCCCTTATGTTGGTCGGCGTAGTGGGTCCACATGAGGATTCGATCGCGCCGTCGCGAGAAACAAATCACCCCAGTATTCCCAGCTACCTTCGAGCTATAGGTTTTTACCAAGTTTCGGCACATGGCTGCATAGTCAGGAGCGATCAGGTGCAAAATTTGGGGGTTTGCCATCACTGCCTGCAAGGTCTCCTTGAAATTTGCGGGTGCTGGCGTTTCGGAAAAACGGGCGGCTTCCTCTGCGTGCTGATACAAGCCATGTAGTCTAGCCATGTCGAATTGCTCGCTCATTCGCGGTGTGAATTCGAAGGGGTCATTGAATTCGTCGGGGCGCGTCGCTTTTAGAGTGAGATTCTTCAGAATGAGAGCGCCCACTTCGGCAGTGGCGTATTTGTAGATCGTCGCGCTCATGGGGAATGATGAGCTGACAATTCGCTACGCCAGCGGTTTCGTCCAATCCTCGACTGACAGACCCGGAATGCGCGCGAACTCCGCGACATTGTTTGTGACCACGGTTCCCCCCTCGTCGAGCGCGGATGCCGCGACCCACAAGTCCTGCTCGCTGATGGACAGCCCGCGCCTTTCGAGATCGGCCCGGATGTGCGCGTAGCATTCTGCGGTCGCGAGCGAGGGCAGCACCACAGCGTATGGCGAAATCACGGCATTGAGTTTCGCGAGTTCCTGGGTGGGTCTCGCGCACTTCTCCACGCCGAGGTGCAGCTCGGCGTAGGTTTGCAGCGCGAGCACGATCTTGGATGCTGGCACGGATACGATGCGCGACCACGCCTCGCGGGATCGTCCCCGCAGGCAGAACACCCAGATGTTTGTGTCTACGAAAAAACGCACGCTGCGATTTCAGTCGAAGCTCGGCGCAGGCCGCCAGCGATGCCGCTCGGGAATCTCGAATGCCGGATCGTTTGCGAGGCAGCCGAAAAGGGAATCGTAATCGGCCGGGCGTGCGCCGGTGCCGGGAATTTCTGCAGTGCCGGCTGCTCCGAGACCGCGGCGGATCGCAGTGAGTTCCTCGGGTGTAAGCCGGGGCAGTTCGGCGAGGATTTCTGCGGTGCTCATGCGGTCAGGTTAAGCGGGTTCAGCAAAGCCACAAGTCTGAACGAAGGGCAGATTCTTAAAGCCACAAGTGCGCATGGCTACATCCTCCGCCAGGCATGGCCGTCGCGGGCGAGCAATTCGTCGGCTTCCTTCGGGCCCCACGATCCTGCGGCGTATTCGAAAAGTCCCGGCGTTCCGTCTTTCCGCGCTCCGAGTTCCGTGCTGCGCGTTTCGCCGTGCCATGCGTTCTCAATGGCATCCACAAACTTCCACGCTTCCTGCACTTCATCGCGGCGGGCGAAGAGCGTGGCGTCGCCGCTCATGGCGTCGAGGATGAGGCGCTCGTAGGCCTCGGGGCTTTGTTTTCCGAAGCTCGCGCCGTAGTGAAAATCCATCTTCACCGGCTCGATGCGGAGCACGCTGCCGGGGACTTTGCACTGGAGGCG
>Ga0194043_1002422_pt1 | contig 10295 bp, 6 predicted proteins | sample JunL4415m_MetaG_FD_161274 | JGI IMG/M metagenome (GOLD analysis project Ga0194043, IMG submission 161274) | Anoxic zone freshwater microbial communities from boreal shield lake in IISD Experimental Lakes Area, Ontario, Canada - Jun2016-L442-15m | ecosystem: Environmental > Aquatic > Freshwater >...
AACTTCGCCGAAGACTACAATACCATCATCGATTCGACGTTTTGCGGCGGCACTAGCAATCGCCATACAGATCGCTAAGTCAGCTGCCTGGTCGTTTAATTTTAAACCACCAACCACATTAATATAAATGTCTTTGTCAGATAAATTTAGTTTAGTACGACGTTCTAAAACAGCAATTAATAGATTAAGTCTATTTAAATCAAATCCACTGGCAGTACGCTTAGGATAACCGAAACTGGTGGGATTAACAAGTGCCTGAATTTCAACCAGTAGTGGTCGAGTGCCTTCAATTGTAGCCAAAACAACAGAACCATCTGAATTATGACGCTCGGCCAGAAGTGCGGCAGAAGGATTTTCAACTAATCTAAGGCCTTCCTGGTACATCTCGAAAATTGCTGCCTCACTTGTTGAGCCAAATCGATTCTTTACTGCTCGAATAATCTTGAAACCACCATATCTATCACCTTCGAATTGCAGAACAACATCCACTAGATGCTCTAATACCTTTGGACCTGCAATACTACCTTCCTTTGTAACATGCCCTACAAGCACAACAGCAGCTCCAGATTGCTTTGCTGCACGAATAATAGCATTACTACTGTTTGTAATTTGACTAACCGTTCCAGGGGCTGATGTGATCTCGTCAAGAGCCAAGGTTTGAATAGAATCAATAATCACCAATTTGTAGCCTTCAGAACGAATCGTAGCTGCAATATCATCAGCACTTGTACTTGAAGCAAAACTTAACTGTTCACTTTTTTCTGCGCCAAGACGCTCGGCACGTAGTTTGACCTGACCAGCTGATTCTTCGCCACTTGCATATAAAACTGATTCTTTTTTGGCTACACTTGCAGATATTTGAAGTAACAATGTACTTTTACCTATTCCAGGTTGTCCAGCAAGTAAAATAACACTACCAGGAAGGATTCCGCCACCCAATACGTCATCGAGGTCTTTGAGGCCAGTAGATAGGCGACTTGCAATCTCTTTGCTTGAAATCGACCTCATAGTTTGAACTGTCAGAATATTTCCTGAGTTTCCACTTCTCGCCAAAATGGATTTTCCAGATATGACAGGTGCCTGTTCAACTAACGTATTCCATTCACCACAATTATCACACCTACCAACCCATTTTGGATAGCTAGCGCCACAATTTTGGCAGACGAATCGAGTTTTTGATTTAACCATTAATCTAATTATACATCAGATCGAAGGGACAGGGTCAAGCTTGCTGTCAATAACTGTATATAATTTTTTTGATTCAGCTGCATTCAAATTGTACTCATTCAAAACCAATTCATATTTACTGATATTAGCATTAATATTTGCTCTTGTAGCCTCTAAATCTGCTGCACGACCAAACAATGCATAGCGTTCATTATTAAATTGTGTCTGTGAACTGAAACCACCATTGTTCGCTTTGTAATTAAAAGTTGTGATATCAGTATTTAGTTGTTGAATACTATTTTCGTATAATGCTTTATCTGTTGAAATTATTGATGATAGTGAAGTTAATTGTTCTGATAATTCATTTGCTCGGTCTTTTAGTGTTTGGAAAACAGTGCTGTAGTTACTGTTGAGAACTACAACTTTCTGTCGATCTATAAAATATTTACTATAGAATTCCTCTAACTTTGGACTAATACTCGAAACTTCGGTACCTATTATTGAAAATAATTCATTATCTCTTTGGCCAGGTTCGGTGCGTGCATAAAAAGCCATAGTTTCAACAAAATCTTTTTCATCTTTTAATTTTATATATTCGTCTTCGATGAGTTTATTTAGTCTATTTTTTTCTCCATAACTTAACCGTGCATATACTGCATGTAATGTTTCATGTGTAGCTGTTACTTCACGAATACCGTCCAATTGTTTGTCTGTAACGCCATATACATATATACGTGAGTTACTGTAACAACCTAAAATGGCTGTTGTGCTTTCAATACGATCACAAGCAATATTAAAATCGTCAGAATCATCTGGAAGAAAAAGTATTGGTTGACTTGCTTGGAACATGAATAAACCACGTTCGTTCATTCCAGCTCTCTGTACAAGTTGATTAATCTCGGTCGTTGATTCAAATCGCCATACTGTTATCTGATCAATTATCTCTTGTTTATTCAATACTAGAAATATTGCAAAGGCAAAAAAAAGACAGCTAGCAACGACACTAGTTATTATTCCAATTTTGTTTTTATGTTTCGTTTGTGGCATCAACTTTTACTTTATCATTACTTATGTCAACAGTCAAAACTGTTCCTTTTTCATAATCACCAGATAAAATACCGTCAGCAATTCGATGTTCAAGTTCATCTTGGATTGTTCGTCGCAATGGTCTGGCACCGAATTTATCATTGTATCCTTTGTTTATTAGATACTTCTTTGTATTTGGACGAATATCAAGATGAATACCCTTAATAATTAGTCTTTGTTGCAATTCATCAATTAAATTATCGAATATTTTACTTATCTGTTTTCTTGTTAAAGCGCGAAAAGTAATTATACTATCAAATCGATTAACCAATTCTGGGCGCATTATGGCACTTAGTGCAGATTCAGCTGCTTCGGCATTTTCACTGTGTAAAATATCGAGTTTTTTCTCGTCACTTTTTGATGTAACATTAAATCCTAAACTAGATTCTTTCATCATTCTATCAGCACCTAGGTTACTTGTTAGGATTATGATTGCATTGCTAAAGTTTACTTTCCGTCCTTTTGCGTCAGTTAACACACCCTCTTCAAGAATTTGTAATAACAAGTTGAATACGCTTGGATGTGCTTTTTCAATTTCATCAAAAAGCACTACACTATATGGCTGTCGTCTAATCTTATCTGTCAATTGACCACCATCGTCATAGCCAACATATCCTGCAGGTGCACCGACAAGACGACTTGTATTATGACCCTCTCGAAACTCACTCATATCAATTTTAATTAACGATTCTTCACTGCCAAAAACCTCACGTGCAAGCACTTTTGCAAGTTCAGTTTTACCTACTCCTGTTGGTCCCATGAAAACAAATGATCCTATCGGCCGATTACTACTAGCAACACCACTACGTCCACGTCTAATTGATTTTGACACAGAATCAACCGCCTCTTGTTGTCCAATAATATATTTACTTAGATGCTTTTCAAGATTTTTTAACATCTTTGATTCTGATTTTTTTACACGCTGGACTGGTATTCCGGTCATCGATGAAATTGCGTATGATATATCATCGTCTTTTAAGATTATTGGAGTTTTATTTTCAGATAATTCACGAATTTCTTCTAATTTTGTAGACAATTGACTGATATGTGTTTTGTAAAGAGCCGCCCTTTCGTAATCTTCGGCAGAAACAGCTTCTTCCATTTTTTCATTCAAATTTTTTAATTGTTTCGTGTAATCTCGAATTTTACTTGGTTTATTTCCAGAACGAACTCGAACAAAAGCAGCTGCTTCATCTATGACATCAATAGCTTTATCAGGCATGAATCGTTCATTAATATATCGATCAGCCATATAGACGGCATCTTCAACTATTTCATCAGTCATACTAACGCCATGGTGTTTTTCGTATGCTTTACGGAGGCCTTTTATGATTGCTATTGAATCTTTTAAATTGGGTTCAGGGACTAAAACAGTCTGAAGTCGTCTTTCGAGTGCGCTATCGGGTTCAATAAATTTCCTATATTCTTCGGTAGTTGTTGCACCTATAAGACGAATTTCACCTCGTGCAAGAGCAGGTTTTAGCATATTTGCTGCATCAATTGTACCTTCTGCAGCACCTGCTCCAACTAGTAAGTGAAGCTCATCGATAAATACAATAACATTTTTTTGTTGTTGTAACTCACTGATAACTTTTTTTAGACGTTCTTCAAATTCACCACGATATTTTGTACCAGCTATCATGCTACTTAAATCAATCTGGATTACACGTTTATCAAGAAGGTTGTCAGGTACATCTTCGCGTACAATACGTTGAGCTAAACTTTCAGCAATGGCAGTTTTACCAACACCTGGTTCACCAATTAGTACAGGATTATTTTTTGTTCTGCGACTTAATATTGTTATTATTCGATCTTCTTGTAGACTTCGACCGATTACAGGATCAAGTTTGCCGTTTTTCGCTAATAATGTTAAATCAGTTCCAAAAATACCTAGCGCGCCTTTTGGTTTAATTTGTTTTTTTTCAATTCTGATATTAGGTTGTTCAAACTCTATTCTGAATACTTCTTGTTTACGATCTAGAAATTCGTCTAAAGCAAGGCTTAAATCGGACAGGTTTATACCCATATCACGTAATAAAACTGATGCTCTTGAGTTTTTTTGATTTAGTAAGCTATACAAGATATGTTCAGTACCTAGCATATCTTGATTGAACTCTTGGGCAACTTCCCAGCTCATTTTTAAGGTTAATTTTGCAGTTTCACTTAGACCTTTCGCTTCAGTTCCAACAATAACGGTCAATGGAGCAAGATTCAGTGCAACCTGTGCGCGGTTTAAAGTAATTCCAACATCTGCCAGCACTTTTGCCCCAACTGAAGAGCCCTGAGCTAGAATTCCAAGTAATAAATGCTCAGTTCCTATGTATGTACTGTCGTAACTTTGAGCAATGATATTTGCATGATGTAAACTAGTCCGAGCGTTGTCGGTGAAGTGTGAAATGAATTCCGAAAAATCATCTACCATATATCTTATTATAACCTATTGAATAATTTATTTGGTTGATTTTTCGACAGCATCAAGCAAACTATCCTCGATGTTTTTTCGACGAACTGGTGTGGCTGGTTTTTTTGCGGCGACAACTTGTTCAATGTCAATTTCATAACCACACAAACGACTAGCAAGTCTTACGTTTTGACCTGCACGACCGATAGCAATCGATTGTTGATCCTCATTCACAAAAACAGTTGCCCGTTTGGCTTTTTCATCAATAACTACTTTTGAAACTTCTGCGGGACTTAATGAATTTTTAATAAATTGCTCGATGTTTTCATCATAAGCAATGATATCGATTTTTTCTTGATCACCAATTTCGTTCATAACAGCCTGAACACGTGTTCCATGACCACCAACGAACGTTCCGATTGGGTCAACACCAGGAACAGTACTTGCGACGGCGATTTTAGTACGTCGACCAGCTTCACGAGCTATAGTTTTAATTTCGACAGCACCAGTTTCAATTTCCGGAACTTCTTGTCGGAAGAGATATTCAACAAATTGTTCATTACCACGACTTAAAATTAGTTGTGGACCATGGTTGTCTCTTTCGATATTTTTAATAAATACCTTAATGCGACTTCCTATTGTGTAAAATTCACCTTGAATCTGTTCACTCTGAGGAATAATACCGGTTGCTTTGCCAAGGTCAATTCGAATAACTCGTGGATCAACTCGTTGGACCATACCATTTACTACTGTACCGATTTTATCTTCATATTCTTCTAAGACAACTTCACGCTCGGCTTCACGCAATCTTTGTAAGACAACTTGTTTAGCAGTCTGAGCGGCAACACGTCCAAATGAAGTTACTTCAAATTTCTCTTCAACATTATCACCAATTTCAATGTCTTTTTTAATTTTTTTAGCATCTACTAAACTTATTTCAACTGCATCTGAACCGACCTCTTCAACGACTTCGCGTGACACATATACATCAGCAGTACCATCGTTGATATTTAGTTCACATCTTACCTCTTGATCACGCTCACCGTTATCACGGCGCCATGCCGCAGCAATTGCTTGCTCGATAACAGATAGAACTGTCTCTTCTGGTAAGTTTTTTTCCTCTGCAATAGTATGAACAGCTAGTATTAGTTGCTTAACATTAATTTCTTCCATAAATATTTCTCCTTACTTATTGTATTTAAAAAAGTCGACCTGCCGGCCGACGAAATGCAATGTACTAATGGATATTATACTCCGTATCTATGGAATTGGCAATAATTGATTTGGACAAGTTTTTAACACATCTTGTATGGCATCATGTTCCGACTGAGTCACCCATAAGTCATATTTTTTCTTTACAGCAATTTGCCTAGCAACATATTGACACCTAAATGCTTTATTTGATGGAAGCCATGTTGCTGCGTCACCATCACTTTTTTGCAGGTTAGCTTTACCATCAACTGCCAATAACTCAAGAGAGTCATTTGCAAGTGATATCCGCATATCACTACTAAATTGTTGTGCGCCTTTTTGCCATGCATCAGAAAGTGATACCACGTGGTCAATTTGAACTAGACTACTTGTGCCACTTCCTCGTTTAAACTGTATAATTTTTCCAGTATAAGGATCGTTTAATGTGCCACTACTAACATTACAGTCATTATCAACCACGGTGTTTATTAAATCTCTATTTAATATAATATTCCTAGTATCACAACCATTTTTTATATTCCAACTTTTTCCAAATTGATCTCTTGAATAATTAGTTTTAGGGGCTCTCCCTTTAATTTTAATATTCTTGAGTCCATCTAAAGCAATTTTTGAAACACTAGTAAGTTTTGGTTTTTCAAGTGATGGATTAGTACTGATTTTACTAGAGGTGTTAATGGTGACAACAAATATGAAAAATACTAAAAGTATAAATACTAATACAAACCGTCTTTTTCGATAAATATCAATCATATACCTATTATGCACGACCAGTTGGATGATACAATGTAGATTATGCAAACTGTACCCAGATTAATAAATACATTCAATCCAAATCATTATAAAATTTCACTTTTAATAAATCGAACAGAACGAATTTTCAAAGGAACTGTGCAAATTAAAGGCTTGTCACGGATCGATGAAAAAAACATCACCCTACACTGTAAAGACCTAATAATAGAATCAATAAAGATTGATGGGATAAACACAGATTATTCACTTGGTGAAAATGATTCTCTGTGTATTTCAAAACCAAATACCAAAACATTAGAAAATATAGTTTCAATTAATTTTACTGGAAAAATTACTGATTCAATGCATGGAATGTATACATGTCACTACGAACACGACGGAATTAAAAAAGAATTAATTGCGACACAATTTGAAAGCCACCACGCCAGGGAAGTTTTTCCTTGTATTGATGAGCCAGAGGCAAAAGCTACATTTGATGTAACACTAACCACTGAAAATAATGTAACTGTGCTTGGTAATATGCCAATAATATATCAAGTATCAAAAGACGACGTTATGACGACTACATTTGAGACTACCCCAGTCATGAGCAGTTACCTATTAGCCTGGGTTGTTGGAGATTTACATAAAAAAACCGCTTTAACAAAAAGTGGAGTTGAAGTAAATATCTGGGCAACACCAGCACAAAAAAGCGATAGCCTAGACTTCGCATTAGATATTGCTACGCGATCAATTGATTTTTTTGATGAATATTTTGATACACCTTATCCATTATCAAAATGTGACCATGTTGCATTACCTGATTTTTCATCAGGTGCCATGGAAAATTGGGGTTTAATAACATATCGCGAGATTGCACTGCTTGTCGATCCAGAAACAACATCAATCGCCACAAAGCACTATGTAGCGACAGTAATCGCCCATGAACTAAGCCACCAATGGTTTGGTAATCTTGTAACTATGAAGTGGTGGAATGACTTATGGTTAAATGAGAGTTTCGCTTCATTAGTGGAATATAATGCAGTTGATGCCATTGAGCCTGACTGGAATGTCTGGCTAGATTTTGCTAGTTATGAAAGTGTAGTCGCACTAAAACGCGATAGACTTAAGGGTGTACAATCTGTTCAAACAGACGTTAAACATCCTGATGAAATCAGCACATTATTTGATGGCGCGATTGTTTACGCCAAAGGCGCAAGATTATTAAAAATGCTGCAGCATTATATCGGAAATGAGGCGTTCCAATCAGGTTTGAAAAATTACTTTAAAAAGTATGCCTATAAAAACACCGAGGCTGATGACCTATGGTCAATATTAGCCAAAGAGTGTGATAAGGATATAATGTCTTTTATGAGTACTTGGATAAAACAGCCAGGTTATCCAGTTTTACATGTTTCCAGAGATAACAATACTATTTCGCTTTCCCAAGAACGTGTATCAAATTTTTCTAACATTAAATCTGATTCTTTATGGCCAATAACACTAAATTCAAATTATAGTGAGTTACCTGATATTTTCGATGTTAAATCTGCTGATTTCAGCGTATCCGAAACAAAACCGATTAGATTTAATATCGGCAATGACGCCCATTTTATTACTCATTATGAGGATGAGATACTATTGCAAATTATTTCAATATTAAAATCTGGTGGTTTACTACCAATAGACCGATTACAACTATTGAATGAACAAAATATTCTTGCTAGTGTCGGAATAATTAGTAATGATAAGCTTATCCCCCTACTCGAGGCCTTCAGTGACGAATCAAATGAAGCCGTATGGGATATTATCGGCATGACAATTGGTGAATTGAAGAAGTTTGTTGAAAATGATAACGAGGCTGAGTTAAAACTTCGTACACTTGCAGGATTAATTGCTTGTAAACAGTTCGAAAGGCTTGGCTGGACACAGATTGACGGGGAACCAGAGACTGATACTAAACTTCGCGTAACAGTAATTGGATTAATGGTGTATTCAGAAAACAATGAAGTGATTGATGAGGCGATAAAAATATTTAATTCGACAATTCTTGAAAAACTAGATTCTGAACTTCGGCCAATACTAATATCAAACATCGTGCGTCAGCAAGATAATGATGATATATTTTACTCATTAATTGATATCTACAAAACAACCTCTTCAAGTGAGCTAAAACAAGATATAAATATTGGATTAACAGCTAGTAAAAACCCTATTAAAATAAAATACCTACTTGATATGATAAAAGACACCTCAGTAGTTCGCCCTCAAGATTCATCAAGATGGATAGCTTACTTAATAAGGAATAAATTTGCACGTGTTCAGACGTGGCAGTGGGTTCGTGAAAATTGGTCGTGGATAAACGAAGCATTTGCTGGCGACAAGAGTTATGATGACTTCCCACGATACATATCAATGGCACTATCAACAAATGAACAGCTTAATGAATTTAGTGATTTCTTCTTACCACTGAAGTCCGACCCAGCACTAACAAGAGTTGTTGAAATAGGAGTTGGTGAGATATCTGATAGAGTAAATTTAATTAATCGTGATGGAAAGTTGGTTAGAGACAGATTATTAAATCTCTAAAAAATCTTCTACGCATGGTGGTTGACCAGATAATGAGATAGCAGATAGTATTAAATTAGTATCTGATATTTTATTAGAGGTTGTATATAAATCAGTCGCAAACTTCATTTGTCTTAATTTTTTTGACGTTATTGCTGCCATTCCACCACCTTGATTTGAATTCTTACGATACTTTACCTCTGTAAAAAATAACGTGTTATTCATCTTTGAAACTATATCGATTTCACAATGCTTAGTTTTCCAATTACGATCCAAAATTTTATGTCCAATTTTTTCAAGGTATTTTGATGCTACTTCTTCGGCAGAATCACCAATAAGTTTAGTAGAAACAGGCTTAATTTTAACAATGTCTAACGATTTATTTGTGCCATATTTTTTTAATGGTACAAATGATAATCGATGAAGGGGTGTAACGCCATATTTATCTATTGCATTTCTATGGAATAGTGTGCCATACCCAACGTGATTTTTAAAACCATAATTTTTGTATATATCATCTTGTCTTTCCATATAATTATCCCGAGCAACTTTAGCGATAATAGAAGCCGCTGAAACGCTAGGAATTAAAAGATCTGCCTTTTTTATAGTTGTTACAAATTTTTCTTTATTCGTTCCTGATAAGAAGTTGACAGTTCCATCAATAATTATTTCACTGTATGGAGTTTTGATTTGCTCTACTGCTCGTCTGGTTGCTAATTTTAACGACTCTGACAATCCAATTGAGTCTATTTCACTCGCCTCGACCCAACCTAGTCCTACCCCTAATGCTTTTTCTCGTATTTCGATATCTAAAATTTCACGACGTTTTTTTGAAAGTTTTTTGCTATCAGTTAATCCTGATATAGTAACTCCGCCAAGTACAACGGCACCGACAACAAGTGGTCCCGCCCATGGCCCACGTCCGACTTCATCAATACCAAGTATCATAGATACTATCATATAGAAATACTCGACCTAAATCGAGTATTTGTCAGATTATATGAAATTACTGTTTATGATTCTTCGGCGTGTCGAGTTTCAACCTCAGCTTGTAATGCTTCGAGTTTAGCTGCTTCAGCTGCTTTTTCAGCCGCTTTTGCTTCGGCATCAAGTTTTGCTTGCTCTTTTAAAC
>Ga0194043_1002424_pt1 | contig 10292 bp, 7 predicted proteins | sample JunL4415m_MetaG_FD_161274 | JGI IMG/M metagenome (GOLD analysis project Ga0194043, IMG submission 161274) | Anoxic zone freshwater microbial communities from boreal shield lake in IISD Experimental Lakes Area, Ontario, Canada - Jun2016-L442-15m | ecosystem: Environmental > Aquatic > Freshwater >...
TCGCCCGCCCAGCTTTCGAGGCCGTCGTCGAACCGGTGTTTCCCGACTGAATCCTGCGTGCTCAAGCCATATCGAGTGGCACGGCGTCCAGCTGGGTGAACCGGGCCGTGTCCTCCGCTCGGGATGGATTGATGCTGGCTCCTCATACATCAGGGAAGGGGCCTGGCGGCCCGAATAGCAAGCCCTGGCCCTTGCCGCAACCCATCGCCAGCAGGGCATGGACCTGGGCTTCATCTTCTATCCCCTCGGCGATCACATCCAGCTCCAGATCCCGCGCCAGCCTGATCATCGATGAGACCAGCAGCGAACTACGTGGATCGGTCAGCATCCTTGCGACAAAACTCCGATCGATCTTGATGCCATCGATTGGCAACTTGGCCAGCCGGAACATACTGGAGTAGCCGGTGCCGAAGTCATCAAGAAAAATACGGCAGCCGCAATCTCGCAGGTGCTGAAGTTCACGCACCGCCTTTTGCTGCCGATCCATCAGCGGTGATTCGGTGACTTCGAGCACCAGGCATGAAAGCGGAACCTGCTGCTTTGCCGCCATCTGGATCACCCTGGTCGCTAGGCCCTCCTCGGAGAGTTGAAGGGGGCTCACATTGATCGCGATTGAAATGGTCTGGTGGATTGACCCAAGACCCCTTAGCACCTCCAGGCTGCGGCCTAGCACCATGTCGCCGACGAGATGAATCTGGCCCGTTCTCTCTGCAACAGGAATAAAATCGATCGGCATAATCCAGCCCCCCTCATCCGCGGGAAGCCGGGCCAGCGCCTCCACACCGATCAGCGATCCACTCTCAAGGCTCACGATGGGCTGATACTCAACGCCCAGTTGATCAGCTTCCAATACCGCTTCCAACCGGCGTCTGATCAGGTTTTCGAGATCGGCAAGCTCTGCCAACTGCTGATCAAAGAGAGCGATCGAGCGATGTGGCGTGCTCTTGGCAGCGTACATAGCCAAATCGGAGCGGCGCAGCAATTCATCCACAGACATCTCCGGATCGGCGGTCGATGCGATCCCCATACTCATGCGTGGTATGATCATCGCGCCGCCGGTATGCCACGGCACAGTCAGCCCGGCATGGAGCCGCTCTGCCCATTGGATCGCCTCGATATCGCTGTGGATCTCGAGTGCAAGGACCACAAACTCATCGCCGCCAATGCGGCCTACCACATCTCCAGGGCGAACGTTTTCGCGCAGACGCTGGCCAACCTCCATGAGCAAGCGATCGCCCAGATGATGACCATGGAGATCATTGACCTCCTTGAAGTGATTGAGATCACAGTAGAGCAGGGTTACCAGGCCAGGCTGGCGGCTTAGATGGCGCAGCGAGGTATGGATTCGCTCAAGCAAGCCGCGCCGATTCAGCAGCCCCGTGACCGGGCACTTCATTGCCTGGGTGGCCAGGGTCAACCGATCACTGACGTCCCGGAACGAGAACATCATGGGATTCGGCTCTTCGGTGAGCACGGGATACCACTCTACTTCCAGAGCCCGCAACGGCATCTCACTCAAGATGGCGTTGAGCAGGCCGCTCTTCTGGTTCACCCCCCGGGTCTGTTCGATGGTCAGGATCCGCTCCTCGACGTGATTCAGAGGGAGAATGCTCTGCAGGCTGGCCCCGAGAAGCTCGAGCCGTTTCTTTCCCACGAGCAAATCGAATGCCGCATTCGACCAGATCACGTGGCCACCGGCATCCACCAGAACCAGGGCCTCCCGGATCAGGCCGAGGGCTAAATCCAAACGCCCCATAGTGCGCCGCAACTCGGCGATCAGGCCCCGCTCGCCGTTAGGCGGCGGCTGGGATGGTAGGAACATGGCCGCGTCAGGCATCGGTTGGCGTGTGATCTGGTAACGGCGTGAGCGTTGCTCCGAAGGCCCAGTCTCCTTCTGACTTCTCCGCGACGATGAAATGTTCTGAGACCACCTCCCTGCCATCGGCGCAGACCGTTTTCAGCCGCAGTGGATGGCCCAGGATCGTGGAAATCTCCCGGGCTTGGAAACGAGAGAAGCCAAGTTGGTGAGACATCTGAAAGGCGGCCGGCAGAATCACACTGAGGGGCTTGCCGCGCAGCTGCTGATCACTCCAGCCATAGGCCTGCTCAAAGGCTGAATTGATCGCCACGATCTGCCCAAGGGAATTTGCGAGCACAAAGGGGCGATCACGCTGCTGCAGATCCTTGATGCTGGGAACGGCCGCTTGATCGCAACCAGCAGCCTCTGTGAGATCCTGCGGAGAATTGTTCGGCGGCTGAGTCAAGCGAGACCTCGAAAAGGGATTGGCTTTGGCATGAGCTCCTGGACGAAGAGACGCCTTTGCTCAATGGGCAAATAATAAGGAGCAACCAGAGAGTATCACTGCGGAATGATAGGACGGTCAACGGCGCTTCCGCAAGCGATTTCCGGACGGTGAGCGGTCGGTGTGGCTGGGTGTGCCCGTGACCCGCCCCCAGGAATGACGCCAACTTCTAAGTGAGGGTTTTGCCCCTTTGGCGCCGCCCCCAACTTGGTAGCAACCGGTGCGGTTGGCATGGATGCGGACTCCGATGAAATTGCAGGAACAGTTCCTGCAAACCCGACGGCCCTTGCTTCAGCCTTACCACACGGCGGGCTGCGATAAGGGGCAGGGCAATCGCCTCTTCTGAGGCCGACACGAGGATTGCAATGATTCTTCACAAGTCACACAAGCGGCGGGCTCCCAAGTCGCTGCGGGAATGCTCCGGAGATCGCCGGCGCCTGGCGGCGACTGCGCTCTCTCGATCCTCAAGCCAGACACTTCAGTGAAAAAGTGCTCGATTCGAGGCAAGACCCTCCAGGCAGGAAGCTCCAACGGAAAACGGCAAAAAAACCAGTACGTGGGAAATTTTTCGTTTTCCGCGGCAAAACCCTGCGGGTGCGAACCGACCAGCGTGGCGTATGATTTAGGGCCGCTCCGTCAGGCAGCCGGACCGAAGCGTCTGGTCTGGTTTTTCAGGCTTCTCACAAGCTCGCAGCGTAATCACCCATGGCAGACAGCCCACATCCTCCGGCGGGTTTTATCGGCCCGCTCGCACTCGTCGAATACCCTCACCCGGCCCTGCTGCGGCCCGCGAAGCCACTCGTACGGATCGACGAGGCGGTCTGCGAGGCGGTCGAGCAGATGTTTGACATCATGTATGAGGCCGAGGGGATCGGCCTCGCCGCCAATCAGGTCGCGCTGCCCTATCGCCTATTTATCGTCAACACGACCGGCCGCCGCGGTCAGGGCGAGGAACTCGTCTTCATCAATCCGACGCTCAGCAAGCCCCGCGGCACAGCCATTCAGGAAGAGGGCTGCCTGAGCCTGCCCGGCCTGCGGATGGACGTGCGCCGCCCAGAATGCATTGTCGTCGAGGCCTGGTCGCTGGATGGCGAAGCAATCCGTCTTGAGCTCGACGGCCTGCTGGCCCGCGTGGTGCAGCACGAGTTTGACCATCTCGAAGGGAAGCTATTTACCGATCGGCTCCCGGAGGCGGCCGCGATCGAGGCACGGCGGGAGCTTGAGACATTTCGTGAGGTGTTTGTGGGGGCGCAGTCGCGGGGAGAACTGCCCGACCACAACGAACTCGTGGCGCGGCTCAACCGGCTCGAAGCAGATCGCTGCGCCGTATGATTCCGGCCGCCACTCAGCCGCTGAAGATTGTCGTGATGGGCACCGGCCCCTTCGCTGTGCCGATGTTTCATGCAGTCCTCAAGTCGCCGCATGCGGTCGTGGCCGTCGTCACCCGGCCCGCGCATGCCCCAGTGGGCCGACGGCCCCCTCCCAATCCGATGCGTGCGGCAGCCACTGCAGCCGGCATACCGATCCTCGATCCGGAACAAATCAACGACCCAGCCGCAATCGCCGCCGTCAAGAATCTTGCTCCCGATCTGCTCGTCGTCTGCGACTACGGTCAGATCTTATCTCCGGCGGCACTGGCCACTGCGGCCCATGGCGGCATCAATCTCCACGGCTCGCTTCTGCCGCGGCACCGCGGCGCGGCGCCGGTGCAGTGGGCGATTCTCGAGGGAGATGCCGTGACCGGCGTGAGTGTCATTCACATGACGCCGGCGCTCGACGCGGGCCATGTGCTTGTGGCCCGCGAGACACCCATCGGCCCGGATGAGACAGCCCCGCAGCTTGAGGCCCGACTTGCCGAGATGGGCGCCGAAGCGGTGCTCGAGGCGATTGATATGCTCGTCGCCGCCGGCCCCGGCAGCAGTCCCGGTGTGCTGCAGGACGCAGCGAAAGTGACCCGGGCACCACGGCTGGCGAAGGCCGACGGCCTCGTCGACTGGTCATTGTCAGCTCCGCGGATTGAGCGGATGCGGCGGGCCCTTGAGCCATGGCCGCGGATCGCGACGTTTCTTTACACCGGCATTTCCTCTGGCGACAAGCGGCCGCCGCTGCGGATCGGCCTTGAAGACGTGGCCGTTGGGAGCAGTGGCCATACCGCAACTCCAGGCACGATTCTCGCGGCGGACGATGCCGGACTGATCGTGGCCTGTGGGGCGGGCACGCAGCTGGTCATCAGGCGGCTGGTGCCCGAGGGGAAGCGGAGCATGTCGGCCGCCGAGTTTCTGCGGGGCCACGCCCTGTTTGCCGACGCGCGGTTACAATCTGCTCCATGACGACCACGATGACCACGATGACCATGAAGTCCACGACATCCAAGACAAAACGGCTCTGGATCGAGACGGTTGGCTGCCAGATGAACGTGCTCGACAGCGAGCTTGTGGTGGCCGCGCTTCGCCGTCAGGGCTGGGCGATGGCGAGCAGCACCGCCGACGCCGACGCCGTCTTCTACAACACCTGCAGCGTGCGACAGCATGCCGAAGACAAGATCTACTCGGCCCTGGGCCGGATCCGGCTGGAAAAGCAGCAGCGGCCGGGGCTCATTGTCGGCGTGCTCGGCTGCATGGCCCAGAAGGATCAGGAGCTTGTCAGGAAGCGGGCGCCGTGGGTCGATCTTGTTGTTGGCCCCGGTCAACTCCACCGCGTGCCCGGCCTTGTCGATGATCTGCTCGCCGGTGGTGGACCACGACTGGAAGTGAGCCTCGACCGCACTGGAGGCAGCCGCGAGGCGATCGCGCAGAGCTTCGAGAGCTACGATCCCGACCGCGATCCGCAGATGCGGCCGACCCCCTTTCAGGCCTTCGTGCGGACCCAGACCGGCTGCGATAAATTCTGCGGGTTTTGTGTGGTGCCGCACGTCCGCGGGCCGGAGCAGGCCCGTTCACCGGAGACGATTGCTGCCGAGGCGAGGAAACTGGTGGCCGACGGCTGCCGGGAGATCACGCTCATCGGCCAGACGGTCAACAGTTACAAGTGGACCGACGGTGGCCGGACGACACGGCTCTCTGATCTGCTGGCGACGCTCGACGCGGTCGATGGGCTCGACCGGATCAAGTTTGTCACGAGCTACCCGCGGGATATGACCGACGACCTGCTGACAGCCGTCCGCGACCTGCCGAAGGTCAGCCACTATATCCACGTGCCGGCCCAGCACGGCTCCGATGCCGTGCTCACGCGGATGAAACGCGGCTACACGATCGGCGAATACATGGAAATGCTCAGCCGCCTTCGGGAGACGATCCCGCAGGCCGCCGTGACCAGCGATTTTATCGTGGGATTCTGCGGCGAGACCGACACTGAGTTTCAGACCTCGCTCGACCTCGTCCAGACCGGCGACTTCAAAAACAGTTTTATTTTCAAATACAGCCCCCGGCCCGGCACGAAGGCTTTTGATCGGCAGGTGGACGATGTGCCGGAGGCGGTGAAGAAGGAACGCCTCAAAGCGTTGCTCGACGCCCAGACGGTCGTGAGCCTGGCCGGCAATTTGCCGTTTATCGGGACGCGGCAGCAGGTGCTTGTCGAAGGCCCGTCCGTGCGGAACGAGCGGCAGCAGGCCAAGGCCGGAGGGACAGAAGCGTCAGCCAATCTGACCGCAGAGGAGACCGCCTCGCCGGACAAGATCGTGCAATTAACCGGTCGCACGATGTGCGACCGGATCGTGGTCTTCGATGCGCCGCTGCGCCTGGTTGGCCGGCTCGTCGATATCGATATCCAGGCGGCCGCCGCCTGGACCCTCGCGGGCGATGTGGCCGATGGTCTGGCCGACGCCGTGCCGCTGGAGCACCTCATGCGCGACGGCGCGGCGGCCGCGGACATGTCCGCGGACATGGCTTCAGACAGGTCTGGCCCTCCGCTCTACACCATTCAGCCTCATCGCCTGCCGCCGCCGGGAACCTAAGCCCTTGAGCTCGGAAGAGACCGGTTCGAACACGGCGTCGCTGTCGGTCGCCGGCATGAAACAGCTCCTCGACGAGCCCGCCGCCGCCGCCGACTGGGGCTGCCTCGTCGGCCTGGCGGATCCGCAGGTCGCCCATCGGTCGCTCTGCGGTCTAGCCGCCCACGGCCTCACGCTCGATCTGCTGGCATTCCTCTGCGATCGCCTCGTGGTCCTGCTGCCCGGCGTGAGTGATCCTGACCGGGTGCTGATGGCGGTCGAGCGGCTCTTTGGCTCAGTCCGCAGTCCACTCTCGACAGGCACGCTCTTCCAGCGTGACCCGCGAAGTCTGGAGATCTTGCTAAAGCTCTTTTCGGCGAGCCCCTATCTGGCCGAACTGGTGATCGTCGACCCCGAGTCATGGGAGCAGATTCGCATCGGTGAGGGCCGCCCCGAGAGCCGTCAGGCGCTCGCTGCCACGCTCGCCGCAGAGACCGCGCTGCTCACTGAGCCCGACTGCGTGATGCGGGCACTGCGCCGGTTTAAACGTCGCGAGACGCTCCGCATTGCCTATGGCGATATCGTGGCGGGTCAACGGCTGGAGACGGTGGTGACACAGATCTCGCATGTGGCCGACTGCGTCGTCCAGGCAGCGGTGGCGGCGGCGGTGGCCCGGCTGGAAAAGCTGCGCGGCATCCCCCGCGGACCAGCTGGAGAGCATGCCACCATCGCGGTGATCGCGCTGGGCAAGCTCGGCGGTCAGGAGCTCAACTATTCAAGCGACATCGACCTGATACTTGTCTATTCCGCCGACGGCCGGGTGGAGGGGCCGAAGCCCTGCAGCACGGCTGAGTTTTTTGAGCGGGTCGTGCAGGAGACGGTGCGACTGATCGCGGAGCCGACTGATCTGGGCTTTGCTTATCGCGTCGACCTTCGCCTGCGGCCACATGGCGCGACCGGGCTCGCGACGCTCTCGCAAGAGTCGCTGCTGCAGTATTACGACCGCCATGGCCGCACCTGGGAGCGGCAGGCATGGGTGAAGGCACGCTGCATCGCTGGCGACGAGCAACTGGGCGCACGGCTGCTCGCTGAGATGGAGCCGTGGGTCTACAGACGCTGGCTGACGCGGGCCGATATCAGCGGCATCAAGGCACTCAAGCGCCGGATTGAACATCGGGCAGTCCGCGAAGGCACCGACGTAGCCGACATCAAGAACGGCCGTGGCGGCATCCGCGACATCGAGTTTACAATCCAGTTTCTTCAGCTCTTGAGCGGCGGGGACACGCCGCGGGTCCGTACCGGGACAACGCTCGAGGCGCTGCGTCGGCTCGCGGAGACGGGCGGGCTCACCGATCAGGAACGCTCGATCTTAGAGCGGACGTACACGCTCCTCCGCACCGTCGAACACCGACTGCAGATTCTCTACGATCGTCAGACCCACACGCTGCCGCAGGAGCCGGCTGAGTTTGTCCGACTGGCTGTTCGCATGGGCTACGGAACTGGCGCGGCCAGTGCTGATCGGCTGCGGCGTGAACTGGCCGAGACAGCCGATGTGAACCGGCGGATCCTCGACCATCTCCTGCACGATGCCTTCCCCGAGGAGGGTGAGCCCGAGCCGGAGGTCGATCTGGTGCTCGATCCGACGCCGCCTGAAGGGTTTGTGCGGGAGGTGTTGTCGCGGCACGGCTTCCGCGATATTCCGGCGGCGCACCGGGCGGTCGAGGCCTTGAGCGAGGAACAGGTGCGATTCCTCTCCACGCGGCGCTGCCGGCATTTTCTGGCTGCGATCGCGGCCCGACTGCTGGGGGCGATCGCCACCACGCCCGACCCCGATGCCACGCTTGCGAATCTCGTCGTCGTCAGTAATTCACTGGGGGGTAAGGGGGTGCTCTGGGAGCTCTTCAGCTTTCACCCACCGTCGCTTGATCTCACCGTCCGACTCTGCTCCTGGAGTCCCTTTCTCGCCAAGCTGTTGGTGAACAATCCTGGCATGATCGACGAACTCCTCGACAGCCTTGTTGTGCCGCGGTTGCCGACGCCGGCGATGCTCGACGCCATGCTCGCCGACCTCTGCAAAGGGGCCGTCGATAGCGGTCCGATCATCCATGCCTTCAAGGCCTCACAGCAACTGCGGGTGGGGGTTCGCGACATCCTCGGCCGGCAAAACGTCACGGAGACGACCGCTGCCGTCTCGGCGATTCCCGAGGCGATTCTGCGGGTGGTGATGGCCCGTGAGGAGGAGCGACTGGTGGAGCGGCTGGGCGAGCCGATGGCGGCACAGGGGGAGACGGTGGGCGTGCGGGCCGGGCCCGTCGTGCTGGCGATGGGCAAGTTTGGCGGCCGCGAGATGAACTACGCCAGCGACGTTGACGTCGTCTTTCTCTACGACTACGACGGCATCTCGTTTCACCGCCGCCGCACGCGGAAGAGCGCTGAGGGGACGACCAACGCCCACTTCTTCGCCGAGCTTGCGCAGCGGACGATGAAGGTCTTCAACACGTTTGGCCCACAGGGTCGGCTCTACGAGCTGGATTCACGGCTCCGGCCGAGCGGCCGCAGCGGTCCCACGGCCGTATCGCTCGACGACTTTGCCCGGTACTTTGCCGAGGATGGCCCGGCTGCCATCTGGGAACGGCAGGCGCTTCTCAAGGCCCGGGTGGTGATCGGCGGGCCGGCCGCCGCCCTGCGGGCAATGCGGATCGTGCATGCCGCCACCTATGAACGCTCCTGGACGGTCGCCGACGTAGCGGAGATCCGGCGGATGCGGCACCGCATGGAGGAGGGGGCCCGGGCCACAAACCTCAAGCGCGGGCCGGGTGGCGTGGTCGACATCGAGTTTGCTGTGCAAGTATTGCAGCTTGTGCATGGCGGCCGTGAGCCGGCGGTGCGAACGCCGGAGACGCTCGCGGGCCTCATAGCCCTGCATGCCGCGGGGCATCTCGACAGCGAACAGTTTGGGTTTTTTGAGCGGGCCTATCGGCAACTCCGCACGATTGAGGGGCATCTGCGACTACTCGACGCACCGGGCCGGCACGACTTTCCGACCGCACCAGAATTACAGCGCACGCTCGCCCACCTGCTCGGTGCTGCAAGCCCCGCAGACCTCGTAGCTGAGATCAATGAACTCACAGCCCGCACCCGCCGTGAATTCGATGCGGTCTTCGACCGAGTCGAGGCCGAACTGCCCGTGGGATAAGTTTTCTACCTTGTCCTCTTCATCTTTTCGGCACGTTGGAAAACTCGCCTTTCCGTAGGACCTGCTGGCGGCGGCGGGCGGACCAGATTTCCCAGGCCACCGGCAGGACCGACATCAGCACGATGCCCACTACGACGAGTTCGAAGTGCTTCTTCACAAACGGCAGCTCGCCAAAGAAGTAGCCGGCCAACGTACAGATGGCGACCCAGGCCAGCCCACCGACGACGTTGTAGTAAAGGAACTGTGAATAGTTCATCCGGCCGACGCCCGCCACGAACGGGGCGAACGTGCGAATGATCGGGACGAACCGGGCGAGCACGATCGTCTTTCCGCCATGCCGGTCGTAAAACTCCTGCGTCTTGACCAGATGCTCAGCTTTGAGAAACCAAGTGTTGAGACTGAAGGCCCGCGGTCCGATCCAGCGGCCGATCGCGTAATTAAGCGTGTCGCCAATGATGGCTGCGATTGAGAGCACAACGAGCAGTGCGATGATGTTCAGCGACTCAGGATAAATCGCTGCCATCGCGCCGGCCGCGAAGAGCAGCGAGTCGCCCGGCAGAAACGGCGTGACAACGAGCCCGGTCTCACAGAGGATGATCGCAAAGAGGAGAACGTAGGTCCACGGTCCCCAGGCCTGGAGGATGCCCTCCAGTTGGTCTCTGGCATGCAGGAAGATGTCGAGAAATGCCTTGAGTGCTGCCATGGTATCGCCGTGCTTTCAAAATTGTTCTCTGAGCCGATCATAGTTTCAGCGAAGTTGTTTGCAAACCGCGGCGGAGGGCCAGCCACGTGATCGCGACCGGCACTGCGAGCGATGCAACCAGCACCCACTGCAGTGAGTCGGCCTGACGCCCCAGGCCGACTC
>Ga0194043_1002427_pt1 | contig 10285 bp, 8 predicted proteins | sample JunL4415m_MetaG_FD_161274 | JGI IMG/M metagenome (GOLD analysis project Ga0194043, IMG submission 161274) | Anoxic zone freshwater microbial communities from boreal shield lake in IISD Experimental Lakes Area, Ontario, Canada - Jun2016-L442-15m | ecosystem: Environmental > Aquatic > Freshwater >...
ATACACGCCGCGGTCTATGTCGGAAAGCTGGACGGTTGCCTTGTAGATGATCGCCTTGAGTGCCATGTGGGGCGGAGAGATGCGCGGGCAGTGCGGGAAAAGCGAGCGTGGGCTTTCGGCGGGAGTCCGATGCTTGGATGTTAGACGTTGGACGTTAAACGTTAAATGTTGAGCCCGCCGCAGGCGCCGTTCGGACAGGGAAGCTCCTCCGGTTTCGGCGGAGGCGTCCTGCACTGCGATGCCGCTGCGCGAGGCTTAACGTCCAACGCTCAACGCTCAACATCCAAATCCAACCACAGCATTGCCCCACGCCGCGCGTCTGCGTATGCACGCGGCAGCCATGCCTGCCGCGCAAATCTCCACGCTCCTCGGTAACCGCGATCTGGATCGCCTCGCGCGGCTGCGGCTGAACGCCTCGCGCCGTTTCACGAACCGCGCCCGCGGCGAGCACCTCGCGGCGAAAGGCGGCGCGAGCACGGAGTTCTGCGACTTCCGCGATTACTCGCCCGGCGACGACGTGCGCTTCGTGGACTGGAATATCTTCGCACGAATCAACCGGCCGTATCTCAAGCAATTTCACCAGGAGGAGGAACTGCACATCGCGCTCCTCGTGGACGCCTCCGCCTCGATGAGCTTCGAGGGAAAAATCACGCTCGCCCAGCGTCTCGCCGCCGCGCTCGGCACCATCGGCCTGCGCGGTTCGGAAAAAGTGAGCGCGTGCGTGCTCGGCGGCCCGGCCGCGGTGCGGCTCGCCCCGTGCACCGGGCGCGCGGGTGTGCGCAGGCTGCTCACTTTCCTCGAAGCGATCGAGGCCGGCGGCGACCGCACGATTGATGATGGCATCGAGGAATTCCTCCGCCAGCACAGGGGGCGCGGCACCGCGATCGTGCTCTCGGATTTTCTCACGCCCGGCGATCTGAAGCGCGCATTCAGCCTCCTGCACAATGCCGGCCTCGAGCCGTGGGCGCTGCAAATCCTCGCCCCGTCCGAGATCGCGCCGGAGGCCGCGGGCGACTTCCGCCTCGTGGACAGCGAAAGCGGCGCGACGCTCGACATCAGCAACGCCGGCGATCTCCTCGCGCTCTACCACGAGCACCGTGCCGCGCACGAGGCACAACTTGCCACGCTCTGCCAGCAGCGCTCCGGCCGCTTCCTCACCACCAGCGCCGCCGAGCCGTTCGAGCGCGTGTGCTTCGAGACGCTGCGGAGGAAAGGGTGGATCGTTTGAACGGAGCAGCGCGTTGACGCACCGCCAGTCATCCGGCACCGTCCGGGCATGAGCATCACCGCCACGGTCGAAAACGACACGATCAAGCTCCCTGCGGGCGTCCATTTGCCGGATGGAACGACGGTCAAAGTTGAACCGCTCGAAGACACCGCCCCGACACTTGCCGAACGGCTCGCGTCGTTCATCGGTGTCGCCAAGGATCTCCCGCCCGACCTTGCGGAAAATCACGATCACTACCTTTACGGCACGCCGAAGCGGAAGCCGTGAAGACAGTCTTTGCGGATACGTTTTATTTCCTCGCGCTGATCTCGCCCGAGGATGAACACCACGAGCGTGTGAAAGCGTACGCCGGCACTTTCCGCGGCGCGATCGTGACGACTGAATGGGTGCTCACCGAAGTCGCCAACGGATTGTCCGGCTCGCGATACCGCAGGGAAGCCGCCCGGCTGATCACGACGCTTCCCAGCCTCCCAAACGTGAAGGTCATCGAGAGCGACGCCGCGCTTTTCCAGCGCGCAGTCCAGCTTTACGCCAGACGCGCGGACAAGGAATGGTCGCGCACGGACTGCATCTCGATCATCGTTATGGAAGACGAGGAACTGACCGACGTGCTCACCCGCGACCATCATTTCAAGCAGGCGGGCTTCACACCGGTTTTCGCCGATGCGCCATGACCTTCACCGCCCTCTCCAGCGCGTGGCTTTTCGCACTGCTCGTGCCGCTGATCGTCTTCTATTTTCTGAAGCTGAAGCGCCCGCGGCAGATCGTTCCTTCGCTCGTGCTGTGGCGGCAGGTGCTCAGCGATCAGCGGGTGAATTCGCCGTTTCAAAAATTCAAACGCAATCTGCTCCTGCTGCTCCAGATTCTCCTGCTCACGCTGCTCGCGCTCGCGGCGATGCAGCCATTTCTCCGGCGGAATGCGCAACGCTCGGCGCGGCTGCCGGTGCTCGTGGATGTCTCGGCAAGCATGGGCGCGCTCGACAAGAATGGCGGGCGCTCGCGGCTCGATGAGGCGAAGCAGCGGCTGCGCGAACGCATCGAAGGACTGCCCGCGGATCAGGAACTCTGCCTCGTCGCGTTTGCCAAATCCGCGCGCAAGCTCACCGGCTTCACGAACAACAGGACCGAGCTGCGCGACGCACTCGCCGCGCTCGAAGTCGAGGACGTGCCGGGCGATCTCGAGGAGGCGCTCCACCTCGCGCAGGCGCTGGCGCGCACGACGCCCTTCGACCGCGTGCTCGTGCTGACGGATGGAAATCTCCCAGCGAAGACGAGCTTTGAGCTGCCCTTCCAACTCGAACTGCAAAAGCTCCCGCCCGCCGGCCCGAATGCCGGCATCACCGCATTCAACGCGCGGCGCTCAGGTGCCGGCGACTGGGAGCTGTTCGTGCAGCTCGGCGTCACCGAACCGCCGCCCGCCGCGACTGCGACGGTGGAATTGCGCGTCGGCGATCAGGTTATCGCGCAGGAGCATGTCGCGCTCGCGCCGGGCGGCACGCTGCGACTCGCATTTCGAATCTCCGGCGCGCAGGACGCAGCCATCCACGCCGTGCTGCGGCCCGGCGGATTCGATTCCCTCGCGAGCGACAACGACGCGTGGCTCACGCTCCCCGCCGTGCGTCCGCTCGATGTCTTCGTCCCGGAATCGCTCGCGGCATTCCGCCACGCGCTCACGGCGCTCGACGGCATCCGCATTTTTCCGAAAGCAGACAACCTGTCACCAAGTTCGTTCGATCTCTCGATCACCGACAAGCCCGAGACGCAGAAGGCAGCGCCCGCGCTCCTCGCCTGCACCGTCGGCTTCGTGCCTGAGGACATCGCGCCGCTCGTGAGGATCGGGAAAAAAAGCGTGACCGTGATCGACTGGCGGCGCGACTCGCCGCTGCTCCAGCATGTGAGCCTCGACGAGGTGATCTTCATGGACGATCCGGTGACCGCACCGGGAAAAGACGATACGGCATTCGCAAATCTCGGCTGCGAGATCCTCGCGCACGGCCCGCACGGCCCGCTCGCACTGGTCCGCAGCGACGACTCCGGCGGCACGATGCGCGTCCATCTGCTCTTCCATCCCGCTCAGAGCACGCTGCCGTTCCGCGTGGCGTTCCCGATCTTCACGGCAAATCTCGTCGAGCGCGCCCGCGTTCTCGCCGGGCTTTCCGAAGCCGCCGCGATCGCGACCGGCGTGCTGCCGCCGCAGAGCTTCGGTGCAGGCGCAGGCGTCGCTGTGAGCGGCCCGTCGCGCTTCGCACGCACCGAGCGCGCGGACGAACGCGGCACCGTCGCCGGAGTCCCCGCACCGCGCGTCGGCGAATACACGTTCACGTCCGGCGGCATCGCAGGCAAAGCGCGCACCGTCGGCGCGAGCCTGCTCAGCGCAAACGAGACCGGCCTCGCCGCGGTGAGCGAGGTGGAATTCGGCGACCGCATGTCCGTCTCGACGGCGAGTGCCGCGACAAAATCGGATCGCTCGCTGTGGTGGACGCTCGCGCTCGCGGGCTTCGTCGTGCTGCTCGTGGAGTGGTGGTGGTTCCAGCGCCGCGCAGTGGCGTAATCCGTAGCCGCGCTTGTAAAAGCGCGGGCTCGCTATTGCCGCCTGCTCTCGCCAGCCGTGAGTCTCGCGAAGATCGATCAGCCCGCGCTCTCACGAGCGCGGCTACGGAATTATTTGTCACTCCACATTTTCCGAAGTCCCTGCCAGCGTCCGCGCCGCGTGAACCGCCCCGCCTTTATCCCAGCCTTCGTCCTGTGGCTCATGCTCGCGGTGAAATGTCACGCGGCTCTCGATGTCGGCAAGCCGCTGTGGGGCTTCGATGGAAAGGTGCTGCCGAATGCGTTCACCGTGATGTCGATCGAGGTCGGGAACCGCGGTGCGCAACCGTTCGACGGCGACCTCGTGTTGCGCGATCTCGCGAGCGGCGCGCCTTTGAAGCTGGCGGTCTTCCTCGCGCCGGGCACGTCGCGCTGGGTGCAGTTCCATCCGTATGTCGGCGGCTTCGTGCCGGGCTGGAAACTCACCTGGAACGACGGTCGCGAACGCGAAGAGGACATGGGCCAGCCAAGCACCGGCGCACCCGCCACGGTGCTGCTTGCGGATCCGGACGCGCCCGGAATGAGGGCCGTGCGCATGAGGCTCTTCGCGGAAAATCTTTTCCCCACAACGGTCAGCGCGACGGACGGCCTCGCGGCGGTCGTGCTCGATCACCAGCCGCGATGGGATGCGCCGCGGCGCGAGGCCTTCCTCGACTGGGTGCGGCGCGGCGGCACCGTGCACCTTCTGCCGGGTGCAGACGGCGCGGCGGTGCAGTTCACGGACGACTTTTCACCGCTGAACATCACCGGCAGCGCGGACCGGCAGCGCGTCGGCGCAGGGCTCGTGGTGCGGCACACGATCACGCGCGCGGAGTTGACGGAGCAGTGGCTGAAGGAGCACGGCTTCCCGCCCGCGGAGCTGTGCGAGGACGGCCAGCAGAACGTGAACGATCGTGACGGCTTCATCCTGCACAAGCTCGCCGCCATCACGCGCCCGAACATCAAGTGGGGGCTCATCTACCTGCTCACCGTCGCGTATGTGATTCTCATCGGCCCCGTGTTTTACGTGCTGCGGAAACGGAACTACCGCGTGCTGCTCGGCGGATTCATCGCGACGGTCGCGCTGTTCGCGTGGGTCTTCACGGTCATCGGGCGGCGCGGCTACGGGGAAAAGCAGATATACCATTCCGTCGGCATCGCGCGTTCGCTCGGCGCGGGGCGCTTCGATGTGCACGAGTGGATCCACGCCTTCGCGACGACGGGCGACATCTACAAATTCACGCACGGCGACGGCAGCCAGTTTTACGCGACTGGGTTCGAGGGCGACACCGTCCGCGGCGAAATCCGCGAGGGCAAGGAGTCGCACATCGCGGCGGACATCCCGCTCTTTTCGTCCCGGCCATTCCTGCATCGCGGTGTGGTGAATGGGGACGATCCGCGGCTGAAGGTCGAGGAGTGGACGGAGGACGAAATCGTGGCGCAGCTTGGAAAAGGTGAGGTGACACCTATCCCGAAATCAGTTCGGGTGAGCGCCGCGCCGGAATTCCGCAAACGGGTCATTGCCGCAGTGCTCGAACTCAACGGACGCTACGCGGAACTCACGCTCACGCCGGAAGGCTTCGAGCTTACACCGAATGCATCCTTCAAGAACGCCGGCGATTTTCTCGGCAAGGATCGCTACAATTACTACGGCAACTATTACGGCAGTTACTACGGTGATGCGGAGGGCGTCGTCCGTGAACTGCGCTCGCTGCATCCGTTTTTCATCAGCCTCGCAAATGGCGAATCGCTGCATTCGAAGAAATACATCCCGCGTCCGTCGCCCGCTGCGGGCAGCGCACGACTCTTCATGTACGCCGATGCGCCGCCCGGCTTCGCGATGAAGAATAACCGCTTCGAATCCGGCCAGAGCCTCGTGCTCTACGTCGTGGATATTTTCAAACCGTGAACTTCTGCACCGAATCCCACTTTGAGCGTTTGGTGTTTGGCGTTTGGCGTTTGGCGTTGAGCCCGCCGCAGGCACCGTCCGAATTCGCGCTATCGTCGAGGAATCCGTGAGGCCACTGCGCGGAGCCAAACACCAAACACCAAAGACCAAACTCCAAACTCCAAAACCGGGACACCGCCAAACCTCCGCACCGCATGGACACACCGCCCGTCATAGACATCCGCAACCTCCGGCACGCCTACAAAAATCACGTCGCCGTGGCGGATGTGACCTTCACTGTGGATGCGCGCAGCATCCACGGCTTCGTAGGGCCGAACGGCGCGGGCAAGACGACCACGCTGAAGGTGCTCGCCACGCTGCTGCCGCCGCAGACGGGCACGGTGTTCGCATTCGGCAAGGACATCGTGCGCGAGCGGAATTCCGTGCGGCAGAAGATCGGCTACATGCCGGATCACTTCTCAATGTACCGGCAGATGACCGTCTTCGAGTACCTCGATTTTTTCGGCGCGGCGTACGGCATGAGCCAGTCGCAGCGCGACAAGACCATCGCCGACGTCCTCGCGCTCACCGACATGGCCGGACGGAAGGACGACTTCGTGCAGGGCCTCTCGCGCGGCATGCAGCAGCGCGTCTCGCTCGCCCGCGTGCTCGTGCATGACCCCGATCTGCTTCTGCTCGACGAACCCGCGAGCGGGCTCGACCCGCGCGCACGCATCGAGCTGATGGAAATTCTGCAGGAGCTGAAGCGGCTGGGAAAAACGATCTTCATCAGCTCGCACATCCTGAGTGAGCTTGCCGAACTCTGCGACTCCGTGACGATCCTCGACCGCGGCGCGGTCAAATACACCGGCACGATGCGCGGCCTCATCGTCGGCGAAAAATCCGGCGACGCCTTTGCGCTCACGCTCGCGTCCGAACACCCGCCGCTCGTCGCCGCGCTCACGGCGCTGCCGGGCATTACGCGCGTGCAGCAGCCGGTGAACGGCGAGGCGCGCTACACCATCGAATTCGATCCCGCCGCGCTCTCACCGAACGCGATCCTCCAGGCTGCGCTCGCCTCCGGCGCGAGCATCACCGCCTTCCAGGAGGACGTGAAGCATCTGAACCAGGCCTTCATGGATCTCACCGAACCCGGCGTCCGCACCTGACCAGTGTTCACAAAGCTCCGCCCCATCTTCGCGCTCTTCGTGCGGTCGCTCCGCGAGCAGTCGCGCGCAAAGTTCACGCCGCTCGCACGCGGTTCGCTCGCGCTGCTGCTCCTGCTTTTCATCGCGGGCAACGAGCGCAGCTTCACGCATCGCACCGCGCCGGGACAGCAGGTGCTCATCTTGGTCGTGATGGTGAATTTCTTCGCCATCGCGATCTTCGGCCTCAGCACGTTCGCCTCCGCCATCACCGAGGAAAAGGAGGACGATACGCTCGGCCTTTTGCAGATGACGCGCCTGAACCCGCTCGCGATCCTCCTCGGAAAAAGCACCGCGCGTCTCTGCGAAGGGCTGCTGCTGCTCGCCGTGCAGATCCCGTTCACGATGCTCTGCATCACGCTCGGCGGCGTCTCGATGGACCAGGTGCTCCGCTGCTTCGCGATCCTCGCGGCGTTCCTTTTTTTCCTCTGCAATATCGCGCTGCTATGGTCCGTCATCTGCCGCCGCACGGCCCGCGCGACTGCGATGACGGTGGCCACGGGAATCGCATTCTACGTGATGCCGCTGTTCCTATTCTCGATTGCGCTGGCATCAAGCTTCGGCGGACGGAGTACCCCCTCGTGGATCGAATCGGTCGTGCAGTATTGGATCGGCATCAATCCGATCTTCGACCTCACGCGCTCCGTCCTCCCGCGCGGCGGGATGCCGTTCGCCACGGAATCCATCACCACCAGCCTCATCGGCGGCGTGGTTTTCTTCGGCCTCGCGTGGCTGCTCTTCAAGCCCTGCTGCAATTCCACGCGCGATGCCGTGCCGCAGGCCGCGAAGCCATCTCCGTCAGCCGCCGCACGTCGCACGCCGCGCGGACGCCCCGGCCGGCACGCGATCGCGTGGAAGGATTTTCATTTCCTCGGCGGTGGCAAGCGCAGCCTGCTCATCCGCGCGGCCATCTATGTCCTCTTCGCATTGCTCCTCGTCTGGTGGTTCGCGACCATCAATCTCTTCGCATTGAGGACGAAGGAAGTCGGCGTGACGTTCTGGGTCTTCGGCGTGCTGTGTTTCAGCGTCGAGTTCGGCCTCGTCAGCGCGCGCATGTTTGCCGCCGAGAGAAAACGCAAGACGCTCGGAGTGCTCTACACGCTGCCGAATGGCACGGGCCGGCTCGTCCGCGAGAAAATCCTCGGCGGCCTGCCGCAGCTTCTCCCGTCCGCCGCGCTCGCGATCACCGGCCTGTTCATGATCTTCAACCAGACCGACTTTCGCAACGACTTGGAATTCACGCCTGAATTCGCCGCGGGTCTCACGCTTATCATCAGCGGCTACATCTTCTTCGCAGTGCTCGGGATGTATCTCTCGCTCTGTATGAGGCGCGCGGCATTCGCCACCGGCCTCTGCGTGATAGTCCTCCTCTGGATCGTCATTGCCTTCAGCATGGACGCCCTAGGCGTCCGCGGGAGTGAAGTCGCGCAAATGCTCACGCTCTCCACCGTGGCGTGGATCTGCACACTTCTCCTTGCATCGGGGATTCCCCGTCGCATCGCCGTCGCGGCCGCGTCCGAGTAGGCCGGAAAAAATGCGCGCGCTTTTCGCACTCTTCATCCGTTCGGTGCGCGAGGATGCGCGTGCGCGCCTGCCCCCCATCCTCCGCGCCGCGCTCGTCCTCGTCATCCTGCTCATCCTCTGGGCGAATGAGCGCGACTTCACCCGCAGCACCGCACCGGGCCGCGAATTCCTCGGCATGGTGCTCTTCGCAAACCTCGGCCTCATCGCCATCGCGACCCTCGGCATTTTCTCCTCCGCAATCACCGAGGAAAAGGAGGACCAGACGCTCACGCTGCTGCGCATGACGCGCCTGAGCCCGCTCGCGATCCTCTTCGGAAAAGGCACCTCGCGCCTGCTTTTGGCGGCGCTGCTGCTCGCCGCGCAAATCCCCTTCACCCTGCTCGCCGTCACGCTCGGCGGCGTGAGCCTCGAACAGGTCTTCCAAGGCTACGCCGTGCTCGGCGCGACGCTTTTCTTCCTCTGCAATCTTGCGCTGCTCTGCTCCGTCCTGTGCCGCACGACCCTGCGCTCGGGCATCTGGACCGGGGTGCTTGCTGCGATCCTTTTCGTCGTTCTGCCGATCATTTGCGCCACCACGGCGCTCCGAAACTCATCTCCCGGCTCATTTTCACCTCAGACCGCGTGGCAATATTTTTCCGTCGGAGTCGTCGAGGCAAACCCGGTGTATGCGCTCGCGATGCTGATTTTCGAACGTTCGGCGCGCGCACTCCCCGGCATGAATATGGCGAGCCACGTATGGATCAATCTCAGTGCCGGCGCGCTCTGCTTCCTGCTCGCATGGCTCGCATTCGACCGCTGCTGCGCGAATGCGGGCGAGGAAATCGTGCAGCGACGGAAAGGCGGAGTCTTGCGGCTCTCCGCGCGCGCCCGCCGCAGGCCCTCATGCAAGCGTCCGCTAGCATGGACGGACTTTCATTTTCTGATCGGCGGTCTCCGCGGACTGCTCATCCGGTTCGGCATCTGCGTGCTGATCTTCGGCGGAGCCTACGCCTTTGAGCGATGGGTGAGTCACAGTTGGGATACGGATCCCGAGCGCATCCTGCGGGACACCGGTCAGGTCACGATGCTTTTCGCACTCATCTATTTCGGACTCGATGCCAGCCTGCTCGCCTCGCGCATCTTCGGCGACGAGCGCCGCCAACTCACCCTCGGCACGCTGCTGACGCTGCCCAAACACACCGGATGGTTCATCCGGCAGAAACTGCTCGGAGGCTCCCCCGTGATCATTCCGAGCGCCGTCCTTTTCGGAACCGGCGCATGGCTGGATATTGCCTTGAGCAACTCAGACTACTCGCTCTGGAGGCAGGTGAGCAACGGCAACTGGCTCGTGATTTCCTACATCGTCTCGCAAGCCCTGCTCCTGCCCGTGCTCATCGCGTGGCTCTCGCTGAAGCTCCGCCGCGGTGCGATGCCCGCCGGCATCGCCCTCATGGCCGCGATGAACGTGCTGATCGTCGTCATCATCGAAACAGCGTTTCGTGGCAGCAACGAAAAGTGGTTCATCGGTCATGCGGCAGCTTGCAGCGCACTGCTCGCCGTCGCGTTTGCCATCCTGATCCACCACACCCTCCCGCGCGTCGCCGCTGCGGAGTGATGCAATCGTAGCCGCGCTTGTGAAAGCGCGGGCACTGTTTGCCTTTGACGCCGGAAGATCAGCCCGCGCTTTTACAAGCGCGGCTACAGGCTTTTCAAATACGCCACGATGTCCGCGATGCCCTGCGCGACTTCGGCACCGTCTGCACGATGCCGCCCATGCACTTGATGATGAGCGGATCGCCGCTGCTCACGACCATGCCGGTGATCGTGAGGCCGTCCTTCGTCTTCACCCCGCTGCCCTCGATGCCGTGCGAGATCGTGGCTCCCGGTTCGGCG
>Ga0194043_1002429_pt1 | contig 10277 bp, 8 predicted proteins | sample JunL4415m_MetaG_FD_161274 | JGI IMG/M metagenome (GOLD analysis project Ga0194043, IMG submission 161274) | Anoxic zone freshwater microbial communities from boreal shield lake in IISD Experimental Lakes Area, Ontario, Canada - Jun2016-L442-15m | ecosystem: Environmental > Aquatic > Freshwater >...
TCGGCTCTTGACGGCGCCGGGGAGTCCTCGCCGTCTGAGTAGGCGATGGCGGCCACGATCACCACGAGGACAAGGAGGCTGATCATCAGCAGCGGGTTGCCGCGCCGCCTGCGTCTGCGCCGCCGGGGATTCCTTGGCGGCGGGCGCCGGTCTCTTGGCGATGAACTCACGGGGATGAAGTTAGCGGTCGCAGCGGGGCGACCTGCCTGCGCCGGGTGGATACGGGAGATACGGACGGACTAGGGTTAGTCCATATCGGAGAAGGAGACGACCCGCATGCGTATCACGGTGGGAATGCACGAGGCGAAGACCAACTTCTCGCGTCTCGTCCGTCAGGCGAATGACGGCGACGACGTGGTGGTGGAGAACAACGGATCGCCAGTGGCGAGGATCGTGCCGTATCTCGAGCCCGCGCGTCGCCGCAAGGGCGGTTTCGCGCGAGGGATGATCTGGATCGCGGACGACTTCGATGCCCCGATGCCCGAGTTCGAGGCGCTGATGTATGGCGACGCGGAGTGAGGATGCTCATGGACACGTCCACCCTCATCTGGTGGGCGGGTGGCCATGCTGCACTTGGCCCGCAGGCCGCCGCGGCCATTGAGGAGCAGGGGAACGCGATCTTCGTCAGCGCCGTCACGAGTTGGGAGATCTCAATCAAACGGACGATCGGCAAGTTCGGCCGCGTCCCGGATGCCGACATCGACCACCGGCGTGGGTCAGATATGGAGTGGTGGATGGAGCAGGGGTTGTTTGAGGAGTTGCCGGTGTCTGCTCGGCACGGGCACGTTGCTGGTGCGCTGCCCTTGCACCACCGCGACCCGTTCGATCGTCTGCTCGTCGCGCAGGCGCAGGTCGAGGGGCTTGTGCTGCTGACGCCCGACGCGGCACTCCGACGGTATGACGTCCCGGTAATGGACGCGCACACGTAGGGGCACCGCCACGCGATCATGTGCGGCGGTGCCCATTCGTGCGGTCATTCCGTCAGCCCTGCGTCGCCGGCGGCCCGGCTGTGGCCGATGGCGACGCAGGGTTCCTCCGTCGCTTGAGCGGTGCGTTCGGCCCGGCGAGCAGGCGCCTGGTGGCCACACCTATCACCAGGGCGATGGACCCAAGATAGATGGCGATCATCCACGGCTGCGCGCTGTCGGTGCCGGCCATGACACCGTGCACTGTGGCCGTGACGAACACGCCGTAGCTGGCGAGGTGAATGCCCTTCCAGACCTTGGCGCCCAGGTGCTTGCGCATGGCGGCCGTCACCGAGACGATGACCATGAGCCACATACCCAGCACGCCGAAGGCAACCCACAGCGGGCGGTAGGCGATACCCCCCGGCACCACCAGGTCGATCCACCGGGTCGGCATGTAGTTGTCCATCACGAGGGCCACACCGTGCAGGGCCACCAGGGCAAGCCCCAGGATGGCCAGGATCCGGTGCCACTCCATGCGGGCGATGGGCGATGCCAGGCGCTGTACGAGGCGCGTATGCAGCACCACGCCCGAGGTCATGCTGGCCACGATCAGCAGGTAGCCGGCGATGCCCGATGCCCGCGCAAGCACCCACCAGAACGGGAGATTTTGGATGCTCACGACGTGCGGGTGCTGGCCACCGGAGCGGCTGCCACGTAGGAGACATTGGACGCGCTCGATCCGCCGCCCGACGAGACGCCCGCCGGTCCCTGCGCGCCGACCGTTACGTTGCTGAGGGCAGCTGCCTTTATCTGCTTCTGGCGCGCGGCCAGTTGCACCCGGTAGGTGTGCCACTGGTTGGTGCTCTGCGCGCTCACCGCAGCCGCGCGCTGGACAAGCGCCTTCTCACGCGCGGTGAGGGCTGCCATCTGCGGGCTCGGCGCATGCTGGTTTGCGGGAAACGGGTTGCTGCCGATCGCCACCCCAAGGCCTGCTGTCAGGAGCAGAGTGGCGCCGATCGCCGTGCGTCGTACCCGTCGCTTTGATTCGTCAGTCGTCGCCATGGTCGCCTGCCTCACTCTCTCGCTCGCCCTTCGATGTTCCCCCACCCGGGGACGGGCCCGACTTCGCCTGCGGTGCCGAGCGCACGGTCATGGCGATCGGGGTTGCGACTGCAGTGCCCCCACCCGCGGCTGTCGCTGCCAGCGGACGCGCAATGCGCCCAGGAATGGCCGGCAACTTGGGCGGCGTGCGACCGGCCACCAGACGGATGCGCTGCTCCAGTGCGTTCGCCGCCGCCGTACGCTTGGCGAGGGCGGCCTTGTCAAGGGTCGGTGCATCGGGGCCAACGGTGATCGCACGCGCGCCGAGAATGCCGAAGCACATTGCGAACAGGCCGAAGAGGGTGCTCACGATAATGAGTCCGCGATTGGTCATCGCCCGTTCCTCCATGTGGTGATCTCCATGGCGACAACCGTATGACCACACCATGAGCGGGAAAGAAGGAGCGCGTTCGAATTCGGACCCGGAAGGGTTCGGATTTGTCCAAGGTCCTGCAGGGCGCGGCTAGTGGTGTCCGACCTCGGGACCCGTGCCGCTGAGGGCGCCGATCAGGGCGTCGGTGACCTGCCCGGGAGTGACATCGGGCACCAGATCGCCCACGCCGGCAGTGCGTGAGGCGAGGTCGGTACCGGCACCCTCCGGTGCGCCCACTGCCCGCACGAGGCGCTCCGCATCAAGCCGCATGGGCACACCGACCTGGATGATGGCCCCGGACTGCTTGCGCACCTGTGAGAGCCCCAGCACCTTACGGTTGCCGGCAACCACCTCCCACGGAGAGAGTCCGCCGAAGCACAGGCCGGCCGATGCACCGGTGGGCCACGCCCGGGCCTCATCGGGCGGCACGGCTCGCACGTCGGTGGCGCCGAGCACGGTGAGGGCAGTCGCGACGGCGTCGCCGACCCAGCGGTAGGCCGCGACGATGTCCGTGTGCAGCCGGGGGTCTCCGTCAGGAAGGATGACGTCAATGGCGATGAGGTGGTCGTCCCACAGCACGGGGCCGCCGCCCGAGCCACGTGGCACCAGTTGCAGCCCCGACCGGGCGATGGCGTCACTGTCCACGGTCTTCAGCTGGGCGCGACCACAGGTGATCGCAGCGGGAGCCACCTGATGCACCAGCAGTGCCGGGCCGTCCCCATCGGCCAGCATCCGCAGCGAAAGGGCCAGGGCATCTGGCACCGATTGCGGACCCGGCCGGACGACGCGCATCGGGCCTACGACAGGTAGGGCGCCACGCCCTCGCCCTGCTGGGCGGCATCCATCACCATCTCGCTGATGGTGGGGTGTGCATGGATGATCTCGCCCAGGTCACGCATGGTGTAGCCGTCACTGATTGCGACGCCCACCTCGTGGATCATCTCCACGGCGTGTGCCCCCATGATGGTGGCGCCCAGCAGCAGGTCGGTGTCGGCATCCGCGATGAGCTGGGCGAACCCGTCGCTCTCGCCCTCACCGAGCGCCTTGCCCGATCCGGCAAAGCGGGCCTGCCCCACCTTGATCTTCAGGCCCTGCTCCTCGGCGGTGTCGCGGTTCAGGCCCACCGTGGCGATCTCGGGGTGCGTATAGATGCAGGAGGGAACAACGGTGCGGTCCATGGGCACCTGATGCGGGCCCAGAATGTTCTCGGCGGCACGGGCGCCCTCGGCAGATGCCAGATGCGCCAGCTGCATACCGCCGATGCAGTCACCCACAGCCCACACCTTCGGGTTCGCGGTGCGCAGGAACTCGTCAACCTCAATGTGCCCGCGCTCATTCACCAGCACGCCGGCCGCCTCCAGCCCGATATCGCGGGTCTGGGGCTTGCGGCCGATTGAGATGAGCATCTTCTCGGCCGAGATCTCGGTGCCGTCGTCCAGCTTCACGGTGACACCCGTGTCGGAGTACGAGGTGACCTCCTCCAGGCGGCGACCCAGGTGGATCTCGGCGCCATCCTTCTCGAGGTACTTCTGGAACTGCTTGGCGGTGCGGTTGTCGATACCGGCGAGGATCCGCGGCAGCATCTCCACCATCGTCACCTTCACGCCCAGCGGCTGGAACAGGCTGGCGAACTCGCAGCCGATGACCCCTGCACCAAGGATGAGCAGCGTCTCGGGCACCTCGGGCAGCACAAGGATGTCGTTGCTGGTGAGCACCGCGGGATGGTCCATGTCGATACCGGGCAGGCCCGCGGGCTCGGTGCCGGTGGCCACCACCAGGTGGTCGTACTCGACGCGCGTGCCATCGACCACCACGGCGTCACCATCGATTACGCCCTGGCCCTTCAGCACGGTGACGCCCTTGCGCTCGCATGCGCCCTGCACGCCACCGCGCATCTTGGTGACGATGTCCTCCTTGCGGGCCATCATCGCGGCGAAGTCGTAGCCCACCTCGCCCACGAGGATCCCGAAGTCCTTTGCCTCGCGGATCTTTCGCAGAAGGTCGGCCGCGGCCAGGAGGGCCTTCGTGGGAATACAGCCCCAGTTGAGGCAGGTACCTCCGAGCTCCGCCCGCTCGATCAGCGTGACCTGCGCGCCCATCTGGGCTGCGCGGAGGGCGGCGACGTCGCCGCCGGGGCCTCCACCGAGAATGACCACGCGAGGTCCATCACTCATTTGAAGGTCATCTCCCTGCCCGCGAGGGCATCTTCGAGCACGCGCTGCTGCTCGAGCTGGTGTGTCTGCGGGTATCCCTCGCTCACCGACGCGCGGGCGGGGCGGCCCACGTAGCCCACCTTGTCGATGGGCAGGAGGCGCTCGATACGACGAGTGATGAACGACCACGCGCCCATGTTGCGCGGCTCCTCCTGGACCCACTGCATGGTTTCAAGGTTGGGGTAGCTCTCGTACAGGGCCACCAGCTCTTCGCGTGGGAACGGGTACAGCTGCTCAATGCGGCCGATGGCCAACTCGGGGTGCGCGGCCCGGTCGGCGTGTCCGTCGATCTCGTGGAAGATCTTGCCGGTGCACAGCAGCAGGCGCGTGACCTTCGCGCGGTCGGTCACGAGTGGATCGTCAATGACCGGCTGGAAGTGCCCCTTGGTGAGGTCATCCAGACTGCATGAGGCCGCCTTGGCACGCAGCAGGCTCTTGGGGGTGAACACCACGAGCGGTCGGATCTCATCGAGCAGGCCCTGGCGCCTCAGCAGGTGGAAGTAGTTGTCGGCCGTCGAGCAGTTGGCGATTCGCATGTTGCCCTCGGCAGCCAGGCGCAGGAACCGCTCGGGACGACCGGATGAGTGCTCAGGCCCATTGCCCTCGTAGCCGTGGGGCAGCAGCAACGTGAGACGCGATCGCACGCCCCACTTGGCCTCGCCGGTGGAGACGAACTGGTCGATCATCATCTGGGCGCCGTTGGCGAAGTCGCCGTACTGGGCCTCCCACAGCACCAGCGTCTCAGGTGCCTGCGTGGAGTAGCCGTATTCGAAGCCCATGCATGCGGCCTCCGACAGCGGGCTGTTGTGGAGCTCGAACGATGCCTTCGCCCGCAGCAGGTGCTGCATGGGCACGTAGGTGTGGCCCTTGCGCGGCGCGTAGCCAACCCCGTCGCTCACCTCGTGCATTTCGAGGTGGCGCTGGCTGAAGGTACCGCGGGCGACGTCCTGACCGGTGAGGCGGATTGGCACGCCATCGGTGAGCAGTGATGCGAACGCGAGGGCCTCGGCGTGGGCCCAGGTGATGGCGTTGTCCTCGCTGAGCCCGCTGCGGCGGCGGTCCATCTGCGGCGTGAGCTTGGCGTGGATGGTAAATCCATCGGGCGCGATATGCAGTTGCTCGTTGAGGCTGCGCAGTGAGGCCGCGCTCACCGCGGTCTTCATCGACTTGGTGCGCGACTGACGGCGCTTGTCGCGTGTGGAATCCTGATCCGACCCCTGCTCCAGACCCGACTGCGTGCGCTTGTGCGCGGCCGACATGCGCTCCTCAGCCGCCTGCACCATCGATGCGTAGTCGTCGTCGGAGATGACGCCGTCGGCGATGAGCCGCTCGCCGAAGATCTTCGCGACGGTGGGGTGGTCCTTGATGGTGCGCGCCATCACGGGCTGCGTGTAGGCGGGCTCGTCCAGTTCGTTGTGGCCCAGACGGCGGTATCCGATGAGGTCGATGAGCACGTCGTGGCGGAAGCGTGCACGGAACTCGGTGGCCAGACGCACGGCGGAGATGCAGGCGTCAATGTCGTCGGCGTTCACGTGCACGATGGGCATGTCGAAGCCCTTGGCCATGTCGCTGGCATACCGGGTGGACCGGCTGTCCTCGGGGTCGGTGGTGAAGCCCACCTGGTTGTTGACGATCACATGGATTGTGCCGCCGGTTGAGTACCCGACGAGCCCCTGCAGGTTGAGCGTCTCGGCCACCACGCCCTGCCCCGGGAATGCGGCGTCGCCGTGTACCACCAGCGCCACCGCGCGGTCGGGGTCGTGTGTTGCTGTGCCCTCGGATCGCAGCGTCTGCTTGGCGCGGGCGCGGCCCTCGGCCACGGCGTTGACCTGCTCGAGGTGGCTCGGGTTGGCCGCCAGCGTCACCTGCACCGAGCGACCGGCTCGCGACGTGAACGTTCCCTCTGCACCCAGGTGGTACTTCACGTCGCCGGCCGCCGCGTACGGCTCGCCGACGTCGTGCTCGGGTCCAGCGGCCTCCATGTGGCCCTCGAACTCGGCGAGGATCGACTCGGCCGGGCGCCCGACGGTGTGGGTGATGCTCGCAAGCCGGCCGCGATGGGCCATTCCGATGATCACCTCGGGAACACCGACAGCGGCCAGACGCTCGATGGTCTCGTCCATGATCGGGATGAGGGCGTCGCAGCCCTCCACCGAGAAGGTCTTCTGCCCCAGGTAGGTGCGCCGCAGGAAGCGTTCGAACACCTCAACATCCACAAGTCGCGCGAGCAGTCCCTTGCGCTCATCGCGCGGCAGTGCCTCACGTACCTGCCCCGACTCGATGAACTCGCGCAGCCACTGGCGCTGGTCATGGTCGGAGATGTGCTCGATCTCGTACGCGATGGTGCCGCAGTAGGTGCTCTGGAGCGCCGGGAGGGCTTCGGCGAAGGTGGCGCCGGGCACTGCGACGCCCAGGAGCGATGCCGGCACCGTGTGCATCATCTCGTGGGTCAGGCCAACCCATGCGGGGTCGAGCGATGGATCGCCCGGCGGTGCTGAGCCCAGGGGATCCAGATGCGCGGCCAGGTGGCCGTAGGTGCGGAACGAACGCAGCAGCGACATGGCACCCGCCAGCGCGCGCAGCGTGGCCTCGTCGGCGGTGGCCTCGAGTGCCGGCGCAGCCACGGGTGCCTCTGCCGATGCCTCAAACACCAGCGGCGCGGCGGCTGGCAGGCTCAGCGCAGCGCGGATCTCGTCATAAAAGCCCTGGCCACCTGCGAGCAGGGTGGCGATGTCGCGAAGGAATGCGCCGCTCTCGGCCCCCTGGATGACCCGGTGGTCGTAGGTGGAGGTCACCGTCATGACCTTCGACACGCCCCACACCCGCAGCAGCTCGTCTGGCACACCCTCCATACCGGGCGGCCACGTGATGCCGCCCGTGGCGACGATGGTGCCCTGTCCGCTCATGAGGCGCGGCACGGACGCGTTGGTGCCGAATCCACCGGGGTTCGTGAGCGTCACTCCCGCACCACGCAGCTCGTCCGGGCTGATCTTGCCCACGCGTGAGCGCTGAATGAGGTCGTCGAACGCGGCCCGGAAGCCCTGGAAGCCCAGCGCGGCGCAGTCGCGGATGACTGGCACCAGCAGCGACCGGCTACCGTCCTTGCGCTCCACGTCCACGGCGATACCCAGATTGACGGTGTCGCGCGGAACCTTGTGCGGCTTGCCCTCAACCCGCGCGAATGCGGTGGCCATTCCTGGCGTCAGGCCAACGGCACGGATGATGGCCCAGGCGATGATGTGGGTAAACGACAACTTGCCGCCACCCGCCACCGACAGGGCTTCATTGAGGCGCTTGCGCTCGGCGTCGAGCATCTGCACAGAGATGGTGCGGAAAGTCGTGGCGGTGGGAATGGACCGGCTCTCGTCCATGTAGTCGGCCAGTGCCGCGGCGGGGCCGGTGAGCCGCACCAGCTCCTCGCCTGCGGGCGGTGCCGGGTTGGCAGGACCGCCCCCCCTGCCCGCGTTCTCCACGTCGCCGCGGCGGATCAGGCCGCCGGGCCCCGTGCCGGTGACGCCCCCGAGGTCAACGCCCTTCTCAAATGCCACGCGACGGGCGATGGGCGATGCTGCCACGTCGCGAAGCGGTGGGGGCGTGGCGACTGCCGCAGCCGCTGCCGGCGCAGCAGGTGTCTTTGCGGTGGTGCCCCCAGCGGGCGCGGCGCCCTGCGCGATCTGTCCCAGCGGCAGGGCCACCTGGAACATCTCGCCATTCGGCACGGCGATCTCAGCCAGCGTGCCGGCAGCGGGGGAGGGCACCTCGAGGTCCACCTTGTCGGTGGAGACCTCCACGATGATCTCGTCCTCTGCAATGGCGTCGCCCACAGCCTTGCGCCATTCAACAACGGTGCCCTCGGTCACCGACTCCATATCCGGCAACTGGATGGGCACCAACGTGACGGGTCCGTCGGCAACCGGGGCAGCAGGCGCCAGATCGGCGGGCGCGGATGCACCCACGCCGTTGGCCATCTCGCCCAGCAACTGGCCTACTTCCACCACGGTTCCGGCGTCGGCCGCAATGGCCGTGAGCACACCCGCGGCAGGGGCCGGGATCTCCACGTCCACCTTGTCGGTGGTCACCTCGAGAAGGGTCTCACCCTCGTCGACGGAGTCCCCGACGGACTTCCTCCACTCAATCACGGTGCCTTCGGTGACGGACTCGCCGAGTACCGGTAGGACGATCTGAATTGTGGGGTCCGTTGGTGACACTTCGAAGGCTGAGGATACGCCCGCTCCAGCGGGGAGGCCCGCAGAGCCTGTGCCATACGGCAATAAGAGACATTTGCCCGTCGCAGGAGGCACCCAACGGCACCCAACGGCACCCAACGGCACCCGATGGCACCCGATGGCACCCGACGGAAAGCCCGGGAGGGTACGATTCATGCCTATTCGCACCCCTTGGTATTCCTCCCGAAAGGATCCGCATGTCCCGTTTCCGTCGTCCGGCCTGGGTGGCGGGCGTCGCCGCGCTGTGCGTGGCACTGCCCACTGCCGCCTCGGCATCCACCCCCACGTTCACTGGGCACCCTGCGGTTGCCAAGCCGGTGGTCGTCCCACCTGCGCCCGTGAATCCATTCATGGCGCCGGCTGGGAAGTCGAACATCCACAACGACACCTTTATGAGCGACACGTACCGGTGGGCCGGTCCGCTCGGCAGGAACATGAACGTGGCGTTCAAGAGCATGGGTGGTGAGTGCGCGAGCATCACGTTCAACTCCAAGGGCCAGATCGTGGCGATCTGTGTGCTGCCATTCACCAGCGCGTTCCTCACGCTCATGGACCCGAACACGCTCAAGATCATCACGCAGGCCGAGCTGCCTGCACTGCCCAACTACCCGGCGCCGCTCACTCCCTCCGGTGGCGGATACACCGATCTGGCAGGTGGGTACTTCTACCTCGATAACAAGGGGCAGGCCGTGGTGTCGACGGCCACCCAGCACCTCATCACCTACAAGCCGGTGACCACTCGCGGCATCACGTTCTTCAAGGTGATGTATGACATCGACCTCAGCGGGTTTATCGGTTCGACCGACGATTCCATCCAGTCGGCGCTCCCCGACTCGAATGGCAACATCTGGTTTGCGACCAAGTTCGGCGTGGTGGGTGTGGTCAACCACAGCCCGGCAGAGAACCAGCCGCTGGTGCAGGTGACGAAGCTCACCGGGGTGGTCGACAACCCGATTGCGGGGCAGGGGAGTCCGCCCGCACCCGCCAAGCTCTATGAGGGCATTGGCAATTCATTCGCCATGGATGAGAACGGTGGCGTGTACATCGTGAGCACCCAGGCGATGTACCGGTTTACCTCGGCTGGGGGGATGCCCACCGAGACCTGGAAGACACCGCCATACAGCAACACGAATCTCGTCAAGTCGGGCCAGAAGAGCCCGGGGTCGGGCACCACCCCCACGATCATCCCCGGCAACCGGGTGGCGATCGTCGATAATTGGGACGCCGAGAACGTCGTGGTGTACGACAACGCCACCGGGGCAAAGGTGTGCAGCGTCGCGGTATTTGGGGTGGGTGCGAGCGCCACAGAGAACTCGCTCATCTCGGTGGGCAACTCACTCATTGCCGAGAACAACTCGGGCTTCACCGACCCTCTCACCGATGCCAACAAGGTTGTGCCCGGCATGACGCGCATCGATGTGGCGTCGGATGGCACGTGCACGACCAAGTGGACCAA
>Ga0194043_1002432_pt1 | contig 10269 bp, 6 predicted proteins | sample JunL4415m_MetaG_FD_161274 | JGI IMG/M metagenome (GOLD analysis project Ga0194043, IMG submission 161274) | Anoxic zone freshwater microbial communities from boreal shield lake in IISD Experimental Lakes Area, Ontario, Canada - Jun2016-L442-15m | ecosystem: Environmental > Aquatic > Freshwater >...
TTCCTGGACATGAGCTTAATAATCGCAACTGGGTGGTGGAGCGTGCTGACGAGAAAGGCGTGCGGTTCACCGTGCAGTTACCAGGTGGGCTTTCGCTGGCCAAGGAATACAGGCTCGTTGCCGGCGTGCAGCCGGACGGCCCTGCCAAGAAGGCTGGCCTCGACAGCGAAGGTGACCGAGCCGATGCAGCCGGGGATCGTGCGCAGGGCAATCGGCTTGAACTCACAGTAGAATTACGATCCGCAGACAAAGAGTCGTCTGTGGTGTACTCGCTCGACGGTCCAACTGGATTGCCTACCGAGGGCTGGTGGTATACGGCTAGGGTGGCACGCGACTGGGGGTCGCTGGCGGTCCGAGACATGGCGATGCGATTTGTTGGCGAACAGAGCACGCTTGTGAGCAGCTTAAAAATAACAGATGGGGCCATCGATTATCCCGCGACTGCAGTGCGAGCAGGCAAGCCCCTCTCATTTGCCGGCGTCGATGCCCTCTACTTTGCAGCGGCCCTCATCCCTGTGATCGAAGGGCCCAACGCACCCGCGCTCTCTGAGGTGCGTCCGCTGATTATCGGAGATATTCCGGAGGCCGCCAAACGCAAGCTTGTGAACGTGACGTGCCGCTTGGTCTCCAAGGATCTCACGCTCAATCCCGGAGAGCCGATCTCGCACCGCTACGAGATTTTTGCGGGGCCAAAGAAGCCCGAACTGTTGTCGCAATTCGGTGCCAAGGGTTCCACGATGGACGACCTTGTCTATTACGGGTGGTTTGGCTGGGTGGCTAGGCCAATGATTGCCATCCTGCATGCGATCCACTTGGTAGTTGGCAATTATGGGCTGGCGATTTTGCTGCTCACAATCGCAGTGCGCGGCGCGATGTTTCCAGTGAGCCGGAAACAGGCACTCTCATCTCAGAAAATGCAGGTGTTGCAACCCGAGATGAAGGCCATTGCGGATAAATATAAAAACGAGCCCGAGAAACGCACCAAGGCTACGCAAGAACTCTGGAGCAAGCACAGTTACAACCCCATGGGTGGGTGCCTGCTCGTTTTTATCCAGGTGCCAATCTTCATGGGGTTGTACCGCTCGTTGGCCACCGATGTGGAGTTGCGTCAGGCCCCGCTCTTCAGTTCGGCGATCCGCTGGTGCTCCAATCTGGCGGCGCCCGACATGCTCTACGATTGGTCGAAGGTACTGCCGCCCTTTCTAACGGCCCCGGACGGCTGGCTGGGGCCGTATCTCAATCTGTTTCCGTTGGCCACGATCGGGCTCTTTCTCTGGCAGCAGAAACTCTTCATGCCGCCAGCCGTCGACGAGCAGTCAAAGATGCAGCAGCAGGTGATGAAGTACATGATGTTTTTCATGGCACTGATGTTTTTTAAGGTACCGTGCGGGCTGTGCCTGTATTTCATCGCATCCAGCCTCTGGGGCATTGCCGAACGCCTCCTCTTGCCGACGTCACTGCCGGTAGGCGCTGGGGGGAGCCCCCTTGCCGCTGCACTGCCAGCCGGGAGCAGGAATGGGGAGAAGGCCGCCGATGCGGTGCGGCAGAAGCGACTGGCACGAAAGAAGCGTTAAAGAGGTTAGAGCAGACCGAGTGCTTGAGCGGGTTTGAAAAGAGGTCCGTTTTCTTTTGAGGCCTGCAGCCGTGTGGTCCACTCACGAATTGATTGTTGCCCCGGCGACGGTTCGGGGATTTGGTGCGAGGTCGGTTGTGCGATTGGCCGGCGATGGACTTGAGGCCCTGCTGGCGACCCTGTTTCGACCTCGCAGCGCTGGCTTCACAACAGTCGGCCAGGGGCCACGGTTGGTGGCCGCATGGATTGCAGATGAGCCGCTTGGATTGGAGTGGGGAAGTTTGGAGGTGGAGGTTCTCTACTGGCCGGGGCCAGCCGGGCCGATCGGCGGTCCACTGGCTGAAGTGCAGTTGCCATGTTCGCCGCTGCTGAGTGATGCAATCGTAGCAGAGGCCTGTCGGCACGGGGCGAGGCTGGCACGTGGCGGTGAATTCTCACTCCGTGCATTTTTGGCAGGGCGGCTCGATCTTTTGCAGGCAGAAGCAGTTGTCTCGATTGTGGATGCCCGTACGCCATCTGAATTAACCGAGGCTCTGGACCGCATGGCCGGCGGAGTAGGGCAGCAGTTGCATGCCATTCGGGATCGGCTCCTCAATTTGGTTGCCGATATCGAAGCTGCCATCGACTTTGGCGACGAGCGGATTCGAGATGAGGCCTCCACGGCTCAGACGGCGTTCTGGGCTGAGGTCCATGCTGAAGTGTCGGCAGCTACTGAGGCGTTGGCCGAGTGTAGCAAGCGACTGGCGGCGAGGGATGCTGCCGCGACGGGGCAACTGCCGCGGGTGGTGCTTGTCGGCCGACCCAACATCGGCAAGAGCAGCCTCTTCAATGCCCTCGTAGGACACCCTGTTGCGATCGTTGCTAACGAATCGGGAACCACTCGCGACTGGATCTCCGCCAGACTGGAAGACTCCGCTGCTGGCGTTTTCAGAGGGACACAAACGGCCTGCATGCTGGTGGATATCGCCGGCGTGGGTAGCGGCTATGACGGCAATGACGGCCCTGATGGGGCAGGCCCGGCGGCCATCATTCAAAGGGCAGCAGTCGCCAGTGCCATTGGGGAGGTGTCGAGGGCCGATGTGGTTGTCGTGTGTCGCGATGCAAGCGATGGATCAACGGATGCATCGAGCGATCAGCTCATGGATCTACTCCACAGAATGGATCGAACCGCAGGCTCGGTTGTGCAGCGCCTGGCTGTGGCGACTCGCTGCGATCGGGAAGCGGCCGGGCCCATTGCCGTTGGGGCACTCGCTACCAGCAGCGTCACCACCCTCGGCATCGATGCCTTGCGTCAAGCCATTTTTCAGGCTATTTCTACACTGCCCGGGTATTTTTCGGCCGCCACGCTTCGCATGCGCGTGGGTGTTGATGCCACCGCCACGAAGTTGGCGGAGGCATCTGCGATGGCGGCTCTCACGCAGGCTGGTGGCACTCAGGACGAAGCAATTGTGGCCAGCCTCCTCACCGTCGCGATCGATTCTCTCGGAGCAATCACTGGCGTTGAGGTCGGCACGGACATCCTCGATCGCATCTTTTCCAGGCACTGTATCGGCAAGTAGCGAGCACGGGGACGCCGTGCGCTGCACGGCGTTTAACGTGTTTTGCGAACTGCTTTTTTCCTGCCGCGAGGGCGAGCAGGCACCGGCTGTTCCCGCTGAGGAGCCTCGTCCGAGAATTTGTCCGCCTGCCCCGTGAGTTCGTAGAGGAAACGGCTTGGTCGACTGGGCCGACTCTTGCCCCATTTCATCCGCGTGAGACAGAGCGAGAGCGTGAGGCGTTTTTTTGCACGCGTCACGCCCACGTAGCAAAGCCTGCGTTCCTCGTCGATTGCTTGCAGTCCGTCGTTGAGCGAACGGTGGTGCGGCAAGAGCCCTTCCTCCATGCCAACCATCCAAACGCAATCAAACTCAAGACCCTTGGCCGCATGAAGGGTCATTAACCGCAAGACATTCCCCTTTGGCTTGTCGTCTCGAAAGCGTTCGGTCTCGGTGACATCCAGCACAAGCGCATCCAGAAAGTCACGGATAACCTGCGCAAACTCTCGTCGCCCTCGGTGCGCACAGTCGTGTGCAGCCAATGCGTTGACAAGTTCCTCAACAGAGCCCCATCGCGCATCTTGTTCGGCCGGATCGGCGTACTCCTTGGTCAGGAAGTGCCGATAGCCGACACTCTCAAGCAGTGAACCGAGGGTTTCGGCTGCCGGCTTGTGCGACGCGGTGGCCCGTAGGGACACGACCCGCTCCAGGGAGTCGATGCCCGCCCGTGCATGTGGAGAGAGTTTGCCCTCTTGGCGGCACGCCAAGACTTCGCTCCAGAGGCTGTGCCCCGTGATCGTCGCCGCAGTCCTCGCCGCAGCGATTGTCTGTGCTGAGAGGCCTCGCGGTGGCACGTTGGCAATGCGTAGCAGGGCCATGTCGTCGTCGGGTTCGATGAGGAAACGTAGAAAAGACATCACATCTTTCACCTCGCGGCGGTCGAAGAAAGAACGACTGCCAACGAGTTCGTACGGGATGTTGCGGCGTCGCAGTTCCTGTTCAAATACGCGAGTTTGCTCGCCGGTGCGCACTAGAATCACCGCCTCATGGGGCAGAACCTCTTTGAGCCGCAAGCGGTCTTCTACTTCAGCAGCGACGCGACTCGCCTCGTCAAGCTCGTCTTGGGCTTGAATGATCACCGGCGATAAGCCCGATGGCGCGGTAGAGATGAGCTTTTTGCCGTGACGACGTGTATTGCAACTGATGAGTTGATTGGCAGCCAAAATGATCTCGGGAGTTGAGCGGTAGTTTTCCTCAAGCCGCACGGTGACTGTCTTTGGCCAGCGGTTCGGGAATTCGAGGATGTGCGAGATCTGGGCTCCTCGCCAACCGTAAATCGACTGATCGTCGTCTCCCACGACGCACAGACTTTTATGGTCGCGGGCCAACGCCGTAATAATTCGTTCTTGTGTGCCACTGGTGTCTTGATATTCGTCTACCAAAATATGATCAAAGCGAGCTGCCTCCTTGCGTCGCACCTGTTCGTGTAAGACGAACAGTTCGTCCACGACCAGCAGCAGATCATCAAAATCGACAGCGCCTGCCTGCCGCAAGGTCTGCTGGTAGCGTCGGTAGCCCGCTGCCGCAAGAGTCCATGAGTCGGCGGCATCATCGGCGAGCGTGTCGAGTGCCGCATCGGGGCGAACGGCCGCACTTTTCCAGCGGCTGATGCGGTCGATCAAATCTCCAGGCCTGAGGATCGCATCGGTCACTTTGAGTTCCTTCAGCACCTTGCGGGCGATGGATTCCTGCTCGCCGCGGTCGACGATGGCAAACCGCTCGGGGTAACCCAGCGTTCCCGCATGGCGTCGCAACACCCGCACGCACAGGGAATGAATCGTGGAGATCTCTGGCTTTTCGTGCGTCTTGGATTCCAGCAAGGTGCCCGCTCGAGCCAGCATTTCCTTGGCTGCCTTGTTGGTGAACGTCACGGCCAGAATCCTGGACGGGCAAGCGCCAGTGCGCACTAGGTGGGCCATGCGAGCGATGACCACTCGCGTTTTTCCTGTGCCAGCCCCAGCCAGTACGAGCAGTGGGCCAATCGGGGCATGCACAGCTTGCGTCTGCCCCGCATTGAGAGCCATGGTCGTGGTCTTACGACCACGCTGACGGGAATCCTTGTGTCCACCAGCGACGGCATGGCCGGCCGGTGCTGTGCCGCCGGCAGAGGCGTGCCGGGTGGAGTTCGTTGTCACAGGCATCTCGCTGGCTCAAAAAAAGCACGAAAATCATTCCAGAACTGTTCCTCCAACTGTACCAGATCAATACCGAGAGATCGCCTTGACGCAGTGGACGTGGAAGTTTCTATTGGGTTGCCGTGGCAGCGGATGCCGGTCGTGCCCATTCCTGGAAGCACGGGATTGAAGTGGTCACGACTCGAGGAGGCTAGTAGGCGATGCAGAGCGAACGACGACACACCCAGCGACGGCCTGACGAGCAAGAGCGACGAACGCTTCAGACCCCTTTGGCCAATGTCGACTTGGGCGAACTCGAGAACAACGCGCTCGCTGAAAAAACGATTGAGCTCATCGATCGTGTGCGACCCTATTTTAATACGATTCTCATTGCAGCCGCTGGGGTCATGCTCGCGGCAGTTGGCTTTAGTCTTGTAGCGTCTCAGTCGGCGGCCAACCGTTCGCAGAGTTGGGATGCGTGTCTTTCCGCGCTCTCGGGCGGCGATATTGAGGCCTTCAACGAAGTCGTAAGACGCTACCCTGGAACACCGGCCGCGGAGTGGGCCAAGCTCGTACTTGCTGATGTTTCCTTGAGCGATGGTGCCGAGTTGCTTTTTGTGGATAAGGATCGCAGTACGCCTCGCCTGCAGGCGGCGGTCGAACTCTACACTTCAGTAATCGCTGACCGTCCGCAAGGGATGCTACTGGAGCGGGCCATTTTCGGCCTTGCAAAAGCGCGTGAAAGTCTTGGGCAGGTGGGTGAAGCACAGTCGGGATACGAGGCTATTGCTGCTGAATTTCCTTCGGGTGCTCTGGCTCAGCTTGCCGCTGGGCGGGCTGCAACGCTCAAGCGGGAATCCTCACGACAGTGGTACGACTGGTTTGCGGCGCAAAAGATTTCCCCGCCGACTGCACCCCCAGCAGTCCCGGCCGCTGGAACTCTAGGGACCACAGTTGAAGCCACTGGAACTGCGCTGCCAACTGCTGTCGTGCCGCCTGCTGCAGGGGATGCACCGGGGCCGAAGGCAGATGATGATGCCTTTCTGAACCAGGAGTGATCGACTGGACGCATTGCCTCCGCAGCCACAGCCGCAATCATTTCTTCCAGGAGACGTTCTGTCGCTCACGGTGGCTCAGGATTCGGTCGGATCTCGCCTAGACGTTTTTCTGACGCGTCAAGTGAGTCATCAGAGCCGTTCTTATCTGGCCAGGGCAATCGAGAAGGGAGCGGCGAGAGTGGATGGAATTGTGGCCCGTGCGTCGCTCAAGTTGCGTGCTGGGTCGCTCGTCTCTTTCATCGTGCCACAGCCCCCACGAGCCGGCCCGGCTGCCGAAGAGATCGACTTGGACTTTCTTTACTGCGACGACGCTATGGCCGCCGTGAACAAGCCCCCAGGGATGGTTGTGCATCCTGCAAAGGGCAATTGGCAGGGTACGCTTGCCGGTGCGCTCATGTGGCATTTAGAGCGACGCAATGAGCGAAAAGATACGGCTGATAGCGTTGAAGCCAATGCCGCACAGCCCGGTGGAGGCCTTTCGAGCGTCGGTGGCCCGACACGACCCGGGATCGTTCACCGCCTCGATCGTGACACCAGCGGCGTGATTGTCGTGGCACGCTCTGAAGAAGCTCACCACAAACTAGCCAAGCAATTTGAAAATCGCACTGTGGAAAAAACATACCTAGCGATCACGCAGGGGCAGCCGCAATTTGATCGCGATGAAATCAATCTGCCAATTGGCATCCACCCCTACCAGCGGGAAAAAATGACTGTACGCCGCGACCATTCCACGAGTCGGGATGCGGTCACTCGCTACGAGGTGATCGAGCGATTTCGCGGAGCAGCACTGGTGCAACTCTCACCCAAGACCGGCCGGACCCACCAGATTCGAGTGCATCTGGCAGCCATTGGCTGTCCCGTTCTCTGTGACGCGCTCTATAGCGGTCGGTCGGTGATTGAACCGTCATTCTTTGATATCAAGGAAGTTGTAGGTGCGGCAGTCGATCCAGATGCTCCGTTGATTCGGCGCCAGGCTCTGCACGCAGCGAGTCTGGCTCTTCTCCATCCCATAACCAACGAACGAATGGTCTTTGCCGCGCCGATACCCAACGACATCGAGCGAGTGTTGGCCGTGCTTAGGAATGCTTAATCGGTGTCGCGATGCCGTCATCCCCGCAGGCAGGTTCGCCCAAGAGCAGCATGGCGCGAGGAAGCGTAGAGTCGATCACCCGCGACAGGGCCACAATAAAGCCAGCCGCTCCATCCCGAAAGCCCCCCTGCAGAAAATAGCTTTTCGAAAAAATGGCACACGCGCGCAGGGGGAGCATCCACGTGTGAACCCGCTGCTTTTTACGACGCATGATCTCAGACTTTAATCGGGCGTACTGAATCGAGCGGGCAATCACATCGCTGCAGGTGTCGTAACTCCTGTGCATCATGGACCCTGGCAGAAGGGTGGGGAGGCGGTGTCCACGAACCCGTTCGTGGACGATGTGCGATGTAAAGCCAGCTATCCTGCGGTGAAAGAGCCTCACGACTCGGTCGGCTCTCCATGTGCCGTGCCGGAGTTCGCGAGAACCAATAAACGTGCGTCGGCGGATCGACCAGCAGGCCGTGGGATTAGAAAGATCCAGCGTCCGAATTGCATTGATGGCCTCACTGTCGAGCACTTCGTCGTCGTCGAGCGAGAGAATCCAGTCGTGTGAGGCGATCTCCACCGCACGTTGTTTTTGCGCGCCGTAACCGAGAAATGCTTGGTGTTCGACGCGGGCCCCGGCAGCACGCGCGATTTCGATGGTGGCGTCGGTGGAGCCCGAATCACACACCAGTCGCTCGTCGCAGAAATCAACGCATGCCAGCGTGTCTGCGAGGTGCTTGGCGCCGTTGAGCGTGATAATAACAGCCGAGATTGGGAGCAGGACAGGCATCATGGCCCCAGGCCGTTGGGCACTCTGGAATCGAGCATCGTGGCATTTGACAGATCATCTGTATTCTTCTCTGGCATGCTGATGGGTTGAGCGTCACCGGCGACGGTGAGCGGAAACTCCAGCACAAATGTGCTTCCTTGACCGGGCTGGCTCGTGACCCGGATGTCACCGCCGTGTTCACGCAGAATCTTGCGGCTTACTGTTAGCCCAAGGCCTGTGCCTCGCGATCCCTTCGTCGACACAAAGAGATTGAAAATATCGTTCAGTATTTCGGGGCTCATTCCCTCGCCGTTATCGCTCACGATGATCCGTACCCACCCAGCGGCGTGGTCGCATTCGAGGAGAATCTGGACGTCTGCTTTAGGCTTGTTTTCGACGGCGTCTATCGCATTCGTGACAACGTTGAGCACGGCCCGCGAGAGCGCTTCTGGATCGAACACGAGCCGCGGAAGATCGGTGGGAGGTTTCCAGCGAATCGTGGTGTGCATTTCGGTGGCGCGCTGCTGCACGGTTTCGACGATATCGGTAACCAGTGCAACTAAATCAGAAGGCACGGGATCGGGCTCACGTTCTTTGCTAAACGAGAGCATGTCCATCACAAGCGACGATATTTTATTTTGGTTGCGAGCCACGATGTCCCAGCCCTTGCGCAACACAGCCGCGTCGTCGTTGTCGAGCCCCATCTCGACTAAATAGCTTCCACCACGAATGCCCTGCAATATGTTTTTAATGTGGTGGGAAAGGGTGGCAATCGTCTGGCCGACAGCCGCCAGTCGCTCCGACTGCACCATCGCCGAATAGTAGGTGGTGTCTTCTACCGCCAACGCCGCCTGATGGCCGATCGCAATCATCAGCTTGAGATGTTCATCGGTAAATCGTCTCTGCCCCGATTCGATGACCTCTGAGAGCGGCACGTTTGTGTCGACGTAGAGCACGCCCACCGTGTCGTAGCGTCCCTGAAGCGGCACGCAGATCGCTTCGCGTACGCCCGTCCGCAAGACGCTGTTGCCGGCACTGAAGCGATCGTCGTCTTGGGCATCGCTTGTGAGCACTCCTTCGCGTCGGTCGAGCACATAGTCGAGGATCGTGCGGCTGATTGCCAAGGAGGTGGCGCCTCCCGGTTGGCGGTCGCGTCGGGCCTTAATTTGAAGTTGCCGCGTCTCCGGATTGAGCAGCATGATGCATCCGCGATCGGCCTCGATCCATTCAAAAACGAGTTGCAGAACGCGGCCGAGTAACTCGTCGATGTCGAGGGTGTGGCTCACGGCCAGTGATGTGCGATACATAACCTGCAGGTTGCTACGGGCTCTTGCGAGCCAACGGTTTTGCGTGTCGTCCGGCAGCATCTCGCCCATCTCGGCAGCGTCATCGCGTAAGGTTCGCACAATGCGAGAGCCATCGGCGCTGCTGGAGGGTGGTACGATGTCAACCATGCTGATCGAGGGTTCATCTGCGCGGTCTTTGGAATAGACGAACACAGTGCGTCCGATCTGGATTTGGTCGCCGGTGGTGAGTTCGGCGCGTTCGACCTTGCGATTGTTGAGGAATGTGCCATTGCTGCTTTTGAGGTCGCCCACAACAAAGGTGTCGCCGACTCGACGGATTTCTGCATGCCGGCGGGAAACCTCGTTATCTTCCACCTGCACGAAGTTGCCCGGTTCGCGGCCAATGCTCATGGCCGCGGTGCTGGCGGTGAGGTCGTAGCGGACCCCTTTTTTTTGACCTTGAATAACAAACAGAGACGGCACGAGGGAAACACTCCTGTGGGCAGCCGAAGGCCTATGCAAATCAACCAGTCCAAATTCTGTCATAGACACCGCTGATCGGGAAGCGGCAACTGGGATAGAATACGCCGGATGGCCGAAAGAGCGATCCGTCGAGCGTGTTTTGGCCTCCTGAGCTCCGCGTGGAGCAAGTGTTTGTTGATTGGACCAGCGAGGATTGTATGACTCAACGAGTTGTGTTGCAGGCGAAGAGGGCTTCTCTATGGGCGGCCGTTGATCGCCTTTTGCCATGCGGGCTCCACCGATGGTTGGTGCTAAGCCCTGCAGTCCTCTTGTG